>Ga0209117_1000571_pt1 | contig 14715 bp, 8 predicted proteins | sample BlaSpr_A8_OM2_M2_FD_187978 | JGI IMG/M metagenome (GOLD analysis project Ga0209117, IMG submission 187978) | Forest soil microbial communities from Thunder Bay, Ontario, Canada - Black Spruce, Ontario site 2_A8_OM2_M2 (SPAdes) (version 2) | ecosystem: Environmental > Terrestrial > Soil > Boreal...
AACAGGTTAGTGCTAGCCAGAGAGCAAAAGCAATCCGTCGTTGACACGTATCGCACGCACGCTACCGATACCGGCAGTCCCGAAGTTCAAATCGCGCTGCTGAGCGAGCGCATTGGTCAGTTGACGGAACACTTCAAAACGCACCAGAAAGACCACGGCTCGCGCCGCGGACTTCTCATGATGGTGAGCAGGCGTCGTAGTCTGCTCGACTACCTGAAGAAGTACGACTCGGAACGGTACAAAACCGTTATTTCCAAGCTCGGCATCCGCAAATAACAGCGCGACCGGCTCCGTGTGGAGCCGGTTCCAGACCTGGGTTTCCAGATCACGAGAGCCTTAGCAAAGTGCGTTCCCAACCGCGGCTTGCCATCCGCCTGTCCACGCGAACTCCGTGCCCGCGCGCATGCCCTTCTGCCCATATAAAGGATGATCTATGAAGCCTGAAGCCACTAAAGTTTCCGTCGAAATCGCCGGCGGAAAACACCTCTCCATCGAAACCGGAAAACTTGCCAAGCAGGCCCACGGCGCCGCCGTCGTGCGCTTCGGCGAAAACGTTGTCCTCGCCACCGCGACCGCCAATCCCGAACCCCGCGCCGGCATCGACTTCTTTCCGCTCACCGTCGACTACCGCGAGTACACCTATGCAGGCGGACGCATTCCCGGCGGCTTTATCAAGCGCGAAGGGCGCATGAGCGAGCGCGAGATTCTCACCTGTCGCCAGATTGACCGGCCGGTCCGTCCGATGTTCACCGAAGGCTTCAAGTGCGAGACCCAGGTCATCGCCCTGGTCCTGTCCGCCGACACGGAAAACGATCCCGATGTCTGCGGCATCAACGCCGCTTCCGCTGCCCTGACCCTTTCCGATATTCCGTTTCTCGGCCCCCTCGGTGCCGTGCGCGTCGGCCTGCTGGATGGCCGCTTCATCGCCAATCCCACCTACACCGAAATGCGTGACGGCCTGCTCAACATCATGGTCGTAGGCACCGCCGATGCGATTGTCATGATCGAGTCCGGCGCGAAAGAGGTCAAGGAAGAGACGGTGGTGGATGCGATCGAATTCGCGCACACCGAAATCAAAAAAATCTGTGCCGCCATCGACGAGCTACGCGGCAAAGTCGGAAAGCCGAAGCGCCCGGTGACGCCGCCGGAATTCGACGACGCTTACTTCAAAAGCCTGGAATCGAAGATCGGCCAGCGACTGGCGGACTCTCTGGACACCCAGAACCATCCGAAATCCGAGAGCTATGAACTGGTTCGCACCTTGGAGAAAGAACTCCTGTCTGCGCTGCCTGAAGACGATGAAGCAGGTAAGGCGAAGCTGAAAGAGTATTACGAGACGCTGCGGGAGCGCATTTTCCGCCGCCAGGTGATCAATGACAAGCGCCGTCCTGACGGACGCGCTTTCGACCAGATCCGCGAGATCTGGATCGAAGCCGGTGTTCTGCCGCGCGCGCACGGCAGCGCAGTCTTTACCCGCGGTGAGACCCAGGCGTTAGTTACCACCACGCTCGGCACCAGCGACGACATGCAGCGTCTCGAGGGCTTTGAAGGCGAAGCCAAGAAGCGCTTCATGCTGCACTACAATTTTCCGCCGTTCTCCGTGGGAGAAGTCGGGTTCATGCGCGGCGCCGGACGTCGCGAGATCGGCCATGGCGCACTCGCCGAGCGCGCCCTTTCGGTTGTGCTTCCGACCGAAGACCAGTGGCCGTATGCCATGCGCGTCGTCTCCGACATTCTGGAGTCGAACGGATCGTCGTCGATGGCCTCGATTTGCGGCGCCTCGCTCTCCCTGATGGATGCGGGCGTGCCCTTGAAGGCTCCGGTGGCCGGGGTTGCCATGGGATTGGTGAAGGAAGGTGAGCACTACGCCATCCTGACCGACATTGCGGGCGCGGAAGATCATTACGGCGACATGGATTTCAAGGTTGCTGGAACCAAAGACGGCATCACTGCCCTGCAGATGGATATTAAGGTGGCGGGAATCACTTCCCAGATCATGCGGGAGGCGCTGGCGCAGGCGCAGCGTGGGCGCTTGTTCATTCTTGGAAAGATGGACGAGGTTATCAGCGAAGGGCGCGGGAAGGTTTCGGCTTACGCGCCTCGTATCTACACCCTGCAGATTCCGGTGGACAAGATTCGCGACGTGATTGGGCCCGGGGGCAAGATGATTCGCAGCATCATCGAGCAGACGGGCGTGAAGATCGACGTGGAAGATTCCGGCAAGGTCAACGTCGCTTCGAACGATGAAGTCTCGGCGAACAAGGCTTTGCAGATTATCCGCGATCTGACGGCTTCGGCCGAGGTGGGGAAGACTTATCTCGGGAAGGTCAGCCGGCTGGCGGATTTCGGGGCGTTCGTCGAGATTTTGCCGGGCTTGGACGGGCTGCTGCACATCAGCGAAGTCGCCGAACACAGAATCAAGGATGTTCGCGATGAACTGAAAGAAGGCGACCAGGTGCTGGTGAAAGTTCTGGCCGTCGAAGGCAACCGCATCAAGCTGTCTCGGAAGGCAATTCTGAAAGAGCAGCGCGCCAAAATGGGCGGGGCTCCGCCTCCTCCGGAAACGGACGCGGTAGCAGATCTTTCATCGTCAGGTCCGGCGCCGTCAGTGCCGCAGGGCGCACCCACGGCAGTGATCGAAGGCGGCGCGGAGTTCGATCCAGATGATGAGCCGAACTTCAACCGTGTGGATGGAGTAGTCGCGTCGGTCGAGGCGGGTGCCGCGCGTCCGGAAGGTACGCGCGAAGGACGCCCCAGCGGCGGCGGTGGCGATCGTGATCGTAATCGTCGTCGCCGCGGACGCGGACGTGGTCCCGGCGGCGGTCAGGGAGGTCACGGTGGTGGCCACTCCGGCGGCGGTGGCGGACGCGGAAGAAGGTAGGCCCGCTCGCGAAAAAACTCGTGTAGAGACGGGGCTCGCCCCGTCTCCGACTAAACAATTTTGGGTCGAGCCGGTCTCGGGTAAGGCGCGCCTTCAGAGCGGAGAAACTCTGACTTTGACTTTTCTTTGGGATCGCTCAGGGAATCTCTGATTAAGTCTCGGAACTCACACACCCTTGTCATCCCGACCCTGAGCGGAGCCGAAGGGGAGGGATCTGCAGTCGGATGCGCGACGATGCAGAGAAATCCAGCCCGGCAATTGTCAGAACGACAAGCGCTTGAATACAGTTTCCGGGATATGTCGCACGGCGGACATCACATAGCGCCAGATTTTTGGCGTGTAGAGGACGTCGGGAGAGCGGCGTTCAAGGGCGCGTACTATGTCGCGGGCCACCTGCTCCGGATCGGCAAAGCGCGCGGCGTTCGGCAGGTGGTCGGTCATGGGAGTCTGGACCGGTCCGGGCTTGATCGTGATAACGCGAACTCCAGCAGGATGAAGGCGGCTGCGGAGTCCCTGGAGGAAGAGAGAGAGAGCGCCTTTAGCGGAACCGTACACGTAGTTGGAGCGGCGTCCTCGATCTCCGGCGACGGAGGTGATGGCGGCCAGGCATCCGGTGCGTCGGCGTTCTAAATCGGCGGCGAACAGCGTGAGGATCGCGGTGGCACTCACAAAGTTGACTCGCAATTCTTCTAGGAGAACGTCAACCGAGGTTTCGGAATCCTTCTGGTTGTGCATGGAGCCGTAAGCGATGAGCACGGTGTCAAAGTCAGGGAAAGTGCGGCGCGCAAATTCGAAGATGGCGGCGTGCTCCTGAATGGAGGCCAAGTCGGCAGAGTAAGTCAAAACTTGTTGCGCGCCACGGACTAGTAAGTCGGATTGGAGATCGGCGAGGCGCTGCGGTGAGCGAGCGATGAGGAGTAACTCGCAACCTTGGTGAGCTAGTTGCCGCTGAACCTCCAGTGCAATGCCGGAAGTGGCGCCAATGATAATGATCTTCTTCATGGCGGTTGCGGGCGTGGCTGCGAGGCGCGGAGTTGTGAGATCCTCGGTGACTGTCATCATTATTGGGTTCCCGTCACGCGTCGCCAGAATGAGGAGGACATCTTCGGGTCGATGTAGGGAACAAAGCCGCGCCAGCGCGGAAACGAGGCTTCAAACAGCGCCGGGCTCATGCGGGCGTCTTTGGCGGGGTAGAGCGCTCCGCCACTTTGCTGGACAATTTCATCGAGTGACTGCATGAGTTGGAGCGTCCGCTCGCCTCGCATTGCGAAGTCGAGCGCGATGGTGAGTCCGGGGCGCGGGAATGAGAGCATGCCAGCCGGTGGCGCAGAGCCGAATTGCTTCAGCACACCTAAGAAAGAGCCCATGCCGGAGCGCGCGATGCGAGCAAGTAACTCCTCGAAAGCTTCGACGTTCGTTTCCGGAATTACGCACTGATATTGCAGGAAACCTTGTTTGCCGTAGAGCAGGTTCCATTGCCGAATGGAATCAAGCGGGTAGAAAAACGAGTCGTAAGAAACGACGGCTGCGCCTTTCTTGACCGCGTGAATCCCGTAATAGGCGGTGTTGAAGGCTTTTACAGAGTAACGGTTAAGCATCCAGGCCGGCAGTGCGAAGGTTAGTTTGGGGCCGTGCTTAGGGTGGAATTCCTCGCCCTGATTGGCGGTATGGTTGCCGCGAAAGAAGATGCCACGAGGGTTCTTCCCGGCGAAACAATCGAGCCACGCCACCGTGTATTCGAAGCGGCCGTCGCTTTCGCGACTCAAATCGAGAAACGTGTTTAGGGACTGAAAGGGGATGGACTCGGCGTCGATCCAGGGACCAGCCACGCGTTTGAGTTGGACGTCTGCCCAGCCGATTACGCCGGTCAGTCCGAGACCACCGATGGTGGCGCGCAGCATGTCAGGATTCTCTTCGGAATTGCAGATTACCAGGCCGTCCTTCGAGCGATGCAGTCCGATTTCGCGTACGTGAGCCCCGAAGGTTCCAGCGCAGTGATGGTTCTTACCGTGAACGTCGTTGGCGATAGCTCCGCCGACAGTGACGAAGCGGGTGCCGGGCGTGACGGGAAGGAACCATCCTTTAGGGAGGAATACTTCGAGAATGTCGGAGAGGCTAACGCCGCTTTCGCAGCGGAGCATGCCGTTGGATTCGTCGAAACCGAGGATGCGGTTGAGGCGGCGGCAGTCGATCAGTTCGCGGCCGGCATTGAGACAAGAGTCCCCGTAACTGCGGCCGAGGCCATAGGGGAGCAGGAAGCCGGGCGCGGCAGCTTTAAGAATTTCCGGCAACTGGTCGCTCCATGCAGGCCTGTGGACGTGATGGTGCGCGGTCTTCGGGTAACGGCCCCACGAGAGAATTCGTTCGGCGGGCTGCGGGGTTGCGGGTTGTTTGCGCAAGGTTGCGGCTGATTGACCGGGCATACTAAGTGTGCCGAAACTAAGTTCAATAACTTCGAAGGCCAATTGGCCCCGTACTTTATCACTCTACCGGTTCATGTTTACCATGCTCGCGGCAATGACGACCGCCGAGGCCAGGGCCACCCCGTAACTGACTGGGTCCCGGATTGCAAACGTGACTGGATCCTCCTTTAATTCTCCTCGATGTGCCAGGAGCCAGGTTCGGCTGAGCCAATACAGAACGATGGGACAAAGCAGAAAGAGAAACTCCGGTGAGGAGTAGAGCAGGCGCACGTCCGGACTGTGAACGTAGAGGCTGAAGATGACGACAGCCGAAAAACTGCTGCCGACGCCGAGCGAGAGTAGAAGTTCGCGGTCGCCCGTATGATAGCCGCGTCCGGAGTTACCGGCCTTAACTAAGTCGCTGGCGTGGAGTAACTCAGAGTAACGTTTCGCCATCGCGAGACTAAGAAAGAAAAACGTCGAGAACGCCAGGAACCACTGCGAGAGTGGCGTAGCGGAAATCAGAGCTCCGGCGAGGATGCGGAAGCTGTAGAAGCTGGAAAGAACGAAGACGTCGAGCAGAGCGATCTTCTTGAGATAGATCGAATACAACATGGTAAGCGCGGCGTATCCGAGCAGGGCCAGGCCGAATTGCACGTCGAGAAGGAAGCCCAGGCCGAGTGCCGAGGAGAGCAAGATGAACGAGGCGGCCAAACCTTCGGGAATTGAGATTTCACCGGCGGCGAATGGACGCTCTTTTTTCCATGGGTGTTCGCGATCGGAATGGAGATCGAGGAGGTCGTTGAGAATATAGAGTCCGGAGGCGCAAAAGCCGTAGATCGCAAAGCCGACGAGAGTGCGGACAATGGGCTCGACCGCGAGGTTGTGGGACAGGGCGAGGGGGAGGAAGAGCAAAAGATTCTTCGCCCAGTGGTGGCCGCGGAGGGCGTTGATCCATGTGCGGAACGAGGTGCGGAACGACGTGCGGAACGATGCACGCGGTTCGAGGATCGTGCCTTTGAGCGTGGTTACGGCGGCGGCTTGCGCGGCGCGGGCTTCGGTGCCGACCACGTAAGCCGCGCAAGCGTTGCGCCAAACTTCCACATCGGCGGCAGAGTCACCTACATACTCGAAGCCGGTCTGGGCGAAGCGCTGCGTTAGAAACACAGCTTTGTTCGCTCCCTTGAGGTTCAATTGGCCGTCGCTGGCGTGGACTTCGTCGAAGAGGCCGAGATAGTTCGAAATCGCTTCGGCAAGCCCGCGGTCGGCGGCGGTTACGAGCGCGATGCGGCGGCCGGTGGCTTTTTCCTGCTGGAGAAGATCGAGAACTTGCGGCCGGTAGGGAAGAAGAGCGGGGTCGAGGTGGATCTTGGCGGCGAGCCGGCGTTTGAGGGAGGCTCGTCCCGACAGCAACCAGAACGGGAGCAGCAGCAGCGTGATGGGGCGGGTTTTGAGGAGGGCGAGCACGCACTCCCAAAGGACGTTGCCCCGGATCAAAGTGCCGTCGAGATCGACGCACAGAATCGGAGACTTCTCTTGGGCGACCTTGGTTCCTGTGGCGGACCCCATGGGATGATCGTCGCATAAACGGGAGGGCGAAATACGGGAATAAGTGGCACACCTAGGTAACCTGGGTAACATGCACTGGGTGCGAGGGGGGGGTAGTATGGGCTGATCTGGAGCGGAGTGATCGACTTTGGACACGAACCACATGGACGAGACACAAGAGCATCCGGAACCTAGCGCATCGGAATTGCTGGCCAAGTATCTGCGACGGCCGAGCGTTCTGCTGCCCTTGCTTGGGCTGGTCACTTTTGTGGTGTACAGCGGCTCGCTGTCGTTCGATTTTGTATGGGATGACTGGCCGCAGATCGTGAACAATCCGATCATTCGGACATGGAGCAATCTGCCGCTCGCGTTCGGGAGTGACTTGTGGTACCACGTGGCGCGACACCAGGTGTACTACCGGCCGCTGTTTGTGGCGTGGTCGATGCTGAATTACACATTGTTCGGATTGCGGCCGTGGGGATGGCACCTGGGAGCGGTTCTGCTGCACGTCGGCGCGGTGGCGGCGGTGTTTTGGCTAGCGCGACGACTGGGATTGGAATACTGGACGGCGGCGCTGGCGGCGCTGATTTTTGCGCTGCATCCGGTTCACATTGAGCCGGTCACATGGATTTCCGCAGCTTCGGACTCGATGGTGACGATGTTTGCCGCACTGGCGTTTGCGGCGTTTCTTAACGGGCGTGATCTGGAGCGGAATCCCGACCGGAAGAAGAGAGCGGCGTGGTGGATCGCATCCCTGGCCCTGTTCGCGTGCGCGCTGCTGACGAAGGAAATGGCCGTAGTATTTTCGGCGCTGGTGGGAATCTACGCGTGGCTGCACCCGGCGGAAAAGAAGTCGTCACCAGGCCAGAGAGTTTTTGGGGCGGTGTTGGCGGCGGCTCCGTATGCGGCGGTGACGCTAGCTTACGCGCTGCTGCGAAAGCACGCGTTGCTGTATGCAACTGGGCAGTTTAATCCCAATCACGGAATGATGGACGTGGCACGGACTTTGCCGCTTGTGATGTCCATTTATCTGCGGCAGTTGCTGGTGCCGCTGGGCATTACGGGACTCTATTACACCCCATATGTAACGGGCGCAATCCTCAGCCAAGTGGTGGCGCCGGCAGCGGTGTTGGGGGCGGCGTTGATTGGATTGTGGTATTGGAATCGCCGCGAAGGGAATTCCACCGTCACGTTTGCGGGTTTATGGCTGCTGGTTGGCTTGGCGCCAGCGCTGTATTTGCGAAACTTTGGCAACGGCGATTTCGTGCGCGACCGTTACATGTATTTGCCGTCGATCGGATTTGCGATTCTGGCGGCAATGGAGCTGCGGCGGCTGCCCTCCCTCAAGGGATGGAGTGTGCAGGTAGTGCAGGGGTGCGCGGTACTCGTGCTGTGCGGTGGTTATGTGGGCGCATCGATTTCACAGCAGGTGTACTGGGGAAACGATCTGCTGCTGTTGGCGCGCGGGCAAGCTCTGTATCCGGGGAACCCGTATGCCGTGGCGGGCCTCGCGAAAGAGTACAGCCAACGCGGCGCGCATGATCGCGCGATTGAACTGGCGCAGTCGGTGGTGAGGGATCATCCGGAGTATGGCTATGGGCCGCTGGCATTGGCGGAAGTCTACATCCGCGCCGGTCGATTCGAGGAAGGCCGCGTTTGGCTCGACCGGGTGAATCCGGATTACGCCAAGTCGGAGGTGGGGATGGCGGGAGTCGCCGGTCTGTATGGCCAAATGGGCGACTATGAGCGGGCCTTTGCGCTTTGTTCGGAGGTTTTGGAGAAGGAACCCAATCTTTATTCGGCGCTCTACAACTGCGGCAATATTCACTTGATGGACGGTCAGTACGGCGCCGCAGAACAATTGCTGTCGCGCGCGGTGCAGTTAGTGCCGGAACAGGCGGCTCCAAAACATTTTCTGGGGCGCGCGCTTCTTCAGCATGGAAGGAACGCGGAGGCACAGCCTTACCTGCGGCAAGCGGTGGGTATGGATCCAAAGGTTTGGGACTACCACTACTGGCTGGCAGAGTCATTTGAAGAAAGCGGGAATATATCCGCTGCGCGGACAGAGTATCGGCAAGCATTGCAACTGAACCCGGACAGTAAAGAAGCAGAGATACGGCTGGCGGCGCTGGAGGCAAAGTGAGCAAGCAGATCGAAGACCACCAGATCCAAGGTCACCAGATTGAAAACCAATCCCGCAGCACACCAAGGCAAACGCTTCTGAGTGTTGAAACAAGGATTCGGGAAGCGGACTCTGACAAGCCAGCAACAACTGCCTGGGAAGCCAGGCTGGCGATGTTTTCAAGAAATGACTGGCCGGCTCGCCTACTCGTTCTCTGCCTTGTCATGGTCATCGCCGGAACCTACGTGGGCGTCCGAGTGAATCAGAGCTGGATCGCAGTCGATGATGGAATTCTGGCCCAGAGTGCTCTGCGCGTTCTTCAAGGCCAGCTTCCACATAGTGACTTTGTTGAAATTTATACGGGCGGTCTCAGCTTCATTCATGCCGCAGCCTTTCGCGTATTCGGAGTCAATCTGCTGTCGCTGCGGATTTGTGTGTTTTTATTTTTTCTGACCTGGGTTCCCGCTGTCTATTACGTTGCCCTGCGCTTCACGCCTCCCCTCACCGCGGGAATGGTTGCGCTGTTGGCCATTGCTTGGAGCTTTCCGAACTATGAGGCCGCAATGCCGTCCTGGTACAACCTGTTTTTCGCCACCTTCGGTGTGGCGGCATTGCTCCATTACCTCGAAGTACGCTTCAGGCGGTGGCTGTTCATCGCGGGGCTCTGCGGCGGAATCTCAATTCTCATCAAGGTGATCGGGTTCTACTACATCGCCGGCGTTCTGCTGTTCCTGGCTTTTCTAGAGCAGAGCGACAATGAGCAACGGGGAACGGAGAAAAACAGCTGGGGTTACCGCGCATTCAGTGCGGGCGCATTGCTCGCGTTTCTGGCTACGTTGATTTACGTGCTGCACAGCCGGCTCGCGGCCGGAGAGTTCTACCATTTCTTGCTGCCGTCGCTCGCAGTGGTTGGGATGATTCTGCTTGGTGAACGGAAGGCTGGTGCCGGAACCGGGGAGCGCTTTGCCGCACTCCTGCGGCTGGTGCTTCCATTTATTTGCGGTGCGGCAGTTCCCCTCGTCATCTTCCTCATCCCGTATGCGCTGGCGGGCTCGGTAGGCGGCCTTTTCTCTGGCGTCACCTCCAGCGCGATCGCCCACGCGATCAATTTAGCCCAGGCTCGGCCAGCACCGCCCGAGTACATTGTGGCCGTCCTGCCACTGGTGGCGTTCTTGGCCGCTGGTATGTACTGGAAGCAGTTCCAGGGACGGGTCGTCGGTGCGGCCGTCGCTCTGCTTGCCGTTGTGGTCGTGGTGCGAGCTACGCGGTCTACGGTTGTCTACTCGGGGGTGTGGTTCTCGGTGGCCATGCTGACGCCTTTGGTGGTGGCGGCGGGTGTGGCCTCGATCCTTGCGCTGCGCTCGCGAGATGGCGTCGCAAAACTCCAGCGAGAGCGATTGGTGTTGTTAGTGGCGTTGGCCGCGACCTGTACCCTTGTGCAGTATCCGTTTCCCGTCCCCATCTATCTTTGCTACGCCTTGCCCTTAACCCTGCTGGCTTTGGTAGCGATTGTGACAACCGTCCGGAAGCAGCGTGGAACCTACGTTCTGGCTTCGCTACTTGGGCTTTACCTTACATTCGGAGTGGTGAGCATGATTCCGCTACATCTCGCCGAATATTCGCATGCCTTCGGCCACCGGGACGTGCTCCGCGTACCGCGCGGAGGCCTGCAGATTGAAGACGAGCCCTTTTTCGAGAACTTGACGATTTTCTTGCAGCAGCGTGCCCCAAACGGCTTGATGTACGCAGGCAATGACTGTCCGGAGCTTTACTTTCTAACGGGACTAAAGAACGTTACCCGCGATGATAACGGGGCGCCGCCCGAGGAAGTGCTGAAGGCGCTGCAGTCAACCGACGTCAAGGTAGTGGTCATCTTTGAATCCCCCTACTTCCCCTCGGCGCAGACAAGTCCTGAGGTGCTCGCCGAAGTCCGACGGAGGTTTCCCCAGAGCGGGATGGCTGGGATCTTCCACGTGTACTGGAGGGAGTAACTTTCAGCTGAGCGGCGGTACTCCTCATCGGGAAATTCCACGCAAAGAGCGACTGCAAGCGGACTATCGTTCACCGTCACGATTGGGCGGGGGCTGCGGCTCGTTTGGGGAAGATGTCGCCGACGCGGCGGATTTCCGCGCCCACGGCTTTTAGTTTTTCTTCAATATGTTCGTAGCCTCGGTCCAGGTGATAGACGCGGTCGATAATGGTTTCTCCATCGGCGACCAGGGCGGCAAGCACGAGCGAGGCCGAGGCGCGCAGGTCCGAGGCCAGGACGGCGGCGGCGCTGAGCGGAGTTCCGCCGCGGACAATGGCGCGGCGGCCTTCGATCTTGATATTGGCGCCCATACGCACCAGTTCCTGCGCGTGCATGAAGCGGTTCTCGAAAATGTTTTCCGTGACAATCGAAGTGCCTTCGGCCTGCGTCGTAAGCGCCATGTACTGCGCCTGCATGTCGGTGGGGAAGCCGGGATATTCTTCAGTGTTCATGTCGGCGGCTTCGAGCGGCTGATCCCCCATCACGCGCACGGAGTCGGCTTTCACCGAAAGTTTCACGCCGGTCTCCCCGAGCTTCTGCAGGATGGCGGTGAGGTGCGCGGGATCGCATCCGGCGATGTTAAGGTCTCCGCCGGTGAGGGCTCCGGCGACGATGAAGGTTCCGGCCTCGATGCGGTCGGGGATGATGCGGTGCCTGGCGCCGTGGAGCTTGCTGACGCCCTGGACGCGAATCGTAGACGTGCCTGCACCTTGGATCTTGGCGCCCATGGCGTTGAGCAGCGCGGCCAGGTCGGCGACTTCGGGCTCACGAGCGCAGTTCTGCATGACGGTCTCGCCCTCGGCAAGCGCGGCTGCCATAAGCAGATCCTCGGTGCCGGTGACGGTAATTTTGTCGAAGACAATTTCGGCGCCCCGGAGGCGGTCGCCTTTGAGCGGATCGGTGACGGCCTCGACGTAGCCGTGCTCTTGCGTAATTTTGGCGCCCAGGCGTTCCAACCCCTTGATGTGGAGGTCGATGGGACGCGCGCCGATGGCGCAACCTCCGGGCAGCGAGACGCGAGCGCGTCCACAACGAGCTAAGAGCGGTCCCAAGACGAGGGTAGAGGCCCGCATCGTCTTGACCAGTTCATAGGACGCTCCAGGAACAGCGAGCGTGTGTGCGCAAATCGTTGTCCGATGATGGGCGCGTCCGTAGCCGAGTTCGACTTCGGCGCCCATTGCCGCGAGCAGCTTGCGTGTGGTCTCGATGTCGCGCACCTGGGGGATATTTTCCAGAATCACCGGCTCTTCGGTGAGCAGGGCGGCCGCCATGCAAGGGAGCGCCGCGTTCTTCGCGCCACTGATGCGGACCGTGCCGAGCAGCGGGTTGCCACCGCGGATGACGAGCTTATCCATAGCTTAATGATTCCTGAAAAAACGCGACGCCGACTTCATTCTAGCTAGCATTACGGAATGGCGGCGGCTCGAAATGTTCTGTGGAGCCGTAGCGCTTTCCCCTGTGAGCCTCTGTGCCCCCTGTGGTCAAGCTTTTCGCGCCGTCACAATCTAACCTCACTTGGACTTTGCCAGCGTTATTGCCCTGCGCACTTGACCTCGGGATTCTTTCAGAGCAACGGCGGCGTAAGCGGCGCTGACTCCAGCTTTGGCCATGACCATGGCTACGGCGACGCGGCCCCCGGCGGCAGCGAGGACTTTGCGCGCGGCTCGGTGGTCGAGTCCAGTGGTTTTTTCCACGATGCTCACTCCGCGTTCGACCAACTTCTCGTTCCGCGGACGGACGTAGACCATGAGGTTGCCATAAACGTGCCCGAGACGGGTCATCGCCCCGGTTGAGAGCATATTCAAAATCATCTTCTGCGCAGTGCCCGCCTTCATCCGAGTGGAGCCAGCGACGACTTCCGCGCCGACCTCCGCGACAACTGCCACATGCGCGGCTTTGCCGAGCGGAGAGTTCGGGTTGCAGACGACGGCAACGGTCTTTGCGCCGTGCGCGCGAGCATATTGGATGGCGGCGATGGTGAAGGGAGTGCGTCCGCTGGCGGCGATGCCTACGACGGCGTCTTTTTTTGTTGGCTTCTTCCTCGCGATTTCTTTGCGGCCCAACTGGCGAGAGTCTTCATCGGCCTCCACGGCGGTCGCCAGCGCTTTGGGTCCGCCAGCGATGATGAACTGGACCGTACGGGGGTCGATATCGAAGGTGGGAGGACATTCGACGGCGTCGAGAGCCGCAATGCGTCCGCTGGTGCCGGTGCCTATGTAAATGAGGCGCCCGCCCTGAGAGAGCGCGGTTGCGATCAGGTCGATCGCCTGCGCGATTTGCGGGAGCGCGCGCTTCACGGCGGCCGCGACCTTGGCATCTTCACGGTTGATGATGCGCGCGATTTCGAGTGTGGATTTGCGATCGAGATCGGCAGAGGCGGAGTTTGCTTTCTCGGTTACGAGGCGGCGGAGTTCCGCGGTCGTTGCTTTGCGGATCGACGCTTCGCGGATCGACGCCTTGCGGATCAACGCTTTGCGATTCAAGCCCGTGCGCTTCAAGCTATCTTCCCTAAACAGCCCGTGGTGTAAGTGCGTTTCGTATCAGGGCACGCCTTCAGGCGTGCCGTAAGTGCTGCCATAAATGCGCGCCTTCAGGCGCTGGGGGCGGCGATTGGAGATTCACCCACAGGCTCCCAAGGCCTCAACCACCGCGTCGTGAAACGCCGGGCGTACCTGCTTGATTGCCTCGTTCTGGCAGTCAGGCCAAGTGCGGTTGGTTAGCAAAGTTATTGAAAGTTGGCGCTCCAGATCGATCCACAGGGATGTGCCGGTGTAGCCGAGATGTCCGAAGGAACGCGACGAAAAATACTTTCCGGATTGCGAAGAAGGCGAGGGCGTGTCCCAGCCGAGCGCGCGGGAAGTGCCTTCGGGGGCGGATTCCCGGCGCGAGAAAAGTGCGACGGTTGTGCGGCGGAGGATAGGGTGTCCGCCGTTGAGCATGGCGTGGGCGAAGATGGCCAGATCTTCGGCGGCGGAGAACAGGCCGGCGTGTCCGGCAATGCCGCCGAGGACGCTCGCGTTTTCGTCCTGCACCTCGCCTTGGATTATCCGGTGGCGGAAGGTGCGATCGTTGGCGGTTGGCGGGATAGAGTCTTTCAAGGCGTGTGCGGGATTGAAAGTGGTGTGCGTCATGCCAAGCGGACCGAAGATTTCGCGCTGGCAGAACGCGTCAAGCGATTCATCGGCGAGGCGTTCGAGAACGACGCCGAGAATGATGAAGCCGATGTCGCTGTATTCGGCGCGCGCACCGGGGGCGGCGGCAAGCGGGGTGGTGAAGGCGGCTTGCAGAAGATCTTCGCGACTCTTCGCGCGCGGGAAAAGCTTTTCGTAGGCGGGCAGGCCGGAGCTGTGCGCGAGCAGCATGCGCAGAGTGATTTCGCGGCGGCGAGGGTCATTGTCGGCAAATCGGTCGGCAAATTCGGGGACGATGGCCGTGACTGGGGCTTCGAGATCGAGCAGGCCGCGCTCGTAGAGGATCATAGCCATGGCGGTCGTGGCGACGACCTTCGTGAGCGAGGCGAGATCGAAGAGGCTCGCGGTGGTGACTAAGGGCGAAGCCGGTTCGTAGGTGAAGCGGCCGAGGGCCTTGTGCGCCACGAGTTCTCCGCGGAAGGTTACCGCGAGCGAGCAGGCGGGGAAGGCGCGAGCGGCGATGCCTTTTTCCAGGATGCCGAAGGCGCTCGGAAACCAATCATCCTGCGCGACGAAATTGCGCACGAGGAAGGAGAAACCGG
>Ga0209117_1000573_pt1 | contig 14690 bp, 8 predicted proteins | sample BlaSpr_A8_OM2_M2_FD_187978 | JGI IMG/M metagenome (GOLD analysis project Ga0209117, IMG submission 187978) | Forest soil microbial communities from Thunder Bay, Ontario, Canada - Black Spruce, Ontario site 2_A8_OM2_M2 (SPAdes) (version 2) | ecosystem: Environmental > Terrestrial > Soil > Boreal...
CTTGGCGTCGAGGTTGGAGAGCGGCTCGTCGAGCAAGAAGACCTTGGGGCTGCGCACGATCGCCCGCCCCAGGGCGACGCGCTGGCGCTGGCCGCCCGACAACGCGCGCGGCTTGCGCTTGAGGAAGTTGTCGAGGCCCAGGATCCGGGAGGCGTTCTTGACCCGCTTGTCCATCTCGGCCTTGGGCATGTGCTGCATCTGGAGCGGGAAGGCCATGTTGTCGTACACGCTCATGTGGGGGTAGAGGGCATAGGACTGGAAGACCATGGCGATGTCGCGGTCCTTGGCGGCGACGTTGTTGACCACCCGGTCGCCGATGCGGATCTGGCCTTCGCTGATCGACTCCAGCCCCGCCAGCATGCGCAGGGCCGTCGACTTGCCACAGCCGGAAGGGCCCACCAGGACCATGAACTCCTGGTCCTTGATCGCGACGTTGAAGTCCTTGACGACCGTGAGGTCGGCCGTGTAGCGCTTGACAACGTGGTCGAACGTGACTGATGCCATCTTTTTATTTACCCCTTCACAGAGCCGGCAAGGATGCCGCGCACGAAGTATCGCTGGAGACTCAAGAACACGACCAGTGGGACGATCAAGGATAGGAAGGCCGCTGCCGTCAGCAGGTTGTAGCCCTGCCCGAGCGAGTTGGTCAGGTTGGCCAGGATGACCGTCACCGGCCCCACGCTCTCCGTGCCGCCGACATAGATCAGGGCGACCAGCAGGTCGTTCCAGATCCAGAGGAACTGAAAGATGACCAGCGAGGCGATGGCCGGCACGGCCAGCGGCAGCACGATCCGGAAGAAGACCGTCAGGGTCCCCGCCCCGTCGATCTCCGCCGACTCGAAGAGGTCGCTCGGCAGCGCGCGGAAGAAGTTGGCCAGCAGGTAGATCGAGAACGGGAGGCCGTACCCGGTGTGCGCCAGCCAGATGCCGACGAAGCCCCAGGTCTGGGGAGTCAGCCCCAGCGACACATAGGCTTTGAGGATGGGGATGAACGTCAGCTGGAGGGGCACAGCGAGCAGTCCGACCAGGGCCAGGAAGATCCAGTTGCGGCCGGGAAACTTCATCCAGGCAAACGCGTAGGCCGCGAAGGCGGCGATCGTCACGGGGATGATGGTGGCCGGGATCGTGATCATGAAGCTGTTGAACAGGCTGTGGCCGAGCCCGCCGCTCTTCAGCACCTCGGTGTAGTTGTCGAGCGTGAAGTTGAACGGGGGCGAGAGCGCGGTCCACCAGCCGCTGCTGTTAAGCGCGCTGAAGGGACGGAACGAGCTCACGAGGAGGCCCGCAGCGGGCACCATCCAGGCCGCGGTCAAACCGATCACCGCGATGTGGAGCACCCACCCCTGCAGCCTCTCCGCGAGCCAGACCGGTGAGAACCGCGCCGCGGTCGAGGAGGATGGTGTGACGGCGGCTTCGGCGGTCATCTTCGTGCCTCCACTGCGCGGAACTGCCGGAGATTGAAGATCAAGACCGGAATCACAGCGACCAGCAGGATGATCGCGACCGCGCTCGAGCCGCCGGGGTTGTCGGACTGGAAGAGGAGCTTGTACATCCGGTTGGCCAGCACGTCAGTGCCGAAGTTCCCGGCCGTCATCACGTAGACGATGTCAAAGGCTTTCAGCGCAAAAATGACGAGCGTCGTGCCGACAACGACGACGGTCGGCATCATCAGAGGGAAGATCACCCGTCTAAAGATCGTTATCTCTCCGGCGCCGTCAACCCGCGCCGCCTCCAGCAGCTCGCCGGGGATGCCCTTCAGCGCCGCCGAGAGGATGACCATCGAAAAGCCGGTGATGCCCCAGACCGCCGCCGCGATGAGCGAGAAGTTGTTGATGCTGGGGTCGGTCAGCCACGTCTTGGGCGATTGGTGGAGCCAGTTGACGACGATGTAGTTGAGGGTGCCGGTTTGTGGCGCGTCTCCCGGCTGGTACCAGAACATGAACTTCCAGATCACGCCCAGTGCCACCGACGAGATGGCCATCGGTAGGAAGATCAGCGACTTGACGATTTGCTCGTAGCGCACACGGTCGAAGAGGACGGCGAGCAGGAGACCGAAGAAGAGCACGAACAGCGTGTACAGCACCAGCCAATAAACGTTGTTGCGGATCGCGATCCAGGCGCCGCCGGTCGGAAAGTCCGCCAGCTGCCTCTGGTAGTTCGTGAGCCCGACCCAGTTTCCGGCGTGGTTCTCGAAGCTCTGGATGACGGTGCCGATCGCGGGCGCCACCAGGAAGGCGGCCACGATGATAAGTGCCGGTCCGACCCAGATCCAGGGCCGGACCGACGGGCGCGCTTTGTCAGGGAGGAGCCGGACGATGTACTCGCCGCCCACGATGTAGGCGGCGAGCACTGCCGGCACGCCGACGATCACGAGGACCAGCGTCGGAACGTCCTGGATCAGCAGGTCCACGTGTCACTTACTCCTTTTCAGGTCGCTTGATATGCGGTGGCTTGGACCTTGTCCAGGCTCTGCAGGATCGAATCCAGCTTGGACTGGTCGCGGATGAAGTCGAGGATGGCGCTCCAGTAAGCGTTCTTCATGTCGCTCGGCATCAGGTCGCCGGCGTCGTACTTGAAGATCTTGGCGCTCGTGAGCAACGCCCCGATCGCCCTTGTCTGGTCGTCGGGGTAGGCGCTGAGGGGAACCCTCTTGTTCGGCGAGAGCTTGCCGCCGCGCGTCACCCAGATCGCCTGGGCTTCGGGGGTGGCCAGGTAGCGGAGCAGGGCCCGGGCCTGCGGCGTGTCCTTGAACATCGACCACGCGGACGCGGCGCCGACGTGCGCGCCTGCGTACTGCGGGTTGACGTCAGGAAGTGGGAAGAAGTTGAAGTCGACGCCGGGCTTGAGGCTGGGGTTGGCCTTGGTGAAGAAGGACGTGATGAAGGACGCCTGGTTCAGCATCGTGCACTTCGGGGGGTTCTGGAACATCGGGGTCCCGACATCGCCGAAGGTGGTGTTGATGACGTAGTTGGCGCCCCCGTAGACGTTGGAGTCACCGGAACCGAGGATCTGGCCGAAGGTCGTCCACGTCGACTTGATCGCGGGCGAGCTCCACTTCGTCTTGCCCTGCCACCAACTGTCGTAGACATTCGGACCGACCGTGCTGAGGACGATCTCCTTGTGGAAGTCGCTGCCGGCCCAGCCCGAGGCGGCCCCGTTTTCGACAGCCATGCACCAGGGCGTGGTGCCGTCCGCCTTGATCTTGTTCTGGAGCGTGATCATGTCAGCCCACGTCTTGGGCACCGTGTAGCCCTTGGCCGCGAAGACTTTGGGGTTGTACCAGACCAATCCCTTGAGGTCCGCCCACGAGAAGATCTGGACGAGGTGGCCGTTGACGGTGCCGAGGTCGATCCAGCCCTTGTCGTAGTCCGACTTGAGCTGGGTCATGTTCATGATGTTCTCGAGGTTGATCACCTTCCCCTGCTGCGCGAATCGGGTCAACAGGGAAGGGCTCGGCGCGGCCGCCAGATCGGGCGGGTTGCCGGCCGTAACTCGGGTCGTCAGGATGGCGTCCTGGTCCCGGCTGGTCTCGAACGAGACGGTGATGCCGGTCTGCGCCGTGAACGGCGCGAGCACCGCGTTGAAGGAGTCGAGCTCGCCGTCCGACCAGACGCCGAGCACGCTGACTGAGCCGCCATGGACCGAGGCTTCAGGGCTCGGGTTGCTTGCGCCCGGCGCCCCACATGCGGCGGCGATGACGACGGCGACGAGGCCGAGGAGCAAACCTCGGCTAGGTTTCAAAGTGCGCATGTGACACCCCCAAACCACGAGCCTCTGAGTTCCGAATTCGCGACCAATTATCTACCTCCCGATGAAATTTGGTGGCCCGGCGCCGGCGCCGGCGGCGCGGTCGAGGCGCGCACCACCAGTTCGGTCCGGAGTGGAGGTGGCGAAGTGACCACCTTTCCCTGCAGGCGGCGAATCAACAGGCCGGCCGCCAGTCGGCCTTTCTCGACGATGGGCTGCCGAACCGTGGTCAGCGGGGGACTGGTCCATGCTGCCATCGACAGGTCGTCATATCCGATCACGGAAAGATCACCAGGCACTTTCACGCCCGCTGCTTGAGCCGCTCCCATGACGCCGATCGCGACCATGTCGCTCATGGCGAGGATCGCGGTCGGCCGGCGCTTGCCCTTGGGAAATGATTCGAAGGCGCGCGCTCCCGCCGCCACGGTCGCGCCGGCCGTGATCAGGTACGGGGCGTCCACATCGGCGCCGGCGAATGCGGCTTGATAGCCCGCGAGGCGGCGCGCGGCGGTGGGCGTCGGCCCAGCCTGGGAGCGCGTCGGGGGCAAAAGGATGATGCCGACCTGGCGATGGCCGAGGTCGAGCAGGTGGCGGGCCGCGGCCTCCGCCCCGCCCGCGTCATCGACGTTGACCGCCGGGTGCAGGGGCGACCCCTCGGAGTCGATCAAGACGGTGGGGATGCCGATCCGGTCCAGCGTCGCCAGCGCTTCGTCGTCCGGGCTGAGGCCGAGGCTGATGAAGCCGTCAACCGATGCGCGGCGGATGGCGCTTTCGAGCGAGCCGTCGAGCGGCGGGATCAGAAGCAAGGTGAGGTCGTGCTCCTCGACCAGCTCTCCGAGACCCTGCATGAGCTCGGCCATGAACTGGTTGGCGAACACGGTGCTGAGACGCTGCGGGATGAGGACGCCGATGGTTCCGCTTCGGCGCATCGACAGTGCGCGCGCCGCGGGATGGGGCGTGTAGCCGAGGTCGAGCGCGACGTGCAGCACCCGGTCGACGGTGGCCTGGCCGAGCTTCTCCGGGCTGTTGAACGCGAAGGAGACGGCGGTCTTGGAGACGCCGGCGGCTACCGCCACGTCAGCGATGGTGATCCGCGTCAAGACCCGACCCCTGGGATTGCGAAGTACGGTTCACGCGCCTCCATTTCCCTCATGTAAACCGCTTTAGTAAAGCGGTTTAGGAGGGAACTTATACCGATCTTGTGGCGCTGTCAAGAAGGGAGTTTGGCGGCTACCGTTGAATTCCGCCCCTTTGGCGTCAGCGAAGCCCTTCGAGCACGCGTGATACGCCCCCCTGGCGTCAAAAGCGTCGAATGGGGGGTCAGTACCGCTTCGGGGTTTCGGTGACCTTGGAGAGCAGCTCCGGTTCGACCTTGGGGCGGCGGTCGAAGGTGAGCAGGCCGTTCTGCTCTTGCTCGATATCGGTGAGCTGGGTATAGCAGAAGCCTTCCACCGGCCCCGGCTCCATCAGCGCCTCGACCAGGTTGCGATACGTATCGAGGAGCGCCCCTGAGTCGACGGCCTCCGACCAGCCAAAGCCCGCCGAGCCGGCAAGCGCAACGCCACCGAACTCACTCACTATCACCGGCTCAACGCGATACGAAAAGCCCGGCAGGTACGGCGGCTCCGGGCGGGCTTTCGGATCGAGCGTGGTCTCGAGGCTGCGGTAACGGCTGCGAAGGACGTCGGCTCCGGCGTAGTCGTGGAGCGTGCACAGGTCGGTGAGTGCGTGCTCCCAGCCGTCATTCGAAACCACTGGCCGGGTGCCGTCGAGCTCGTGGGTGAGCCGGTACATCCGGTTCTGAAACTGCGCTTGCGCCTCCGGCTGCACACTGGTGAATCCGAAGCTCTCGTTGAGCGGCACCCACGCCACGATCGAGGGGTGATCGCGGTCGCGCATCACCGCCTCCGTCCACTCCAACGCCAGCCTCGATTCGGCTCCACTGGAATGCTCGTGAAAGTTCGGCATCTCGCCCCACATGAGGAAGCCGAGCGTGTCGGCCCAGTACAACCAGCGCGGATCCTCCACCTTCTGATGCTTGCGCGCCCCGTTGAATCCCATCGACTTGGCGAGCTCGATGTCGCGGCGCAGGTCGTCGTCGGAGCCGGCGGTCAGCTGCCCTCCAGGAAAGTAGCCCTGGTCCAGGATCAGGCCCTGCACATACGGCCGGCCGTTGAGCCAGAAGCGACCGTCTTTGGTCTCGACTTTTCGCAAACCGAAATAGCTCGCCACGTGGTCTGAGCCGCACCGGGCCTCGAGCTCATAGAGTTTCGGATCCTCGGGGCTCCAGGCGTGGAATTCTTCAAGCGTGATGCGCCCTTTGCTGCCATCTCCGTTCCACTCGCCAACTGGTCTGCCATTGAATGTGACGGCAACTTGCTTGGGTCCCTCGGCGCCAATCTCGAACTCCAGCTCGCGCGCGTCGAAGTCAGGCGTGATGCGCAGCGATTCGATCGCGCGCGCCGGCAGTGGCTCGAGCCACACCGTCTGCCAGATCCCCGTCGTGGCCGTGAAGAAGATCGACTCGGAAGGCTCCTTCCAGTACTGCTTCCCGCGCGGGATCGTCTTGTCGGCGAGAGGGTCTTCGGCGCGCACGATGAGCTCGTTGTCGTGCTCGCGGACCACATGCCCGACGTCCGCGGCGAAGGGCGTGTGGCCGCCCTCGTGGCGCGCGACCTCTTCCCCATTGACCCAGACGGTGGCGCGGTAGTCCACGGCTCCGAAGTGCAACAGCAAACGGTCTGATGCCGGTGCGTCGAAGCGTCGCCGGTACCAAACGACGTCAGCCGGCTCCCAGGCGCCGACGCCCGAGAGCTGCGACTGAGGCGCGAACGGCACCGTGATGCGGCGGTCGAACTTTCTCACTTCGCCGGCGCCGAACTCCCACTCGCCGTTCAGGTTCACCCAGTGCCGGCGGCGCAGCGAAGGCCGGGGATATTCAGGCCGTGGTACGTCCATCGTGCTTCACGCCCCTCTCCCTAACCCTCTCCCCTGCGGGGAGAGGGGATTGCCCGACCTATGATGCGGGGGCAGAAATGCCTGCGCCACTCGAGACAGCATCCGGTCTGGCAGCCGTGCTTCGCGGCGTGGTCGCCGACATGCAGCACGCCTCGGGCGCGGACATCGTCTCCATCTTCCTCTACGAGGAGGCGAGCCGGAAGTACTACGCGCCGTTCGCCACCGGCCAGCCGCAGGAAAGCCTGCTGGACTCTCTCGCCGACATGACCCAGCAGCTCGACCGCTACCTGGGCGACAAGCGACAGGGCAAGGTCCCGGAGGAGCTCGGCGTCCATCACTACGGGTCGACCGTATGGCTGACGATCACGCGGCAGAAGCTCGTTGCGCGCGACGCACCCTCCGAGATCGACAGCACGTTCATCCGCCGCTACCAGGTCCAGTCGACGATCGGGCTCCCTCTGTTGGCGGGCGACAGGCTGCTCGGCCTCGTCTACTTGAACTACCGCACGCGCGAGCGCGTCCCGGACGCCGCGCAGCTCGAGGAGCTGGAGGGCCGAGCCAACTCGGCGGCCACGACGATCCAGGGGGTGCTCGCCGACTCGGAGCGCTCGGCCCTGGAAGGCCTCGGCCGTTTGACCTCGCTTCTCACCGAGCCGATCGGCGACCCGAAGACCGACGCCGCGGAGCTCCGGCGCCTGCTGTCGATCGCGCTTGCCGACCTGCTGCTGGCAAGCGACTTCGACGCCGCGGCCATCTATCAGTTCGCGGCGCAGCGCGGCAGCCTGGAGCTGGTCACCGCCCACGCGCCTGTCGCGGCGCCACCGCGCGTCGAGCGCCACGATCAAGCGGCGTCGTGGGAATCGGTTCTCAGCAAAGCGGTCGCCGCCGGGACCGCCGCCGCCGAGCTCCATGTCGTCGCCACGTACCCGCTCGGCAACGACGAGGATCCCCACGGATACCTGGTGGTGCTCAGCCGCGATCCCCTGGCGACCGTCCGGCGCCCGCCTCCAACCGACCTCCTACTGAAGGCAGGCGCGGACCTCATCGGCGCTTCGCTCGCAAGCCGCATGCTCATCGCCGGCCTCGAGCACAGCAACCGGTTGCTGGGCGCGCTGGGCAACATGACCACAGCGATGCTGCGGCCGGGTTCCGGCAAGCAAGCCGTCCTCGATGCCGTCGCCGGCCACTTGACCGATGCTTCGGTGCCCGAGTTCGACTTCAACTTCGCCACCGTCTACCTGCTCGACGAGCGCGATGACGGCACCTCAGTCGTGCGCATGGCCGCCGGAGCGGCGACCACCGCCAATATTTCGGCGACCGAAACTGGGCTCCCCGCCACGCGGGGAGCTCCCCCGCGAAGCGGGGGTGAGGGGAGACACGAGTCCAGAAGGGTGCCCCGGTGGGCACTTGAAGATGAGCGCGAGCTGGCCGCGGACGATGTCCTCGTGTACGTCGCGCGGAGCCGGCAGGCGGCGGTCGTCGGGGCGCTAGGGGCCGGTGTGGAGTCGGACCGCGGAGACGTCATCAGCGGCGCCATCCCCGAGTCCGCGACCTGGGTCGACGTGCCCGTGGTCTGGAGCGACGGCACCACCCGGGCCCACGTCGCCGCCTGCCTCATCGGTGAGTCGAAAGGAAGTGAAGACCGCCGCCCGGCTCGCGGCCAGGCGCCGTTCACCCTCGCGGGCGAGGTCTTCGAGAGCGGCGGCCACGCCGACCTGATCCGGATCTTCCTTCCTTTCGGCTCCGACCCGGCGCGAATCGCCAGCGGCGTGCTCGAGGTCGGCTACCACCGCTCGTACGAGCGCCGGCCGGACTGGGGCCAGATCGAGGCGCTGCGGGCTGCGGCTGCGCAGGTCGCGATGGCGGTGGAAACCGCCGGCCTTTACGAGGACACCCGGCGCCACGGCGAGCAGCTCGAGCTGAGCGCGGAGATCAGCCGCGCAATCGCATCGTCGATCGACCTCGACCAGACGCTCCGCCTCGTCGCCCAGAACATGGCGCGCCTGGTCGACGCCTCGATGTGCCAGATCGCGCTATATGAAGAGGATCGCGAGGGCTGGTTCGGCGCGGCTGCATCCGAGCAGGAAGACCTCTGGCGGCGCCAGCACGGCGAGCGCTCGGAACCGTCGTTCCTCTTCGAGGTGCTGGACCGCGGCCAGCCTGTCGTCATCGAAGACACCGCGGCAAGCGGCCTCGTGAGCCCCGGTTATGCGCGCGCCTTCGGCGTCCGCTCCCTCCTCGCGCTTCCGCTCGTGGCCGACGGGCAATCGATCGGCGCGGCCGTGCTCGCGGAGCGGGACCGGCTGCGCGCGTTCACGCCCGACGAGGTCCAGCGGGCGCAGGGCCTCGCGCTGCAGGCCGCGGTGGCGATCAAGAACGCGCGCCTCCACGCGCTTGCCGAAGAGGAGCGCCACCTCCAGAAGGACTTCGTCCTCATCGGGTTCGGCCAGTGGGGCCAGAAGGCGTACCAGCACCTGCTCACGCTGAAGCAGTTCTTCAACTTTCGCACCCATGTCGTCGAGCAGGACTCGCCGGCGGCGCGCGAACGCATCGGCTCCAAAGAAGAAGACGTGCGCGGCCATGGCGACGGGTTCTACTGGGACAGCCCCGGCTCGACTGCGCACGACCAGCTGGAGCGCGAGCTCGAGTCGAGCTCATACGTCATCACCTACATCGCCACGCCGGCCGCCACGCACCTGCCCACGCTCGCGCTCTGGTACGACCTCAGCGACGTCGTCCTCATCGAGAAGCCGCTCGGCGCGCCGCCGGAGGCCTACCGCGAGTTCCTGGACACAGCGCCCGGCGGCGTCGAGATCGTCGCCGCGGACCATTACTACTTCAAGCTCGAGGTCCGCCTGCTGCAGCTGTTGCTCACCGAGGAGAGAACGCTGCGCGACTTCCTCGAAAGTGTCGAAGAGATCCGCATCGAGATCCTCGAGGAGCAGCCCCTGACCGGCGCGGCCGCCGACATCGGCGTGATCGCGGACCTCATCCCGCACGCCTTCGCGATCATCTCGCTGCTGACGCCCATCGACCACATCCATCTCGACGCCGAATCGCCGCTGCTGGTCGGGCGGCACGAAGGATTGCAAGGACAGCGCGAGAGCTACGCGCGCATGAACGCCAGCTTCCCGTACCACGGCCGCTCCGTCCGTTTGGTGATCGACGTCGGGAAGGGCGCCGAGAACGCGAAGTGGATCAAGCTCATCGGCGAGCGGCGCTCCGGCGGTCGCAGCCCGAGCTACAAGTTCGATTTCGGCCGGGGCGAGGCGATCGACGGCACGCAGGCGACGGTGCGCGCCGCGGTGCGCAGGATCCGCGAGCCGGGCGTGCCCGACAACGCCCACCTGAACATGCTCCGCCACGTGATCGAGAAGCGCCATCCGGCAGTCGGGATCCTCTCGATTCGCGAGGCGATCAGGGCCAACCAGCGGGTCCGCGATCTCGAGGCGATGGCCGTCGAGCTGCTCGCCCGCGGCCAATCGACCTCGTATGCAATCGGTACCCGACCCGCCTTCGAGGCTTCCCAGCCTCACGCCGCGCCGGCCCCGGCCCGACTCTCCTGACCAACCAGCGCGCTGTCCTCAAAGAGGACCGGTGCTTCGCGGTGTCCGCGCCCAGCGGCGCCATGACCGCGGCAAGCCCCGACGGCCACGGGTTGTGGCTGGGAGACACGCGCCTCCTCTCTGAGTTTCGACTGCTCGTGGATGGGATCGAGCCGGAGGCGGTCAGGTATCGCGGGGAGGCGGGGTGGCTCGCGTTCGAGCTCGCGGCCGGCGATCTGCAGGTGGTGCGGGAGCGGTACGTCGACCGCGGCCTCCACGAACGCATCACGTTCACCAATCGGGGCGCGTCGGCGATCCATGCCGACATCGCGCTCGAATTCGGCGCCGACCACGCGGCCATGCTGGCCGTCCGTGGCATCGTTCTCGATCTGCCTACCTCGCCATCCATCGAGCCTGAGGCTCGCATTCGGCCTGAGGGCAAGCGGCACCACATCGAGCTGCGCCCAGGCCAATCTTCAAGCCTGGTCATCGATGTTCCCGCGGGCGACCGCGCCGAGGTTTCTGATTTCGACGTGGGCCTGGCGCGCATCCGCGATTCCTATCGCTCGTGGGCGCAGGACTGCGCTGCATTCGAGACCGACAACCCCACGCTCAACGAGCTGCTCGCGCAAAGCCGCGACGACATGCGCATGCTGCTCGACCGCTACCCGACCGGCATCTACCCGACCGGCGGCATGCCCTGGTTCGCCGTGCCCTTCGGTCGTGACGCGCTGATCACGTCGTCGTTCGTGCTGCCGATGAACCCGGAGGTGGCACGTGGCGCCCTGCGTTTTCTCGCGCACCATCAGGGCCGCCGCGTCGATCCGCACACAGAAGAGGAGCCGGGCAAGATCCTGCACGAGGTCCGCGACGGCGAGGTCGTCGAGAAGGGGCTGTGGCCTCGAATCCTTTACGGCACCATCGATGCGACCCCGCTTTTCCTTTGCGTTCTCGCCGACACGGTCGACTGGACGGGTGACGATGCGCTGCTCGACGAGCTCTGGCCGAACGCCGAGGCGGCGCTGGCGTGGTGCGACGCCTTCGGCGACCGGGACGGCGACGGCTACATCGAGTACTCCGCCGGCATCGAGGCGCGCAATGAGGGCTGGAAGGATTCCAACGACTCCCTGACCAACGTCGACGGCACAGATGTCGTGCGGCCGGCCGCGCTGTGCGAGGTCCAGGGCTACCTGTACCGCGCACTGATGAGCATGGCGCGCAGGCGGCCGGAGTTGAAGGCGCGAGCCTCGGAGCTCCAGGGTCGATTCAATCGCGACTTCTGGATCGCGGGCGAGCGCTTCATCGCCCAGGCGCTCGACGGCGGCAAGCGGCCTGTCGAGGCGGTGACGTCCAATCCTGGCCACTGCTTGTGGAGCGGCATCCTCTCCGCTGAACCGGCTCGCGCGGTCGCGGGTCGGCTGGTGGCTCCGGACCTATTCTCGGGGTGGGGCATTCGCACCCTCTCCACGCGCGCGATCAACTACCACCCGCGCAGCTATCACAACGGCTCGGTGTGGCCGCACGACAATGCGCTCGCCGCCGCCGGGCTTCGCGCTTCGGGCTTTCCCGCCGAGGCCGAGCTGGTGGCGCGGGCCACCCTGGAGGCCGGGATGACGTACGCGGATCGCAGGCTGCCTGAGCTGTTCTCTGGCGCCGAGCGGAGACCGGGTAAGACGCCCGAGGACTACGAGGCGAGCTGCCGGCCGCAGAACTGGGGCGCCGCCTCCGCCTTCTCGATGGTCAGCACGCTGCTCGGGCTGGAGGCCGATGCGTCGCGTGGCCGCTTGCGCATCGCTCCGGTGGCAACGGCGTTGTGGAAGCGCCTCGAGGTTACGGGCCTGCATTTCGCCGGCCATCGTTTGGACTTTTCAGTCGAAGGCAGCCGGGTCAAGCTCGGCCGCGTGCCGCGAGGGGTTGAGGTCGAAATAGGCCCCGGCTGAACCTGCTCACGCCCCTCTCCCCAGCCCTCTCCCCTTCGGGGAGAGGGGGGCGCTTGCAACTCGCCTGACGGAAGAGTTCAATTGTGCGGTCGCAGGGCCCGTTGTCCTTTTGGGGGGTGACCATGGGGATGCTGCTCACGTTCCACCAGGCGTACCAACCGGTGTTCGGCAACCTGTTGGCGTCGGCAGTGGTGGCCGGGCTTCCACTCTATGTCCTCTTCTACATGCTGGCCGTGCGCCGGATGAAGGCGTGGATCTGCGCCATCACGGCGATGCTCGCGGCTTTCGTCCTGGGCTGGCTCGTGTGGAAAATGCCCTTCGGCGTCAGTTTGGGCACGGCCACGTACGGCATGGCCTACGGGCTCTGGCCCATCAGCTGGATCGTCCTCAACGCCGTCTTCTTCCATAACCTCACCGTGGCGAGTGGTGATTTCGACGTCATCAGGCGATCGCTGACCCGCCTGACCCAGGATCGACGCCTGCAGGCGCTCCTGATCGCGTTCAGCTTCGGGGCGCTGCTCGAAGGGATCGCGGGGTTCGGCGCCCCGGTCGCGATCACGGCCTCCATCCTCGCCAGCCTCGGCTTCGAGCCGGTGACGGGCGCGGTGCTCGCCCTGCTCGCCAACACGGCGCCGGTCGCGTTCGGCTCGATCGGGATCCCGGTAGTCACGCTGGGCGGCCTCGTGGCGCCGATCCTCCACAAAGACGTCACCGCCACGACCCTTGCCCTGTCCGCGATGGTCGGCCGGCAGCTGCCGCTTTTCTCCATCATCATCCCCGCCTACCTGATCGTGGTCCTAGCGGGCTGGAAGCGGATGCGCGAGATCCTGCCCGCGGTTTTGGTCACGGGGGTTTCCTTCGCGGTCATGCAGTTCCTCGTGTCCAACTTCGTAGGGCCCGAGCTCACCGACGTCATCGCAGCGCTGGTCTCGATGGGCTGCCTTGCGTTGCTTCTCAGGTTCTGGCAGCCGGCGCATGTGTATCGATTTGCGCACGAACCTGCGGTGGCTGCCAAGACGCGCCGCACTGGCGCCAGGGCTGCCGCCGCTACCGAGCTCGCAGAGAAAACGGGCCTTCCCGGGGCCGCCGCGGAGATCCCCAAGGGCGGCGGCGAAAAGGCTGACCCCGGTAATCGAGTTTGGTACGCGTACGGCATGTACGTCGTCCTGGTGGTCGTGATCCTGATCGGCCAGATGGGCAACCTGCCCTTCTGGTCCGGCCATCCGCCTGGCAACGTCAAGAACGCACTGCACGCGCCGTGGAACGTCACCGCGGACCTCAAATGCGGCACGCCCGCGTTCGCGCTTTGCCCGAAGCCTTGGCTCGGACCCGACCCCACGAAGGACCGCCAGGCCCTCAAGTTCCCCGATTGGAACTTCTACTGGCCCGGCACCTACGAGATCAAGAAGAACGTGCCGGTGTCTTTGATCTACCGCGAAAAGCCGCTCGTCGCGGCGTCGTCCCAGTACGCGCTTGTCTACGACTGGAACATCCTGGCCGCGGCGGGGTCGCTGGTGTTGTATGCCTGCGTCGTCGCGTTCTTGCTGATGCGTGCGCGGCGGATCAAGGTCGACTTTCTGGTCGTGTACAAGAAGACGTTGCGTCAGCTGGCGCTGCCGATCGTGACCATCGCGTTCATCCTCGCGATCGCGTATCTCATGAACTACTCCGGAATGACGGGTTCCCTTGCTCTCGCCTTCGCGCAAACGGGGTTCATATTCCCGTTCGTGGCCGCGTTCCTAGGCTGGCTGGGTGTGTTCCTGACCGGAAGCGATACCTCCTCGAACGTGCTCTTCGGTGGGCTGCAGGCCCAGACCGCCCAGCAGCTCCACATGAGCGCGATCCTCACCGCCGGCACGAACTCGTCCGGCGGCGTGATGGGCAAGATGATCAGCCCGCAGAACCTTTCGGTCGGGGCGGCGGGGGTGAACAAGGTGGGCTCGGAGGGCGAGATCTTCGCGCGGGTGATCCGGTACAGCCTCATCCTCACCAGCGCCGTCGGGGTCGTGGCGATGATCGAGGCGTACATCCTGCCGTTCATCATTCCGTCGCCTTAGCGGGCTCGGAGACTGGGAAAAGGGAGTTAGGGCGGGGTCCGCAGACTCAGAGCGCGCCTTGGCGGGGATGCAACGCGAGTAAAACGCTCTTGGAAGAGGGAGTTGGGGCGGGGCCCGGAGGCTGAGAGGGCGCCTCGTGTTGGCAAAGATGCTTTTAGCAGCCCTTGTTTTCGTGGTTTCGAAAATTAACAGCTCATTTTGTTGACACTCCAAACAGATGTTCGTAAAATCGTCTCATGATAGCTGGGGAGGGGGCAACTGCACCCCTCAATGAAGATGTGGCTCGGCTCCGCGAAGCCGTGGAGGCCTTCCGGCGCCGGCCCAAGACCGGTCGCACTCAGGAGCAGGTCAGCCACGAGCTGAGCCAGGTCCGTGTCATCTGTGACGTGATGGAGGTCGAGTTCTCAGATCTGGCGAGTGAGTTCGCTGCCACCGACGAATAC
>Ga0209117_1000574_pt1 | contig 14658 bp, 12 predicted proteins | sample BlaSpr_A8_OM2_M2_FD_187978 | JGI IMG/M metagenome (GOLD analysis project Ga0209117, IMG submission 187978) | Forest soil microbial communities from Thunder Bay, Ontario, Canada - Black Spruce, Ontario site 2_A8_OM2_M2 (SPAdes) (version 2) | ecosystem: Environmental > Terrestrial > Soil > Boreal...
CAGGCGCTGGCCGTCGGGGCTCCATGCCACGGACAAGACCGCATCGGCATGGCGCATCGGCTCGCCCACGGGCAAGCCGGTCGCGGCATCCCAGATCCGGGCCGTCCAGTCGGAGGAGGCGGTCACCAGCAAGCGCCCATCGGGGCTCCAGGCGACCGAGTGGAGCCGATCGCCATGTCGCATGGGGGGACTCGAGGGTCGCGCCGTCGCGGCGTCCCAGACCCGGGAGGAGTCGGAGAAGAAGGTGGCAAGGTGCCCACCGTCCGGGCTCCACCAGGCCCCCTCCGCTCTCTCGCCGAGCACCCGTTGGCTCGGCGCCGAGCCACTCCGGACGTCCCAGAGCCGCGCCGTCCCTCCCGCCGTCACGGTCAGGAGGCGCCCGCCGGCGGGGCTCCAGCGGGCGCTGGCCACTTCACTCTCGTGACGCAGCGGCGGCCCAGCGGGCATGCCCGTCCAGGCGTCCCAGAGCCGCGCCGTGTGGTCCTTCGACGCGGTGGCGATCGAGCGGCCGTCCGGGCTCCACTCGGCGGTCACCACTTCGCCCTCATGGCGCATGGGCTTGCCGATGGGCTGGCCGGTCTGGGCGTCCCAGACGCGCGCGGTGCCGTCCTTCGAGGCGGTGACCACGCGCCGGCCGTCCGGGCTCCAGCCGGCCGCCAGCACCTCCTCATGGTGCCTCAGGCAGGCGAGCGGGATCGGCCAGGTGCGGCGCAGCAGCTGCTGCAGGATGGTGCTCCTCACCTCCTGGCTCTCGGGGTTCAGCCGCGCGGCCCGGGCCAGGTAGGCGAGAGCCGCGTCGTGGCGCCCCTTGCCGGTCAGATTGAGGGCCTGCTCCAGATCGGCGGCGGCGAAGGCGCGATCGGCCACGCGCCGGGCGCGGTATCCCGAGACCATGCCGGCGAGGGCGAAGAGCAGGAGGGCCCCCAGGAGCGCGGCGGTGACGCGAGTGCGTACCAAGCCGCGCCGCGCCCGCCGCGCCTTTTCTTCGGCCGCCCGCTGCGCCGCCTCTGCCCGCGCCTCGGCCTCGCGCTGCTGTCGCCGGTCGCGGCTGTCGCGGATGACCCCGGTCAACAGATCGTGCGTCAGCTCGATGCGTTGCACGCCGCCGCGGTGCTCGCTCCGCAGCAGGCGGCGGTCGATCAGCTTCGCCAGTGCCGCGGCGGTGACGCCCGGCACGGAGAGGGCATTTTCCCAGGCGACGCTGTCGCGGTAGCCGGAGACGGTGAGCAGCTGGTCCTCGACGAAGGCGCGCACCGCGGCGGGAAGGTCGGCGACGTTGCGCTCGTAGAGGTCGGAGAGGATCTCCGTCCGGCTGCCGGCGAGGAGATCGGCGGTGATCCGCGCTTCGCCGTGCCGGCGGCGCTGGTTGTTGAGCTCCCGGCAGACGACGCTCAGCAGGGCGGGCTCCACCTCGAGCTCGCCGAGCGGCGTGTGCGGCGCGCCGGCTGCCGTCTCCTTCTCGGCCGCCACGAAGCGGATCACCCGCTCCGCGACCTCGGGCTCGATGAGCGCGCCGCCGGGGACCGTCGCCACCGTGAGTGCGTCGCGGCCGTTCATCCGGGTGAGGCGCAGGCGGTTGTGGACGATCGAGCGGATCCGCTCACGGAGCCCTTCCAGATCGGGCAGGAAGTCCTCGCGCAGGCTGAACAGGACCTTGTAGTCGTGGCGGTTGAAGGAGAACTCGCGGGCCTGCTCGGGCGCCGCGTCGAGCCGCTCCTTGACGGCGGCGGGAGGGCGCCCCTCGATCAGGTCTGCCAGCTCGTCCAGCAGCTCGCCGCCCCCTCCGTCCCGGTCTTTCCCCAGGGTGAAGATTTCCTCGAACTGATCGAAGACCAGGAGCGGGACGGCAATGCGATTGCGCGCGTTCCAGAAGTCGGCGCCCTGGCGGTGGAAGAACTCCCAGAGCGTCTCCCCGTCGCGAGCCTGCGGCGCCTCGATTCCGGCCGCGGCCGCGGCGCGGGCGATCGCCTCCTGGATCTGCCGGGTGAAGGGGAGATGCCCAGGCGTGTAGTCGAGGCGGATGTAGACCGGAAGGACGTTGTCCTCGCGCAGGCGGGGGAAGACGCCGGCCTGCAGGAGCGAGGTCTTGCCCAGGCCCGAGAGGCCGAAGAGCACGGTCAGCCGCTCGCGCAGGATCAGGCGATGGAGGGCGTCGGTCTCGGCTTCCCGGCCCTGGAAGAATGCCCGATCCGCCTCGCGGAACGACGACAGGCCCGGCCATGGGTTCTCTGCGTCGACCGTGCCGGCATCGGGGATCTCGGTGGGGGAACTCACGCTCAGGGCGCGCTCGCGATCGACTTCTGGTAGTCCCGGAACAGCTGCCGCAGCTCCCCCACCAATTCGGGCGTGCTCTTGCCGCCGGGGAGGCGCTGCCAGTGAAGCTTGCGGAACCGCTCGGGGATTGCCGGTTCGTTGGGGGGGATGTCGTCGATGGCCACCGGCACGATGAAGGGCATCGACGGCGGCACCTGGACCGCCACCCTCTCCGCGTGGTCCCACTCGATGCGGAAGAAGCGCCGGCCGGGGGTCAGGGTGTGGCGCGAGAGGATGGGGACGAAGAGCGAGCAGTTGTCGATGTTGCGCCGGATCTTCGCCTCGTAGGCGTCGCCCATCCGCAAGGCGTCCTTGTCGAACCAGACGTCGACCCCGGCGGCTTCCAGCTCCTCCTTGATCGCCTGGACCACGGCGAGATCCTCGCTGGCGTAGCTCAAGAAGATGGCGCCGCGCTCCATCTCCTTGGCGCCCGACGCGGCCAGGGCGGCAGACCCCGGCGGCGCGATGGCCGCCTCTGCGCGCGGATGGCGCTCGTGCCAGCGCGCCGCCAGCTCATGAACGAACTCGACGGCGGTGCCGGGGAAGACCTTGGTGCGGGAGCTGAAGCGCTGGAGAAAGAGCACCAGGCCCGAGTCCTCGCTCACCCTGGCATCGGCGACGATGTCGGTGCCGCCGCGCGCCTGCCACAGCCGCTCGCGCTTGGCCATGCGCAGGAAAAAGCGCGACAGCCAATCCGAGAAGTTGCTGCCGATCAGTATCAGCTGCCGCCGGTTGAGCTCGTCGAACAGCAGGTTCGGCCGCCGGGTCTCCGATTGCAGCGAGTGGACGAACTCCAGCACGTCCTCGTCGGTGACGGCGTAGTCGGGGACCGCCGAGACCTTGCCAAAGAGGTGGAAGACGGCAGGCCGCTCGAGCTGGGCAATCGGCACGGGCAGGTCTTGCACGGCGGTGGGGGAGTAGGCGAAGACCTCGGTCTTCGCGGCGCCGCCAAAGCGCACCGCGTCGATGGCGCGCACCAGGAGCGGGTCGAACGTCGTGCTGACGAACAGCTTGAGCGGGCGGATCCCGGCGAGGTCCAGGAGCGGTTGCGGGATCGGCAGCCCGTTCGATTCGGAGAGGATCGACTTCAGGACCGAGTAGACGTCCTCGAGCTCGCCGCCTTCCGCCAGGTAGCTGCAGGCGACGGTGTTGAGCGAGGCTGGCGAAGGCTCCGCCGGCAGGCCGAGCTTGGCCGCCAGGCGCTCGGCCAGCAGGTCGTAGAGCAGCACCTGGCGGCCGTCCACGACCAGGGTCAAGACGTCTCGTCCGACAATCGGGACGACGCGCTCCTCCTCGATGAACTGGAGGAGCTGCTCCCAGAAGCGGACCATCTCTCCGGGTTTCATCAGCTGATCTCTCGTTGATCTTAGGGAAGGCTATCCGACCGGCCGCGATGCGTCAACGACCGGCGGCCTCAGACCGCCGATGCTGGCAACAGGGTGGAGCTGCGGCTACACCTGCTTGTCTGCCATCGCAATACTCCTTTCTACGTGGGAAGCAAGGTTCCGCAGGCGCCCTAAAATCGAAAGACCCTCGGATCCGGAGAATTGTTTAGGCACCTCTCGTCCTGTGAGGGGCTGGCCTGTGGCGAAGCTGTGCGCCGCGGGGCGGTATCGATCGTTCGCGGCCCAACCTCAACAATCGGCAGCGCGCCGGTGTCTGGTGCTGGTGAGCCGGCAGACGGAGCGCCGGCGCGGGAGGTTCGCGATGCGCTCACCGCCGGGGCCCGGTGCGGAAAGGGTGAGGCGGTTCGAGGAGATGGCCCTCCTGATCGAGGGCGCCGGAGACGCGGGAGGCGGTGCCCGCCGTTGCCGGGTGCGGGTGATGAGCGCTCGCTTCGACCAAGGAGCGCAACACTCCGACTTCGTCTACTCGCCCGCCGAGTTGGGCGATCTCTCGTTAGAGATGGAGGCAGTCGTCCGCGGCACCGGACCGCTCGGGGGAGTGCCGCGCGACATCGCAGCGGAGCGAGCACCCCCTCCGGCGCTCCGGCAGGCGGGCGAGCGGCTCTTCGCGGCGCTCTTTTCCGGACGCGTCCTCAGCGCCTTCTTGCAATGCAGCGCACTCGTCGAGGGCAAGCCGGATACCGGACTCCGCATCCGGATCGAGGTCGATCCGTCGCTCCCCGAGAGCCAGGAGATCGGTTCGCTGCCCTGGGAGCTGATCTACCGGCCCGATACCCGCCAGCACCTGGCGGCTGACTTGAAGACCCCGTTGGTGCGCCGCCTGGCCGCGCCCCGATCGACCGCTCCCGCGCCCCTGCTGCGGACGTTGCGCATCCTGATCGTGAGCGCACGTCCCGAAGGCACTCCGCCGCTCGCCCTCGACAAAGAGATCAGGGCGCTGACCGCGGCTTGGCGAAAGGTGCCGCGGGTCGAGGTCGAGGTGCTGGAGCATGCCTCCTTGGGCGCCCTGGACGCAAAGCTCGGAGGTAGGCCGTTCCATGTGCTGCATTTCATGGGGCATGGGGACTTCGACGCGGCGACCGGGATGGGCTGCCTGCTATTCGAGGATGGGGAGGCCGGGCTCGTGCGGGTGGATGCGGTCACCCTGGGGGAAGTGCTGCGGGAGCGGCGCGCCTCGCTGCGTCTGGTCTTCCTCAATGCCTGCGACACGGCCCGGCTGCCGCGCCTTCGCGGGCAGGACCCTTTCTCCGGCGTGGCGTCGGCCCTGGTGATGGTAGGAATTCCAGCCGTCGTCGCCATGCAGTTCCCGGTCTCGGACCGGGCAGCCCTGGTGTTCAGCCGGCGTTTTTACCAGGCGCTTGCATCAGGCCTGCCGGTCGATGCCGCGACCTCAGCAGGCCGGCGAGCAGTTCAAGCTGACTTTCCCGGTTCGCAGGAATGGGCAACACCGGTGCTCTTCATGAGCGCACCAGATGGACAAATCGTGAAGTTCGGTCCAAGTTGGATCCGCTGGGCGGGTCTTGCCGTGCTGCTGGCGATCGGGCTGGCCGCCGGCCTCGCCCGCGGACCTCTTCCCTGGTTCGCACGGACCGGGACGGGGCCGGAGAGGATCGAGGCGGCGGCGGCGCGCCAGCGCGTCAACGAGGAGGCCAAGGTGTGCGGCTTCGTGGCCCAGACGAGATATGCCGAATCGGCGACCGGGCAGCCCACGTTCCTCAACTTCGACAAGCCCTATCCGGATGAGGTCTTCAGTGCGGTCATCTGGGGAGGTGCCGCGGAGAGAGCCAAGTTCCAGGAGCCGCCCGAGGTGCTGTATGTGCGGCGGAACGTCTGCGTGACGGGCCGAATCGAGCTCTACGAAGGCAAGCCACAGATCGTGGTGCGCAATCCGGCGCAGCTTTCGACCGACGACCGTTGAGACTCGACAGGAGGCAGCGATGAGACGAGCACTTGCAAGATCATCGGGCGGGCAGGTCCTTGCCCTTGCCCTGGCACTGCTGCCGGGCGCTGGACCGACAGCCGCGGCCGAACCGCGGATCACGGCTGTGGAGGCAGCCCGGCACGTCGGAGAGCTGGCGAAGGTCTGCGGCCGGGTCGCCGGCGCGAAGTACGCCGAACGGTCGCGCGGAAAGCCGACCTTTCTCGACTTCGAGCAGCCCCATCCCGCCGAGGTCTTCAAGGTGGTGATCTGGGGCGCCGACCGGGGAAAGTTCAGCCAGCCGCCGGAGACGGCCTACGAACAGAAGCAGGTCTGCGTGACCGGGCGTATCCAGCTCTACCGCGGGACCCCCGAGATCATCGTTCGGAGTCCCTCCCAGCTCGCGTTCGACGAGCGCGCCCGACCGCCCGGCTGAGCCGGCCTGGTAGTGATCGATGGCGCCCACGCGGTGGCGGCTGCACGAATGCGGAGATCCTCTCCCATTGCAGCCAGGGAAGTGTTCACGTCCGCGGCTGCTGGGCCATCGATCATTCTGGGAAAGGAGTGACTCCCCGGCAACGGGGCTCGGGCCCACCAGCTAGCTCTCCATCACCTTCAAGTCGGGACTCACCAGCAGCCGTGCGTCGGTCGCGCGCTGCACGTCCTCCGGCGTCAAGCCCGGCGCTATTTCCTCGAGCACCAAGCCTTCCTTCGTCACTCGGATGTAGGCCATCTCGGTCACGATCGTGTCGACGACGCCTACTCCGGTCAGCGGCAGGGTGCACTTCTTCATGATCTTCGGCGCGCCGTCGCGCGCGGTATGCTCCATGGCGACGATCACTCGCTGCGCCATCGCCACGAGATCCATCGCGCCGCCCATGCCTTTCACCATCTTTCCCGGGATCATCCAGTTCGCGAGATTCCCGGACTCATCCACCTCCATCCCGCCCAGCACGCTCAAGTCGATGTGCCCGCCGAGAATCATCTCGAACGAATCGGCGCTCGAGAAATAGGACGTCCCCGGCATCTCGGTCACCGTCTCCTTGCTCGCATTGATCAGATCGGCGTCCTCCTGCCCCTCGACTGGATAGGGCCCGACGCCGAGCATGCCGTTCTCGGATTGCAGGATGACCTCGATTCCGGGTGGCACGTGATTCGCGATCAGCGTCGGCATGCCGATGCCCAGGTTGACGTAGAACCCGTCGCGCAACTCCCGCGCGATCCTTCTGACGATGCGCTCGCGCTTGTCGGTGTCCTTCGGCGGCGTGCTCATTGTGGACCTGTCACCTTCCTCACCGTTCTTCTCTCGATCCTTCTCTCGTACAGCTCACCCTGACAGATTCTCTTCACGTAGACACTCGGCGTGTGAACGTGATCGCCGTCCAGCTCGCCCACCTCGACCACGTGCTCGACTTCCGCGATCGTCACCTTGGCCGCCGTCGCCATCATGGGATTGAAATTCCGCGCCGTCTTGCGATACACCAGGTTGCCCATGCGGTCGCCTTTCCACGCCTTGACGAAAGCGAAGTCGGCCTTCAGGCTGCGCTCGAGCAAGTAGGTGCGGCCGTCGAAGGTGCGGGTCTCCTTGCCCTCGGCGACGACGGTCCCCACGCCGGTCGGAGTGTAGAACGCGGGAATGCCGGCGCCGCCGGCGCGAATCCGCTCGGAGAAGGTGCCTTGCGGCACCAGGTCGAGCTGGATCGCGCCCTTGAGGACCATCTCTTCCAGCAGCTTGTTCTCGCCGACGTAGGTCCCGATGTGGCGCACGATCTGCCCTGCCGCCAGCAGCAGCCCGTTGCCCGCGCCATCGATTCCCACGTTGTTGCTGATGGTCGTCAAGTTCCGCGTGCCCTTGCGGGCGAGCGCGCGAATCAGGTTCTCCGGGATGCCACACAACCCGAAGCCGCCGATCATGATGACCGCGCCTTCGAACACGTCACGGATCGCCTCGTCCGCGGTGGCGACAACTTTATTCATGGCGTCCGCATGCCCTCATTCTCTCTTCGTTTGTGAAGCGACCAGCGTGCTCGCCATTATCGGAGATCGGCAGGCAAGAAGCAAGGCGAAGCCACGCCTGCCTGCGGGCGCCTGCGGTTGCCTGCGGGCGCTGGCGGGCGCCCGCGCCGGCCCCGAACAGGAGTTGACACCCCCTGCTGGCCGGCCATATATTCGGTTGCCACTCCTGTGACGGAGGTCGAGATGACGCTCGAAAGCCTGGCCCTCGCGCCGGCAGCCGCTTCGCCGCTGGCGGTCGCTGCGCCGCCCGGGCGCGGGCGCTCCCGGATCGCACCCCGGCCGCGATGATCGACGAGGCGATCCTCGAGACCCGAGGGCTGACGAAGGAGTTCCGGGGCTTCGTCGCGGTTGACGGGATCGACCTGCGCGTCCGCCGCGGCACCATCCACGCGTTGATCGGTCCGAACGGCGCCGGCAAGACGACGGTATTCAACTTGCTGACCCGCTTCCTGCCCGCGACCGCGGGGGCCATCGTCTACAAGGGCCAGGACGTGACCCGGCTGCGTCCAGCGGAGGTTGCGCGGCAGGGGCTGGTCCGCTCGTTTCAGATCTCGGCGGTGTTCCCGAACCTCTCGGTCCTCGAGAACGTGCGGGTTGCCCTGCAGCGGCGGCTCGGCACCTCGTTCCATTTCTGGCGCTCCCAGCGCAGCCTCGAGGTGCTGGACGGGCGGGCGATGGAGCTGCTCGAGTCGGTCGACCTCGCCGGCCAGGCGCGAGCGAGCACCGTCGAGCTCTCGTATGGCCGCAAGCGAGCGCTCGAGCTGGCGACGACCCTGGCCCTCGAGCCCGAGCTGATGCTGCTCGACGAGCCGACCCAGGGGATGGGCCGCGAGGACGTCGGCCGAGTCGTGGCGCTCATTCGCAAGTTGTCCGCGGGGCGCACCGTCTTGATGGTGGAGCACAACCTGTCGGTCGTCGCCGACCTCTCCGACACCATCACCGTGCTGGCGCGGGGCAGCGTGCTCGCCGAGGGCGGCTACGCCGAGGTCTCCCGCGACAGGGCCGTGCTCGAGGCCTATATCGGAGTCGAGGGGGCCGAGCCGTGACCAGCGCCTTCACACCGCACCACGAGCTGCTCCGGGTGACCGACCTGCACGCCTTCTACGGCGAGTCGCACATCCTCCACGGGATCGACTTGCAGGTGCGGAAAGGGGAGATCGTGACGCTGCTCGGCCGCAACGGGTCAGGCCGCACGACGACGCTCAAGTCCGTTCTCGGCCTCGTCCCGCGCCGGACGGGCTCGATCATGATGAACGGCCGCGAGACGATCGATCTGCCGCCCCACCGCGTCGTTCGCCTCGGCATCGGCTACTGTCCCGAGGAGCGCGGCATCTTCGCCAGCCTCTCGACCGAGGAGAACCTGACCTTGCTCCCGAAGATCGGTTCCGGCGGCATGACCGACGCGGCGATTTACGCCATGTTCCCGAACCTCCTCGAGCGGCGGAAGAGCCAGGGGACGCACCTCTCCGGCGGCGAGCAGCAGATGCTTGCCATGGCCCGGATCCTGCGCGTCGGCGCGCGCCTGCTGCTCCTCGACGAGATCACCGAAGGGCTCGCCCCGGTGATCGTGCAGACGCTCGGACGCGTGGTGCGGACGCTCAAGGAGCAGGGTTTCTCGATGATCCTGGCCGAGCAGAATTTCCGCTTCGTCGCTCCGCTCGCCGACCAGCATTACCTGATCGAGCACGGCCGCATCGTCGACGTGATCCCGCAAGCGGGGCTCTCGGGGAGCGTCGAGACGCTGCAGAGATTTCTCGGCGTCTGAGGCCATCGCAACATCCAACGAAAGGGGGGACCCATGGCACGAATCAAACGCAACCTGGCTGTGACCGCCGCGCTGGCCTTCTGCGTCGCCGGATCAGCCGCCGCGCAGATCTCCGACGGCGTCGTGAAGATCGGGGTGCTGACCGACATGACCGGCGCCTACTCCGACCTCGCCGGGCCCGGCTCGGTGATCGCGGCCCAGATGGCGGCGGAGGACTTCGGCGGCAAGGTGCTCGGCAAACCGATCGTCATCGTCAGCGCCGATCACCAGAACAAGGCCGACATCGCCTCGAGCATCGCGCGCAAGTGGTTCGACGAGCAGCAGGTGGACGCCATCGCCGACCTGGTCTCGAGCTCCACCGCGCTGGCCGTCATGCCGGTGGCAGCGGAGAAGAAGCGGATCACCTTGCTCTCCGGGCCCGGCTCGACTCCGATCGCGGGTGAGAAGTGCACTCCCTACAACGTCCACTACACGTACAACACCTACGCCATGGCGGCGGGCACGGGCCGCACCGTGGTGCAGACGGGCGGCAAGACCTGGTTCTTCATCACCGCCGACTACGTGTTCGGCAAGTCGCTGGAGGCGGACACCACGAAAGTGGTCGTGGCGGCGGGCGGCAAGATCGTGGGCGGTGTCAAGGCACCGTTTCCCACCACCGACTTCTCCTCGTACCTGCTGCAGGCGCAAGGCTCCGGCGCGCAGATCGTCGGCCTCGCCAACGCCGGCGCCGACACCATCAACGCCATCAAGCAGGCCAACGAGTTCGGTCTCACCAAGAAGCAGAACCTCGCGGGGCTGCTCGTGTTCCTCTCCGACGTCCACAGCCTTGGCCTGGCCACGGCAAAGGGAATGTACCTGACCACGGCGTTCTACTGGGATCGCGACGAGGCCAGCCGCAAATGGTCGAAGCGGTTCTTCGAGCGCCATAAAAAGATGCCCACCATGGTCCAGGCGGGCGTCTACTCGGAGCTGATGCATTACTTCGAGGCCATCAAGGCAGCGGGTACCGACGACGCGGACAAGGTGATGGCCAAGATGCGCGAGCTGCCGGTGAACGACTTCTTCGCCAAGAACGGCAGGATCGGCGCCGACGGGCTGCATCGTCACGACATGTACCTCGCACAGGTCAAGTCGCCCGAGGAATCCAAGCACCCTTGGGACTACTACAAGATCCTCAAGACCATCCCGGCGGCCGACGCCTTCGAGGCGCCCGACCCCGCCTGCCCGCTGGTGAAGAAGTAAGAGGGAGGCGGCGGCCCGCATGATCCAGGTCCTGAGCGGCCAGCTCCTCATTGGCCTCATCAACGGCTCGTTCTACGCTCTCCTGAGCCTGGGCCTGGCCATCATCTTTGGCCTCTTGAACGTGGTGAACTTCGCGCATGGCGCCCAGTACATGCTGGGCGCCTTCGTCGCGTGGATGGCACTGCACTACTGCGGGATCGGGTATTGGTGGGCGCTCATCCTGACGCCGCTCGTCGTGGGTCTGCTCGGTATCGTGTTCGAGCGGCTCTGCCTGCGACGGCTCCACGGCCTCGATCCGCTCTACGGCCTGTTGCTCACCTTCGGGCTCGCCCTCGTCCTCGAGGGGATCTTCCAGAACGCCTTCGGCATCTCCGGCAACTCCTATCCGGTGCCCGAGGCGCTGCAAGGAGGCACGAACCTGGGCTTCATGGTCCTGCCACGGTACCGGGCCTGGGTCGTCCTGGTCTCGATGACGGTCTGCTTCGCGAGCTGGTTCGTCATCGAGAAGACACGCCTCGGCGCATATCTCAGGGCCGGCACCGAGAACTCGGCCTTGCTCCAGGCCTTCGGCGTCAACGTGCCGTTGATGTTCAGTATCACCTATGGCTTCGGCGCGGCGCTGGCCGCCTTCGCCGGCGTCATGGCGGCGCCCATCTACCAGGTGACGCCACTCATGGGCTCGGGCGTCATCATGGTGGTCTTTGCCGTGGTGGTCATCGGCGGGATGGGGTCGATCGTGGGCTCGATCGTCACCGGCCTCGGGCTGGGGCTGGTCGAGGGGCTCACCAAGTTCCTCTATCCGCCGGCCTCCGACGTCGTGGTGTTCGTCGTCATGGCGCTGGTGCTGCTCCTGCGTCCGGCCGGCCTGTTCGGGAGACAGCGATGAGCGCCGGCAGGGCAACCTCCGTGGCCTCCATGTGGGCGTACGCCCTGCTCGTGGTTCTCGGGCTGTCCGCGCCGTTCTTCGCCTACCCGGTCTTCGCCATGAACGTGCTGTGCCTGGCGCTTTTCGCGAGCGCCTTCAACCTCCTCCTCGGATACGCCGGGCTGCTCTCCTTCGGCCACGCCGCCTTCCTGGGCTCGGCGGCCTACCTCACGGGCGCCGCGGTGAAGCTGTGGGGGCTGCCGATCGAGCTCGGGATCCTCGCCGGCACGACGGTTGCGGCATTGCTCGGCTTGATCTTCGGCGCCCTCGCGATCCGCCGCTCCGGGATCTACTTTGCGATGATCACCCTGGGCTTCGCGCAGATGATTTATTTCCTCGTGCTGCAGGCGCCCTGGACCGGCGGCGAGGACGGATTGCAAGGAATTCCGCGCAGCAAGCTGCTCGGCATCCTGGGGCTGTCGGGCAACCTCCCGATGTACTACTTCGTGTTCGCCCTCTTCCTCGTGGGCTTCTGGGTGATCCATCGGACCATTCATTCTCCTTTCGGCCAGGTGCTGCGCGCGATCCGCGAGAATGAGCCCCGTGCCGTGTCGCTCGGATACGACGTCGACCGTTACAAGCTGCTCGCGTTCGTCATCTCGGCCGGCCTCTCCGGGTTGGCGGGATCGATGAAGGCGCTCGTCTTCCAGTCCGCCACGCTCTCGGACGTCCACTGGCATCGATCGGGTCAAGTGGTCTTGATGACCCTGCTGGGGGGAATGGGCACGCCCTTGGGACCTGTGGTGGGCGCGCTCGTCGTCGTCGGTCTCGAGAACTACCTGGCAAGCTATGGCTCGTGGGTCACCGTCATCACCGGCGGTGTCTTCATGGCCTGCGTGCTCTCGTTCCGGCGCGGCATCGTAGGCGAGGTCCTGGCGCTGATGAAACGGTCGTTCTAGATCGAGCTTCTGTCATGGGAGCCGACATATGCCGAGGTCCCTGGAAAACCGCATCGCTTTCGTGACCGGCGCCGCCAGCGGCATCGGCTTGCAGATCGCCGAGGACTTCGCTCGCGCGGGCGCGCGGATCTGCATCGCCGACCTGAACGAGCCTGCCGCCCTGGCGGCGGCCACCGCGATCCGGGATGCCGGCGGCCAGGCGATCGGGGTGCGCTGCGACGTGACCCGTGAGCCGGAGCTCGACGCCGCCCTCGACCGGGCGGTCGCCGAATGGGGACGGATCGACATCCTGGTCAACAACGCCGGGCTGCAGTTCGTGTCGCCGCTGGAAGAGTTTCCTGCCGAGAAGTTCGAGCTCCTGATCCGCGTGATGCTGATCGCGCCGTTCCTGTTGACCAAGAAGGTCTTTCCGCTCATGAAGCGCGAGCGCTATGGCCGCATCCTCAACATGGCATCGGTCAACGGCCTGGTCGGATTCGCCGGCAAGGCGGCCTACAACAGCGCCAAGCATGGCCTGATCGGTCTCACCCGGGTTGCCGCTCTCGAAGGCGCGGCCCACGGGATCACGGTCAACGCGCTCTGCCCGGGCTACGTCGACACCCCGCTGGTGAGCAATCAGCTCGGCGACCTCGCCAGAACCCGCGGCGTCCCGCTGGATCGCGTGCTCGAGGAGGTCATCTACCCGCTGGTGCCGATCCGCCGCCTCCTCACGCCGCAGGAAATCGCCGCCTACGCCGTCTTCCTCGTCGGAGAGCACGCCGGAGGGGTGACGGGGCAGGCGGTGGTGATCGACGGCGGTTACACGGCCCAGTGAGCCGCTCGGATCAAAGCGGCGCTTTGACCACCGCGCCGCCCTTCATCACGAAGTCGACGCGGCGGAGGCTTGCGAGGTCGGCCAGGGCGTCGCCGTGGACCGCGATCAGATCGGCGTATTTGCCGGGGGCGAGCGAGCCGACGCGGTCCTGCCATCCCATCAGCTCGGCGGCGCGCAGGGTCGCCGACTGCAGCGCCTGCATCGGCGTCATGCCATGGCGCACCATGAAGGGGAGCTGCGCGGCGTTCCAGCCGTGCGGGTAGACGCCGCTGTCGGTGCCATAGGCGATGCGCACGCCGGCGGCCACCGCCTTGCGGAAGGCGGCGCGCTGAGTCTCGGTGGTCTCGTCGTTCTTGCGCAGCACTTCCTCGGGCCAGCCCTGCTTGCGGCCTTCGCCGGCGATGTAGTCGCCGTTCCAGATGTCGGCAACCAGCCAGGTGCCGCGCTGCTTCATCAGCGCCACCCCCTCGTCGTCCATCAGCGAGCCATGCTCGATCGAGCGCACGCCGGCTCGCACCGCCGCCTTGATGCCTGCCGCACCATGAGCGTGCGCCGCGACGAACGTGCCGTACTTGGCGGCCTCCTCGACGGCGGCGCGCAGCTCCTCGTCGCTGAATTCCATCACCCCCGGCTTGGTGCCCGCGGTGAGCACCGCCCCGGTAGCGATGACCTTGATGAAATCGGCGCCGCCGTTGAGGATCTCGCGCACCCGCTGCCGCACCTCGGCAGGGGAGTTGGCGACGCCGGCGCGCATGCCGGGCGGCAACACCACGTCGTGAGCGATGCCAGTCACCTCGCCGCCGCCGGACGACACGGTGACGTAGGCGCCGGCGACCTGCATGCGGGGCCCGACGACCGTGCCCTCGGCGATCGCGTCGCGCAGCGCCACGTCGACGAACGCCCGGTAGGTACCGACGTCACGGACGGTGGTGAAGCCGGCGAGCAGGGTCGCCCGCGCGTTGCGCACGCCGCTGAACGCCTCCTGGGCCTCCGAGTGCAGCAGCGGCGCCGCGTCATTCGGCGATTGGATGTCGCCCACCAGGTGGGTGTGGCAGTCGATCAGCCCCGGCAGCACCGTGTAGCCGGCGAGGTCGATCACCTTCGCGCCCGCCGGCGGTCCGGCGGCGCCCGCGAGCACCGCCTCGATCCGCTCGCCTCGGATCACCACCCAGCGGTCCCGCAGCACCTCGCCGCGCTCGACGTCCACCAGCCGGCCGGCATGGATGGCGGTAAGCGGGCCGCGCGGGCCGGCGGCGGGGCCGGCAGGGGCTGCCTGCATCGGTAGGGCCGCGACGAGAGCGGCGGCGGACAGCCGCCGGGCAAGTCCCGGCAAGGTGGCGGAGTGCATCGGCGGGCATCA
>Ga0209117_1000575_pt1 | contig 14657 bp, 16 predicted proteins | sample BlaSpr_A8_OM2_M2_FD_187978 | JGI IMG/M metagenome (GOLD analysis project Ga0209117, IMG submission 187978) | Forest soil microbial communities from Thunder Bay, Ontario, Canada - Black Spruce, Ontario site 2_A8_OM2_M2 (SPAdes) (version 2) | ecosystem: Environmental > Terrestrial > Soil > Boreal...
CGCCCACGAAAAACCCTAGGATTCCAAACTCCGGCGAGTAAACTCCAAGCAAGTGTTGCGTCGACCATCTGAACCGGCACGGCCAATCAAGACTTAGCCGAGTAGTCTGACGTAATTGCTGGAAGGCAATTGGTTTCATTAGTTACAATACGCGTGAAAGGTGGAAAATGGCTGATAGATTGGTTTGCATCGAGAAGCAGTGCGCGCTCGTTGTGCTTCACCTTCTCCTGTTACTGCCGCCTGCTTCCGCTCAAGAGCAGTCTCCGCCCACTGTGCTCAAACCCAAGCAGTCTGACGTTTCCCCGCATCTGAGCGACTTAAAACCGAAATCAGAATCGAATGAGTATCCTCCTATCACTGTAGAAAAGATTAGCTTCCCTCAACTGCGATACCGGCTTATCGAGCGATTTGGCCCCCTCTGGTTTTGCGATCCGGATCGTCACCCGGTAGTGAATCCTGGTCACGAACGAGCTTCAGCGATTCAGGCGTTTTCAAACATCCGTGGAGACACTCCCGCATTTGGGGAAATCGCGAAACATCTCAACCTTGATATCGCCGCAGACTTCTCCGAGGAACAGAAGCTTCTCGTTTACCAGGAATACAAAAAGCTGCAAGGTGCTATCACCCTCAAGCCAAAAGGGGATGGGTTGAGTTTCGAAGTAGCTGTTCGGGAACGTCCGCGTTATGCCCCGCCGCCTAATGGTTCTAAAATCACCGGTTTGATCGATGCTCAAGGCCAGGTCACGATTTTCGACAAGACTCCAGTAAATTTAGGCTGCCCGATGTGCCTTGGTAGGGGAACTCGGATTGACACGCCCAATGGCCAAGTGGCTGTTGAGGAATTAAAGCCAGGCATGATGGTTTGGACTCTGGACTTAAGCAAAAGAAAAATTCCTGCGCCGATTTTGCTTGTGACGGCGATTCGGGTGCCGGCGGGACACCCGATGATACATATTTGGCTGAATGATGGAAGGCAGTTGCGAGTTTCCCCGGGCCATCCTACGGCGGATGGACGTGAAGTAAATGTGTTGCGGCAGGGTACTCGTTACGATGCCGGAACAGTTGCGATTGCGGCACCGGAGAAGTATGAGGATTCCGAGACATTTGATCTTCTCCCGGCAGGAGACACTGGATTCTATTGGGCAAACGGAATCCTCCTGGGGAGTACGCTGCGATGACCGGCAGCTGTGGATTGTCGCGGGTTGATGATGTGCTCCGCGCTCTTCACCCAGCTTGGGTGCCGACTGGTTTTCGTACATTCTTCCGCTGTGGCGCGACCGCTTTGAACATCCAAACCAATGTAGTACATAGTCTGCACGGGGGAGCCTCCTTGGTGTTTCTGAATCAGCTCGATCACTGAGTTCAGCTTTTTTACGCCATGCGCTCCTCCTTTGACCTATACATTCACACTAATCGTCCACTCACAGCCAGTATCTAGCTCAAGAAGCAGCGAACGTTCATGTAGTACGACCGTGAGGAGCAAATTTGCCCCTCATGGTGTCTAATGATTCGGACTGGGACAAGCCGAACAATCTAGGCTCTTCGCGGGGGCACAAATGGTTCAAGAATCGTCAACTTGGGACTTGCGGCAGCTAACCGGGAGACCGTCAACCAGCGAGGAGATTTACATACTGTTCCTCTTGCTGGTCTGCATCGTCACAAGCGTGAAGCTGGTCAGAATCTGGCGAGCGGCACCTCCTTTTAGACTTTCTCGGCAGGCCAGCAGTTCCGGGTATCTAGTGTTGCTAGAGACCTCAAGCAGTAGCCTCAAGCAGTGGATAGGGTCCACCTTTCTCGGTTGGGGAATTTTTGCTTCAATTAGCCTCACGGAGGTGTGCAACCGGTTGTTTGACAACCAGAGGATAGAAAATTCCATGATTCTGTTAATCATTCGTGATTTCTCGACGGCTCTCACCATGGCACTGCTGGTGGTAATCTTTTCGTTCCTGGTCCGATGGCACATGCTAAAGAGAATTGAGCACCTGCGCCACATGCCTGATTAGTGTCGCTAATCGCAAACTATTGCTGAACCCTTACGGTGGGCATAAAACGGTCCTATCAAATGTCTAAGAAAGTGGGAAGAGATGTCGATGCGAGTTGGTGCGATAGGGTTGACCTTTGTCCTTCTATTCCCGACTGCTGGCGGCACGGAACCGGAGACTGGAACCGTTTGTGTGGCCTCACGAGCCGCTACTCCCTTTAGGGGGCAAGTCGTCCCGCCGGTCGGCGAAGTCAGTTCCGGTGGCCTGCAAGTGATGGTCGACAAGCGCCCGGCAGTTCCTTGGCCGCAAAGAGAGAGCCTTAAGATCGAAGGGTTGGACATAAGAGAGCGCCATCTTCTTGCAGTTGTGGACGCTCATGGGAAGCCTGTGGAATCCCTTTGGTTTCGCTTCACAAATTACAACAGCATCCAGCTATGCATGTCCTACGATGGCTACCAGGGTATCGGATTGGTAGAGGACGGCAAGCATTGTCCGTGGTGTAGGTGCAAGCACACAGACTCACATCTTCCACATGTCTGATTAACGATCGGAAACTGACCCACTACCGGGAAAATTATTTGGGATAGGGGCTGCCGGAAAGGATGGCGAAGGCGCGGTAGAGCTGTTCGGCGAGCATAACGCGGGCGAGCTCGTGAGAAAAAGTCATGGCGCTGAGAGAAAGTTTTTGGCGGGCGCGCTGCCGGAGTTCTTCGGGAAAGCCATCGGCGTCTCCGCAGAGGAAAATGATTTCGCGAACACCGCTGTCGCGCTGCTTTGCGAGCCATTGAGCAAATTCACCGGAGTCAGGATTTTTTCCAGGAGCGTCGAGGAGAACGACGGTGGCGGCGCGGTCGGCATCGAGTATTTTGAGGGCGGCTTTGGGGTCGCGCACTTCGGAGATGGCGATTGGCGCGTGGCGGCCGATGCGTTTGACGTAATCATCGAGGACACCACGGAGAGCAGGACTCCGGGTTTTGCCGAGCATTAAAAGGCGAAGCTTCATTTCAAGCCGTATTTCTTACGCTTTTCGAGAAGGGTCTTGCGGCTAATACCGAGGATTTGGGCGGAACGCGCGATTTGATAACGCGTGGCTTCGAGGGTGGCGGCGATGACCTCTCGCTCGACATCTTCAAGGGAGCGCAGCTCGGCCAACTGAGCGGCGGGACCGGCGACGGCGCGAACGTTAATGGGAAAATCGGCGGGCTCAATTATTTCGCCGCGAGCGAACACCACGGCGCGTTCCAAAGCGTTGTGCAACTCGCGGACATTGCCGGGCCAGGTGTATGCGGCGAGCATGCGGGTGGCCGCCTCACTGAGGCTGAGCGTGGAACGGCCGTGCACGGCGCATAATGCCGCAAATAAATAATGGGCGAGGGGAACAATGTCCGCGCGGCGCTGACGCAGCGCAGGAACGAAGATGGTGAGAACGTTCAAGCGGAAATAAAGGTCTTCGCGAAAATGCCCGGCTTTTACGGCAGCGGGAAGATCGACGTTGGTGAGGGCGACGAGACGGGCGGTGATATGCAGAGTTTCGGTGCCGCCGAGCCGTTCGAAGGAGCGTTCCTGAAGGACGCGGAGGAGTTTGGCTTGCGCCGCGTGGGAAAGCGCGGCAACTTCATCGAGGACGATGGTGCCGTCGCCGCCCAGTTCCAGGCGGCCGAGCTTGCGCTGTTCCGCGCCGGTGAAGGCGCCGCGTTCGTGGCCGAAGAGTTCGCTTTCGACAAGTTCCTGAGGGAGGCTGGCGCAATCGATTTTGAGAAACGGGGAGTCACGCCGCGGACCAAGTTCGTGGATCACGCGCGCGAAATAATCCTTGCCGGAACCGCTTTCGCCAGTAATTAAAAGGGTGGAAGCGGAGGGAGCAACTTTTTGCGCAATTTCAAACAGCCGCAACGATGCGGGATCCTGGGCGATCCACGGCAATCGCTGCGCGTTCATTTGGAATACGCTTCTCCGGATTCGCCGGCTTCGGCATACGAATGGCTAACGGAAGCGTGGGACATGATTCGCGACTCAGGCACGCCGGGTTCATCGGCGAGAGCCAGGCGAGGGGCAGAGCGCCAGAGTCTTTCGAGATCGTAGAAGCGGCGAGCTTGTTCGCCAAAGACGTGCACAATAAAACCACCGTAATCGAGCAATGCCCAATCGGGCGAGCGGCGGCCTTCGCGATGTTCCGGCGAGCGGCCAAGCTGCTTTTCCATCTGGTCTTCGACTTCATTGCAGATGGCTTGCACCTGGGGCGAACTGAACCCGGTACAGATCACGAAGTATTCGGTGAATGCTCCGAGGCCGGTGAGATCCAGCACGGTGATGGCGCCAGCTTTTTTTTCTTGAGCAGCGGTAACGGCGAGACGAACTCCCTGAGGCAGTTTTTCCAGTTTCAACGATATAGTCCTTGTTTGAGAATGTATTCTTCGACGCGGGCTGGGACTAATCCGTGAATCGACTGGGCGCGATGGGCGCGGCGCCGGGTATCCGTTGCGGAAACTTCGCTGGCCACATTTTCCAGCAAATATACGGTGGTGCGATGCAAGTGCGCGACAACCTGAGAAGGGTATTTGGCTTCCGATTCCTTTTTCGCTTCGTTGCGCATGATGAGGTCCGGAGGAATAACCAGGCGCAAGGCTTCCATGCGGATTCCAGGGCGGTTGGCGACGATAAAATCGCAAAGGCCGAGTAGCGTTTCGTATTCCTTCCACATGGGGATGTCGAGAAAAGCGTCGGCGCCGACGATGAAAAAAATGCGATCGCCCTGACCGTGAAAGGCGTGACGGAAATAGCGCACGGTGTCCACGGAGTAGTGGAGTTGCGAGCCGCTGAAGTCCTCGCCTGCCTCGGTGAGGGAGGGGACAAAATGGGGATGCTCGGAACAAGCCAGTGCGACCATAGCAAATCGATGCGGAAAAGGCGCCAAATGCTGCTTCAGCTTATGCGGGGGCCGGCTGGCGGGAATGAAATGGATTTCATCGAAATTGAACCGGCGATCGGCGGCGCGCGCAACGCCAAGATGTCCGCTATGAATGGGATCGAACGAACCGCCAAATAGTGCGATACGACGAGGAAGATGTTTTGCGGCGGTGCGGTGGGCCTGGGCCGTGGTCAATGCGCCTCCCGAGAGAGTTGCTAAGAGCAATTTTCTCACAAATCTGCTTTGGCGGGGGGCGAGACAGAGGCGGGCTCTGACGAGTCAGTGACTACCGGTCCGGTGTCGCTGTCGAGATGCAGGTGAGGCTTGGGAATTTTGTCGAGTGCGTCGGCGATGGCGCGAGTGAGTTCCTTTACACCTTCGCCGGTGGCGGCGGAGATGGCGTGAAATTCGAGATTACGCTCGCGGCAGAATTCGCGGAGTTCTTCGAGATGGGTTTTGTCGGTGGTGGCGTCGAGCTTGGTGGCGACGACGATTAATGGCTTCAACGATAGTGATGGGCTGAAGGAATGCAGTTCACCGGCGATTACATTGAACGAATGAACGGGATCGTCGATGGTCATATCGCTGGTGTCGATGAGATGAACGAGCAGGCGGGTGCGTTCGACGTGTTTGAGGAAACGAATGCCGAGGCCGGCGCCTTCGTGCGCGCCTTCGATCAAGCCCGGGAGATCGGCTACAACAAAGGTGCGGCCGAGTTCGGTGCCGTGGCCGCCGGTGCCGCCGTCGGCGTTGACGACGCCGAGATTGGGTTCGAGGGTGGTGAAGGGATAGTTGGCAATTTTTGGACGCGCGGCGGAGATAACGGAAATCAAAGTGGATTTACCAGCGTTCGGGAATCCGACGAGGCCTACGTCCGCGAGAAGTTTCAGCTCGAGGCAAATGGTGCGCTCTTCACCGAGATGGCCTTCTTCGTGTTCGCGAGGCGCTTGATGCCAAGGCTTGGCGAAATGCTGGTTGCCGCGTCCGCCGCGGCCACCGTGAGCGATTAAGACGCGCTGGCCAGGAGTGGCGAGATCGGCGATGGTTTCACCGGTTTGAGCGTCGTAGGCGAGGGTGCCGACGGGAACCTGGAGAATGGTGTCACTGCCGGAGTAACCAGTGCAATTGGAGCCTTCGCCGTGACGGCCGCGGTCGCCTTTGAATTCGCGATTGTAACGGTAGCGGAGCAGAGTGTTGTCGTTGGGATTGGCTTCGAGGTAGATGCTGCCGCCGTGACCGCCATCTCCGCCGGACGGGCCACCGCGAGGAACATATTTTTCGCGGCGAAACGCAACGCAGCCATTGCCGCCGTCGCCGGCTTTCACGGTAATTTTAGCTTCATCAACGAACACGACGACCTCGTTCACGCTACTTCAAAAGAAAAGAATACGCGATTGGCTGGGGGCAAAGCTACAAAGGGAGAGGCTTGCCGACGGACAGTGCGAATTGAGAATTTCTAGTTCACGGACTAATTCACGAACAAGGGAAAAAGCGGCGTTCGCGTAGACGGTACAAAGGCCGCAATTTTGCGAATGGCGTTAGTTGACGGTCTTGGCTTGCTCGACGGGCTGAACGTTGACGAAGCGGCCGTGGCGGCCTTTGTCTTCGAATTCAACCTTGCCGGTAACGAGCGCGAACAAGGTGTCGTCTTTGCCCTGGCCGACGTTTGTGCCTGCCTGATGCCGGGTGCCGCGCTGGCGAACGATGATGGTTCCGGCGTTGACGAGCTGGCCGCCAAAGCGCTTGACGCCGAGGCGCTGACCGTGTGAATCGCGGCCGTTTGTTGAGGAGCCGCCGCCCTTTTTATGTGCCATGACTGAATCCCTTCCAAATTTCGAAAATTAATATCGGAGTTGCTGGATTAGAGCTTGATGTCGCCGACTTGCACGGCGGTGTAATCCTGGCGATGGCCGCGCTGAATCTTATATTGATTGCCCTTTTTAAACTTGAGCACCGTGAGCTTTTTGGCGCGACCCTGGCGGACGATTTTGCCAGTCACGCTGGCTTTGGAAGCGTCGGAACCGAGGACGACTTTCTTTTCGTCGGTGTGAATGGCTAGAACGGAGCCAAAAGTGACGTTTTCTCCCACTTCGCCAGCTACTTTTTCGATACGAATGGTGTCGCCCGGTGCGACGCGGTACTGCTTACCTCCGGTTTGAATCACGGCGTACATCTGTCCTCCAAGAGCTAGACGCAAACAATGAGTATACGAGGTTTGGGAGTGAATCGTCAACGCGGGAAATCGAGGAAGTTGGCGAGTTTTTAGATAAGGGAATCAGGCGTGAGGGTGCGCTTTATCGTAAATTTCCATTAATTGGCGGATGGATGCGTGGGTGTACTTCTGGGTGGTGCTCAAGGATTGATGGCCGAGCAATTCCTGAATGGCGCGAAGATCGGCGCCGTCAGCGAGCAGGTGGGTGGCAAAGGCGTGACGGAGCGAGTGCGGGTGCAGCTCCCAATTCACGTTGGCGAGGCGAACGTATTTTTTTACGATGCGGCCGACGGAGCGCTGGGTGAGGCGGCGGCCGGCGTAATTTAGAAAAACGGCTTCGGTGTGCGGAGGGCTGGGGCGCTTAGTGGCGTGTTGCGCGAGAAGCTCTTCGCGAACCGGCCAGTAGGCAACGAGGGCCTCCTGGGCTTTAGCGCCAAAGGGGACGATGCGTTCCTTGTTGCCCTTGCCGCGCACGCGGAGGATGCGCTCGGTCTGATCAATGTCCACGCGATTGAGCCCGGTGAGTTCGCTGACGCGCAAACCGGCGGCGTAAAGAAGTTCGAGGAGAGCGCGGTCGCGCTTGATCAACAGTCCTTCTTCGGCGGGATCGGGTTTTAGTCTTGATCCTTTCGCGAGCTTAGAGCGAGAGGAAGGGTTTGCGGCGGCGGAGTCGTGCTGGCGCTTGGGTTCTTCGGCAAGCTGATTGAGAAAATCTCCCATTTCTTCGGCGGAAAGCACGGAAGGAATGCGCTTGGGCAATTTGGGGGTGGGAACAAGGCGCGCGGGATTTTCTTTCAGGAGGCCCTCGCGCACGCAATATTTGAAAAAAGAACGGAGAGCGGCGAGTTTGCGGGCGATGGAAGTTTTTTCCAGGCCGTGTTCGTGAAGATGGGCGACGAATTCGCGGATCATGGAGTGATCGACGTTGGCGAGGGCGGGAGTTTTTGTGCCGGGGGGCGTGAGGTAAGCGACAAACTGAGCGAGGTCGTTCGCGTAATTGGAAATGGTATGCGGCGAGGAGTTTTTAACGGATTGCAAGTACTCCAAAAATTTTTGGATTTCGTGATTCATGGATTACGGTTTGGCACCGACGGGAGTGGGAGCTTCTTCGAGTTGCGATTGCGGTTCGGGGGCGAGTTTTTCCCAGTCGCAACCTTCTTTTATGCAGGAGTGCACGGTGCCGATTTTAGTTTTTTTCTCGACGATAAAAGGCGCGCCGCACTTTGGGCAAGGCTCGGGAAGCGGCAGGAACGGCGTAGTGAAATCGCAATCCGGGTAACGCGAGCAGCCATAGAACAGTCGCGGGCGGCCGCCTCTGCCGACGCTGCCGCGACGCACGAATTCGCCTTCGTGGCACTTCGGACATTTGATGCCCATGGTGATGGGGCGCGTGTATTTACACTTGGGATAACCTGAGCAGCCGATGAATTCGCCGAAGCGGCCGTGTTTTTTTACCAGGCCTTCACCGCAGAGCGCGCACTTTTCATCCAGCGGTTCATCGGGCTGGCGAGCCTGACGAGTTCCTTCGACGAGGCGGCGGGTGGTTTTGCAATCGGGATAGCCGGTGCAGGCCAGGAAGGTGCCAAAGCGGCCGCGCTTGATGGCCATATCTTTGCCGCAATTGTCGCAGGCTTCAATTTTAGGCTCTTCGCCGGGAGCGAGTTCCGGCAACTCCGGCGAAAGATCTTCGATGAAGTCGCAATCGGGATAGCGCGAGCAACCGAGAAAAAATCCATGGCGGCTGATGCGTTCGAGCAGCTCGCCCTGGCCGCACTTTTCGCATTTTTTTCCTGTGGCGATGCCGGCTTTGTAAGACAGCATTTCGTCGCCGGCTTTATCGAGGTCGACGATAAATTTTTCCCAGAATTCGCGGACGGCGGCGCGCCAGGGAAGTTTGCCTTCCTCGATTTCGTCCAGTTCTTCCTCGAGCCGCGCAGTAAAGGTGTAATCGAAAATATCGTCGAAACTTTTGACGAGCAGGACGCTTACACGTTCGCCGAGCATCGTGGGCGAAAAGCGGCCCTGGTCTTTCTTCACGTATTCGCGCTCAACAATCGTAGAAATGATGGAGGCATACGTGGATGGGCGGCCGATTCCCTTTTCTTCGAGTTCCTTGACGAGGGTGGCGTCGTTGTAGCGCGGCGGAGGTTCCGTGAAATGCTGGTCTGGGCGGATTTGATCCAACCTTAGAACCTGGCCTTCGGTTACGCGCGGCAAACTTTTGCCTTCGCCTTCGTCGCCCTTCTGATCTTCTTCGCTATCGATATTGACGGCTTGGGTTTGATAGACGCGCAAGTAGCCATCGAATTTCTGTACCGAGCCGTTGGCGCGGAAGGTGTAGTCTCCCGCGGAGATGTCGATGCTGCTCTGATCGAAAATCGCTGGGAGCATTTGGGAAGCGACGAAGCGCTGCCAGATGAGTTGATACAGTTTGAAAAGATCGTCGTCGAGATACCTGCGGACGTCTTCGGGAGCGCGCATGGCGTCGGTGGGGCGAACGGCTTCGTGAGCTTCCTGCGCATCTTTTTTGGATTTGTAGTAATTGGGCTTTTCAGGCAGATAGTTGCCGCCAAAGCGCTCTGGAATCATTTCGCGGACTTGCGCGAGGGCATCCGCGGAAACGTTGACGGAATCGGTGCGCATGTAAGTGATGAGCGCGACGGAACCTTCTTCGCCGAGCTCGACGCCTTCATATAATTTTTGCGCCAAAGACATGGTGCGCTTGGCGGTGTAGCGGAGCCGATTGTAGGCGGCCTGCTGGAGCTTCGAAGTAGTGAACGGAGGCGGCGGGTTGCGCTTCTTTTCTTTTTGCGCAACGGCGGTGACCTGCCACTTGGCTTTGCTTACCGCGGCGACGATCTTGTCGGCGGCTTCTTGCGAGGTTACTTCGATGTCTTCGCCGTTATGTTTGAAGAGGCGCGCTTCGAAGAGAGGCGGCTCGCCGGCGTCGAGCATGGCGTGAAGGGTCCAATATTCCTGAGGAACGAAAGCGCGAATCTCGATTTCACGTTCAACGATCAAGCGAAGAGCGACGGTTTGCACACGGCCGGCGGACAAGCCGCGGCGTACTTTATCCCAAAGAAGCGGCGAAATTTTGTAGCCGACGATGCGGTCGAGGACGCGGCGAGCCTGTTGGGCATCGACCAAGTTGGTGTCCACCTGACGCGGGTGATCGAAGGCGGCGCGAATGGCCTTGGGAGTAATTTCGTTAAAGGTGACACGAAAGATTTTTTTCGGGTCAATTGCCAGGATTTCTTTTTTGGGCTGATCGGGTTCTTCTTTTACCGGCTCTTCGGGCTTGGCTTTCTTCTTTTTGAAGCGCGAAACGGTGGGTTCCTGCTCGGTGAACTTTGACGGTTTGGAAAGGACCATGGCCAGATGCGCGGAGATAGCTTCCCCTTCGCGGTCCGGGTCACCAGCGAGATAGACGGCGTCGGCAGAAAGGGCGGCCTTGCGCAGATCGTTGATGACTTTCCCTTTGCCGGCAATGATTTGCAGCGTGGGCTCGAAGATTTCGGGATCATCGATAGAAATCATTTTGCCGGGTTTAATGGCGGCAGCCGATTTTTTCGCGCCTTTTTTCGATTTTTTCTTTTTCTTTTTGCCGCCCTGACCTTCTTCTTCACCGGGCAGACGGATACCTATGGTTTTTTTGGGGAGGTCCATCACGTGTCCGATGGAGGCTTTGACGCTGTAATTGCGCCCCAAATATTTGTTAATGGTCTTCGCCTTTGCGGGCGACTCAACGATTACGAGCGAACGGGCCATGTTGCCTTTTTAACTCCGAACCGCGGGTGGAACGAATTCACAAAAAAACGTGTGTCCTTCTCGCCACCTTGAAACTGAGAAGCGGAACGCATTCAAGCAAGAAGATGCTGCACAATGCCTCGCGGATGCATTGATAAAGGAAGAAGGCGGCGATTCTGGCGCACTGGCGGCCAGATAACTCGAATCAGAGCAATATCTTAGTAAATTGTTTCCCAGGCAACTGCCGCACCACGTTTTTCATCTCCAGCTCAAACAGCGTAGCCAGAACTTCGGAAGAGTTCAAGCCGCTGGTTTCCACGATGTCATCAATATGCCTAGGGTGCTCGGCGTCGAGCAGGTCGTAGATTTTTTTCGCCGAGCCGGTGAGGGAGGCGGAGACCAGCAAATTGCGCTGTTCGGCTTCGGGGGCTTCGGCTTGAGTTAAGGCGGCGCGAACGGGCGTGGGGAGCTCTTCGATGACGTCTTCGGCGCTGGTGACCAGCTTTGCGCCTTGCTTGATTAAAAGATTGGGGGCGAAGCTGACGGACTGGGTGGCGTTACCAGGGACGCCGAAAACTTCGCGACCGAACTCCATGGCAAGACGCGCGGTGATTAAAGAGCCGCTGTACTGCGCGCCCTCGACGACCACGACGCCGAGCGGAATGCCCGCGACGATGCGGTTGCGGATGGGAAAATTCTCCGGGGCAGGATGCGTGCCCGGAGGAAATTCGCTGATGATGGCACCGCGCTCAAGAACCTGCTCGTAGAGTTTTTTGTTTTCTTTGGGATAGCAGACGTCGATGCCGGTTCCGAGGACGCCGATGGCGCGGCCGTGTACGGCCATGACTCCTTTGTGGCCGAGGGCGTCGATGCCGCGCGCCATTCCGCTGACGATTACCAGGCCGCGAGCGGCGAGATCGCGGCCCATGCGCTCGGCCATTTGCGATCCATATAAGGTAGGGCGGCGAGTGCCGACAATGCTGAGCGATGGGAGATTGAGAATGTTGGCGTCGCCGCGGACGTAGAGCAAAACGGGTGGGTCGTAAATTTGCAGGAGTGAGGCGGGATATTCGGGATCGCTCCAGTTGATGAGGCGGCAACCGATGCGGCGCACGGTGGCGAGTTCTTTTTCGGCGCGCTTGAATGCGTCCTTTTTATATATGGCCTGAGCGACGGGTGCCTGGAGGTTGCAAGCTTCGAGGCGCTTGAGCGGAGCGCAAAAGATATCGTCCGGGGCGCCGAATTCGCGGAGCAAGCGAGCGGAAAGACGCGAGGCTAGACCAGGCGTCAGGGTGAGAGCGAGCCATGAGAGGGAAGAATCCAGCTCCACGCCCGGAGCCTACCTTCCTAGTAACCAGTATGTCAAGTAATTCTCTATTTCTTATTGTTGGGACTCGCTCTATGCGAGAAGGAATAATTCTGTTGCTGCCAAAAAAGAACGTATCCTACCGGCTTGAAAATGAGGTATACCTACGAGAAATCAGGGTGAGAGACACAGCCGCCGTCGCCATGAGAACGCTATTTATCGCGCTTCGCGCCACACTCTTTGCAACTGGCTTCTTTTTTCTCTGGAGATGGGTCGCACTAAGCCTTCACGACCGTTATGACTCGGCTTTTAGCTTCGCGGTGCCTGGCTGGGCGCGCGCTGGGGGCATAGCCTTGATGTTCATTGGCGGAGCTGTCGCACTAGCCTGCGTTGCGACATTTATAACCAGAGGGGAAGGCACGCCCGCGCCCTTCGACCCACCTCGCAAATTCGTTGCCGACGGTCCATATAAGTTCGTCCGCAATCCGATGTATATCGGCGGTTTCATCGTTCTTCTGGGTTTCGGCCTCTTCGAACAGTCGCCGGCGATTATTGTGTTCGCGCTCCCTTGGCTGCTATTGGCTCATCTTTTTGTGATTCTGTACGAAGAGCCGCACCTCCGGGCCACTTTTGGCGCTGGTTATGATGCCTATTGCCACTCTGTGCCACGGTGGCTGCCCCGACGCCACGCGCCGAAGGATTGATTCAGAAAACGGCTGAAAGGGCGATGCGCTGACGCGCTCCCCGGACCAAATGTCGCGGTCTTTTCCTTCAAATGCTTCATCCGACTTGAATAAAACGAACCGTTTTATATTCTCGACGACGACACCGAGAGAAATTGGCTCTGTTATACTGAGGTTTCTGCGAGAGTCGATCTGACGTGAGCAAACTGCGCATTTCCATTGTGCAATACCTGAATACGGCTCCATTGGTGCGGGGGTTTACGCACGGAGCTTTGCGCGGGAAATATGATTTGTCGTTCACGGTGCCGTCGCAGTGCGCGGAAGCGCTGCGGGACGGACGGGCGGACATTGCAATCATTCCGGCGATTGAATATCAGCGGATCGAGAACCTGGTGGTTCTGCCGGATATTGCGATTGCAGCCAAAAGAAAAGTACGCAGCCTGCTGCTGATTTCGAAAATGGCGATTACGGACGTGAAGCGAATCGCGCTGGACAGCGGTTCGCGGAGCACGCAGGCACTGTTGCGCATTTTGTGCGCGGAGCATTGGAAGATTTCGCCGGAATTTTTTGAGGCTGCGCCTGACGCCGAGAAGATGTTGAAAGATGCGGATGCGGCGCTGCTGATTGGCGATCCGGCGTTGCGGTTGGCGATGCAAATGGATGGCGAGGGGCAAGGCGAGGCGTTGGGAAACGGCTGGCACGTTTATGACATGGGGGAAGAGTGGCGGCGTCTGACGGGGTTGCCCGCGGTGCTGGCGGTATGGGCGGCGCGGCCGGACGTGGTGACGCAAGACGTGTTGACTGATTTTGCGGTGTCGCGCGATTACGGCCTGGCGAACATTGGCGAAATCAGCGAAGAGGCGGCGCCAGAGTTGGATCTGCCGGCGAAGGCGCTGGCTGCGTATTTGCGGGAGAACATTGATTTTTCGCTGGACGCGGAAAATCGCAAGGGGCTGGAACATTATTTTGCGCGAGCGGCAGCTATAGGATTGATTGAGCGCGCGAAGCCGGTGGAGTGGGCGTTAAGCGAAAAAGTTGCGGCACGATAAAGCGCCCCGGAGCATTCGGAAAGAGTAAGTTTCGAGTTTGCCGGTGTTATCCGCTAGAATTGAGCTAGAAAGCACGAGGCAAATTTGTGGGACTGAGCAAAACAGAAGCGATTGAAATGCTGCAGTCAGACGACCTGGTGGGCATCGGGATGGCCGCGCATCAAGTGCGGCTGAAAAAAAACGATCCGCGGGTGGCGACTTACCAGATCGATCGCAACATCAATTATACAAATTTCTGCACGGAGTATTGCTCATTCTGCGCGTTTTACCGGCCACTGGGCGCGAAAGACGGGTACATCCTGTCGTTTGAAACGATTTACGAGAAAATTGAAGAGATGCTGCTGCTGGGCGGGACCGGAGTTTTGTTGCAGGGCGGGCTGCACCCCGATCTGCAAATCGGATACTACGAAAATCTGCTGCGATCGCTAAAAACGAAATTTCCGCAAGTACACCTGCACTGTTTTTCCGCGCCAGAAATTTTGTGCATCGCGGAAGTGAGCGAATTGAGCGTTCGCGACACGATTCAGCGACTGAAGGACGCGGGACTGGACTCCATTCCGGGCGGCGGAGCGGAGATTCTGGATGATGAAATTCGCGGGAAGATCGCGCGGCTGAAGTGCACCAGCGACGAATGGGAAGAAGTACACCGCATCGCGCACTCGCTGGGATTGCGAACCACGGCGACGATGATGTTTGGCTGCGGAGAAGAACTGCGGCACCGCGTGAATCATTTCGAACGGATCCGGCGGATACAGGAAGATACCGGCGGG
>Ga0209117_1000576_pt1 | contig 14657 bp, 14 predicted proteins | sample BlaSpr_A8_OM2_M2_FD_187978 | JGI IMG/M metagenome (GOLD analysis project Ga0209117, IMG submission 187978) | Forest soil microbial communities from Thunder Bay, Ontario, Canada - Black Spruce, Ontario site 2_A8_OM2_M2 (SPAdes) (version 2) | ecosystem: Environmental > Terrestrial > Soil > Boreal...
TCGCCGCGCGAGTTGATCGACGCCACGCTCAAAAAGAGCGGTCATGGCGACATCGAGACGTTAGAGGCCGATCTGTGGCGCGACATCCAGCCGGATTTTCGTACCGCGCACTATCTCGACGGTTTCGCGCATGCCGACGGCAAGTTCCACTTCAAGGCAGACTGGGCCCATCCTCCGATCGGCAATGCCGGACTGATGGGCGCCTGGGACAAGATGCCGTCGCTGCCCGATCATTGGACTATCATCGAGGAAGCGGACGAAGCACATCCGTTCCGGCTCGCCACCAGTCCGTCCCGCAGCTTCCTCAATACCAGCTTTAACGAAACGCCATCGTCGCAGGCGCGCGAAGGCGCGCCGACCGTGATGATCCACCCCGAGGATGCCGCTTCGCTTGGGATCGCCGATGGCGACGCCGTCACCCTGGGCAATACGCGGGGGGAGACAACGCTGACCGCAAAAATATTCGACGGTCTGCGCCGCGGCGTGCTGATCGCAGAATCGATTCAGCCGAACAAGGCCCACATCGGCGGTCGCGGGATCAATACGCTCACCGGTGCCGCGGCGATCGCGCCGATCGGCGGCGCCGCCTTCCACGACAACAAGGTCTGGATGGAAAAGGCCGCGCCATCAGCACCTGCGAATACTTGAATCGTCCTTGCAGTCTGCCGCCATCCTGCCGTTAAAGTCCGCCGACAGCGTACAAGGCGAGCAGCGCAATGGCTGGCAGTAACAGCGAGGTGCTTGAAAAGCGCGGGCAGGCCTCAAGGCCCTTGGTGAAAGCGCAAGCTGTCATGGGCCGGGGAAGTAGTTCCGTCGCCCCGGCGTTCGCCGGGACGACGTGTGAGTGTGTCCTGCAGCAGCTACCCTGCATTCGCCTTCAATCCGGCGGCCTCGATGCCCGCGACCGCGCAGATCTCGTCGTTGTCAGAGGTGTCGCCGCTGACGCCGACGGCGCCGAGCAGAACGCCGCCGTCCTGGATCAGCACGCCGCCGGGCACCGGCACCATCCGGCCCTGCGCCAGTGTATTCACGGCACCGATGAAATAGGCCTGCTCCTGCGCACGCTGGAACAGCGCCCGCGATCCCATGCCCATTGCCAGCGCGCCGTAAGCCTTGCCATGGGCAATCTCGCTGCGCAGCAGGCTAGTGCCGTCCTGTGCCGCGGAGATTTTGACGCAGCCGCGCGCGTCGAGAACGGTAACGACGAGGGGTTTCAGTTTCTTCTCGACGCCCTTGGCGAGGGCAACATCCAGAATCTTGCGGGCAACGTCGAGGGTCAGTTCAGCCATGGTTGGGTTCCTTTGCGATAAGGGAGGGATTAAGGGTTGGATCGCGCATTGTCGAGGCTCATCGCCAGGACGCGCGCGACATGAAGGGCGCCACGTCCGGCACCGTCCTTGATCTGGTGCCGGCACGAGGTCCCGTCAGCAACGATCAGCGTCGCATCATCTGCGCGCCGCACGGCTGGCAGCAGCGAGAGTTCGGCCATGTCCATTGAGGTCTGATAGGTGTCGGCGCCATAACCGAAGGCGCCGGCCATGCCGCAACAACTCGACTCGATGGTTTCGACATTCAAATCGGGAACGAGCCGAAGCACCTGTTCGACTGGTTTGAACGCGCCGAACGATTTTTGATGGCAGTGGCCGTGCACGAGGGCCTTTGCGGCGATAGGGCCGAGCGGCAGCCGCAGGCGGCCGGCCTCGGCCTCGCGAACCAGGAATTCCTCGAACAACAGCGCCTGCACGCTGACGCTTTTCGCGGTCGCGTCGGCACGCAGCGAAAGCAGCTCGTCGCGAAGGGTCAGCAGACAGCTCGGCTCCAGTCCGACGATGGGCACGCCGCGCTGCGCGAACGGCGCATACGTCGTGACCAGCCGATCGAGTTCAGTGCGCGCGTTATCAACCAGTCCCGCCGAAAGAAAGGTCCGTCCGCAACACAATGGCCTGCCGTTATCCGCGGGCTTCGGGATATGGACACGGTAACCGCCTTCGACCAGCACGCGCAGCGCGGCGTCGAGGTTTTCGCGCTCATAGGCGCGGTTGAAGGTGTCGGCGAACAGCACGACCTCGCGGCCATCGGCCGGCCCGACGGCGTCGCTGCCGGACTTGAACACATCGCGGCGCCACTCCGGCAATGCGCGCTGCGCGCTGATGCCAGCGAATTTCTCAAACACCCTTCGTAACAAGGGGCTGTTGTTGCGCCAATTGGCGAGCGGCGCGAGGCGCGAGGCCAATCCAGCATAGTGCGGCAGATAGCCTACCAGCCGATCCCTCAGTGAAAGCCCGTGCTTGGCTGCCCGTGCGGCGAGAACCTCGATCTTCATCTTGGCCATGTCGACGCCGGTCGGGCATTCGTGTCGGCAGGCCTTGCAGGACACGCAGAGTTTTAGCGTGTCTGCCATCTCGTCGGAGGCGAGGGCGCCGGGACCGAGTTGGCCTGAGATCGCCAGCCGTAGCGTATTGGCCCGTCCGCGCGTCACGTCTTTCTCGTTGCGGGTGGCGCGATAGGAGGGGCACATCACGCCGCCTTCGAGTTTGCGGCAGGCGCCATTGTTGTTGCACATCTCGACCGCGCCCTGGAACCCGCCGCCGGCGCCGGGATAAGCCGACCAATCAAGCGCCGTCTTCAATTCGCCGACGCGATAATCAGGCGGATAGCGAAACAGCGAGCGGTCATCCATCCGGGGCGGATCAACAATCTTGCCGGGATTGAGCACATTGTGCGGATCGAAGCGGTGCTTGACCTCCCTGAAATCGGCGATGATGCGGGGGCCGAACATCGCCTCGTGAAACTCCGATCGCACGAGACCGTCGCCGTGCTCGCCGGAATGCGATCCCTTGTATTCGCGCACCATCGTGAACGTTTCTTCGGCGATGGCGCGCATCGCCTTGACGTCTTTCTCGAGCTTCAAGTTGAGCACCGGCCGTACATGCAGGCAGCCTTCCGAGGCGTGCGCATACATGGTGCCGCGGGTGCCGTGTTTGGCAAAGATGGCGTTGAGCCGCTCGGTATAATCGGCAAGATGCGGCAACGGCACCGCGCAATCCTCGACGAACGAGACCGGCTTGCCCTCCTGCTTCATCGACATCATCACGTTGAGGCCGGCGGCGCGGAACTCGGCAATCCCGGTTTGCAGTGCGGGCTCCGTGATCTCGACCACACCGCCCCATTTGCGCTGCGGGTGATCCCAGCCAAAGCCGAGATCGGCCATCAGCTCGCCAAGCTGTTTCAACCGCCTGGCGTTTTCGGCCTGATCTTCTTCAGCGAATTCGACGATCAGCACCGCATCGGGATCGCCGCGCACCGCTGTGGCGATGATGGGCTGGAACATCGCAATCTCGCGCCCCAACGTCAGCATGGTACGATCAACCAGCTCCACCGCAATCGGGCGAAGCTTTACCAGATGTTGGGCAGCATCCATCGCCTCGTAGAAGCTGCCGAAATGGCAGACGCCCAGTACCTTGTTGCGGATGACCGGCCACAGCTTCAGCTCAACCTTTGTGGTGAAGGCGAGGGTGCCTTCTGAGCCCACCAATAGATGCGCCATATTGTTTGGTGCATTGCGCGGTACCAGCGCATCGAGATTGTAGCCGCCGACGCGGCGCTGCACTTTTGGAAACTTCTCGGCGATCTCGACGGCTTCGCGCGCGCCCAGCGCCAGCATGTCGCGGAACAGATCAAGGCCGCTATCGCTCGAATTCACCTTCGCAAGATCGTGCGGCACTTCGCCGAAATGCAGCAGGGTGCCGTCGGCAAGGGTGGCGTCCATCGAGCGCGTGTTGTCGCGCATGGTGCCGTAGCGCAACGAGCGCCCGCCGCAGGAATTGTTGCCCGCCATGCCGCCGATGGTGGCGCGCGAGGCTGTGGAAACATCGACCGGAAACCACAGGCCATGCTTTTTGAGCTGCCGGTTGAGATCGTCGAGCACGATCCCTGGTTCGACCACGCAGGTACGATTCTCGACGTCGAGCGAGACGATGCGATTCAGGTGTTTCGAGAAATCGATGACGATGCCGTCATTGACGGTCTGGCCGCATTGCGAAGTCCCGCCGCCGCGCGGCGTGACGATCCTGCCGTCGTCACGGGCGATGGCCAGCACCTGCAGCGCTTCGTCCATGGTTCGGGGGACCACGACGCCGAGCGGCATGATCTGGTAAAACGAAGCGTCGGTCGCATAGCGGCCGCGGTTAAAGGCGTCGAAAAAAACGTCGCCGGTGGTATTCGCCCGGAGCCGCTGTTCAAGCCGCGGGAAGCCTGAATTCGACATCTGGAACCCCAGTCGGCGGCTAAAAAGACTTGCTGCTCCCTAATTCGAAAGCGCAGGAAATGCAATTATTTTCGGATTTTTTAAATTTTTGAATTCAAAAACAAAAGAGGCCTGGACTACGCCAAGGACTTTGCCTGTGAGGGGATCACGCCGGAACCGGCGGGGAGGGAGCAGCATCCGCTTCGCTCAGATGCTCGATCGCGGCGGTCCGCTTGTTGCGCAGATGGTGGAAGAGGATGTCGCTGAGCTCGCCGCCTGCACGCCGCCGCAGCGCGTCGAGGATCATTTCATGCTCGCGCATCGCTTCGCCCCAGCGCTCGCGTTTGCGGGCAAAATTGGCGGAATAGCGAATGCGGCGTATCCGGCCGGCGAAGTTGGCATAAGTCGCCAGCAATGCAGCGTTGCGGGATGCCTCCACAATTTTCTGATGGATCAACTGGTTGGTCCGGAAGTAGCCGTGCATGTCGCGATGCAGGTAGAAGCCGTACATTTCGTAATGCAGCCGCTCGATTTCGGCGATTTCCCCGTCAGTGATGCTTTCGCATGCAAGACGTCCGGCAAGACCTTCCAGCCCACCCATCACATCAAAGAGCTCGCCGAGTTCGCGCTCGCTCAATTGCCTGACGCGGGCGCCCCGATTGGGCAGCAGATCGACCAGCCCTTCCGACGCCAGAACCTTCAAGGCCTCGCGTAACGGCGTGCGGGAAATCCCGAACATCGCGCACAGCTGGCGCTCCGGCACCCGGCCGCCGTCCGGGATGTTGCCCTCGACGATGTAGTCCCGCAATCGCGCGAGAATCTCGCCATGCAACGAGGATTCCTCGCGGCCCGCATCGGCGCCGGTCTCGGTCGGGACCGGCAGGGGCGTTGGATCGCTCGGAATCACGGGCTTCATGGGCGGAACAATAATTCGCAAGACCGGGGATGTCGACAGAAAATTTGAACGCAATAAATTGGTTGAATCAGAAAGATATGAATGCAATATGACTGTAACAACGTCACCCGTGGAACGGAGGAAATCATGACCAAACACCAGGGACGCCACTTCCTTCAGATTCCCGGTCCGAGCCCCGTGCCGGATCGCGTGCTCCGGGCCATGGACATGCCCGTGATCGATCACCGCAGTTCGGAATTTGCCGAATTGGGCAAAACGGTTTTCGAAGGCTGCCAGAAAATCTTCAAGACATCCGGACCGGTCATCATCTTTCCGTCCTCGGGCACCGGCGCCTGGGAGGCCGCGATCGTCAATACGCTCTCGCCGGGCGACAAGGTATTGATGGTCGAAACCGGCCATTTCGCCACCCTTTGGCGGCAGATGGCCGCGCGCTGGGGCATCGAGGTGGACTTTATGCCTGGCGACTGGCGCCATGGCGCGGAGCCTGCAGCGATCGAGGCCAGGCTGGCGCAGGATTCATCGCATGCGATCAAGGCCGTGATGGTGGTGCATAACGAAACCTCCACCGGAGTGACCAGCCGCGTTGGCGCCATCCGCGCTGCGATGGACAAGGTCGGCCACCCCGCGCTGCTGCTTGTCGATACGATTTCCTCGCTGGGTTCGGTCGATTACCGGCACGACGAATGGAAGGTCGACGTCACCGTCAGCTGTTCGCAAAAAGGCTTCATGCTGCCGCCGGGGCTCGGCTTCAACGCGATCTCGGAGAAGGCCCGCGCCGCAGCCAAGACCAACAAGATGCCGCGGTCCTACTGGGACTGGGAAGAGATGCTGAAGCCCAACGCGGGCGGCTTCTTTCCCTATACGCCGGCGACTAACCTGCTGTACGGCCTGCGCGAAGCGATCGCGATGCTGCTGGAGGAGGGACTCGACGCAGTATTCGCCCGCCACCACCGGCTTGCGGCCGCCACCCGCGCGGCGGTGCGGCATTGGGGCCTGGAAGTACTGTGTCTGGAGCCTTCCGAATATTCTCCTGTCCTGACCGCCGTGCTGATGCCACCCGGGCACGACGCCGACCAGTTCCGCAAAACCGTCCTTGAAAATTACAACATGTCGCTCGGTTCCGGACTGTCGAAGCTCGCCGGCAAGGTGTTTCGCATCGGTCATCTCGGTGAGTGCAACGAACTCACGCTGTTAGGCGCGCTGACCGGTGTCGAGATGGGATTGTCCCTCGCCGGCGTGCCGCATCGCGCCGGCGGCGTGGCGGCGGCGATGACGTTTCTCGAGGAGCGCACCCAGTCCAACGCGTCGGCGCATCTCAAGGTGATATCGAGCTGAGCTACTGGTCGCGCGGATTTGGTTCGCGACGACAAACAGATCCGAACCATAAGCAGATCCGAACCAAAAAAATGGACTGTCCGGGAGGTTGAAAATGCGGCTTCGTTTCAAGGCGACCCATGTCGTGCTGGCAATGCTGTGCGTCATGTACTTCATCACCTATGTCGATCGGGTGAACATCGGCACTGCAGCCAGCGAAATCCAGAAGGAATTGGGTCTCAGCAACACGCAGCTTGGCTTGGTATTTTCGGCCTTCGCCTATCCTTATTTGCTGTTCCAGGTCATCGGCGGTTGGGTCGGTGACCGTTTCGGGCCGCGCCGAACGCTGTTTTGGTGCGGCATGATCTGGGCAGCCGCCACCATCATGACCGGCTTCGTGCACGGACTGCTGACGTTGTTTATCGCTCGCGTCGCACTCGGCTTCGGCGAAGGCGCGACCTTCCCAACCGCCACGCGGGCCATGCAATACTGGACCCCCGCGGCCAAGCGCGGTTTCGCCCAGGGCCTCACCCACGCCTTCGCGCGGCTCGGCAACGCAATCACGCCGCCGTTAATTGCCGCGCTGATGGCTTGGCTCACCTGGCGCGGCTCGTTCATCGCGCTTGGACTGGTAAGCTTGGCTTGGGGCGTGGTCTGGGCATGGTATTTCCGCAACGAGCCCAAGGATCATCCCGGGATCACCGAGGCGGAATTGGCGATGCTTCCGCCGCGCCCGTCCAGTCAGAGGCCGCAGGTGCCTTGGGGGCCGCTGCTGCGCCGGATGTGGCCAGTAACCCTCACATACTTTTGCTATGGTTGGTGTTTGTGGCTGTATCTGAATTGGCTGCCGCTGTTCTTCAAGAATAACTACCATCTGGACATCAAGAACTCGGCGCTGTTCGCCTCGGGCGTTTTCTTCGCTGGCGTCGTCGGCGACAGCCTCGGCGGCATCCTTTCGGACGGGATTTTCCGCCGTACCGGCAATGTGCGATTTGCGCGGCTCAGCGTGATAATCCTCGGTTTTGCTGGTGCCTTCCTGTCGCTGCTGCCGATGCTCTTCATTCACGACATGACCATCGTCGCGCTGTGTCTGTCCAGCGGCTTCTTCTTTGCGGAGCTGGTGATTGGCCCAATATGGTCAATTCCGATGGATATTGCGTCAAAGTATTCCGGGACGGCGGCCGGCCTGATGAACTCAGGCTCGGCGCTGGCGGCGATCGTTTCGCCGCTGGTGGCCGGTTACGTGATCGATGTGACCGGCAACTGGTACCTGCCGTTCCTGATGTCGATGGGATTGCTGCTGCTTGGAGGGTTCTGCGCGTTCCTGATGCATCCCGAACAACCGTTCGAGGACGTCGGCACCACTCCGGTCGGCCAGCCGGTCGTGGTGTGAAGAGCGGTGGCGATCCCGGAACAATGGCGGGGCCTGGGATCAACCTCAGGCTCCTGTCAGGCAAGGGGACAAGGCTGTCAAAAAGTGTTATTCGGGCCCGGCGATCGCAAGAATCTCCCCCGGAAGGACGCTACATGACCGTGCATACTGGAAGGCATTTTCTCCAGATTCCAGGACCGACCAACATACCCGACCGGGTGCTGCGGGCCATGGACATGCCCACCATGGATCATCGCAGTGCCGAATTCGCCGAGCTTGGTTTTAAGGTGCTGGCGGCCGCGCAGCGCGTTTTCCGCACCAAGCAGCCGGTCATCATCTATCCGTCGTCGGGGACCGGTGCGTGGGAAGCCGCGATCGTGAATACGCTGTCGCCCGGCGACAAGGTGTTGATGGCCGAGACTGGCCAGTTTGCTGTGCTGTGGCGCGGCATCGCCGACAAATTCAAGCTGGACGTCGATTTCTTAGCCGGCGATTGGCGGCGCGGGGCTGATGTGGGGCAGATCGAGGCGCAGCTTGCAGCCGATCGCCAGCACCAGATCAAGGGAGTGATGGTGGTGCACAACGAGACATCGACCGGCTGCGTCACCCATCCACTCGAAGTCCGCAAGGCCATGGATCGCGTCAAGCATCCGGCGCTCTTGATGGTCGATACCATTTCCGGCCTCGGTTCGCTGGAATACGAGCATGACGCCTGGGGCATCGACGTGTCCGTCGCCGGTTCGCAAAAGGGGCTGATGCTGCCGCCCGGCCTCAGCTTCAATGCGGTGTCGGAAAAGGCGCTGGCGGTGGCGAAGGCCAATTCGTCGATGCGGTCGTATTGGGATTGGCAGGAAGTCATTGCCTTCAACAAGGTGGGCACCTGGCCATACACCCCGGCGGTCAATCTTCTCTTTGGACTGAACGAAGCCGTTGCGATGCTCGAGGAAGAGGGGCTCGACAATGTCTTCGCGCGTCACAAGCGCCACAGCGCGGCGACGCGCGCGGCCGTGAAAGCGTGGGGACTAGAAACTCAATGCCAGGATCCACATGCGCATTCGCCCGCGCTGACCGGCGTGGTAATGCCGGAAGGCCATGACGCCGACAATTTCCGTAAAGTGGTCCTTGAGAATTTTGACATGTCGCTGGGCACCGGCCTTAACAAGATCAAGGGCAAGGTGTTCCGGATCGGCCATATCGGACATTTCAACGATCCGATGCTGATGGGCACGCTGTCGGGTATCGAGATGGGTCTCGATCTCGCCAAGGTGCCGCATCGCAGCGGCGGAGTGCTCGCCGCCATGGAAGTCCTGAAAGGACGCGACGTGGTGCCGATGTCTAAATCCAAGACCGCCGTTGCTTAAGGCGAGTATGAAATCTCTCCGGAGCGCGCGCGATCGTCACGCGCTTCGGACGCTATCGCTGCCAATGCGGTACCAAACCGCCCCAAGAACAGAAAGAGCGTGCCATGAACGCCCCGGTACAAGCGACTGAAGACCTGCTTTATACTGTCGAAGACGGCATCGCCCGGCTGACCTTCAACCGTCCGCAAGCGCGCAACGCGCTGACCTTTGCGATGTACGAGCGGATGGCGGCAATCTGCGAAATTGTGAACGCCGACCACTCGATCAAGGCGATGATCCTCACCGGCACAGGCGACAAGGCGTTCGCGTCCGGCACCGATATTTCGCAATTCCGCGCCTTCAAGACCTCGCAGGATGCGCTCGACTATGAGGCGCGGATCGATCGCGTACTGGGTGCGCTGGAACAGGTCCGGGTGCCGACCATCGCGGCCATTGCCGGCGCCTGCACCGGCGGTGGGGCGGGGATCGCCGCCTGTTGCGACCTCCGGATTGGCACGGCCGCAATGCGGATCGGCTTTCCGATCGCGCGGACCCTCGGCAACTGCCTGTCGATGTCCAATATCAGCCGGCTCACTTCACTGATCGGGCCGGCGCGAACCAAGGATCTGATTTTTACGGCGCGGCTGATCGAGGCTCCCGAGGCGCTGGCGCTCGGCTTGCTCAACGAAGTGGTGCCTGATGTCGCGACGCTGCAGCGGCGCGCCGAGGAAACGGCGAAACTGGTCGCCGGCCATGCTCCGATCACGCTCGAAGTCACCAAGGAGGCGGTGCGCCGTATCCGGCGAACGTTGTCGCGCGACGAGAGCGGGGATTTGCTCCTTCGCGCCTATATGAGCGAGGATTTCCGCGAGGGAATGGATGCCTTCCTCAACAAGCGCACGCCGAACTGGAAAGGAAAATGATCCCCTCGGTGGAGCCCATTGTTCAAAGGCGCGCTGGCCGACCGCGATCCGAGTTGCTGGCTTTTCGTTGCCTTCGGCTTGAACACGCGGACGGCCGGGCCTGACCTATTTGAAGTGCCCGTGCGCCGAGATTTTTAACAGGGCTTATTTGTTGCAGTAAATGAGGCCGCTAATGGCACAAATCCGAAACGCTGACCGGCTCGGAACATATCTGCTTTCGAGGGTAGACCGTGGCGGGCGCCCGGCTAGAACGACGAGATTGACCCATTAACTGAACTCGCGGCCGGCCGCCTGTTCTTTGGACGGCTTACGTACGCAACCTCAAGACGCAGTGTCTGCGTTCACCGGCAGGGTGAACTGAATGTGGCACCGTGGGATACGTTTGCCGTGGCCCACAGCCGGCCGCCGTGCGCTTCCATGATCGAACGGCAAATCGAGAGTCCCATGCCCATGTCGCCGGATTTGGTGGTGAAGAAGGCGGTGAACAGCCGGTCCGCATTCTCCGCGGAGATCCCGACGCCGCTCCGTCACACTTACAAGCACTTCCAAAGTGGGCGTTTCCGGTCATTGCCGCGCCGCGGCCGATCGCTGGCTTGAGCAGATTTCAAGGTTCAGGATCGCCGCTACTTGCAGCGGCTGGCTTTTTGAACGACGAATTCTTTCCAGGCCACGGCTCGCGACCTGCGAGACAGTGAGCCCCGGCGCCGAGTCGATCTGCAAGGGCCATTCACGTTGCAGCCGTGCGGCCTCGATAACGCGCCGCGCTTGCGCGTCGTTTAGAGTGCCGTTCGCAATGTCGTAATAGGGGATAGGATCGCGCCTATCAAAGGCGAGGTCGGCTACCGGATTGTGCGCCCGTCGCTTTGGCGTTGTCGCGAAGACTTCGATTTTGCAGCCAGTGTTTTCGCGTTCAATTCGGCGGGGCGGAAAAAAGCGAGAGCGACAATGCGGGCCAGAATGCGGGTCATCGTTGCCCGCCTTCGTGAGCGTAAGCGCTTGCGCGACAAATTGGGCCTGACCGAATTGAACCGGCAGATTGAAGCCACCGTTGACGCCATCATAAGCGCGGAGGATTATTTCCACGAATGCGGTGACGAAACGCCGAACATCATTGCCGCCCGGCTACTGATGGGCCTGACTAACGATTGCCAGCAAGACGCCTACGCCAGTGGGCACGGCTATTGCGGCACCATGGCAATGGCGCTTGTTGCCTTGAAGGGGCTGTTGCCTAACCTCTCCGGACTGATCTGCGAACATGCGGCATTCTTTGTCGCCAATCCCGAGTTGCCCTTGTCCGGCATGCCGTTCGCTGCGGCTTGATGGAGGAATAGGCTAATGGCTGAGAACTGGCACAAGCGACATGCCCTGATGTTGGGTTCGCAACTTCCCGAGAACGCTTCCGATGCGAACGCGATCATTCGCGAATTGCAGGACTTGGTTGATTCGTGGCTGCATCCTGCGGAAGCTCCGGCGCCGTCCAAAGTCTTTAGTTTGGTTCGCGGAAAAGACTGAAGGCTGCATTGAACGAGAGGGGATCGAGGCCAACCGGCCCCGGCCCCTTACCCATGTCTCGCAAACTGGTTAGACGTCTTTCCAATCGACGGTCATTTGACCTCCAAAAAATGTGACAGCGCGGGCCGTGGTCTTATTTGGGACGCCCTTTTTCCGACCAATCGCCATCATCTGCGCGAATTGCTGGGCTTTGCTTCCCGCTCCCAGACCGACGTACAAGGCGGAAGGTGAATTGGTAAGGCGTCAAGATATGTTCGGAATCTTCAAAGCCGCTAAAGAAGAACTTCAGCAGGCAAAGCGAGCGCAGGTGGAACTTACGGTAGCATTCGAAGCTATCGGCATGAATATCAAGAAAATGAATCCGATCATTCATAACGCTCTTCTCAAGGAGGCGTTGGCGACGAGCACGGAAAAGGCGGTGGCAAACTTCATCGCAGCCATGGACGCACTCAAAAAATCGTCCGCCAGCCAGGATATTAAAGCACGAGGGCTTCGAGCATTTTATGCTGACCGAGCAAGGCAATTCTCGGATTAGGTTACTAATCATGCTTCACCGTCCATCGGACGCTGTACTGGCGAACAAGTCCCTTTGAGAGCAATGCGGCGCGAATGTCGTTTAGGTCGGCGTTGCGCGCCGCGCGCACAAGTCGAGCGTCGTCATCGCACAATCCTGTAGATCTTGGCGCGCTTCCGGCGGGGGATGGTTGTCGGATTCGGTCGCCCATGATTCAGCGCCCGTAGCATTCCAATCCGCGCGTGCATGATGAAATCGCGGCCTTCGGCTGCGCCGATCAGGCAGGCGATCGCCGTCTGCCATTCGTCGAACTGGTGGTCCGCCTTCGGGCCATCTGGCTTGGCCGGGGCCCGACGCATGTCGTCCTTGGAAACTCACCGTGCGTCGGGCCGCTTCGCCTTCAGCTTGAACCATTTTAACGGAAGTCCGATCGCGTAGGCGCGTGCCTTCAACGCGTGGACTGTTCTGTTTAGTTGCGCGGCTATGACCTCGGGACGGATGTTCGCCTCCGCCATTTTTCGGAAGAGGTCATCCTCTTTTGGGGTCCACCGGGTGTCGCGCCACTCAACCATGGCCCTCAATCCGAACTCGACCAGGAAGCTGACATTCGGTTGGTTGAGTGCAGCTCGCTTTAGCTTCCTCCGTTTCGGTTACGACTTCGATTAGGCCGAGTATTTTTTGATTCAGCAGGTGCGTTCCGTGCGGCGGCCTCGGCTTTTCTAACCCGCTCGCGCAGGTCCAGTAGCTCGCGATATTCTGTCTCCACCGAGCAGAGCAACTTGGTCGGTGCGCTTGGGTTCGTCCGATAATTCGTGCCAGCGTAAGATGAATATCTAATCATGAAAATCGATACCCAGTTTTCAAACAAGACCGTCGGCCGGAATATGTTCGACCGACGGCTTGCGACGGTGGGTCCGGGAAATATCCGGTGCGAGACGTTATCTTTTCCGTCGGTGCTCGCAACGAGAGTCGTGTGTTAAGCTTGATGTCCGCGCTGCCGGTTAATTCTGGAACTCCCGCGCGATAGATGGTGGATTGACTTGGGGAGGGGCCAGTGAGTTTCGGCCTTCTTTGACCATTGAAGCGCCCCCTGGGGGCGCCTAAATAAACCCTAGGGCGACGATTGAATACGGGAGCGCCCCATGGCCCCGCGTATCGCCCTTGTAGCGCTATCGATTGCGTTTGGTATCGCCGTCGTCGGCGCGACTGTCACTACCGTCAGGCAATTAAACCTGCAGACGTGGCATTCCGCAGATGGCCAATCCCACGCCGCGACAAGGACTAATCATCCGAGTTAAGAAAATGAAACCTCACGATCTCAAATCGATGTCCGTGGAGATGTCCGTGGACGAGCTTTGGTCCCTTCACGAACTAGTCGTCTCGGTAATGGCGAGCAAGATATCTGCCGAAAAAGCACGGCTTGAGCAGAGATTGCGCGAGCTTGGCCAGAGTACACCTGACAGCGCTAAAAAAGTGAGCCACGCGCGGCGCCCTTACCCGCAGGTTTTTCCGAAGTATAGAAATCCCACCCGGCCGTCCGAGACTTGGGCGGGCCGCGGGAAACAGCCACGCTGGCTGACTGCACAGCTCAGGTCTGGGAAAAAGCTCGATGATTTCCGGATCGGGCCGCCGTCTGATCGAACGCGGCGCGGCGCCGCGCAAGGTAGTGGCCGCCCAAACAAAAAGACCGCCAGAAGGCGGTCAGCTTGATTAAGGGAGTTGCCCTGTCTAGGTAGGCTAGCCGATCTTTGAGGCTGCCACCCGGCGGAAGCGGCTGCGTGGCAATACCGGTACTGCCGGGCGCTGGGTGGGCGCCGGAACCGCATGTGGCATCGCGAGTTGTCATGCAGGAGCGTGAAATGGCTCACCACAATCGCAACATTGGTTTTTTCAGCATGATCGCGGGTAGTTTGCTCGCTGCGGCGTTGCTCGTAGCACTATTGGTCGGCGGAGAGATAGCCGGGCCAAAGGTGGCATTCAACGGCTCGCCGCCAGTAACAGCGCATTAGCGGTGTGTTTTTCTTTTTCTCAAACCGGATGGGCTGCTTTGGATCGCTAGTCATTTCGGCGATGATTACGGTAGCGCTGTTATTTCTGTTTGGCGTGTTTCGTTAGCGGCTGGCTTTAACGAGTCGTCTAGGGCTACGGCGGTTTATCCTATCCGAATACTATGTAGGGGCTAAAGCCGGAAGGGCGCCGGTCCGCACTCTTACGCAACAACATGGCCGAGAAAATAGGATTCCTTAGCGAATTTCGCTAGGCAAAGCGGGCCCGCAGCTAACGGTCACGACGTCGCTAACCGCGCCAGAAGCTTTGCCTTAGCCGCCTGCGCCGCATCATGAGCATCGTGTTTTGGTCCCATAGTGACGCCTTTGACCAAGAACTTCGAAGGCTCCTTCTGTCGAACTTGCCAATTCCAGCGCGGGGGTCTTCCGGGGATTTGCCAGTTCCCGGGCGTCACTACAATTTCGAGGTTATCTTCATCCATCACCGATGCCTCCGGTCGTCAACGCCTGAAAA
>Ga0209117_1000578_pt1 | contig 14610 bp, 15 predicted proteins | sample BlaSpr_A8_OM2_M2_FD_187978 | JGI IMG/M metagenome (GOLD analysis project Ga0209117, IMG submission 187978) | Forest soil microbial communities from Thunder Bay, Ontario, Canada - Black Spruce, Ontario site 2_A8_OM2_M2 (SPAdes) (version 2) | ecosystem: Environmental > Terrestrial > Soil > Boreal...
GCCGACGTAGGTCTTCAGCCAGCGGCCTTCTTCCATATCTTCTTCGCTTCTGTAATCGCTGTCGGCGAGCTGCTGGGACAAGCGATCCAGTTCCTCGCGGTCGAGCGCCCAGGAATGCATGGTCAGGAAGGGCGCGCCCGTGGACTTGGCCAGTTCCACGAAATCCTTCCAGCCATCCGGGTTCTGGCTCGAATCCCACAGCACGCTGGGAACTTCTTCGCATTCGACATAGCCAAAGAAACGGCGCATGCCCAGACCTTCAATGAAGGCCGTCATATCGTCTTTCATGCCCGTCAGGTCGTCCGGATGTGGAGACATGGAATTATCATTGTACGGCTTGGAGCAGTCAGCCGCCAGCGCCGGGCGCCGATTAAACACGCTCATGGCTCAGCACGCGGAATTCGACTACTACCCGATACAAAGCGCCGCGCGTCCACGGCTATCCTTGTGTTAAACTTTCTCCTTACAAAAAGCGTTTTTATCATGCTCTTTTCGAAGGAATATGTGGGCTATCTGGCCCGCGAAGTTTCCAAAAAACTGGTGGCGAGCGGTCTCATTGAGACCAAGGCGATGCCTGCTCTTAATGAGAAAGTGCATGCCGCGCTGCTCGAAGAACTGGCGCTCGAAGACCGCATCAACGATGAAGTGCGCGTCATCCTCGAGGCTTATTCCGATGAAATGCAGAAGAGCGGCGCCAATTACCAGGAAATGTTCCGTAAAGTGAAGACCGAACTGGTGAAAAAATACAAAGCTATTCTTTAATGTTGGACCCGAGGACGCCCCTGCCGTGCGCTTGAGCCGCGACAAAGTCAACAAACTCGCCCACTCTATCACCGACGCCGTCGCCGAACTGGACGAGGTCGACTTCATCGAGGACCGCAACACCATCCGCCTCGAAGTCCGCAAGATTCTCGAAGACCTCCTCATGCAGGAAGCCCGCATCGACCAGGCCGCCCGCCAGAAAATCGAAAGCCAGCGGCGCACCATCATCGAGGGCTCGGAGGAATGGTCGATCCTTTACCGCAAGTATTACAACGAGGAAGTCAAGAAACTGGGGGTGTAGTACCCAGTACTCAGTACTCAGTACCCAGTACCCAGCAACCTGCGTTTCTCCTCAACGATGAACCGAAAGGCGAGTTCCAGCAATAAGAAAACAACACTCATCCACGCCGGGTTTACTAGGTACTGGGTACTGGGTACTGGTTACTGGGTACCAGGTACTCGCTTCATCCGCAGCGCATCATCCTGATCCTCATCCTTGCTCTTGATCCCAACCGCATCGAGCTGACGCGCCACCGGCTGCACCACCTGTAAAATCCGCGCGAGCGTTTGCCCTACGGCTTCCTTATCGCTGTTATCCGGACCCCGGCGCTCCATCACGCTCTGAAGAAAAGTTTTTGGCTTCGGATAGACCGCGATCTTGACGTCGTCGCCTTCGGGAACTCCCGCCGCTTTCTTCGCCAGCTTCAGCGCCGTATCGTAGCCGCCGAGTTCATCCACCAAGCCAAGGTTCTTCGCATCCTGGCCCGACCAGATCCGCCCCTTCGCAATCTCCAGCACTTTTTCCTTCGGCAGCTTTCGCCCATCGGCAACCTTACCGGTGAAATCCACATACACACGGTCGAGCCATGCCTGGAATCGTGCCCATTCGGCGGGCGTGTAATCGTGCGTTCCGGTGAACATGGTGGCGTTGTTGCCCTGGTGCACTTCGTCCCACGAAAGTCCAACTTTGTCCCACAACCCGCTGGTCAGCATCTTTCCGCCCAGCACGCCGATCGAGGCCGTGACGGTTCCCGGCTCGGCGACGATTTTGTCGGCCGCCATCGCCACAAAGTATCCGCCCGACCCCGCCAGATTTCCCATCGAAACAATCACCGGTTTGCCCGCCTGGCGCGCCCGCACCACTTCCCGCCAGATGGTATCGGAGGCAACATACGAACCGCCTGGACTGTCCACGCGGAACAGGATCGCCTTTACGTCTTTGTCTTCCGCAGCCGCTCGAATCGCGCCTGCCACCGTATCTGAGCCCATATTCTGGCTGCCTTGCACGGGATCGTAGTCGCTCTTGCCACGGGTGACGCCGCCGACGCCGAACACCAATGCAACCGTCTTCCCGCGATCGTGCGGATGCCCGGCGCGGTGCAGATATTTATTCAGGTAGAGGAGCTCCGCTCCGTCGCCTGCCTGGCTTTTTACTTTGCCGTAGACCTCGTCGCGATAAGCAACCGCGTCCACCAGTTTCGCCTCGACGGCTTCTTTGCCCAGATAAGGCCCTGCGTCCACCAGCGACTGGAACTTCTCCGGTGCGATCTGCCGCGCCTGGCAGATTCCGTCCTTCATCTGGTTGAACCATGAACTCATGATCGCGGTCATCGCTTCTTTGTGTGGTCCCGTGTACTTGGTCTCGGTGAAGAAGTTGAACGCATTTTTGTACTCGTAGCGGTGATCGCCATGAAGAGTCAGGCCCAACTTGGAGAGCGTCCCCTTGATGAACGGCGACTCCATCATGATGCCCGTCAGTCCGACGTCGCCCGAGGGCTGCAGATAAATATGGTCAAAGGCCGTCGCCAGGTAGTAAGCGCCGTTGCCCGGACCAAACTCACCAAAGGTTTCCGAGTACGCGACCGCAAACTTCTTGTGCGCGCGAAATCTTTGGACAGCATCGCGAATTTCCTGGGTCTGTGCCATTCCCATCGGAGCCGCGCCGATCTTGGCAATCATGCCGACGACACGATCGTCACCCGCTCCCCGATCGATGGCGTCCACCACGTCGCGCAGCGTCTGTTTCTCGTTCAACAGCAACTGCACCGTGGGTGTCTCCGGCACGTCCTCCAGGAACGTCTGCTCGAAATTGGCTTCGAGAATTGTTTTGGATGGAACTTTACCCTTCGCGCCGATCACGGCCACCAACACGATGACCATTCCGATCAGCCAGAGGGCGCCGAGGATGGCGAGGAACCGTACGATCAACCTGGACATGGTTTGTGCTCCTTTTCGTAAGAAAGAGCAGTCTACCCAAGTCGAAGCCCTAGGCGCTATAGCGGCTGTTTCTTTCTATTCACTCCGAGTGTATTAACCGGTTAGGATGGGGTATCGGGGATGCAGCCGAGATCCGTACGCAGCGGGTCGGCAAGCAGAAAACGGATCGCCAGGATGGACAATCGAGGAAAAAAGGAACCTTGGAGAATGGGAACCGAATTGCGGAAGCTAGTCCCGGAGAACAACATTGAGCAGCGAACTATGGACTTGCAGCCCGCTCCCGCCATAGTCAACGAAGCCTGACTTTCTGAATCGATTCATGAAAAAACTGACCCGCGACCGAGTTGTGCCTACCATCTCGGCGAGGGTCTCCTGACTGACCTTGGGGATTACAGTCTCGGGTGCGCCCTCCTTGTCGAAATGAGCAAGCAAGAGCAGAATCCGAGCTAGCCTCTTTTCGCTGGAATTGAAGAGTTGGTCAACCAGGTCTTCTTCATAACGGATGTTCCGTGCCAGCAGATACTCTACGAACAGATCCGAGAACGTGTGTTCTCGGTGGAGCGCAAGCATCATTGCCTTCTTGTCAATTTGCAAAAGTTGGCAGTCCGTCATTGCGGTTGCAGACCCCCTGCGTAGAGGCTGTCCCGCCAGGACACCTTCTCCGAAAAACTCTCCCTCACCTAATATGCCGATCGTTGCTTCCTTGCCAGTCTTCGAGACCACGGTGAGTTTTACCTTGCCCGTCCGGACGTGAAACAGCGAATCAGCGGTATCCCCTTGCGCAAAGATTCTTTGTTTCTTCGGGACAAACACAAATTTCCTGCCTTCGCCGATGGTTGCCAGAAATGCATGGGGATCGAAATCGCGTTTCTTGTTAACGGCAATGGCAATGTTCCGTTTAGCGGCAGTGTTCCGTTTTTTGCCGTGCTCGCCTAGCCCCAAGTTTGTTTCGGCAACAAGAGCCATCAGCTTGTTTGGGTCCAGCTCGTGTGCTGCTGCCTGATCCATGATGTGCCTCCGTTCGGATACAGAGTTGAGGTGCAGGAACAGGTCGTGCTCTTGAAGTCAATGTGCATGCGAGTTTCCAAGACAAGTAAGACCAATGGTTACAACAACTCAGATGAGCTGCCACCCTTTATTCGGAAGGGTAAATCTTTCAGTTCCGCGCAATTTTGTTACGCGGTGTCCCGGAATCCCAACCTTGCGCCAAGAACGCGCAAGGATGGGCCGGGGACCCCACCCCCTTTTTTTCGTTCTATTAGAATCATTGGGTTAGCGGAGAGATTTGGAAAATGCCTCAATCTAAATGACTTATATGGAAATGCCTCAAGGATAAGGACTTAGCACGATTCTCTCGCATTTGAGTGCGGCTTGGTTACTCCGAAGGTCATCTGGCGATTAAAAAAACTGATACGCCTCTCTTTTAGAATCATAGATTTAGCGTGGTAATAATATATTTTGATCATCAAACGGATTCCGGGCAAAATGAAGGCGACAGGGCAGCGTCCGATGAGGGCGAAGGCGGGAGTAGTGCGTCTCGGGGCGGAGGTGTACGATGCCGCTAAGACTCACCCCCCGAAAGGAGGCTTCTTATGGCGGACGAGGATAAGTTTCTTGAGCCAATCACTAGCGAAAAGGAAGATGAGCAGGAGTCCTTGCCGGTCTATGAGATACTGACCTATCCGGCAGACTATACGCTAGAGGTGTTGGTTGAGAAGTGGGCGAAGAAGCAAATATTGGTTCCGACCCTTCAGCGTGGCTACGTCTGGAACCAAACGCAGGCAAGCAAGTTAATTGAGTCATTCTTGTTGGGTCTTCCCGTTCCCCCCGTATTTCTCTATGCGCGTCGGAAGGACAGCGCTCTGTTGGTAATCGATGGCCACCAGCGACTGAAAACAATCTTCTACTTTTTCTCCGGGCTATTTGGTGAGGCTCGGGCAAAAGGAACGAAGCCGTTCGTGCTTGTCGGACTCCACGAAAAAAGCCCTTATCTGGATGAGACTTACCAATCTCTCAAGGAGAGTAACGCACAAGCATTTAACAGATTGAACAATTCTGTTCTTCGTGCATTTCTCATGAGACAGATTGAACCTGAGGATGACGGGAGCATATTCCAAGTCTTTGAGCGTCTGAATAGCGGCGGGGTTGCGCTCAACGGGCAAGAGATTCGCAATTGTCTGTATGACGGCAGTTTTAACGTACTGTTGAAGAAACTAAATCTGCTACCGGAATGGCGCTTGATATTAGGAAGAAAGAAGCCGGACGCCCGGATGCGAGATGTCGAACTAATTCTCAGGTTGATTGCCCTCTTGGATGACGGGAAAAATTATAAACACCCCATGAAGCAGTTCCTCAACGACTACATCAAGGCACACAAGGAACTTAAGAATGGGGAAACTCAACAGTACACGAAACAGTTCACAGATACAGCCAAAGCTATCGTGAAAACCCTCGGAGAGAAACCCTTTCATATCCATCGTGGGCTGAACGCCGCCGTGTGCGATTCGGTTTTTGTTTCCTTTGCGCGACACCTTGATGATGGGAAGGGGATCGATTCGTATCGACCTGGCATGAAGGATCGCTTCAAAGAGTTAGTCAAAGATGAGAAATATGCCGAGTGGACGACTAAGGCAACTACTAATGATGAGGTAGTACCCAACCGGATCAAAGCGGCAGACAAAGCTCTCTTTGTGGCATCGGCAAAGAAATGAATTTTGGCAGTATCGATTATCGAATGCAGTCTTGCAAGAACCATTTGGATGCCACTAACTCATGGGGTACAGAGGTTGAGGCGTTCTTGGTGCAGTATCTGATTGTGCGTATGTGCGCTGAATTGGAAACAAGGATACCCGTGATTTTCGAGCGCCGATGCGTTCGGGGAACCGATGTGCAATTAAAACAATTTGCGGTAAGGACTGTTCAGTACGTCACAAAACGGTTTTCTATTGAAGACCTCGGCAAACTCTTGAAGCGATTTGATGACGCTTATCACGCGCACTTCAACACTGCGGTTATTAGTAACAATTCTCACCTCGCATGGGACAGCATTTATAACAATCGACATGCTGTTGCCCATGGCGCAGGCATCCAGATGAATTTCACCGACTTGGCCAAAGCCTACAAAGACTGTCTGCCCGTGCTAGATGCGCTAGTGGCCGCATTGGGTCTAACGCCCGACGAAACGAAGGACTTTGTATGACGGCAAGCGCAGCGTCTGCTAGGGTAACTATGTCCTTGACAGCGCCTTCGCTCTTATCGAGGCGCACCCCCCAGTTATTTCGGTCGAAGTTAAAAGACAAACCCGCGCTGTGCTTCCCCGTTAAAGTGGCCCACCCGCCGCCCCCATCCTTTCGCGTACTTTGTGAACGAAGGGTGGGGGCACCCGGCATTCAATCGGTCCCACAATTGGTAGGTGCACACCGGTAGTAGACGTGCTTGCTTGAGGTCCAACACTCCTTGGGCTCGCTAGCGAAATCGAATTCGACACGCTTCTCCGATTCATAAACCCGACATACTAAGCACGGATGGAGCTCACAAATCTTCTGACTCACCTTGATCCATGTCTTGGCAGAAACACTGGGCACAGAGAGTCGAAACTCGGCCAATCGCTCAGAATTCTTCGGGGCAAGTTGAATCCGCTCGGGTGTTTTTCCCTCAGCGTAAGCTTGTTGAAGAAATTCGACAAAGTCGCCCAAGCGGTCTCCCTCAAAAATCGGGGGGCCCGGTAGAACGCCAGCGAAAGGATCCCAAATAAGAAGAATTATGAACACGGCAAACCCACCTGTTGCTCGGATCGCTAGACCGAACGCTTTTCCGCCGATGGCGAGTTTCCCCACGAAGTATGATGCGACAATTCCCCCTGTAACGGCGATAGTGAAACGCAGCAAACCGCGAAGCATCCAAAAATACTCACGGCGATCCTGAATGAAGACAAGCAAGACTAAGGCCACGATTACCGCGAGCAGAGTGCCTGCGAGAACCAACGCCACACGTTGCTGTTGTTGAGTTGGCACGACAAGACCTCACTTGCCGCAGTTTTGACGAGCAGAATCAGCAAACCTCGTGCGCACCATCACTGAAAACGACTCTCCCGAATCGATGAGTTGAACACAGCCCTTCGCAGCATCCACCTTGTAGTTTCCAATCGTAAACTCTGTGCCTTCCCTAGTGATTCCTTGTAATACCCTGTCCGAGTTTTCTTTGAGAATTTCGACTACGCGCTTTAACCGATCGGAAGCTGGCGTGTCCCACAGCGCCGCAGCGAAAAGAGCCGGGAAATATATCCGCACTGTGTCAAGCCCCCACTTCTCAGGCGGTTCCTCTGTTAACGCTCGATCAGCCTGAGTAGTGTCATATTCCGGAAGCCCGCGTTTTTTCAGCTCTACGATGAAGTCCCTGTGCCGTTCTGCGCCAACTCCAGTGTTTCCGCCATTAAACTTAAGCTTGCACCATTTGGTATCGTCCTTCGCTTTGGAGCACGTCCCCGAAGCTTCGGCCTCTGTATTAAACTCTGGACGACAGTCACACTTAGTAGCCCTCGCCAGAGGAGTAAAGAGAAGCAGGTAAACAAGCGGAAGGATAACTCCAAATGCAACCGCAGGGAGACGGTCAAAGGCGAAAGAACGCAAGTTGCTATCAGTCATACAACACCTCTCAGCTAGCGATCCTGATCCAACTGCCTTCGAGGGTATGTTCTGGGAGGAACGGTAACTCAGGCCTGAATCGTTTGTCAATCGAATACAGTAAATGTCATTCCATAAAGTCGTCCCGGACTGACGAAAAGAGTGCAGGCGGGTGGCCCGTCCTATCGCGAAGCGAAGGGCGGGGCCTTTGATTTTTTTTTTCATCACATCCAGCCAGTGCGCGCCATCACAGACTTCCCAGCCGCTAAGCGCGAAAATAGGAATCGACCTGTTGCAGGCCCGAGGTATGCCCGTCTCCGAAGACGGCCCTCGAAGCTGCCCCAGCCCCATCGGTCAGCGCTCTTTGACAACTTGAGGCGATTAGCGGGTGTGAGCCCGCTGCCGAAATCCTGAGCGAAGCGAAGGATCTGCCAACGCGACAAGCGAGCGTCAACCCGCTCCCGAAACCCCGGAAAAGCCAGATTTCGCCACTAAGTCCTTATTCCGGAATATTTTACAAGTAAGTCCTTATTCCTGAATACTTTGCGGGAAATCGGGGGGGGGGACCAAACCATAGGTTAATACCTTCCGAGTTAATAGGCAAAGTTAATAGGCAAAGAATCTCAACAAACAAAGTCAAAGGCAGCGGACAAGAGTGTCCGCTCCACACGTGCTTATCCTTGCAGAAAATTCTTCACCAGTTTCTTCCCCTCATCCGTCAGCACGCTTTCGGGATGAAACTGCACGCCCTCGATCGGAAACTTCCGATGCCGCAGTCCCATGATGACGCGCGTGCCATCTTGATCGCTCGTCCAGGCGCTGACTTCGAGATCGGCGGGCAGGCCGTCTTCGGCGACGATCAGCGAGTGGTAGCGGGTCGCGGTCATCGGCGAAGACAGGCCGCGGAAGATGGTCTTGCCGTCGTGCTCAACCTGGCTGGTTTTGCCGTGCATCAGGTTCTTGGCGCGAACCACCTGGCCGCCGAAGGCCGCGCCGATCGCTTGGTGTCCGAGGCAGACGCCGAGCACCGGCACGTTGTATAGAGCTCGGGATGCAACTCGGTATGGAACTCGGCCCGCGAAGTGGCGGATCAACTCGATGCTGATGCCGGCTTCCTGCGGAGTGCAGGGTCCGGGAGAAACCACGATGCGCTCGGGATGCATCGCCTCAATCTCTCCGACGGTCACTTGGTCGTTGCGGCGAACCTCGACCTGGGCGCCCAGTTCGCCAAGGTACTGGACGAGGTTGTAAGTGAACGAATCGTAGTTATCGAGGACGAAGACCACGCGTTCATTGTAGCTGGTGAAAGGCCAGGTTTCAGAGTTTCAAGGTTTCAATGAAACCAGCAAGTGCCGTGCGATCCGAACCGACGAGTCTTTGAGACTCTGAAACCTTGAACTTTGCTTTCGATTCCGCCTTGACAGGCTGGCCGCTAATTGCCATGCTTACAGGCGATTCCCGGAGGTTCAATGGCCGAGACGCAGCCGGACAATGATAAGCGGGCCACCCGGCGGTTCGCGCTTCGTCTGCCCGTAAGCGTCCGTTACGGCGAAAATGAGCCGGAGCACGCGGCGCAGACCCGCGACGTCAGCGCGCGCGGAATCTGCTTCTATGTCGATTCCGCCATCCAAGCCGGCTCCGCGATTGATTTCACGCTGACCCTGCCGCCCGAGATCACGCTGACGGAAAGCATCCGGGTGCGCTGCAAGGGCCGCGTGGTGCGGGTCGAAGGGGGCAACCCCGCCGGCAAGATGGCGGTGGCAGCCGTCATTGATGAGTATGAGTTCCTGGCCGACTCGTAATACCTTGCGCGCTTTTTCTATGCACCGTTTTTCATGTGTCTTTTGCCTCGGAACCCCCGAGTGGTATGGTTGCTGTAACACTCGAGCGCTTCCGTGAAAGACTTTCCGCCGAATCCTCGGTTCCGGCAGCCGTTGTATCGCGAGCCCACCCTCACGTCGAAAAGCACGATGTTAGGATGGGGCACCCGCACCCGCAGTTTGCGGGCGGATTTGTGCGCGGTGATTGCCGTCGGAATGCTCCCACTCGGAGCACCGTGGCTGCGTTCCCAGTCACCAGTTAAGCTTGCGGTTGAAGTTGGCTCCGAGTCTGCCGCTTCTTCTGCTGGGAGCAAGAGCGCTGCCATCAAGAGCGTCCGGATTGTGCAGGAAAAGGATGGCCCGGCAGTTGAAATTCTTTCGACGAGGCCCTTGGCTCCTTCCATCCAGGCGATCAGCGACCCGGATCGGCTGGTGATCGATCTGCCGAACGCGCGGCTGAAAACGCAGCAAAAGCGGGTCAGCGTACAAGCCGATCAGATCAGCTCGATACGCGCCGACCAGTTTCAACAGAATCCGCCGGTAGCGCGCGTGGTCGTGGATCTGCTCGCGCCGCGTGCCTATACCTGGGATGTTGCGGGAAAGCGCCTGGTCGTGCATCTCGGGAAAAAGCCCAACCAGGCGAACAGTTCGCCGTTGCAGTCGCCAACGGTTCCCAGCCTGAGGCGCGCGCCGCAACCGGTCGTGGCGGCAGTGCGCGCGGCCGGTCCGCTGGCGCTGTCTGGCAGTGACGGGGGCTCGGGTTCTGCGGTTACGGCCGGGCCCGATACCGCCGTTCTCCGCCTGTCGAGTGGCGGCGAGGTGCGTGTTTGTCCGGGAACGACCGTGTCGGTTACTCCGTCGCAGAGCCGGCATAACGTGATGCTCAGCATGAACGCCGGCGCGTTGGAAGCACACTTCGCTCTCGACGCTTCTTCGGATTCCGTGATGACGCCGGACTTCCGCATTCTACTGGTGGGGCCGGGGGAATTTCACTATGCCATCAGTGCTGACCGTCAGGGCAATACCTGCGTGCGCGCACTGCCCGGCAACACAGCATCGGCGATTGTTACCGAGCTGTTCGGCGATCGCACTTACCAAGTCAAGGCAACCGACCAACTCGTGTTTCGTTCCGGGCAGCTCGATCGTATCGATATGGCGGTGCCGTTGGAGTGCGGATGTCCGCCGCCGCGTGACCTTCCGCTGCGCGCGACAGACAATCTGCCCGTGCAGATCCAAGGGCAGAGCGAGGCGCAGAGCCGAGCAAAGCCGCCCTTGAACGCGAGTCCAGCGCCGGTTGCGGAGAGGGCTCACGCGGAAAGCGCGCCCTCGACTGCGGCAGCGGCCTCCCCACTTGACGCCTCCGTCGCGCCGATCGAACTTCACGTGCAGGTAGCGGCGCCGTTCGTGTTCCGTGCGACCGCCCCTCCGCCTGCGCCGGTTGCGGATGTGCGTGCGCTGCCCCTGGATTCGCGCGCACGGGCAGCACCGGCCTTGGCCGCTCCGCTTCCCCCGTCCGCGGACAAAGGGCCGAAGCCGGTTGGCACTGAAACGGCATCGGCGAAGCGCTCGCCGGGGCGCGGGTTCTTCAGAAAGTTCGGCGGATTTTTTGCCGCGCTGTTCCGCTGACCGGCCTGATGACCGGCTCCACGCCGGGGGAGACGCGGCAAGCCGCGTCTCTACAGCAGGGGCGCGGGCAGGCAAATTTTGCTGGATCGAGTGCATCTATATTCTTCTTCGGGCTGCATATTAATCGCAAGCTTCAAAGCGCACGCAAGGAGAAAGACTATGCGAAGGCTGTGGACTCTTGTCTCGTTATTGACTCTGCTGGCCAGCGCCGCCTGGGCGCAGATTCCGACGAAGGGAAACGTGTTCCTCGGTTATTCCTATGATCGCACTTCTGTCGTCTCGAACGACACCTCGAATCTAAATGGATGGGATGCAACGCTTGAAGGGAAGTTCCTGCCGTGGATTGGCCTGGTGGCCGATGTGGATGGGCATTATGGCAACCACAATTTCGGCGGCACCAGCGCGGACGTCACCGCGCATAACGTTCTGTTCGGCCCGAGAGTATCGGTTCAGGTCCAGCGCTTCCGCCCGTTCGCGGAGTTCCTGGTGGGCGCGGGGCACATCAGCCGGAGCAATGGAATCTCCGATTCGGATACTTCGTTCGTCAATGCAGTCGGCGGAGGCTTGGATTATCGGCTTGCCGGACCGGTAACGCTCCGCGGACAGCTCGATTGGATCAACACTCGTTTCTATGGCCAGGGCCAGAATGCGTGCGGTTCTCGACGGGCATCGCGTTTCATTTCTAGACGTCACTGTCGAGTGCTGACTCCTAGACGGCGACCCGAGATTGCGACGGAGTCGCTCCGCGCTCTGCGCATTGCTCCAGGATTACCGGCACCTCAAACAGTGCCCGATTGGAGTATTGGTTGGCCTTCCGGCGAAATTCATCGAAAGTCGCGCTCTCGAGTAAGCGCTGAACGGCGGACGCAATTTTCTTGAAGCTCGGCACGACGATCCCGTAGCCGTTCTCCGTCACCCATTCTGCGTTGTAGCGCTCTTGCGGCAGCGTTCTGGAATTGCATTCGACGATGACGGGCAAGTGGAACTGCAGGGCCTCGCTGATCGAACCCGGGCCTGGCTTACCGATGAAGAAGTCGGCCAACGCCATGTAGTATTCAACGTTCTGGGCAAATCCTACGACGACGATGGGCTTTCTCGTCTGTAGGCTCTTGAACTGAGCGGCAAGCTTCTGATTGTGTCCGCAAATCAGGATTAACTGGACGCCACTGCTGGCTTCGTTGAGTTTCTTTGCGATATCAACCATCACTTGGGAGCCATGGCCTCCGAACAAGACGATGCCAGTTGGACAATCCGGCTCCAGGCCGAGCCGCTTCCTTTCGGCTACGCGATCGACGGTGGTCTTTTCGTAGAACCTGGGCTTAAGAATCATCCCGGATGTTTGGAAGATATGGTCCGCGGAGTGGCCGATCGTCAAGGCTTGCTGCCGGGCGCGTTCGGTGCCAACGATGATGTATTCCGACGCGCGTTCAATCCAGAAGTGTGGCGGGTAATCGGCTAGATCCGTGATTAGAGTTACAAACGGCGTCCTGGCGTCATCCTTGCGAAGGCTGTCGGCGATCTCGCGATTGAAGTGCGGGATTACGGAGAGGACCAAGTCCGCCGGATGTTCAGCCCAGTAAGCCCGGAGCCCTTTCACGATCGGCGAATGGTAGAGACGGATGGTCCCCTGCAGAAGGACCAGCAGTTGCGGAGTGAAGCGCGTCCAGCCTTTGCGCAGGATCAGGTTGTATGTGTCCTGAATGCGTAGGCCCGTGGCACGGCGAATCAGGTCGAGAGGGTCGAGCAATTCCTGAATGTCGAGAAGAGTAACTTCCCAAGGATGTTCTTGCTGGGTGAGAGTGTCTTTGAGGGCCTCTGCAGCACTTTGATGTCCTCCGCCGGCGTGGTGGAAAACGATGGTCAGTTTGCGCAAGAATCACCTGTCGTCATCTTCGAGGTATGCGTTGGCTTCAGCAATCGCGGATAACTTGCGGCATCGCTGAAGCGATGCCCCGATACGAAGCCGGGATTTCCGCAGCCGGTTCAGCGGCCAATACGCTCGAACTCGCCATCTTCGAGTAGCCCTTCGTCGCTGGCGAATTCGGCACGTTCGGAATTATCCCACCTCCGCTCTTCGTCGTTGTCTTTGCCGAGATGATGTTCGTCGGGCCCATCGACGTATTCGTGGATCTGGACTCCCTCTTCACCAACGGTGATATGGGTAGGATGCGCGTCAATCCAGCTTCCGCAATTGAAATAATCGGTTCCGCGCTCGTGCTTGTGCATGGCGGCATGGGTGTGGCCGCAGAAAATGCGCGCCGCGTGCTGGTGACGGGCATGGGCCAGGGCGCCGTCGGCGACCTTTGACGACAAGCGCAGCCAGCGCGTGTTGAGCCGGTCGAGAAACCGGGTCAGAGTTTTGTTTTTCGAATCCCACTTCTGTAGTTGCAGGTAGAGCAGCGTCCCGATCAGATAGCTGACGCGTACATTGCTCACAACGAAGCCATCGAACTGGTGACCATGCACGGCGGTGTGGCGCAGGCCCTGATATTCCCATTGATATTCCTGGTACACGCGAACACCCACCAAATGGGACATGATTTCGGCCAGGCCGTGGTCGTGATTGCCTTCGACCCACACCACTTCGACGTTTCGCTTGGGATTGGAGAGCTTGCGAATGAAGCCGAGAAATTTCCAGTGCTCTTTTTTCAGGCGTCCGAAATTGAGATCGGCAAAAATATCGCCCAGCAGAATGAGGCGGCGATATCGATTCTCCTGGAGTACGCGCAACGCCTCGCGCGCGCGGCTCATGTCCGCGCCGAGGTGCAGATCCGAAAGGATCAGCGTGTCATATAGCTGCGGCGCCACGACTTCCATTGTGGCCGAGGAGTGTTACGAGGCGATGAATTGGGAAAGTGGTGACGGCTAGAGGTAATCAGTCAGTAACCTAACTTCGGCACCGGCCCGACGGCTGCGGATGGCTTGCCCTGCGCTGCTTTTCGTCGGACTGCGCTCAGTGCGTCGGGGGAACGTATTCGGCTGGACGCGCGGATCCCTCACCGAAGAAAAACTGCTCCATCTGCTTCACGATGACTTCCTGATCCTGCTTGCGCGCCGGGTTCAGGCGATATTCGTTCAGCAACATTTTGCAGTGTTCCATCCACTGGCCCCACGCCTGTTGCGAGATCTGCTCGTAGATCTTTTTTCCCAAGTCGCTGTCGAACGGAGGCTCGGGGAGCCCAGGCAATTCCTGTTTCAATTTTGCGCAGAAGACTTTATGTTCTGACATAAATTTCTTCTGAAATTATCGCACAGGCATCGCGTCTTCACTGGCTGCTGACGGAAGGTTCTGCCGCGGTGGTCAAAGGTTGCGAGATTCGCGCGAGCAGGCGAGGCACGTACTTCACCAAAATCGCTCGGCGAAGTGAAATTTCTATTGACAAATTACATACAAATGGCAATATCTTGGGGTAGGACAGCTGCTCATACTACAAGTTGAGTAGCCCGGGCATCAAGGGGCCCTGTCGAGAACCTTGGGAGAACAAATCGTTCAAACGGAGGAAACACTTCATGGCAACCAAGAAGAAAGCCGCCAAGAAAAAGAAACACTAAGCGGACGGATG
>Ga0209117_1000579_pt1 | contig 14600 bp, 13 predicted proteins | sample BlaSpr_A8_OM2_M2_FD_187978 | JGI IMG/M metagenome (GOLD analysis project Ga0209117, IMG submission 187978) | Forest soil microbial communities from Thunder Bay, Ontario, Canada - Black Spruce, Ontario site 2_A8_OM2_M2 (SPAdes) (version 2) | ecosystem: Environmental > Terrestrial > Soil > Boreal...
TAACTCAGATCACCTCCTCCGTCGGCTCAGCAACACGCGAATGCGTCCGCCGCAAAGCGGCTTAGTTCAAGTCGGCTTGGGAGAAATGTCGTGCCACGGCGTGCTGTTCGCTCTGCCGATCTCCGCGAAGCCCGTTTCTGGACCGCGAGCAAGTGCTCAGGCACGGAACAACGATTCATGTCTTCGAAATCGAACTGTTTGAAGTGAATCTTGCCGTATCACCCGTCGCGCCGGAGACCACATTTACTCTGAGCGGCGACGTGAAACCAATCACCATCAAAACCGATAACGTCGCAATCCGCACAACAAAAATCGTACTTTCGGAGCAGAATCGCTGCACCATACCCTACGAGCAATTTTACCGGAGCGAACAGGGACTGGTGGAATTGCTCAGTCTCACGCAGCCCAACGATGCGCTCGACGAGGTCAAGAGCGAATACCACGACACCGGGAAAAAATTCAGTTACGTGTTCACGCCTAATGGAGAAAAGACCTTCTCGATGAAGTTGCGGATCTATAACGGTTTTGGGGAGGGACAGCGGACCTGGCACAATCACATGAATGCCAACGCCCGGTACAAATTATTCCGCTTCATCCTCAATCTCCAGGGTTATCGGGATGCTGGCTATCAAATGTCGCAAGGCCCGGACATGTTTTATCATCCCCAGAACATCATGGACCATACCCTCTGCACTAACCGCGTCGGTGAAACGCCTCTGCCTTATCTGCCAACGACGGAGCCCTGGTTGCGAACGTGGGAGATTCCTAACGTCAGAGGCGGAGTAGTTGATCTCGTTTGGGACGTCAAGAAGCTGGCCTAATCCGATGGCATCGCCCAGTTGCGCGATCTCGCAAAATACATCGACACGTGGGCACAGTCCGGTGCTATGTTCCCGTTGCGTGCCTGACGTCGGTGACTCTCAGTGAGTGTGGATAGAGCCAGAATTAGATGCATAGACGATTTGCAGAAAAGCACACGCCACATGAAAAACCTAATTTCTCCTGCCACACGTTTCAGCTTGGAGATCAAAGAATCGTAAGGCGAGGTTTCTTCGTTAGTTTCCGTCCAGCAGTTTCGGCAACGCGTTGAGGCTTTCCCGAATGGTCAGGGATGTGATCTAGACTCCTTGAATGGCGGCTGATTCAGAGAGTTGGCTGGTTATTTTCGGCGACCATGAAACGGGCCAGAAGTCGGCTTCGAGGAGATCTCCCTGAAGCGCGTTTCGGGACAATGGCCAGCACATGGGGTCAGTGGTTTTGGACCACCTAACTAAGTTGCGTCAAAGATTGACGACTGCCAAAGCCGCAACGGCCTCGAGTAGACAATTTCAACGTTCCGATGCTGCTGAGACCCACCAGACCCTCGCGTCACTCTCGCAGCAATCCGCATGTCAGGTCAAATGGCCGAATCGGTGTCCACCGCACTTTATGGGTGACGGCCAACGAGAGTATGCTCAGCCGTCGTCGCGTTGGCTCCGAACTTGCCGGAAAGAAGCATGCCCGCGTTGGGCACCACGGTCTTCAAACCGAGTTTCTGCAGAGTCTGAAACACCGTGCAGGTTGCCGCCGAGACTACCGGCAGGCCACAGGTGGCCTCCACAACCGAGACGGCGGCGAGAGACGGCATCTGCACACATGCGGAGAGCACGATGGCATCGGCGCCGTCAACTTTCAGGCGTTTAAAAATGTCCACCAGTGCCATAGGATCACGAGCCCCGACTTCCAAATTATCCGGAATTTCCAGCGAGATGCTGTCCACAACTTGGAAGCCTTCCGCCTCGATGTAGTCGCAAACCAGCTTGGTCAGCGAACAAACATAGGGTGCGATGACTGAAATCTTCTTCGTTCCCAGCGTTTTCAGCCCATCTACGAGCGCCCCGGCGCTAGTCACGACCGGAGCGGGGGCGCCATTTTCAACGCTGGCAGCGTGTAACGTCGTCTCGGATTGGCGATGGTAGCCGTTTCCCATGCTCATGATGGCTACCAGACAGGCGTATACCAGAGCGTCAATGCGCGCGTCGGACAACTCCAGAGCGCAGCGCACAGAATCGCCGTCCATGGCTTTCAATTCTTCCCGGGTAACGCGCTTCATTCGCATTCGGCTGGAATGAAAGGTGAAGCGCTCAGGCTCCAAGGTTTCGCGGGCGCGAAGCATGGCGGGAATTTCGGTCTCCATCGTGATATTGGAGCTGGGGACTATCTGACCAATACGATAAATCCGCTTCGACATAAGAATGTTCCCCCTTTGACGTGCCGCAACGGCCCGCAATGCTTAGAACGTCTCCTCATGCCGGCAACGGCTTGCCTTTGGTTTCCGGCACGAACCACGGCACAATCAAACCCAATATATAGATGAGCCCCAAGGTCATGGCGCCGCGCGAAATGCCGCCAAACTTCTGGATCATGGTTCCTGCCAGAATCGGGAACAGCCAAGCGATCATGCGAGTGCCATTGAACACGAAACTGCACGCGGTGGAACGCACGCTGCTGGTAAACAGCTCGGCCGGGTAGATGGCCATCCACGAATACGCCAGCCCCAGTGTGAAAAAGCCATTGACGAATGCCACGAACATCATGGTTTCGACGGTGTGCGTCCACAAGTATGTGACTGGCGTCATTACCAGTGCTCCGGCATAGGTCAGGAACAGGAATTTTCTGCGCCCGATGGCGTCGATGAGAAAACCTGCGATCAGGTAGGCGCAGACCGCGCCGATGGTATACAGAATCGCAGCCCGGTTTCCCCACTCAACAAAATTGGCATAGTGCTGGGCCTTGGCCAGTTGCTGGGTGTAAGCGGGTAGCCAGCTGGAGATGGCCCACCAGCCAACCATGGTGGCCAGGGACATAAGAAAAGTCAGAAGCACGCGACGACGCCCCTCGGGCTCGCGGAAAATCTCCGCTATCGTCAATGGACGCCGTGCGGACTTGCTGGCCGCTCCCTTAGCTTCGTCGGTCGCTGCCCAGCGTTGCTCGCGCACGGCCTTCAGCCAACGCTCCGATTCATTGATCGCGCGGCGAATGTAGAGCGTGAAAAATGCGGGAATAGCACCGACCACAAACATCAGCCGCCACGACTGAGGTCCCAGAGGATTCATCCGGCCGATCGCCCACCAGACGAGGGCAGCGAGCAGCGTTCCCCATCCGAAGCCGGATTGCAACAGGCCAGCCCCTTTGGGCCGGGCACGATCGGGCCAAGTTTCGGCCACCATCGCTACACCCGTACTCCATTCGCTGCCCATTGCCAGGCCGGTAATGAACCTCAGAACCGCCAGCATGAGAAACGTCTGGCTCAGAGCGGTTATCCCGGTAAATAGCGCGTATAAGAACACCGACCAGATCATCATTTGCTTGCGGCCCACGTAGTCCGCCAGCGTTCCGCCAATCAGGCCACCGATGCCCCATCCCAGCAGGGTTGTGCTGATGGCAATGCCAGCCCACACCGGCGCCGACTTCAGTTGCTCGGGCCGCAGCAGCGTCCGCAGTGCGAAAGGAAGAGCGATAAACAGCGCGTAGGACTCGTAGCCGTCGAAGATCCATCCCAGAAAGCTGGCTGCAAGTATGCGCCAGTGCGTTGGCGTGAGCCCCGTGTACCAAGCCTGCGACGGTGATTGGACTGAGACCACAGTGTTCATAAAGTTCTTCCTCCATGAGCGCGTGCTTGAGAAGAAGTTCGGCAGATAGTGTGTCTCACCACAACGCCGTACACTCGCAGGCCGAACCGGTACACGTGACCGTCCAGTTTACTGGGGATTTGCGGAGACGACGTTGGTAATCTTCGCACGAAAGGCGCAGGGGCATTGATTGGAATCCGAAACGGGCGGTGGTACACCTTCGAAAGAGACGACAATCGGGGGCGTGGGCGTGATCGTTATCAAGACCGAGGATTTGGTGGAATCGCCTGTGTCAATCCGGGCCCGAAGTCGGCTTCGAGGAAATCGCCAAGAATTCGTCTGTTAGGAGTGCTGGCGTTTGTCTCGCGCGAGCCGAGGGCGCAAGTTAGTGGCGAGAGCAGCGGGGCCCTGTGTAGCTTTCGACCGGCGGCGTTATACTCTACCGACTCTCAAGCGTGGTCTGGAGGAGGCGAGTATGCGCAAGCGGCTGGCATTAATTCTTCTGAGTTGCGTTCTGTGCGTGGCGGCCACGGCACAACAACCAGCGCTCACTGTGGGAACCGCGACAGCAGTCACCGGGCAGACCGTTACCGGATTCATCGAAGTGTCGGCGGGGAGCGACGCGGGCACGAATATCCCGGTTGCGGTAATTCGCGGCCCGAAGCCCGGGCCGACACTCGCCCTGGTGGCCGGCGCGCATGGCACCGAGTATGCGTCCATCATTGCGCTCGAAAAGCTTATACAGGAACTCAATCCCGCGGAGATTTCCGGGACGGTCATCATCGTCCCATTGGTGAACCTCGCGTCATTTGAACAGAAGGTGCCGCACGTGAACCCGGTGGACGGCAAGAGCATGAACAGGTTCTATCCGGGCGATCCCAACGGAACCCAGACCGAGCGCGCGTCGTGGGCGATGACGAAGCAGGTCGTGGAAAAATCCGACTACCTGATTGACCTGCACGGCGGCGATCTCGATGAAAGCCTGCGGCCCTATTCCTACTGGGCGCCGACCGGTAACGCGCAGCAGGATGCCGTCTCGCGCGCCATGGTGCTGGCCTTCGGGCTCGACACGATCATCCTCTCAACCGATCGCCCCCGCGACCCGAACACCGCTCGCTATCTGGAGACCAACGCCAGCCTGCGGGGGAAGCCGTCCCTCACGGCCGAGGCGGGCCATGCTGGCACCGTAGAGCCGGAAGACGTGACGGCGCTGATCCACGGCTGCCTGAACGTGATGCGCTACCTGAAGATGCTGCCGGGCAATGCGCCTCCGGTGCAGAACCCAGTGTGGATCGAGCGCATTGCCAGCGTCACCAGCGAAACCGCCGGCGTTTTCTATCCCATGGTCAAGCGCGGCTGGTACGTGCAACAAGGCATGAAAATCGGCTACGTCACCGATCTGTTCGGCAAGACGGTGTGGGAAGCGCGTGCGCCGTCGAGCGGCGTGGTCCTGTATGTCTGCGCCGTGCCTTCGATGAAGAAAGGTGAGACGGTAGCCAACATCGGCGTGGTCGCCGGCAAGGCGCCATAGCGGGCGGCTACCGGGACTAACCACATCCCGCAGGAAAAGATTTATGCTTCAGGTAGTCAAACGAAATTTACACCACCTTTGACACTAGCATGACAGGACCTTTCTTTACCGACCAAACGCCCGTCACTGACGAGGTGCTCAACGTTATCGCCCATCTTCCGACGCGAAGCCTGACCTCCGTTGTCTCGAATGGGTTCTTCAAGAAGATGGCCGACGCGGATTTCATGCGCCTCGCCGTTCTGCTGGCGCAAAAGGGGTATGAAGAAGGGGGGTGCCCGATTGGCGGCGTCATCATCAGCAACGAGACACGACAGATTCTGGGGAAAGGCCACAACACCCTAGTACAGGAAAACCATCCGTATAATCATGGTGAAACTTCCGCCATCCGCGATGCCGGACGGAAGGATTTCAGTCTGACAACGATCTTTACCACACTTAGCCCATGCGACGTCTGCGCTGCGTTGATCTACATGCGCCAGTTCAACAGGGTTGTAATCGGGGATGTCACCAATGCCTCGGGCAACGAGCAATTGATCCGAGACAAAGGCGTGCAGGTAGATATTCTCGAAGATCAGAAGGGCATTGCTCTTTACGCGAAATATCGTCGCGAGAAGCCGGATCAGGACAATGAGGACTGGAAGGGTTTGGCCGAGGTGCGTAGGCATCCCAGCACGCCTTAAAACAGTGGGCTTGCCTTGCATTAGTGATACCACTCATTGCCATTTCGCACTCCGAGCGAAATGCGCGGGTAGCGGTACCCTGAGACCAATTCACGAAAGAGGCAATTATGACGACTCGCATTCTTTGTTCCATGCTGCTGACAGCCGCGCTCTGCTCTGCGCAAGCAAATCGACCTTCCTCTGACACGCCGCAGGAAATCCCGGTGTTCGACGTAAATGCCATTGACAAGAGTGCCGATCCCTGTGGGGACTTCTACCAATACGCCTGCGGTACCTGGATGAAGAACAATCCCATTCCCCCGGACAAATCGCGATGGGGAAGATTCGACGCACTCTATGAACGCAATCTCTATATATTGCGCGACATCCTGACCGAAGCGCAGGCTCCGGGCAAGCACACCGCAATCGAAAAGATGGTGGGTGATTATTACGGTTCGTGCATGGACGAGAGCGCGATCGAGAAAAGAGGCACGGCTCCGCTCGCGCCGGAACTGGAGAAGATTAGCCCGATCAAGTCCAGAGAAGATTTCATTCGGCAGATCGCCTCCATGCACCGCAATGGCACACCGGCTCTTTTTGCCTTTTATCCGCAGCCGGACATGCACGATTCGGCCCTTCCCGTTCGTGCCGGAGTCCGGAGTTTCTCCGCAGCCTGCTAAGGACTCAACGCTGAAGCCACCAATTCCCCTGAGCACGGCCGCTTTGCCAAGAGCCACCAATCTGTTTCTCAGCCGTCCGTTTGAGCATATCTTCGAAGGTCTTGCCGTTGAAATCCGCCAGCGCAGCGTCCCAGGTACCAGAGAGGGTCCTGCTCTTCTTTATTCGGGCTGACCAAGTGCCTCGCCAGCCGCTGGTTGATTTCCGGGCTGACCAAGTACCTTCCAGCACGACCTGATTGCTGTCGTTGACAAGTGTCCAGGAACCACTGGCTGCGTTCTTGGCGTCGGGCTGAACCCGAGCGAACCAGTTCCCTCGGAGGAACCGGCCCGCCTCTGCTGTTGCTATCCAGCTTCCTTGTAGGGTGGATGGGGCTTGCTGAGCTACCGCACAAGAAGCAAGCAGCAGAATTACAGCCAAGACCCACTTTTTCGGGGTAATGAGTCCATGCACGTTGCCGCAGTTCATGCTTCAATCATATTTATAGCGGTTATCCGGTCAATGAGTGTAATCGAGATGTTAGTGCGCCGGGCTAAACCGGCATGAAGCAGAGAACGGAGAATTCTTACGGGAAAGGAGTAGCGATCCACTCGGCCCCGAGTCTTGCGCTGCTACCGCGAGGGACGCAGTGAAGCGTAGACAGGGGCATAGGCGGGGTGGGCTATTGAGCTGCGAAAACTTACAACCCGGACGCCGACGCGGTTAACACGCGCGGAAGGCAACATGAACAGGGACGATAACGCGAGTCCTTATTCAGTCCGGCGTAGTCGAAGACCCCAGGCACGCCTAGAAACTTCATGCACGAGAACCGGGAGACCTCGGGGATGCCTGCGACGAAAGTCAGTCGCAGGACGGCGGGAGAAGGCTCAGGCCATACGGCCCGTATGTACGTCTCCGAGGAGTCACACAGCGGCATAGTACCGATGAATCATTCGAACAAAGACGGCACATCGTTGACGGAGAGTGAGGAGGGAAGGCTGCTGATCAAGGAGAACACTTTCCCCTCTGGCACGCACCCGACACAGAGCGGGTTGTGCGCGTGTCCCACGGGTGGGTGAGTAGTGTGCGGACCAGTTGTACACTGGGCCGCTATCGATCCGCGATAAGAACCGGATGCGCTAATGAGCGCCCGTCCGGGTCCGTGCGGGGGGCACTGGGTAACTGGTGTCCCTACCGCGATCGCCAATGCGGCTGGTGGTACGATTTCTGGGATCATGAGAGTCGCAGAACGAGCAACGCCTGTGGCAGCGGTTATCGCGGCTCTTTCGACTCTCGCTTGCTGCCTGCCCCTTGGATTTCTTGGTGCAGTGGGCTTGGCGGGCCTGAGCCTTTGGGCACAATCTTTTCGTAGCTGGTTTCTGGCCATCTCAGCCGTTCTGCTGGTCGTTGGTTTTGTGCAGCTATATCGCGGCCACAATCGGTGCGAGAAACGCAGTCCGTTCAGCATCGTGTTGTTCTGGGTCGCTGCCGTGATAGTTCTCTTGATTGTTCTGTTCCCTCAAGTCATTGCGAACCTGCTAGCTGGTTGAATGTTTGTCATGCGAGTGAATCGGAAATACGCATTGCTGCTCCCCGTCGCTTTAGTGTCCTTGGTTGGCTGGTATTTCTGGGGTTTGAGTCGCACGCCAAAGGGCCAACCACCGCTCACTTCGCTAACACCGGGCAATCTTGACCAGTTCAAACACCAGTTCAACGATGCGGCTGACCGTACCCGCTTGGTGCTGCTCCTTTCACCGACATGAGCGTACTGTCTGCGGGGGCCTCCGCCATTCAGAGGATACTGAAGCAGACCCCATCGCCGGTTCGCGTATTGGTCGTCTGGGAACCCATGCTTCCGACGGACTGGTCAAGGCCGAGTGGGATGGTGCAAGCTCGAATTTCTGACCCAAGGGTCGTGCAGTTCTGGGACAAAGGCCATTTCATCGCCAAAGAATTGCAGCAGCAGCTTTCCAGCTCCCAAGCCTGTTGCCAGCGCAATGGCATTGTCTGGGATGTCGCTGCACTCTACCCAGGGGACACGCAGTGGGGTGCTTCGCCTGCGTTTTTCGGTGGCGCGGTTCTAGACGTGGCGGGTGAGATTCATCAGCACCTATCGGCCATGAGCATTAGGCGGTGAGTCCGAACGGGCCATAACTGTCTCAATCAGGATGCCCCGCCCCGCGTGGTATGCTTCCCCCTTCGCATCCAGCGAACCGGAGACCATGTGAACATCGAAGCCATAGTTCAGGAGATTCGGAATGAGATCGCAAAACTGAATCAGGTACTGCATTTGCTCGGAGGCGGGAAGCGGACGAAAGCGACGAGGCGGGCAAGAGCGCCACGGCGAAAAATATCAGCCGCAGGCAGGAAGAGAATCGCGGCAGCTCAGCGTGCCAGGTGGGCCAAGATCCGAGCTGCAAAGAAATAAATAATGCAGGAATAGTCTTCTAGCTGTTTGCGGGTCGATCACGGACAGGAGCAGGATGAGGGACGCCAAAGCGTTTGGTCAAGGCCGGGGTCCTGGTCAATCCCGAAAACCATCATGGAGCATTGATCTCAACTTCGGTCGCATTGAGCTTGGGGATGAAGATCGAGATCGATGTCTACCTGACTGCCAAACATGCTTATGCTGAAGTCGTGTACGTCGATCCCGAGAATCCCCTGCGCTGTGGAATCGCGTTAGAGACACGACAGAATATTTGGGGAATATCGTTGCCTCCGGAAGACTGGCACGAAGACCATATTCAGTGACGTAATCTTTTGGCTCAGGATGCCCGGAATTCAACTCAGGGAGCCCGGCTGGCTACACTCAACCGGGTCAATGAGTGTAATCGGGAGTAGAGTCGAGAACAGGCGCAGTAGTTAGGCTGCTGATCCAGGAGAACGCTCTTCCATTCGACACGTACCCGACACCGGGCGGCTCTGCGCGTGTCCCACCGGTGGGCGAGTGTGCGGACAAGCAGTACGCCTGGCCGCTTTTCATCCGAGATAAGAACCGGATGCGCTAATGAGCGCCCGTCCGGGTCTGTGCGGGGGGCGGTCAGCGATGATCGTCCCTACCGCGATCAACAGTTAACGGGGTGCAGCGTCATCGCGAGCGGGATGCGTCACGATTTCTGTTGAGCAGCCCATCCATCGCCAATCACGTGAGAAGTGCCCAGTAGCAGGGCTTTCGTGTTGTTTTCCCGCTCCAACTGCTCCAACTGCATAAGTTCGCGCAACTTGTTCCCCCTTTTTGGGTTCTCTCCTTGCAGTACTACTTCTCACAGCTGACTGGAGTTTCAGTCGGGATGCACCACCTCCGGAACCTTCACGTTGACAAAGGGGAAGCTTTAAGTGCCTGAGCGCTTAAGCCGCACTCGAATGAGTAACGCCTATGCCGCCGTGTCTCGCCCGGTCACAATCTTGTTCTCGATGGCCGGCCGTAAACAGGAATGGTCCTCAAATGACAATGCAGCGTAAACTTGACCGTACTATCGCCGTTTTGGAAGTCGAAGCCAAAATGCTGGAGGCACACGCCGAGAAACTTTCCATCATGGCTCGTCAGTTGGCCGATCCCGAACACCAGCGAGAAATCATCAAATTGTCGCACGCAGAAACGGAGAAGGCTGAGGGTATCAGGCGGCAAATCCGTTTACTGAAAGATCATCTGTAGTCATTTGTGCCTCAAGACCATGGTTGGTGCTGGAACCCACCTCGCAGCAAATTCAAGACAGGCGGAGACTCTTGAGCGAGGCGCGAGCCGCTCCTCGACTGATGTTAGGCACAATGACCAATTCAAGAACCGTGACACCCGAGAGGTCAACCTGACATTCCTCGACCTCGCGTATTGTTTTAGGGGGACTGAAATTCCACTGCTGGCGCACAATTTCTCGAAACGAGCGTCCGCCATCCGGAGACCATCGCAAGACGAACTCTTGGATACGCTCTGTCTCGGTTTCTTCGAAGACGAGCGCGATGCGTGTGAGTCTTTGCGGCTCATCGAAGATTAGCCGGATGGTTTGAGTGCCAGAATCAGCGGCACGCCAGCCCCGCATTTCTCCCGAGACCAGATGCTAACACTTCGGGAATACTGTTATTAACCGGCCTTAACACTCAACCCCCCCTTTCAAAGGTCAACGAGCGTTATGGCAATTTTTCGTCAACAATCCTTCTGAAGCGCCGCCAACTCCGCGGCTTTCATTGACTTGCCTGGTTCTCAGACGTAAGATTCGCGCCAGTGATCGGCCAGACCATCTCGCACTACCGAATCGTCGAAAAACTGGGCGGCGGCGGCATGGGTGTGGTCTACAAGGCCGAAGACACCGAACTCGGCCGCTTCGTCGCCCTCAAATTCCTCCCCACGGACGTCGCCCGCGACCCGAGCGCGCTGGAGCGCTTTCGGCGCGAAGCGCGCGCGGCTTCCGGCCTGAACCATCCCAATATCTGCACCATTCACGAGATCGGACAGCACCAGGGCCAGCCCTTCATCGCGATGGAGTTCCTCGACGGCGCCACGCTGAAGCACCGGATCATGGGCCGCCCGTTAGACACCGACACCCTGCTCGACATCGCCATCCAGATCGTCGATGCGCTCGACGCTGCTCATGCTAAAGGCATCCTGCATCGCGATGTAAAGCCGGCGAACATTTTCGTTACGGAGCGCGGTCAGGTGAAGGTCCTCGACTTCGGTTTAGCGAAGGTCCTGACGAGCGGGACCGGCAGAGCGGCGGTAGAAGCAACCGCACCGACAGCGTTGAGCGAGGAACACCTGACCAGTCCCGGCAGCACACTGGGCACTGTGGCCTACATGTCGCCGGAGCAGGTGCGAGGCAAGGAATTGGATACGCGCAGCGACCTGTTCTCCTTCGGGATTGTGTTGTACGAAATGGCGACGGGTCTGCTGCCCTTCCGCGGCGATACCTCAGGCCTGATTTTTAACGCCATCCTGGAGCGCACACCCACATCACCCATTCGAGTCAATCCCGACCTGTCGATCCAACTGGAACCCATTATCAATAAGGCGCTGGAGAAGGACCGCGACCTGCGCTATCAGCACGCTGCGGATATGCGAGCCGACTTAAAGCGATTGAAGCGTGACTCTGAATCCGGCCCCGTCCGGGTAACGATCGCTGAAGAGCGTCCGAAGTTCGCGAAACGAAAAATTTTCGTGCCGATCATTGCGGCTGCCCTGGTAATCGGAGCGCTTGGAGGCGGCCTGATGCTTTACCGCTCCAAGCGGACATCGGTAATGCCATCCGCGCCAGTTACGGTTTCACCGCCAGCAGCGCCCGCCGTGAGAACGCTTGCGGTATTGCCTTTCCATGATCTTTCAGAACAAAGCGGCGGCGAAGTCTGGGGCATTGGCATCGCGGATGCCATCATCAGTCGCCTTGCGACCTTGCAAAATCTCGCGGTTCGTCCCACGAACTCGGTCCTGCGATACGCGAAAGGCGTCGATGATCCCGCGCAAGCAGCACGGGAACTCGAAGTGAATTCGGTGCTGGCAGGCACCTATCAGCGTGTCGGCGGAGTCATGCGCGTTTCCGTGCAACTGATCGACCACGGCGCCGCCCGCTGGGCGAGCCGCTATGACCTGCAAGGTCGCGACATGTTGCGCTTTGAAGATGACGTCGCACAGAAGGTGGTCGACGGTTTGAGCGTGCAGCTTTCCAGTGCCGAGCAGGAGAACTTGAAAGCTCCGTCGACGAGTTCGGCGGAAGCTCACAATTTGTTGTTGCAGGCGCGGGCATACTGGAACGATTACTTCATCAATTCGCGGCTGGAGACGCTGCAACGCTCCCAGCAAATGGCCCAAGCTGCGATTGAGAAAGATCCCACGTTCGTGGACGCATATTCGGTGCTGGCTCAGGCTTATTCGCTTGAGGCCGCAAATTACCCGGAACACGGTGCGCGCAACCTGGCCTTGGCCGAGCAGGCCGCCCGCAAGGCAATAGCTCTGAATCCACATTCGTTCGAGGCGAACGTGGCCCTGGGAGCGGTTTATGGCGAGCAGGGCAGGATCGCCGATTCCCTGCCGATGCTGCGTGAGGCCGTGGCTCTGGCCCCAAACTCGGCTTTGGCATGGAAGCAGCTTGGCTATGTCTACCACTACGCTGGGCTGATCGATCTCGCCGAGGCGGGCTTTCGCCGCGGCCGTGACTTGGATCCAACCCCGCCGCAGGCCTACTGGATGCATGGTCGAATGCTGTTGTATCAAGGGAAGGCTCATGATGCGGAAATGGAGGTGCGCCAAGCCCTGGTACGATACCCGGACCAATTCAAGCTGTTGGCGTTCTTGGGTGATTTTCTCTACTACCAGGGAAAAACTGAGGAAGCCGAACGAGTGCTGGAGCGCGCGTCGCAACTCAGCGGCCCGCGCGGCGAAGACGAACCGCGCGTCATTTCAGCATTCATATATGCCTCGCGCGGCGAACGTGACCGAATTGACCCCAGCATTTTTCGCTACAGACCCGAGGAAGTAGTTGACGGCGATCTGGCGGAATGGATCGGCGCCGTGTACGCGCTGTTAGGCGAAAAGCAACCGGCTCTCGCTTGGTTGAGACGCGCCGTTCAAGTTGGAAATCATAACTTCCCCTGGTTTCAGCGCGACAAGAATTGGGACAAGCTGCGCGGAGACGCCGAATTTCAACGCATCATGCTCGAAGTTGAGGGACACTGGAAGCACTACAACGATCTCTTTGGACACCCTCAGTCCTGAAGCAGGCCAAGGCGGAGTGATCGGGGATCGACCTCTCTCTGGGGTGGCCCGTCCAAGCTTCGCTCGGGCGTGGCCTTCAACCTTTTTTCGTCACAAACAACCTGTGAGCGCCCTCACAGACCTCCAGCCCCGATCAGTGCGACAATGATCTTCTGATTGGGGCAGCGAAGTGGTGCCGTCTCCCAAGACGGTCCCCGAAGCCGCCCCAAACCCATTTTCAGCCGCTCTTTGACAAGCTAAGTCCTTATTCCAGAATATTTTGCATATAAGTTCTTTAAACTCAAAGATCTTGCGGGAATTTTTGCGTAACTCTATGATTCCAAAAGATCGAGGATGAAATTTTTTTTGATAAAACAAGAGAGTTAGTAACTAAAGAATAAACATCAAAATAGGGGTAAGTAGGTGCCTGAAGCGACTCTGGCCGACAGCCAGGCGCCGCCTACTCCGTTTGCTTTGTGATATTCAGCAGCACGCCAACGCACATCAGGGTCACGAATAGCGACGATCCTCCGTAGGAAACAAACGGCAGCGGAATCCCTTTGGTCGGCATCAGGCCCAGAACGACGCTGATGTTGATGAAAGCCTGCAGCACGATCATGCTGGTGACTCCGACGGCCAGGAAGCGGCCGAAGTCGTCCTGCGTTCGCAGCGCCGCACGCGTTCCGCGCCAAAGGAAGATCGCAAACAGGACGATGACGGCGAGCGCTCCGACCAGTCCCAACTCTTCCGCGGTGACGGCGAAAATGAAATCCGTGTGCGGTTCGGGAAGATAAAACAATTTCTGTTTCCCTTCCATCAGACCGAGTCCGGTCACGCCGCCCGTCGAGACTGCGATCAGCGACTGGATAATGTGGAAGCCAAACCCCTTCGGGTCGGCGTAGGGATTCAGGAATGCCAGGATGCGGTCTTTCCTGTACGCCACGTGAAAGATCAGGAAATAAAGCGGCAGCAGCGAGGCCGCGAACGCGTATCCGAGGTAGCGCAGGCGGATGCCGGCGACGAACAGGACGCAAGCGGTAATGCCCGCGCAGGCGACGGCGGTACCGAGGTCCGGCTGAAAAACAATCAGGCCGAGAAGAACTGCGGTGGGCGCCCCCGCGGGAATCAGCGTATTGCGCCAGTCGTCCATGGCCTTGATCTTGTTTTCGAGAAACCATGCAAGGAACAGGATGAGTGCGGGCTTGGCCAGTTCCGAAGGCTGCAGCGAAACCGGGCCCACGTGAAACCAGCGGTGCGTGCCGTGGGCGCGGTCAAGAAAAAAAACGGAGATCAGCAGAAGCGTGGTAAAGCCCAGTAGCGAGAAAACCAGCGCTGGATGTTGCAGGCGTTTGTAGTCCACCTTCATGGCCAACACCATCATGGCGAGTCCCGCGACGGCCCATACCAGTTGCTTCAGCAGGAATTCGTAGGCCGAGCCAAACCGCTCCTTGGCCATCACGGCC
>Ga0209117_1000580_pt1 | contig 14599 bp, 12 predicted proteins | sample BlaSpr_A8_OM2_M2_FD_187978 | JGI IMG/M metagenome (GOLD analysis project Ga0209117, IMG submission 187978) | Forest soil microbial communities from Thunder Bay, Ontario, Canada - Black Spruce, Ontario site 2_A8_OM2_M2 (SPAdes) (version 2) | ecosystem: Environmental > Terrestrial > Soil > Boreal...
ACGCCGGGAACGGTATGCGTCAGCCAGAGCATCTACGACCAGACGCGTGCTATACCCCAGTTCTTTTTTGCGGATCGCGGGGAGCGCCGTGTAAAAAACATCCCGTATCCGGTCCACGTCTACGAGGTCGCGCATGAGCGGATACGCGTGTCGTTCCTCGCCTGGCTTGTTGCCCGCTGGAGCGGAGCGGCGATAGCCGCCGGCATCGCGACGATAGCTGTCGCCTCGATCGCGTCAGTGCTGACGTTTCACGAGCTGCATGGGACGGTTGCCCGGACGAACAGGATCGTCGTGTTGCCGTTCAAGAACTTTGACGGGAACACGGCAGACAGCTATCTGGCCGACGCGATCACTGACGATTTGACGACCGAGCTTACCCGGCTACGACGCGCCTGGGTGGTCTCCGCTGGTACCGCCTTCACCTACAAGGACAAGCCGAACGACCCTCGCGAGATCGGCCGCGAGCTCAAGGTCCGCTACGCTTTGGAAGGCAGCGTAAGGCGCACAGGACCGCTCGTCCAGGTGAATGCGCAGCTGATCGACACCGAAAGCGGCACCAGCCTTTGGGCCAATTCTTTCGCATATGAAACCGGCAGCCTGCTTGATCTGCAGGACAGCTTGATGGGCCGAATCGCCACCTCGCTGAATGATGAAGTGATTAGAGCCGGCGTGCGACACGAGGTCGGCACGCTGGCAGCCGATCACAACCCTTTGGATGAAAGGATGAGAGCAATGGCGGCAAGCACCGGAATTCCGACGCCTGAATCGATCCTCGAAACGCGCGAGCACGCGGAGGCTGGCCTCAAGGCAGATCCGGACAATGCGCGCCTGTTGGGTTTGCTCGCCTACTGGCTGGCTTCGGACGTCCTCAATGGCTGGAATAACGCAGGCAAGGCCGAAGTGGAACGTGCGGAAAAGGAGGCCAGGAAAGCGATCAAATTCGACCCTACTGTGCCGCGTGCGCATGTAGCTCTTGGGTGGGTCTATCGAATACGCGGCGACCATAAGGCCGCGCTCGGCGCCTTCGAGGAAGCCATCAAGGTCGATCCCAACTTCGCAGCAGCCTATGCCCAAGCCGCCAACGAGAAGGTGTTCCTTGGCGATGCCAAAAGCGCGATTCCGCTGGCCGAAAAGGCACTCGAACTCAGCCCGAAGGACCTCTCAAAGGATGTATTCCTTTGGTCCGGAGGACGCGCGCATTTCGCTAACGGCGATTGCGCGAAAGCGGCTGACGCTCTTGGGAAATCGGTCAATGCGCGGCAGAATCTCTGGTTTACCCACGCCTGGCTGGTGGCGGCCCTTGCCCTGTGCAATCGAGATGCGGAGGCGAGGCAGGCGCTCGACCGATTCAAGAAAACGCACCCTGCGCGAGCAAATCGCGCTGCGATCGAGAAATACTACAGCGAGCCCCAATATCAAACTCCGCCGATGCGACCGGTTGTGGCTGAGCTGCTGAAGGGCCTAGACAAGGCGGGCTTGAAGTAAGCGCGCTTGCGCATCGCGCGCCTCGCTTCGCGAGACACCTTCTCCCAACGCAAGTTGGGCGTGCTGGCGCTGTGCATGCGCGCATTGCCCGACTGACGATCCGGTTTGATCAGCTCATATCATGAGAAACCGAATGTTTCAGATCTCAGGTTGGCAACGTCGCGCTTTGATGTCCATCATTACCTTGTTGGCCTTTGTGCTCTCGGCCGCGCCGGCGCCTTCCTCGCCGGCGCATGCGAAGACCATCACCGCGGTGATGCATTCCGATCTGCGCATCCTCGATCCGGGCTTTACCGGGGCCTATATCACGCGCGATCACGGCTACATGGTCTATGACACCTTGCTGGCCACCGATTCCAGCTTCAAGATCCAGCCTCAGATGGCGGATTGGACAGTCTCTCACGACAAGCTCACCTACACCTTTACACTGCGCGAAGGGCTGAAATGGCATGACGGCAGCCCGGTCACCGCGGAGGATTGCGTCGCCTCGCTCAAGCGCTGGAGCAAGAACGAGACGATGGGCCAGACGCTCATGGACTTCACCGCGAGCCTGGAGGCCACTGACGACAGGACGATCACGCTGAAACTGAAAGAGCCCTATGGCCTGGTGCTGGAATCGATCGGAAAACCTTCGTCGGTCGTTCCGTTCATGATGCCCAAGCGTCTGGCCGAAACGCCGGTCGGGCAGCAGATTCCGGAGCAGATCGGCTCAGGCCCCTTCAAATTCGTCAAGGCTGAATTCCAGCCGGGCGTGAAGGCGGTCTATGAAAAGAACACCGATTACGTGCCGCGCAGGGAGCCGCCGAGCTGGACCGCCGGCGGCAAGGTGGTGAAGGTCGATCGCGTCGAATGGATCACCATGCCGGATGCACAGACCGCTGTGAACTCGGTTCAATCCGGCGACATCGACTTCATCGAGAGTGTGCCCTTCGATCTCGTGACGATGCTGGCCGCCAACAAGGACCTGAAGGTTGAAACCCTGGACAAGCTTGGCTTCCAGACCATCGGACGAATGAATTTCCTTTATCCGCCCTTCGACAACGTCAAGGTCCGCCGCGCGGCGTTCCTGGCGCTGAATCAGAAGGATGTGCTGGACGCGCTGGTTGGCAATCCGGAATACTATCAGGTATGCGGCGCGGTTTTCGGCTGCGGCACGCCACTGGCCAGCGACGCCGGCTCGGAATCGCTGGTGAAAGGCAACGGTATGGCGGAAGCAAAGAAGCTGCTTGCCGAATCCGGTTACGACGGCACACCCGTCGTGATCATGGCGCCCGGCGATGCCCTGGTATTCAAGCCGCAGCCGATCGTCGCGGCGCAGTTGCTGCGTGAGGCCGGTTTCAAGGTAGACCTGCAGGCTACCGATTGGCAGACCGTGGTTTCCCGCCGCGCCAGCCGCAAGCCGCCGAAGGAGGGCGGCTGGAACATGCTCTTCACCAACTTCATCATTGCCGACGTGGTGAACCCTGTTGTCAATATATTGGTCAACGCCAAGGGCAAGAATGGCGCCTGGTTCGGCTGGCCGGAAGACGCCAGGATGGAAGCGATGCGTGATGCCTTCGTACGTTCGTCCTCCCGTGAGGAGCAGAAGAAGATCGCCGCCGAAATCCAGAGCGAAGTCTACAACCAGGTGATCTATGTTCCGCTCGGGCAATGGCGCGGGGTGGGCGCGTGGCGGAAATCGCTCTCGGGCGTGCTCGACGGCCCGGCCACGCCGGTGTTCTGGAACATCGACAAGTCGGATTGAGGAACGAATGTTCGCCCAGCGTCCAATGGGCGAAGTAGCTTCGGGGTCATCGGCGGAATAGCCAGTCCTCCGTGAAGAACGCGGGCGATTGCTGATTTAAGCGATCTTTTGAGCCGGGACAGTTTCGGCGAAGGCCCGGATGATGGCACGCAAGAGTTCTGCGAGCCATCGCAGGAGCAGGCCGAAGTTGTCGCCGGCCGCGGCGAGGACGGCGTTGATGCGATGTGCAGAATTTCTTTCTTTACCTACCGCACCAGCGGCTCGACAGCCGGTCCTAGCGATCTGGCAAGGCAAGCTTTGCTAGGGTGGCTGGCTTTGCCGCCAGGGCAGGTGAATTTTCGACCCCTTACGAGGGCGGCAACCCGCTATTCTGCGTTGCGCCATGACCGCTACGCTAAGGGTCAAACTGAGAAATACGCGGAACGAGCAGATATTTTCCGCTCTTCCGCCGATAACAGACATCCTCGGTGGCCGTTTGGCTAGGCTTAGTTCAGGCGGAAGCGAGTGTTTTCATTCCATATCCAAATATTCCGCGAATGCCCTTTGGCGAGCGCCCTCCCCGCGCCTGAGCAGACTGACAAGGTTTTACGATCTCCTTGCCGCTTGGAAACTGGATAGTTTTCTACTCATTCGTTATCGACCACGAGATCCCGTTTGCGTATGAACGTCCGCTTTGCGCCAGAAGCGGCCGTTGGTGCCCGGGAGTAGACTCCGCGCGTCTGTCCGGTCGACACCGCAAAAAGATACGGCTATCCGGAATATCGTGTTGAAATGCCGGTCCGCATGAACTCTCACGCGTGTAGATTCAGGAGCAAAGCAAGCCTGTTGGCGGCTCGTCGGTTCGAGGCCATATCATTGACGCGCGTACCACTTAGTGGTACATTAGGACCGGTGTAGAGAGGTATCTTACGATGGATGCTCCAAATCACGACTCGGATTTTTTCGAATGGACCCAACAGCAATCTGCTGTTCTCCGGTCTCATCCCCTCGATTGTGGCGAACTCGACACTGAAAAACTGGCGGAAGAGATCGAAGACATGGGACTGGAGCAGATACGTAAGACTTCGAGCTTTCTCGTCCAAATGTTAGTGCATCTGCTCAAGTTGCACCTTGAGCCGAAAGCCCCTTCCGCTCAGCACTGGTTCGAAGAAGTGTTGCGATTCCAGGCCGATGCTGTGCTCGCCTTTTCGCCCGGCATCAAGCAACGTATCGATCTCGACAAGATCTGGAAGCTCGCAAAAAAAGGAGCCACCTCGAAGTTGGCTCAGTACGACGTCCTTGTTCCGGATCTGCCGGCAGAGTGTCCGCTTTCCCTGGACGCGATGCTGGACGTCGACTTCGACGCGAATATCGCGCTTCAGGCGATTGCCGCAGCCATTAGCTCGACGCCTAAGACCGGTCCGTGAAAGCTGCAGCTGAGTCAGACATGGCTGCCGTTAAGGCCGCAGCCATATCGTTTTTGAAAGACAGGGTGTCAGAGACAGGAATGACTCATACCGAGTTGGCTCGGAAGGCCGACTGCGAGCGCTCTCACATTTCTGAGATGCTGTCAGGACGGGTAGAAAGATTCAGTCTTGACCGCATCAATCGTGTCCTCGCGGTATTTGGGGCAAGTATTCAAGTGAGCTACCGGTTAGTTTCCGATGACCGACAGAATACGCTTACAGCACGTGCGCCCTCGCGAAACGCGGGATAGCAGGTTGGTTGGACAGTAGCCGTGCCCACACCTTAATCCGAGATTTCCAGGTGGTGGACCATCACGGTTCAACACAATAATCCGGATAGCCAAAGATACAAACCCACGCTTGCGGCGGCGCCCAGACACTCCGATCTGGAAATTGGAGGCGGCGCTGCGATGCCGGCATTGCACCGAAGGGGCGCGGCAGCGCCGTTGGAAACTTGCGGCGAACCCGGTTAGGCTGCGCAAGAGAAGACGCTCACCTTCGAGCCTTTGGTATCCAGAGAGCGGACGCTGATTGCACAGGGTGCAAATCGAACGTTGGGGAGAGCCAATGACTGAAACAGGACAACATTTCAGACAGATGACTATCAACGAGTTTGACGCCTGGGTCGCGGGTTCGCCATGCGATGATGCGTTTGAACTGGTCGATGGGGTGCCGCTTCTCGTCGGCGATTCTGACGAGACGCATGAACAGATTGCATCCAATATCGGTGCATGTCTGAAGTTGGCGATGGATAAGCGGGGGTGCCACACTTATCAGGAAGGCATCATGGTGCAGGCTTCTGACAATCCCGGCGGCCATAATAAGTTCAGGCCAGATGTCGTCGTTCGCTGCGGATCACTAAAGCGACAATAGCTTCGTTACGGATCCGGTCGTTGTCGTCGAAGTGGTCTCGCCGTCGACGGTGGACCTCGATCGCGGTCGCAAGCTGCAATTCTATCAGGAGATTTCAACCGTTCGGCATATTGTGCTTGCGTATGAAGACCGGAAGGAGGTCGAACACCATCGCCGGATCGGGAGCAGTTGGGAACGCACGGTGCTGACGGAGTCGGAAAGCGTGCTCGTATTGCATGCGGTGGAATTCAGTATGGATCTGAAGAGTATCTATTTCGACGTCCCGCTTTGAAAATCCTTAGGGCTGGAAGGGACCCCCCACGGCACGTATGGGCGTCCGACCTTCCAGGGAGACTGGTTGCGCTATGGCTGCCCACTTACTGGGCCAAGTATTAGCACCGACGCGCGAGACAGGGAAAGGCGTATGGGGGCAAATCTATGCCGTAAGCTATCCGCCAGTCAATTTGCTAAGACCGACCTAATCCAGTGTAAGGCACAAGCGCTCGGCCGCGAATGACTATTTCGGTACGAACGACCGCTTTGCGCCAATAGCAGCCAACGAAGTAATAACACCGAGCTCGCAAGCCTATCAACGAGGCCGTTTACAAATTCGTCGTTAAGCCCATTCAGGTGGCGTTCGGTGCACCATAGAGCCGCGTCGGGTTGATAACCAGAATTTTCTGCTGCTCGGCATCGTCCGCATAGTCAGCAAGCCCGTCAAGAATCTCGCCTACGTCCGGGACTGCCGACGGATCGTACAGTCCAACATGGGGCCAGTCGCTGCCCCAGACCATTCTGTCGGGCGCGGTTTCGATGAGCGTCCGTGCAAATGGAACGACATCAGAAAACGGAAAGGATTGCGCGGACAACCGGAATCCGCCGGAGAGCTTTACATAGCAATCGGAGTTACGGACTAGATGAAGCACTGCCTGAAATTCCGTGCTGTCGACCCCGTTCTTGGCTGCGCACCATCCCATGTGATCGATCATGAAAGGTACGCGCAACTTAAGAAGACGATTGGCCAGACCCGGATAGGTCTCTCCACGGGTCGCCACTTGAATGTGCCAGTCAACCTCGGCGCAGCGTTTAGCAAGGACCTCGAGATTTTGCAGGCCGACGCCGCCACCCACGATATCAAGGATACGAATACCCCGAACGCCGGCATCCCTGAGGACGGCAATCTCCTTGTCGGAGATGGTGGGATCTATCACGGCCACGCCGCACAACCTGTCCGGATACTCCCGGAGGGCCTTCAATAGCAAACGGTTGTCCGTGCCATGCACGGAAACCTGAACCACGACGCCGAATTGCAGCCCGACTTTGTCCAGCATCGTAACGAAATCAGCCGGCGACACCGGCGGGGGGTTGAAATGACGACCCGGAACAAAGGGATACTGGGCTGACGAGCCAATGACGTGCGCGTGGGTCTCCCACGCTCCCGGCGGCACCTTGATACGACGCGGAGCAGATGCCGGGCGCGGTGGCAGACAATCACGAATAACGCCGTCGAAATGAAGCATGGCTAATGCACCTTTGAATCGAGAATGAAATCGACGCCTGCGTTGATCGCAACTGTCCTGACTTCGTCCAGGAAGGCATCGTTAAGCGGAATGCCACTTTTCAAACGCTCGGCTCGTGTGGCGAATTCAGGCTCACCCGCCACGATGACGGGGTTATTCTCATCGATGGCCGGCGTTGCGCGGAGATGATCGAGAATATCGCTCACGTCGTCCTCAAAAGAACCGCCAGCGCGAAAGAACTTCGGATCCAAAGCCAGAAAGAAATGGCCAATATTGTCGGATGCGCCTGGCCTAGCCTCGCGGGCACGAAACGGCGAGAAGGAGCCGCCCGCCAGCGTGCTTCCGAGCAACTGCGCCATGACGGCAAGACCGTATCCCTTGTGGGTGCCGGTTTCGCGCGTCCCTCCCATGGGCATTAGTCCGCCCACGTCGCTTTCCATGCACATGCGGAATCCCTTCTTCGGATCGGAAACCGGTTTGCCGTTGCCATCGACCACCCACCCGGTCGGAAGCGGGGTTTGATGATAGGCATAGACCTTCACCTTGTTAGCGGCGACGGCGGAGGTCGACATATCCAGCAAGAATGGATTTCCCTTGCCCGACGGGGCAGCGAAGGCGATTGGGTTGGTCCCAAGCACCGGCGTCGTACCGCCTGTCGGTATGACCGCAACTGTTCGCGCCGACGATGTGACGAGCGCAACCGCACCATTCCGTGCCGCGATTTCGGCGTAGATACCCGTCGCACCAAAATGATGCGAATTGACGACCGAGACCGCGCCGACTCCGATTTCCTTGCACTTCTTGACGGCGAGGTTCATCGCCTCGATCGCGACGGGATGCCCAAGACCGGCATCGGCGTCGATCAACGCGGTTGCTGCGTTTTCCTGCACGATGCGTGGTTTTGGCTGCATATTGAGCCCGCCGGCCCGGCGCATTTTGTCATACAGTGGAAGCATCGACGCGCCGTGCGATTCAATACCCCGGAGATCGGTCTCGACCAGGACATCGGCAATGACATCAACTTGTTCGTTCGGCATGCCCCATGCCGACAGCACCAGTTGGACTTGTTTTTTGAGAACTTCGGCCGTGACATGGACTAGCCGTTCTTGCACACCGGCATTCATCGAAGCCATTTGCAGATTTCCTTCATATCTCTTCTTGTTCGGCAGCGCCGAGTTCCGCAGCAAGGAGCCATCGCAGGGCCATTGCTGCATCCATCGACGACGAGATTGGCGTATCCCGCTGCACCAGCTCCGCCGTGCGACGATAGCGATCGATGGTGGCACGTGTGGTCAAGCTCGGAAGCCGAAGCGACTTCAATTGCGTTTGGGCCAATTCCATTTCCACGAGACGGCGGGGCGCGTGGGGAAGGTGTGTCCGCAAGTACATGTCGATGTGGTCTCTCAGAGGCCGCTGGTCGAAATCGCTCAGCAATTCGACAAGGTCGTGACGCAGGCCGAGAGCCTCGGCAGCCAACATCGATTCCAACACCAGGGCGTCGAGACCCTTTGCGAAGAGGCTCCGAAGCAGCTTCAGGCTCGATGCGTCGCCGACCGCGGAACCCTCGCGCGCCGATACCGAAAAGCCCAGGGCGTTCATGCGAGCGGCGAATACGGTAGCCAGTTCCCCAGAGGCAAGCAAAGGCGTGCGGATGCCATGGAGGCTTACGGCCCCCATGATAGCGACATCCACAAATCTGGCCCTGCCCTCACCAAGCATAGCTGCAGCCGAGATAACCTCTTGAGGGGCCGCTGCCGTCAGGTCGGCGAGGATGGCCTCCTCGCGCAAGACCGGCGCGATCTTGCTCACGACATCGCGCAGGCCATCTCCGGTGATCGTCAAAAGCACGATGTCGGCGGCGCTTACGGCCCGCGCGATATCGCTTTCGAACTCGATGCCGAGCCTCTTCGCCGAGGACGACGCGCGCACAGACTCGCGCGACGCTACCCGCAGTTCGACACGGCGGGCGAGCAACTCGCCCGCAAAAACAGTGCCAACCTCGCCGAGCCCAACAAGGGCAATCGACGGATTCCCGGTCATCTGGAGGCTTTGACCAGCGGGCAATCGCTTTCGCTCAACGGTCGGAAAGCCTGATCGCCGGGGATTTCGTCGATCGTCTTGAAGTAATCCCACGGCTCCTTTGACTCGGCCGGCGTTTTCAGCCGGAAGATCTGCACCGGGTGAGTCATACGCCCGTCCGCTCGTACTACGCCATCGCCAAGCAGCGGGTCCCTTATCGGCACCGACTTCAGATATTCGACAATCTTCTGGCCGTCGGTATTGCCAACCTTTTCTACGGCGCCGAGATACGCCAGAACAGATGAATAGACTCCACCCTGAAGGGCATCGGGGTGGATTCCCTTGTTGCGACTGGCCAGCTCAGTCGCGAAAGCCCTCGTCGTTTCGTTTTGGGTCCAGTTCATGCTGCCGGCGGCAAGCAGGCCTTGCGTCGCTTCGAGGCCGGCCGCGTGAACGACGGCCAGATTGAACTGCGGCGCGACGATCTTGTACTTGTCAGATGTGATGCCGAATTCGCGCGCCTGCTTGATCGCGTTCGACAGATCGGCGCCGCCGCTCGCCAGAACGATCACGTCCGCACCCGACGATTGAGCTGTCAGAAGGTAGGAACTGAAATCCGACGTATTGAGCGGATGACGCACGGAGCCCAGGACGGTTCCTCCGGCGGCCTTGACGAACCTGGTGAAGTTCTCCTCGAGGCTATGACCGAACGCGTAGTCGACGGTAACAAAGAACCACCTCTTTCCGCCCTGATGCATGACGCTTTTGACGAGCGCATTGGCGTTTCCGTAGGAGTCCCAAGTCCAGTGGATCGTGTTAGGGGAACATTTGCTCCCCGTGAGGTCTGTTGCCCCTACCCCAGACGGGATCATTACCCTATTGAACTCCTTCGTAATGTCGACGGCACCGAGGGCCACCGCCGAATTCGCAAAGTCGAACACCGCGTCGACGTCATCCACGTCGTACCAGCGTCGCAGGATGCCGAGGCCCACGTCAGCCTTGTTTTGATGGTCGGCGAATACAAGTTCGATCGGACGCCCATTTACTTTGCCGCCGAATTTTTCGATCGCCATCTTTGCGGCCTGGACAGAACCATTGCCGGTTAGATCTGAGAATACTCCCGTCATATCGGTCAAAACGCCAATCTTGACGGTGCCGGACTTGTCTCCGGCCCACGCGCCGCTTGCCAACAGACAAGCGAGCACCCCCAAAAACCTTGCGATCCCTCTCACTGTGAACCCCTTCCCTTGGTTTCTTGAGTCAGGTCGATGACCCGACCATCGACGTACTGCAGTTCTCTGCGCAGAATCTTCTCGGTTTGGGTACGTGGGATGACTCCCACCCTCTCGACAAACCTGGGCAACATGTAAGATGGAATTTGATCCGCGAGCTGGCGCCGCACCTCGCCAAGGTCGAAGTCCTGATCTGTCACGATGACGGCCTTCACTTCCTCTCCCATGATCGGATCAGCCACCCCGACGATCGCGCAATCCTTGATGCCGGGTATCTTGAGCACGCGCCCTTCGATCTCCTGGGGCGAGATCATTTCGCCTCCACGTCGAATGAGCTCCTTGGTCCGTCCATGAAAATAGAGATAACCATCGGCATCGATGCTGCCGACATCGCCCGTATGGAACCAGAAATTCCGGCTCGCCTTTGCGAGTTCGTCGGGCTTGTTGTAGTAGCCGAGCAAAATGCGATTTGGCTCCAACGGCCGTACCACGATCTCTCCGCGCTCTCCTGCCGGCACCGGATTGTCCGTCTCATCAACGATCTGGACCTGCATATCGGGGCGCACCCTACCATTCGCCCCGAGCTTGTGGTCACATGCGGTGCTGCCAGAGACCCATCCCCCGACCTCGGTCATCCCGTATAACTCGTGGACCTTGAAGCCAAAGCGCTCCTCGATCGTTCGAGCAAGCTCCGCCGTGGTGCCGCCGCCGATCGAAAACCTCATCTGATGATTGCGAACCGGCTCCGGATAGCGTGCGGCCAGGATGGCCAGTACCGTGCCGACGAACGTGCAGCCGGTCGCCTGCAGGACCTTTGCATCCTCGAAAAACGATGTCGCGGAAAAGCGCCGGCGCAGGCCCAGCGATGCGCCTACCGTCAACGCGGACATCACCGCATAGGTCTGGGGATTGGTATGGTACAGGGGGAGATAGACGAAGATGCGATCGGTGGCGTCAAGTTCAAGGATCCGCGCAGAGTGAGCGCCTGTCGCCGCATAGCCTCCGTGAGCACACATCACCCCTTTTGGCCGACCCGTCGTACCCGATGTGTAGAGTATGGTGCAGATATCGTGGGGCGCGGCGGCGACAACCTCCCCTTCCGGGTAAGCGCTCAACTGCTCAAGAAAAGCGTCGTCGTCGATGGGTATGCACGCAAGTGCGGATCGGCTCTCCCGGAGATCCTTTCGCTTCGAGCTAATCCATTCCTGATCAGCAACAATGTGCCTGGAATCGGACTGTCCAACCAGGTAGTCGATACTGTCCCCCCGCAGCTGATCGTTGAGGCAAACGGCGACGGCCCCAACAGCATTGATACCGAACCACGCCACCAGAAACGCGGCGCAGTTTCCCGAGATCAGTGCGACATGATCGCCCGTTCCGATACCCCGGTCCCGCAGCAGCGAAGCAAACTTGCGGGAAAGCGAATAAACTTGGCCATAAGAGAACGATCGCTCGGCCGTGACCACGAACGCGTTATCGGGCGTACGGTCCGCCCAATGCGACAGCCGCTCCAGGATCATAGCGCGGCCGCGTAAGTCATTACGCGCTTCGCCAACGCATTCTTCAACACTTCCGAAGAACCGCCGCCGATCTCATAGGTTTTGGCATCACGCAAGAAACGTCCAAACGGAGCGTTCACCATCGTTCCGTAGGCTCCGCAAATCTGCACACATCGTGCAGCGACCTCGGTCGCTACCTCGGATGCGAACAGCTTCGCCGAACTGGCGCGACGGATGACGTCATCATGGCTGTCTAGCGCCCGCGCGGCCTCGTAGACCAATAGTCGTGCGGCATCGATCTTTGCCAGCATGTCAGCGAAGTACCACTGGATGCCCTGAAAATTGATCACCTTCTGATCGAAGGCGGTACGATCCCTCGCGAAGGCCAATGCGGCGTCGAACGCTGCCCGGGCAATCCCGACGGAAATTCCGGCAGCCAACGTTCTTGAATAATCGAGCGTGGTAACGGCCTGACGAACCCCCTTTCCTTCCTGGCCAACAAGATGATCCAACGGAAGGCGCACATTCTGAAGCCTGACGTTGACGTGCGGTCCGTTCCGTAGGCCAAAAGTCGCCGAATTCTCTCCGATGTAGGTCGAGACGCCCTCGCTGTCTCGTGGGACGATGAAAACGGAAACGCCTACATCGGTCTGCGCCAGGATGACGAAAACCTCCGCACGTGAACCCGAGGTGATGAACGATTTTTCGCCGTTCAGGGTCCAATGGTCGCCATCTCTGCGCGCCTTCGTGTCCAGCTGGCGGATGTCGCTCCCATGCGAAGCCTCGGTCAGGGCATAGGAGGCAATGAGGCCCTCAGCGAACCGAGGAAGATAGCGCTGTTTAAGGCTCTCCGAGCCGAACGTGTTCAGCATCGTTTGCGCCTGGAAGATCGTGATTAGCGAAATCGCTACAGCGGCACTTCCGTAGCCAATCTCTTCGCAAGCGGCGACACTGTGCGAATAGCTCAGTCCCCTTCCGCCAAACTTCCCGGGAAGCGAGATCGTATTGCAGCCAAGCTTGGCAAGATCGCACACGATCTCCGCTGGATAAAGGTCCCTGGCGTCGATTTCGTGGGCGAGCGGAACGACGCGTTCCGTCACAAATCGTCGGATCATGTCGACGAACCCTTCATCGACCGCCGGCTGCCATAGGCCCTTCGGCAACCCATCCATCGCATTTCCTCGCATCTTGTTGGCAATGACAACAACGCAGATTGCATTAATCGTCAATAAGATATTTAATATCATATAGATGATAATAGAGAGGTCAGATGCCCCCTTTGCGATCCGGGAAATCCTTGGAAATCAGCGTTAAGTCGTCGCTGCGAACGCTGCAGATTCTCGAGTACATCGACTCAAGGCAGCGCGCCGTGACCATCGCGGAATTGTCAGCGAGCCTCGATTTTCCGCAATCGAGCACGTCAACGCTCGTGCAAAGCATGATCAATGGGGGTTATCTCGTGGTCGACCATGACGGTCGGCGGATCCTACCCAGCAGCCGCGTGGCATCGTTGGGGAGTTGGATCGAACCCAGCGTGTCGCGGGCCGATGTTCGATCGCTGATGGTTGCCGTCGGCGAACGCACGAATCAAACCATCCTGCTTGGTGTCCCCTCCGACCTTTGCGTGCGTTACATCGACGTCATACCGGGTCGTCACGCCATGCGCCTCGACATTCCGGTGGGCGCGCGACTCCCCCTCATGGAGGCAGGCATGGGGCGTCTTCTGCTGTCGGAGATGACGGACGACATGGTGAAAGAGCTTTGGCGTCAAACCAAACAGCGCGTCAGGCAAGAAGGCGCGCAGGGTATCCGCCCGTCAGAGGTCTCCAATCTATGGAACGCAAACCCTTTCGTCTCTCCGCTTGCCGGGATCGTCGCCGAACTTCAGGAAATACGCCGCAGAGGCTTCGCCGTCTCGCTTGGGCGAATCTCGCTTGGGGCCGGAATCGTCTGCATTGCATTGCCCCGCGGACCGTTGGAGCAGCCAATCGGTCTCGGCATCGGTGGCTTATCCGAACTCATTTCGCGCGATGCCCGTCAGATTTTGTCGATCGTGCGCGAAGAGGCCAACGCTTTGGGAATAACTCTGAAGTTACGTGGCGGATCGGCGCAGTCTTCCAGGAGCAAAAGGACCAAGGATTCGTCGCGGATACCAGTTCCGGGTAGTCAATGACACCAAAGCTGGTATTCCCGACGTCCGCTTTGCGCCCACAAGCAGTCGTTCGCATTCGACGTACAGAACGGCTGTCCTTCCATTCAACGCCGTCCTTATAGGACTTCGACAAAACGGTGTTGAAGAAGTCGTCTTTCTTCCACACCGTAGCAGTGACGTAACCGAGGCGAAACTTCGCAGCGGGTTGAGATGCTCTCCTTCCCGCTGGTTGATTGATGTGCGGGTGGGGAGGAACTTTGCTCACTCTTCGCGTTTAGAGGTGCGACTCGACTACCTATCCACTAAAGCACTGGCTCTCCCCATCCACACACCAACCAACATCTACGACCTACTCTACCACGCGTTCGCGTTCCGCACGTCAGGGGGGTGGATAGCGCGTGTGTCACGTTCGGTCCGCATGTAGGGGCTGCGCTCGGAGACCAGCTTTAAATTGGAGTGAGCCTCTAGAGCAGACTGAGGCGGCGATCCTGGGTGGACTGCATCACCAATATGCTCGGGCTTGATTTGCGGTAGGCACACCCTGCGTTAACACATTGGTCATTTCTTTGCGTTCATTTTCACGATCTCATTCAACAGAGAGGCACCATGTCTGACATCAGCATTCCCGGCGGACGGATCCGTTCTTTCGTA
>Ga0209117_1000582_pt1 | contig 14593 bp, 11 predicted proteins | sample BlaSpr_A8_OM2_M2_FD_187978 | JGI IMG/M metagenome (GOLD analysis project Ga0209117, IMG submission 187978) | Forest soil microbial communities from Thunder Bay, Ontario, Canada - Black Spruce, Ontario site 2_A8_OM2_M2 (SPAdes) (version 2) | ecosystem: Environmental > Terrestrial > Soil > Boreal...
GGCGGTGTGGGAGTGGGCGCGGGAGTGGGGCGGGCCGCGGGGCGCGAGGGCGTAGGGCGAGCGGCGCTAAACAGCGCAAAGGCCGCACCCGGCTCGGCTGCGAATTCGCGAGACTCGCCCACACTCTCAGGGATAGCCGCACGCGGGCTTTGTTATGTGTGATATACTCCCGATCCATAAAGTATGTCTCCTGAGGGCAAAGCAGGGTCCGAATCAGTGTGGCATCGCATAAAGCGCAGTCCTATGCGATTTGTTCGTCCAGTCTTTGCCTTGATCGCTCTTGGTTTACTGGTCTGGAGATTGGTAAGAATAACGGTACTCTTTCGTGCCGTCGCGTCGACTACGAGTGTTATGGCCATTCAGTGGAACGAGCCTGTTAAGAAGGCGATCGACATGCTCATTGGACAGTCGAGCCTCTGGGCTCAGGCTAGTGCGATCCTGCTGGGCGGACTGGTCGCACTCTGGTTGGCCAAGGCTGATGAGCCCCAATTGTCGCTAAATCGTCGCCAGTGGCCAGAGATCATGACATGGTTAGTTGGAGCATTTATGTTACTTGCCGGACTATATTGCTACAACGAGTACGTCGCTAGTGTTGCCGTAGCGTTAGAAGTGGGTGGCGTGACATCGGGTGCAGCAGTCTCGATTCCAGACATTTTCGCCGACAAATACGACGCTCTTCGGACCGAGCAGTTCCGACTTCTCGTGTTAGGCGCAATCGCGTCGGCGTTAGCGATTTTCAGCGTCAGACACCTTACCAAGGATTTGCATGCGAACTAGTAGAGCCCGTATCATCCTTCCAGTGTTTTTTCCGTGGTTCGTGTCGATTGGGTTGGTTGCACAGGACGTTGGGACGTTAAAGGCGTCGCAGAACGTCAGTGTGATGCAAAAACGCATTGAGCAGGAGCTTGCCAAGGAACAAGATTCTGCTTATGTAAACGGGGCGCTTGCGCGAGACCGCAGAGTGTTAACCATGGCGGAACCACAAGTTGTCAAAGGATTCAAGGCAGCGGGCTATTCCCAGGATGAAGCCGAGTGGGGCTTGGCGTGGAGCTGGTATTGGCTACGACTGGGTAAAGGCTCACTACCGCTAAAGAAGGGGCTCTCACCAGCGGTTATTCAAGAAAAAGCTGAGAAACTCGGCAAGTTGGTTGTCAATTCAGACCCAAAAGGCGCTGATATCCTTGTAGACCAGGTCAAATGGCCTGCGGGCACAAACAGCGAAGGGTTTGCCGATATTGGTCAGAGGCGAGTTCGAGTTGAAAAGTCCGGGACCCAGCCTGCGGAAAGCGTGTGCGACGTGCACCGAGATCGTGTTGCCACATTTACTTCGACTCTGACTGCCTCCAAGAGCCATGCCGAGTGCAAGTAACGGATGAAACCTCAATTCGTCTCGCGTTACTTCAAGATACCTAACAGAGTTACCTGTGTCGGTGAAGACAAGTAGCTAATTTCTTGTACACTTTTTGCGTTATCAGATGACCGTTCTCGTTCTTCACGAATTACATGCCGGGCGCATTCCCGTGCTTTTGTGAACTCCTCGTTCCGAAAATCCCGCTAATCGTTGTCCAAACTCGTTTGTTCACCTGTTCTTTTGTTCCAATTCATATTCTTCGAGAACTTTCAAACACTTCTCTAATTTGATTGCTCGTACTGGCTCTTTCCTACAGATTTTCTCTAGCGTATGCTGATTGATTCCCCGGCGCATGAATTCCCGCTTCGGAACTTTTGTGATGCGTGCCAATTGTTGTCCATCCGCAACAGCATTCCCTTTCCGCCTGTACTGGATGGCTTCGAATTCCAGCAGACTCAAGTCTTCGCCTTCTTCCCAATGCCGGTCGGATTCCTTCCCAATGTAGATCGGCGGCCAGTTTGCAACGATGTACGCTCGTTGCAGCAATCCTCGCGTATCGAACTGGCACGGATTTCCGTCAGGACCAAGGCTCTTGGCTTCAGGATGGTTTTGGTACGAGTCCAAGAGCATGAAGAAATTCTTTGGGAGCACGCTGCGACCATCGTACTCATTAGTCAGTTCGTACACGGGCGATTGGTAATCGTGAATATTGATGCACTTCGAGCGCATCCACTGATCCCGCTCGGATGAGAATGAAGTAATCAGCGTGAACTTGTTCGGGTCAACGTTTTGCGGGTATCCAAAACGGCAGATTTGGGGCAGCATCATGAAATTGTGCGGTCGCGTGAGCGGGCCTTTTGCAAGGTTTTTCAGAGCGTGATGCGGAGTGCTGAGGGTCAATTTCATCATTACCGGAAGATCAAACCATGCTGGCTTCGTACGCTTCAATCGGAGAACCCCGCGCATGATCCAGTCCCAAGCCTCGAATATCCACTGTGGCGTTTCATGCTCCCATCCTTCGGGTGAATCCTTCGGCGGATAAAAGTAGCCAAGACCATGCGCTTTGGGCTCCACGATTTGAATGTCGTTTTGCGCTTTCGTGTAGAGCGCGTACCTCTTGGCAGCAATGCTGTAGCCGAATAACTGACGGCGCAGTTTGTTGCGGTCCCAATTCAGTTTGTGAATCTTCAGAATCGAACCTGGAACGAGCTTGCGTTCGTAAGGATTGAGCGGCTCGAACCTCTCAACGATGCGCTGTACCTCTGCCCAGGAGAGTGCTGTTATAGGCTCCGCGCCATCTGGCATCGTGATTTGTTGCCCGTGCTTCGCTGAAACTATGGCCGCGCTGTCGGTATCACAAAACAGGTAGGTTCCCCCTGCATTCGCTATGCACTTTTCGAGCATTGCCAAGAGCAAACGCCCACCCGATGTAATGAGAGAAGCGATGTGAGGCGCAAACCACTTTCCTGGTTCTTCTACCACGTCCGAAGTGGTCTCAAAAGATTCTTCACCCGAAAACAGTTTTAACTTTGTCGAGTCGGATTCGTTCGGGTTCGGAATCAGTGAGAGCGTTCTCAGCAAGTTGACAAATCTGGAGGATTTCAGCAAGAGTGCGCTCGCAGATCCCAACCTGACTGTCCAAGACATCCAGGATTGTACTGCTTTCATGCGCAAAGTTCAGGGCGAGGGACCACGCATTTTCAAAACTACCCTGCGTGAGATAGTCAAAGAATTGCCCCGCCTGCCAGGTGGCGGGCGTCCCGGAGCAACCGACGAAGAGAAACAAGCGCTGCGAGAAGAGGCATTGGAACTGCTTCGTAAAGGGGAAATACGAGTGTCCGTAGCCCTAAAACGAATAGCGCAACGACACGGGATCAGCCTCCGCAAAATGCAAAGAATTTGGACGCAGCCCCAGAGCAAGTCCCCCCAGAAAGGCTGATTGCACGGCATTCATCCCGGCTACACGTCTGTTAATCGGTTTGACATCCACTCCAACGCACTTTCGTGCCATTGCGACATGCATGTCTAACTTATAGAATCAACATGAGTTAAGCGGGCCTGCCGCCTGTTACTAGCAGCCGACAAGCCCTCACCACCATCGGAAGGATACTCCAATGGCAGCTTCGCACACCCTACCGCACTCGCGCGCTATCCGCAAATCTGGCGTTATCGTTCTCAACGGCTATGGAATCCGCGTTCAAGTCAGCGCTGGCCATTTGGTCTTGCACGATGGAATTGCCGACGAGCGCCGGACAATCCGCCTGCCCCGTGTGGGCCACGGGCTGCGTAGGCTGGTGATGATTGGAAGCGACGGCTTCATCACCCTTGAGGCGCTCCGCTGGATTTCTGACGTGGGCGCAGCGTTCGTGATGCTTGACCGCAGAGGCAAGGTGCTCGCCGTCACTGGCCCGGTCTCTTCATCGGATGCCAAGCTCCGCCGAGCGCAAGCGCTCGCACTCGGCAATGGGACCGCGCTCAAGATTTCCAAAGAACTCATCTCCCAGAAGCTCGCCGGGCAGGAACTACTTGTGCGGGATATGCTGCGCGATCCTGCGACCGCAGACGCGATTGTTCGATTTAGAGACAGGCTACCGAGCGCGGAGAGCATCGACCGTTTGAGGCTGATTGAAGCTCAAGCAGCGAAGCTATATTGGCAGGCATGGTCTGAGATGCCGATTTGCTGGCCCCGCAAGGACGAGCGCCGCGTACCTGAACATTGGAAGCGCTTTGGCTCTCGTATCTCACCGTTGACCCACAGCCCGCGTCTGGCCTCTACTCCGCCGAACGCCCTCCTCAATCTTCTATACGCGCTCTTGGAAAGCGAATCACGCCTTTCCGCCGTTGCAATGGGCCTTGACCCAAGTATCGGGTGTCTTCACGTAGACACGCCTAGCAGGGATTCATTCGCTTGCGACATCATGGAACCGATACGCCCGAAGTGTGATGCCTTCATTCTTAATTGGCTTCAGAGCGAGCCTCTTTGCAAATTGGACTTCTGGGAAGATCGCAATGGTAACTGTCGCATCGGGTCATCGCTGGCAATCAAGCTCTGCGAGACTTCGGACACGTGGCGCAGGCTAGTGGCCCCGGTCGCAGAATATGTTGCGCAAGAGATTTGGTCCTCGATTTCCAGACCTACATCAAACCTTGCTCAACACGGGATAGCGACGCGCCTTACTCAGCGCAACAAGCGCGAGGTAAAGGGCAGCGACGTACCCGGAGTAAAACGTCCGAAACCGGAACACGTCTGTAGCGGATGCGGGAAACCCATCAGGCCCGAGCGAAACCATTGTGCGAACTGTGCGATTGACGGAGCGACTGAACGTCTTGTTGATGCCGCGCGAATTGGGCGTGTGGCAGCGCGCAGTCCGGACGCTCGTGCCAAGCATGCAGCCTCGCGGCGGCGGCACGCACAAGCATGCTCGGAATGGGACGCATCGAGGCAGCCAGCTTGGCTCACGAGCGAAGTGTTCTCCCAACAAATCCAGCCCCTGCTCGCGGGAGTTTCAACATCTGCCATTCGATCACGGATTGATGTCTCGCGTTGGTACGCGGGCAAGATCAGGCGCGGCTACCGCCCGCATCCAAGGCACTGGAAGGCGCTGGCGGAGCTTGCTGGCGTCTCGCATTCGAGCGCATAAAGCCCACTTGGATACCATCGCATCAAGGCATGGCTACCTTGTGAGCGTCATCACGCATCAGTGTGATTTCGGCGTTTTCCCCTTGACACTGGTGAGAGCCTTCTATACGCTTGCGCGCACGGTTGATTCGAGGGGGCCAACCGCAAACCATTTGGAGGTGGGCCCATGGCTCGCTTCGGTATTGTGGTGTCTCTCGCGTCTCCCGTCCCTTCTAGCCGCAAGCGCAATTCCTTGTTTAAGAAACTACCGTTGCCTTTAGTATTGTTGCTAGGTACAGTCGGTGCATTTGCTCAGTCACCTCAAGATGGTATGTTGCCGCAAACGCCGATGCACAAAGATGTAAACCTTTTTGACCTGAGCGTGAACTTGTCTGTGCCGCTCGTATCCAAGTCGGGAATCGGTCAAGGCTTTTTCCTTGGGATGACGTACAACAACAATATCTTTGTTCTTAATGGTGTTAACGGCACTTCCTGGTGGGAGCCGATAGGTAATTGGCCTGTTGGTTGGATTTATACCACTATTGCCGGGTTTCTGCATTCTTGGGAAGATGATACGTGTCCTTATGGTATAAACAATCCAATTTATCCTACGATTTACACAGGGTACACCGACCCCGCAGGCGGCAGCCACGAATTTGCTACGCCCATTTACATTGAGACAAATGGCGAAACCCACGGCACCTGTCATGGGCACACCATGCACGACCACTACTCCTATCTGATTCTTGACGATAGTGGATTGACGGCCAATATGTACTCTAGCGGCTCGCCAAATTCTGTGACTACAAGAAACGGAACCGTCATCACAGCAGGAAGTCCTTCTACTTCTGTGGATTTGTACAACAACACCATCTCAGGGCCAGACCCTACCGGGCATTTTACTGATACCGTAGGAGTAAACGAAGCAACTCTCACCTACCAAGGTCTGTGGAGTACAGGAACGTACACCTACCCCACCACATCCGGTCCGAACACTGCCACGATTACCATTACTTACGTTAAGAAAACGCAGCAGACCAATTTTGGTTGTTCTGGCATAAGCGAATGGACTCAAAGCAACGTGCCATTTATAGACCACATAACTTTTGGTGACGGCTCAACTGAGTCCTTTACTTACGAAAGTCAAGTGGCAAACACTGTCACGGGAAGAATTGCATCTGTTACATACCCTGATGGGAGTGTGGTGAGTTACAGGTATGGCAGTATGCGTTGTAATGTAGTTGTTAACGGGGATGCGGGACCAACAAGTCTAACTCGCACGGACAATATGGGTTCGACCACGTATACTTGGAATAGTGCAACACAAACGACGGTGGTAGGCCCATCTCCAGCCAGTAACAAATCTGTATACACCTTTATCGGTTCGTTCCCCCATGAATGGGTATCTCAGATTCAGGAGTATCAAGGCTCTAGCACTTTACTCAGGACGAACGCTCTTTGCTATAACGGAAACCAATCGTCCTGCCCGACAGCCGTTCCACCAACACAGTTGACGCAGGAAGACAAGTATGTGCTATATGCAGGTATGAGTGGGTCTTCTCGGAACACGGTCAAGTATGACAACTATGGTAATGTTACCGAAAGTGATGCCTACGATTTTGGCGCGTCCTCTCCTGCGTTCAAAACTGTCTTTTCGGGCTATGGACAATCGTGGAACGGATCAAGCTGTGTCACCGTTGGCAATGGTGTCAATGGCGTTCCTTGCACAGTTGAGAAATATGATATCAACAACAACCCAATTGGATATTCGACATTTAACTACAATTCCAAAGGTAGTCTTCTGTCGAAATCTACGTGGGTCGCGGGAAGCATTAGTGGCGGGCGATACCTAGCCTCGTCATACTCCTATAACAACAACGGTACTATGTACCAGTCTTTCGAAGCTAATAACAAAGCGACAACGAATACATTTGGCGACTGCAATAGTGGTGGGCTTACAAAGGTCACATCCCCTATCAGTACTGTGTATTCTCAGGCCACTCATGACTCGGGATGCTATGGCTTTGTTGTGACTTCGGTTACGCCTCCAGATGGAAACACGGCGTATGCGGCCTATTCTGATCCGCTCTGGAGAGTGACATCTACTACGGACGCTGCTGGGTATACTACTACTTTCCCCTACACAGTGCCTGACAATACTTCTGAATCCGTTCTGACTTTCGGTTCTACTACGATTGACGAGTACTCTCAGAGTAACGTCACTGCAAATCCACCTACGGTCTTTAAGCAGATCGAGGACGGGTCCAATTGGGGCACGGTTGTGTCTGGCGCATATTGGGATACTTACGGTGTTACGTCCTTCTCGGAAATGCCTTGTAGCTCTACGACCAAAGGCACAGGCTGCACGGGCGCAACTTCTACGGTGACTCATGACGCCCTCGGGAGACCCCTAGTTGCTACCGATGGTGGAGGAGGTACACTAACAAACGCCTATACCCTCTCTGGTAACGTTGTGGATATTACAACGACACGCGGGCCTGCCCCTGCTGGCGAAGTCATAAAGAAAGTTCAGAAAGAATACAACGGACTAGGGCAGTTGTTGTCTACCTGCTGGCTTTCTTCAGCTTCAGGAACCGTTTCCTGCGGTCAAGCTGCGGGCGGCACAGGGTATCTACAGACGTATTCTTATAATACGAACGGAACCTTAGCCTCGGTCACCCGTGGATCACAAACACACTCTTCTACGTATGACGTGGCAGGACGTGTGTTATCCTCTACTTTCCCTGAGAGCGGAACCACGCAGTTTTTCTATGATTCGGCTCCGAGTACACCGGGGGTATCTTGCTCCACGATCTCTGGGTTAAGCGGGGTAACGAATGCCACTCCTCTTGGACACCTTCTAAAGACGTATGACGCCAATGGCACTACTACTTGCCTCGCTTATGATGCGAACGGTAGAAACGTTGCAATTGCCTACGCTGGTACCACCTTTGACGGTAACAACAAGTACTTTGTGTGGGATTCCGCAATCGTAAACGGGGTGACGATGACCGGAGCCACGAGCCACCTTGCCGAAGCATATACCGCACCTACCGCAGGAGGTACTAAGGTAACTGACGAAGGCTTTAGTTATGATTCTCTTGGGCACGTGTCGGGCGTATACCAAAGCTCTACACACTCGGGAGGGTATTATCACACGTCTGCGACTTACTTTAACAACGGGGCGTTGAAGACTCTTAGCGGTATACCTGGTCAGTCTACTTTGACATACAGTATTGACGAAAAGGGAAGACCGTATAGTACCGTACAGGGAAGTACTAACTTGGTAGGCAGTGTCACATATGACTCCAGCGACCAGCCTCTTGTCGTAACTATGGGTTTAGGAGATAAAGACACATATACCTATCAGTCTACTACAGGGCGCATGAGTAGTTATGCGTTTTCAATAGGAGCAACTCCGGTAACATCTACTGGGACGTTAACATGGAATGCCAACGGCACGCTTAATGCTCTGGCGATTGTAGATGGGATAAATTCTGGCGGTACCCAAACGTGCACCTACGGGACTTCCACGGACCCCGGCTACGATGAAATCGGCCGGCTCATAGAGGTAGATTGTGGGGCCGCGATTTGGCAGCAAGATTTCAGCTATGATGCGTTTGACAATCTCACTAAATCGGTTCCTTCTGGCGGTACGGGAATTAACTGGCAACCCGGATACAACCAGACCAACAATCACTATACCCTTGGAGGGACTAGTTATGATTCTAATGGCAACCTTCTGACTGACACATTCCACACGTATACTTGGAACCAAGTTAACAAAATGAAAATGATTACCGATGCGGGGGTAACTCCAGTATACGATGCTTTCGACAACCTAGTAGAAAAAAATAGTAACGGGGTCTATACTGAATTCCTATACAGTCCTGTTGGTAGGCTTGCCAGGATGACTGGACAAACGTTGTCCGAAGCCCTCTTGCCCTTGCCAGGAGGTCTAAAGATGGTTGAGGGCAACGGTAATTACTTCTGGCATCAGGATTGGTTGGGATCGACTCGTTTTGTATCTAGCAGACCAAGCAGAACGAGTATAGAAGACAGGGCATACGCTCCTTATGGAGAGATGTATAACCTCATTGGCGGGAACTCTGAAGGGATTAGCTTTACTGGGGACTTGCAGGACATGCTCCCCGCTTCAGGTTCAACACAGAGTCTATTTGATACCCCTAACCGAGAGTTACATCCAACTCAAGGGCGTTGGACATCCCCCGATCCTGCGCACGCAAGCTGGAATGCTTACCGGTATTCCACAAATCCAATGGGAGAAATAGACCCAGGCGGGTCGAATGATAGGCCTTGTGATTCTGCGGGCTGTGGTTGGGGGACTTTTAATACTAGACATATAGCGATGGGGGATGGAGGTTGCTTCTCGCTTGACGGCGGGAGCGCGTGCGCTCAACTCATTGGCGACTTAGCGCTCAGACCCACGGGCACAGTGGCCACTGGTTGGACTCTACAGGTAGTCACGCCGGATGGCGAAATTGTCACCGGGTCGGCTGCTAAATACGACATTTGGGACGGTTACTATACCTCTCAGACTGAGATCCAGACCTACGCTTACGTGTACGGAAACTTAGGGTTGCTCAGCATGCTCGGTAATACTCCTACTCCAACCATGCAGCCGCGAAATCCCGCAAACAAATTTACCCTCGGTCTCCGGCAGCCGGGCCAGACGTTCAATCAATGCATGCAGGCGAATGCGGGGAATTATAGCTTGCTCGGTGTCGCTGACTTTGCAACCGGCGCGAACGGCCAGATCGCGGACAATGTCTGGCTAGGATTTACTCCCGCCAGCAATTTGATAACCAGTATCTACAACGCTGCTGCGGGTTCTCTGACCAGCCTGCTTCAGACCGGACCAACAGTTGTTACGGCTGGAATGGGAACTGTCCTCACGTCTGGAAGACGGACTTCTTCGATCATGAGTCTCAATTTGCCTGGAACGCCCGGCGGTTCAGCCGGGGGGGCCCCAGCGCTCGGCTCTGCGCCCTCAAACGCCGCACGAGCTGGCAAAGCGGCGGCTTTAGCTTTAAAGATTGCTATCGACGCCGGGTTTTTCCTGGCTGAAGGAGCGGGATGCGCAGGACCAATGAATTATTAGCCCATGATGACACAGGAGGCGACGTGATGCGAGCGCTCCGCTTCGCAGGCAGGTTCCTTTTGTATGCACTTGGAATTGTTGCAGCACTTTGGATACTTGGAGCATCCTTTGCCTTCTCGCGATGGGCGGGGTTTGTGCTTCTCGCTGTCATCGCGGCCATTCTCTACGCGACCGCTCCTCGTTGGGTGAGGTGGCTTCCTGGTCTCCTCGTTTTTGGTGTTCTCAATTCACTTCTCGGATTGATTACCCGTCACGTTCCGACGAATCCTAGCGTGGCAGTCTCGGCGGGAGTCGCTGGCCTGTTGCTAGCCTTCTACACGATAGGCTGCATAATCTCGTACCACTACGATGCCACCCATCTTTCTGCCGTGGATCGATTGGCCTTGCTGATGTATCTGTTCTGCATGATATGGCCCGCATTTGCTCCGAATAACCTTGCTACTGTCACACCCGTCGTAGCTTGGTCAACGAGTATTGGAATGGCGGTGCTCATTGCCTCATTTGCGGCTCATCGAGTGGGACGTGGGAAACGGCCCGTTGGTGCTTAGATAGATAGAACAGTTCCCGCAAACAACGGACTACTCTCCAAACTCAAAAACTTGATCCCCCCGCGTGTGCGGTGGTGGCGGGTTTGGGTATGGCGGCGCTGGCGGTCATGCCGGAGCAGCACACGGTGAAATACTTGGTCTGGTGGAATACGACAGTAGATTGGGTGGCGCTCACGGAGGCCTTGTGGGTGCGGGAGCCGGAAATTTCACTCGTGGTGTCGAGTCGATGCGCACATGGAACGATTGGCAGGCTCATACAACTCCCATTGGTCTTGGTGGAATTGAGATTCCAGGTGCCACGAGTGTTTTTGGGAAGAATATCAACACACAGAGTAAGGATATTGGCGGTCTTGCTCAATATGAAAACGGCAATCTCAGAGCCTGGGTTTATATGGTGGCCTTGCATTCGGTTCTGGTCGCGCTTTTGGCGGCGGAGGGTATTTGACCCTCAGTTGGAGCGGTTGCCATGAATGAGAACTGGGTGATGCTTTGTATCGGCGTACTGCTCGCAGTTTTTGGAGTAGCTATGACTGCTGTCAGTGGGCCGATGCCTGGAGCTAAACCCCTCTATCCTCCATCACTCCGTTTCCGATTGATCCTGATCTGCTTTGGGGTGTTCATGGCCGTTCTTGGAGCAGCCCGACTGATCCACAAATAAGACGTTCGCAGAGCAATAATCGTTGAGTTGATCCAAGGTTCCAGCGCTGATGGTCGCGGTGTCTAAGTTTATAGCCGACTTGGGTACCGGGCGGTGGGACGATGGCACGAACTCTGTGGGGTAGCAACAATGGTGCACAATTAGGTTTTTATCAACTGTCAACGGCAGACCTCAATAACATCACGGGGGAAAACAGCGGTGGACAGACGGTTGCCATGCACGCAGCGAGTGAGGGGGCTAAAGGCAGCGGCGGGAAGTACCGCCTTGCTGAGTTGGTTCCGCGGAGCGACCGGTGTACCGCTAGCGCGCGCGCCCCGGCCTCTGGGTTCAAATTCCGTGGTGGCAGGGGGGTGTAGCAAAATCCCCTCAATGCGTAATACCCCATCAAGCGGTTCGGATGAGTCCACTTCATGGTTCCTCAGATGCCCAAAACCTGACTTTGATCCGCCGGGCACCAAGTCGGTCTCCGGTCGTCTGACATTTATTGCGGCGGCACCGTGTTCTGCATTGAGGCTCAACTTCCGGGCCGGCAACCACTTGCCCAGGACACCTCAGCTAAGGCTTCCCACAAGCCCGTTTCTGGACCGCTTCCGTCTTGCGGACAACTCGCCCTGGTCAATGAGTGTAATCGGGAGTAGAGTCGAGAACAGGCGCAGTGGCTTTAGCCTCCCGGTGGCTATTGGGTGGGGCTTTCGCTGCACCCGCCTCAATCCGGTTTGGCCTGGCTCTGTTTCCTGTTCCCGCTCATCGAACCGGACTGGCAGATTTCCCGCATCCGGCTCTCGGAAAAGACGCACGCTCCATAAATAAATAAATGAAGCATGTGACGCCGTCTGCAACTCCTGAACACACGCTGGGGTGGCTAGACTCATCGTCAATCCCCATGTCCTTCGTCGCTTCTTGCGCCAGTCTTTAGTAGGGTCGAGGACTGGCGCCGCGCTCCGTAGACTCGGCCTATCTATTGCTCCCCGTTTCCTCTGGGAGTGCCTCACTAGCCGAATCGTAAGCCGGTTTCCAGTCCCCGCCTCATCAAACCCAGCGTGCAGATTTCCCGCACTAGGCTTTCCTGTGTGCTTCTTGTCAAGGGGTATGTGGCTCATTCGAGCGGAGCGACTTTCAGCTGTGATCTCCATACACGACCCGGTAATCATTAAACAATCCGAGAGTGTCGTAGAGCCACTGCGTACTCCACCGCTTCCAGCCGAATCCCTTGCGCCCTCGCGCACGTAACAGATGCCGCCGCACCTTCTTTTCCACCCAGAGTTTGATGTAGGAAAAGCAACCGCTCGAATTCCCTACGCGAAAGTAGTTCACCCAACCCCGCAGAATCGGATTGATAAGTCCGATCACTGTCCGCACGGGCTGGCTAACGGATTGCCGGAAGATTTCCTTCAGCTTCCGCAGGAGTGCCGTTCGCTTCTTCGGCTTGGGCGCAAAATGGGACCGCCACTTTCCCTTACGACTTCGGACGCGGCGATACCCAAACCCCAGAAAGCTGAAGCTTTCTCCCTTCGTTAGGTCTACTTTCCGGCTCTTTTCCTCGTTGATTTCAACTCTGAGTTTGCCCAATTCCTCTCGCAGTCGTTTCTCCACCGCCCCGATTAGCCAGTCCTGCCGCGGATGAGAGCTAATCAACACCACCAGGTCATCCGCAAACCGCGCGTATTGAACATTGGGGTATTGTCCCCGTCGCGTGGTCGCAATCGCCTTTTCCAGCATCCGGTCTACCTCGCTAAGGTAGAGGTTACTGAGCATTGGCGAAATTACCCCGCCTTGGGGCACTCCCTTCACTCCGGTCGACTTCAGGATCATCTTTAAGAGTTTCATCACCGATGCATCTTGAACCCGCCGCGCCACTTTCTCGAGCAGCAGGGAATGCTGCACATTATCGAAATAGGCTCGGAGATCCAAATCGATGATTCGTGTTAACCCTTGGCCGATCGCCTTATCAACTCTGCTTACCGCTTCATGGGCCGACCGCTTCGGTCGATAGCCGTACGACCCCGGTTGGAAATCAGCTTCGAAGATCGGCTCCAGGATGAGCTTCAGCGCACCCTGAACCACGCGGTCGCGGATTGCGGGAATCGAAAGAACGCGGACCTTGCTGCCCCCGTCCTTCGGAATCTCCTTCTTCCGCACCGGCATGGGCTGATACGTGTTCTGGTCCAGTTCGTCCTGAATCTGTTTCAGAAAACCCCCCACTCCACTCTCTTCGATGGCATCAAACGTGACTCCATCGATCCCAGGTGCACCATGGTTGTTCTTGGCCATCTGGTAGGCTTCCTGGAGCGTTTCCATTTTGCAGACGTGAACGTACAGTCCCCAAAAGCGCCAAGTTGGTTCTGCCTTCGCCTTGACGTATATTCTCCTCCTCAGGTCTTGCAAACTGATAGGTGACTTTGTCATCTCACCCTTGCCTCCCGTTGGTTGGAGTTCGTACACAACAGCAGGGCCTCTTCGCTCCACGGGCATTACCCCGCATCCCCGCTACTGCTGGCCCCTCCGCCACCCTCTCGTCGTCCACCGACTTCCCGGTGTCACCGGTTATACGGTTTTCCTGCTCCGCGGATTTCTCCATGGGACGAGGAGGGTTTCTCCAGTTGCTCCATGTGTCCTTGTCATCGTGCTGTCGCTATCGCCCCGCCAGAGCGTCTCGTCGCCTCAGTCAGCTTGCAACGGTCCATGTTGCCTTCACCCCCTCAGTGTGGGTTCGGCCTCTGGGGTTTAGGGTTTCGAGGTCACCTGTGCGTTCACTTTCGTTACAGCCCAATGACTCGCTCACCATCCCGAACGGATGATTTTGTCGGACCGACTTCACGCGCTTCGTTTCCTCCACACATGCGGCCCTGGCTACAAGAGTTCTGACTCTTCCCTTGATGGGTCTACCTCCCATTGAACACATCTGCCTTTTCTGGACATACACTGAGGCCCCTTCCCTCCGCCGGAGTTACCCGGCCTCTTCGGTACTGCGAGCCTCTCCGCCACCCCACACGGCCCGGCCTGTCTCTCGCGAGTTGCCAGTTGATCCCGACCGCGATCACCGCTGGGGCTTCCCGTGTTGCGTCTGGTCTCCTATGCGTACATGCCGTCGCCATTACCCCGGCAGGTTGGATGGAGCTTGTCCGCTCGTTTCTCTCCATCCCCAACGGCCTTCCCTGTGTAACAGTCAGGTCGGCTCCTGCAATTGTTTTTTCGGGGCCTGCTCAGCGTTGTAGGGTCAAGAAATGGCGCCGTCGAGACTGCAGGTCGAGCCTAGCCGGAGCTCTCCGTTTCCTCTGAGAGTGCCTCAGTAGCC
>Ga0209117_1000583_pt1 | contig 14586 bp, 9 predicted proteins | sample BlaSpr_A8_OM2_M2_FD_187978 | JGI IMG/M metagenome (GOLD analysis project Ga0209117, IMG submission 187978) | Forest soil microbial communities from Thunder Bay, Ontario, Canada - Black Spruce, Ontario site 2_A8_OM2_M2 (SPAdes) (version 2) | ecosystem: Environmental > Terrestrial > Soil > Boreal...
CCCGGCCTCCGCGCCCGCGCCAGCTTGCACGATCACTTCCAAGCCAGCTTTCGTGAGACTCGGAACCACCGACGGCACCATCGCCACCCGGCGCTCCCCCGGATAGCTTTCTCGCGTTACTCCCACAATCATTTTGCAGCCTCCGTGCGCTTTCGCTCGCCGTGTTGAATCCTTAGCAGTGTCTCCATGCACATATCATCAAATTCGCTTGCAAAACTTTCGTGAATATCAGAAAGGGAGTTGAACAGGCTGGGTGCATTCGAAGTGTCGTCCTACCGAGTGGGGCCATAAGTTTGCGGAACGCATTCTATATCCTATTTCAAAGTTCCGCACAACTTAACGCTTTATGCCCATGGAAGCCAATGCGTTACTGCATCTTTTCGTACACCGCGCTTGCTTCTGCCAATCGCTTCATCACGGTGGTCTTTTCTTCTGGTGAATTCCAATCAGCATACCGTTCCGTTGCGTCTGCCACTCGCGCGATCCAAGCCACAAAGTATTTGGCATCCTGTGGAGATTGCGGTCTCTGCCCGTTTACCGTCACGTAAATCGGGCTGGTGGTTGCGTAAACATAGTTGTCGAGCACCGGGTACTCCGCCTGCTCGCTCGACGCCCGCAATAAGCACCATCCGCTTTTGTCAGGAACAATTGTTCCACTCGCGTCTGCGGCGTCGCGGGAGCCTTCCACACGAATCTCTTGCATCACACGGCCATTACAGACGATTTGGAGATGATCGACTGCGACAATGGACCTCAGCTTCGCGGTGAATCCCACGCCTGCGCTCGCTCCATGCAATTCTATTTCATCGCCCGGCTCTTTTCCGTTCAGCGAAAATTGGAGTAGTGGCCCATTCGTAGCGATCGTGCGCCCATTTTTTAGCGCCTCAAGGAAATTCTCAATTTTCAACGGTCCAGCCGGCATTTGTGCATACGCGCGGTTCATTCCAACCGGACCGCGCAACCATGCATAATTCGCCATTGCGTCTGTTCCCGCGCCTGCCGGAATGCGAAATCCTAAATTCAGCAATCTATACCAAACCGCTGCGGTCGCTTTGTGGTCGCTGAAGCCAACAATCTCCATGTAGTCGGTTTTTCCAAGCGCCACGTCTATGGGCAATTCATTGGTGATTCTTTCTCTTGGATTCAGCAACGGTTGCGGTTCTTCATCGAACGGATGCACATACCCGACCAAAGCGCCCCGGGCATGGGCCATATCCGCTACATCCGCGTTCATCGGAAATAAACTCGCCGCCGCAGTGTTCGGATAACCGGCATATCCGGGGAGAAGAACGCCGCCATCAAGATTCAGCAATCCTAAATGTCCCCAGTAACTTGTGTGAAATTCCTGTCCATGAACTACCAGTGTGTTTGCGTTTGACACCGCGTCCAGTTTTTTTCCATTGTAGCCAATGTCCGGAAACCGTTGCTCTTTATTCACGATCAGATTATTTACGATTCCCAAATCTTCAGCTTCAGCTTGTTCGATTAGGTGTCCTGGAGTGTTGCGGTAAGTTCCTGCGTAATTCATGTGTACGTGCAAATCGCTGCTCGTCCATCGCTGCCCGCTCGCGCTGGGCCAGTTAAGAGGCTTCAGTTCCGCAACGACGTTTGTAATGCCATCCACTTTTACGTCCACAACCTGTTTAACTGGTTTGTGCGAAAAACCTTTCATGGCCTCCACGGTAATTGTTCCCGCGGGAACATTCACTTGCACATCACCGCGTCCATGAAAATAGTGCGCTTCGAAGTTCCGCTCGCTTCGGTCGTATCCGTTGTCCGCACTAATCCAAGCATTTTCTGGTGCGTAAAATCGCCCCGCCGCATCCATCACTGAAATCCGCGCAGCGGTGCCCCTACCTGTTTCGTCGATCACGTGCAAACGCAATTCACCCCTCGCGTGCAAATATCTTCGCTGTTTCGGGTCCAGCTTCCGTTCTGCATTTCCGGGGACGTCTCGCAACCAAACTTCCGTATTCCCATTTCGATTCGAAATAAATGCGATTTGTTTTCCGTCTGGCGACCACCGCGGAGCGGTATCGTCCCACTCTCCATAAGAAATGGGAAATGCGTCGCCGCCGTTTGCCGGCATCAGCCAAAGCTGATGCCAATTCCTTCCCAAGTACGAGCTATAAACCAGGTGCGAGCCGTCAGGCGAAAAGTCCGGACGCGCTCGCCAATTCGTTTCTTCATAATGAATTTCGCGGGCCTCTCCTCGCGGGTGCACTTTCATTCGCCAGAATCCGCCCGTGCCATGAATATGCCCGCTGTTGGAAATAAAGAGAATTTCTTCACCGTCGCGAGACCACACTGGATGGATTTCATGATCGAAAGAGCTGTAGTAATAACGCGGCAGAGTTGATTTCGTCTCGCCCGTCAGGCGTTCCACCTGTTCTAGCTTGCCGTTGTTTACGTTCGCGCAAAAAATATGAAACCGCTTATTGTATGCCGTCGATACATAAATAATTTTCTTTCCGTCCGGTGACCATCGTGGCTCGACGTTTACGGCTCCTTCGCTGGTCAACTGATGCGTTTTGCCGGTCGACAAGTCAAGCAGCCACAATTCCATTGCATCATTTTGGTAGGAGGTGTAGACAACATTTTTTCCGTCCGGCGACCAGTCCGGTTGGTAATCGTATCCGGAGCCGTCGGTGATCTGTTGGGTGGTATCCGCGCCGAGTTTTTGACGCCACAGCGTACCGGCCATTGAGTACACTACTTCTTTCGAATCCGGCGCCCACGTCACCGAGCTCGCGCCACTCGTGAGTTGCGGCAAATACATCTCGCCAAAATAATAAGGATGAAGGACGTCGATTTGCGGCAAAACAGGTTTCCGCTGTGCCGATACTTTTGCGCCGCACGCCGCCAACACAAATAGAATCGCGAGAACGCACCTCAAGAAACTCAAGAAAAACGCCCTTTGATCATAGAACAGGCTCTTCGGATTGTTTCACGCGCGAAGACAGCAAAGCCGATCAATCGGCACTGTCGTGGCCTAGGCCATGCCCGCGCGGCTTAGAGGCAGTTCGCGGATGCGTTTCCCTGTCGCGGCAAAAATTGCGTTGCACAACGCGGGAGCAAATGGCGGCAGACCGGGCTCTCCAATTCCCGCGGGCGCAGCATTGCTGGGCACAATGTAAACGTTGGTTTCGCGAGGCGCAGTGTTCATCCGCGCGACTTGATATGAATCGTAGTTAGACTGATCCACGACTCCATTTGTGGCCGTGATCTCGCCGTACATCGCCAAGCTCGTTCCCATCACCGCCGCACCTTCAAATTGCTGCCGCACCATCTCCGGATTCACTACCGTTCCGGCGTCCAGTGCTGAATCCACACGGTGAATCTTAACTTGTCCGGCGTCGTTCACTTCCGCTTGCACCACGGTAGCGACATAGGTCAGAAAGCTGCGATGCGTCGCAATACCCATGCCGAATCCGCCGCCCATCTTTTTCTTTCCCCATTCGGATTTTTCCATTGCCATTTGCACCACGCGACGGAATCTCGATATATCGATGGGATATTTTTCGTAATCGCCGTCGTAGTTTGGATAATCTTTTGCCAATTCATTCTTTGGCACGAGGCGGTCCGGTCCCAAAAGCTGCAAAACATATTCACCGGAATCTTTTCCAGCCGCGTGCGCGAGTTCGTCGACAAAAGAATGTAGTCCGAACGCATGATAAATGTTCGCGACTGACCTGAGCCATCCGATTCGAACATGTGCTGTAGCCGGTCCATTTTCGACGCGCAAGTTCGAAATCGCGAATGGTACATCGCTCCAGCCCAATCCGATTTCTCCTGCGTCGGCATAGGTGTTCTTGGGGTCGAATGTGGAACCAATTGGTGGAAACACGCTGCGTTGCAGCCAGGCGGTCGGCTTCCCGTCCGCACCCAGTGTCGCTTTCATGTACATCGCGGCCACCGAATGATACGAATCGAATTGAATGTCGTCTTCCCGGCTCCAAACCACCTTAACTGGTTTGCCCGTTTTCTTGGAAAGCACTGCCGCTTCCACGACGAAATCAGGAAACGATTTCCGGCCGAAAGCGCCACCCAGCAAGGTGACATTTACAGTTACATCTTCATTTTTTGCTCCCACGGCCTTGGCAATCTCGTCTCTCGCGCCCTGCGGATTTTGCGTCGGGGCCCACACCTCCACTTTGCCATCGTGATAAGAGGCCAGCGCCGCGGGTGGCTCCATGGATGCGTGCGCCAGTGGCGGCGCATAATATTCCGCCTCCACTACCTTGCCGCCCTTTGCAAACGCGGCGTCCACATCACCATTCGAACGCACCACTTTGCAAGGTTTCCTCGCGGTCTCTTGCAATTCTTTTTTGTATGGATCGGAGTTATAGTTGCTGTGCGCGCTTTGCGTCCACTCGATTTTCAGTTTTCTTTTGCCTTGCATCGCGGCCCAAGTGCTATCAGCGAGCACTGCGACACCGCCGAGCGCTTGAAAGCCCAGCGGCGGTTTGAATGTATCGATCCTTGCTGTCTGTTTAACGCCTGCAACCGCCAAGGCCGCGCCATCATCCAGCGACTTCACCGTGCCTCCCAATACCGGAGGATGCGCCACGGAAGCAAAAAGCATCCCTTCCATATGCGTGTCCTGGCCGTACACGGCTTTTCCCGTGCACATATCTTTCAAATCGTAGTTCGATGTACCTTTTCCGATGTAGCGCCACTGTTGTGGCGTTTTCAGTTTTAATTCTTCGTTTTTTGGAACTGCCAGTTTTCCCGCTGCCGCAGCTACCTCCCCGTAGCCAAGTTTTCTTCCGGTGGCTTTGTGCACCACCATGTGCGGTTCCGTGCTGCATTCATTTTCCGAAACTTTCCATTGCTGAGCCGCGGCGCGCACCAGCATTAACCTTGCGCTTCCCCCTGCTTGCCGCAGTGTAGTAAAGAAACTCGTCACCGAGTGGGACCCATCGGTATCCTGATCGCCGTATTTTTCGTCTCCGGTGGCTTGCACGATTTTCACGCGCGCCCAGTCCGCATCCAATTCATCTGCCAGAATGCGCGGCAGCGCGGTTTTGCTTCCACTGCCCATTTCCGAGCGGTGCGCGATAATATACGCGGTGCCATCGGTATCGATTGCCAGGTAAACACTCGGTTGCAGCGCGGCCTTGTCCATCGGGCTCACCGCCCGTGCGCCGCCTGCAAAAACATGCTCCGGGACCAATTGCACGCTCAGGATCAATGCCCCGGCGCCAAGCATTCCTTTAAGAAAATCGCGGCGCGAATTAGATATTTCAATGTTGCTTCCCGAAATATTCTGGATGGGGTTCATGAACGCCCTCACTATTCCGACGAAGAAGATATAAATGCGCTATCCGTAAGCCCATATCCTACCGCCAATCGCGCAACATGCAAGCCCCCAGGCAAACTACGGGCTTGTTTATTCAGACAAGCCGCCCATTGCGAATTCGTTCCCGGCGAGGCACTCTACTGAGCGGCTATGCAGATTCGTACACCGGAAGAGTTCATGCGACGCGCCATTGCCATCGCGATGGAAAACGTTCGCTCGTCACGTGGAGGTCCGTTCGGCGCCTTGGTTGTCAAAGACTCTCGGATCGTCGCTGAGGACGCGAATAGTGTTACGCGCACGAATGACCCCACCGCGCACGCGGAAATCCTGGCGATTCGTGGAGCTTGCGCAGCGCTAGGCACGTTTCAACTTTCCGGCTGTGATCTGTACACCAGTTGCCAGCCATGCCCGATGTGCCTGGGCGCTATTTATTGGGCGCGTCCGTCGCGAGTCTATTATGCCGGAACCATGGCGGACGCCGCTGCCGCTGGTTTCGATGATGGTTTTATATTCGCCGAAATGCAACGCGCGCCGGATGAGCGCATCATTCCCATGATGCAAATCCTTCGGGAAGATTCTCTTGATGTTTTTTCCACATGGCTTCGCTCGGAAAATAAGACGGCCTATTAAAGGATAATCCCCGTCCGTGTGGCGCTATCCCTCAGGCCAAGTGCGTAAAGCGCGCCGAAGACAAACTAATTGCCCAAGATGATAAGAGTTGTGATCCGCCAGAATCAGCGCTTCGCGCAGAATACTTTGGCCTTGCCCATGCTTAATCGGCAAGAAAAGATTTGATCGAGGGTCTTGCACCAGGCGAATCATTTCTCGCAGGTTCTTCTTAAAATCACGTACAGCTCTGTCCCACTCGTTATTGTTTTTGGGAGAAGGTGTCGGCGGCCAGTAGCCTTCCGGAAATTCTGGCGACACATGCTTGGGATTCCGGGTGAATTCCAGAACATCCCATTGCGCCAGACGCATATGTTCCACCAATTGCCATGCGGTATGTGGTAGGCCCGGGGCGAAGGCCCCTCGCTTATTCGCAGGAAGGCCGTCCAGCGCGTCATCGAATTGCACGTGCGCGCCGCCGCCCTTCAATAAATTTGTCAGTTGCCGGCGTAGTTCACGCTCCTCATTCGCCTGGTTCCGTTTTACAATCTTCTTTGCCTTTTTCTCGGGCATCAATGTATCTCCAAGGTTCTTTTCATACTATAACGCGAGCAAATTAGACAGAGCCGCCGTAAATATTTGCGGTTGAGATTGGTAACGTTCTTGACGTGGAGTATCGCCGCAAAAAAGAGAAAGGCATCCATGAAAAAGGAAGTACACCGGTGGTATTCGCCGCGTCTCGGAATTGACATGGGGGTGGTGGCATACGGTCACTGGGGCTCGCCAATACTGGGGTTCCCAACCAGCGCGGGCGACGAATGGGAATTGGAAAATCAAGGCATGGTTGCGTCGCTCGCGGATTTTATTCATGACGGGAAAATTAAATTCTTTTCTGTGAATTCAATCAATGGTCTTAGTTTTTACAATAAAGCGGCTCATCCCTTTCACCGCAGTTACGTACAGAAAGTGTTTGACACCTACTTGCGCGAGGAAGTGGTTCCATTTATCCACGACAATTGCCGATCAGCGGATATTGCGATCTCCACCATGGGCGCTTCTTTCGGCGCCTACCATGCTGCAAACTCCCTCTTCAAACATCCCGACGTGTTCAAGCGATGCTTTGCCTTGTCCGGAGTTTACGACCTGAAAAACTTCATGGATGGCATGTACGATGACAACTTTTACTTTAATAACCCCGTCGACTATCTTCCCAACCTGAATGATCCCTGGCACCTGGAACAACTGAGCAGTTGCGATATTCACATCAGCACAGGAAGCGGGCCCTGGGAGAATAGCGGACCCTCTTACGGGCTTTCGAACGTGCTTTCTAAAAGGAATATTCGTCATTCGCTCGATGATTGGGGTCCAGCCGGCGGGCACGACTGGCCCTATTGGAAGTACCAAATGCGCGAATATGTCTCTCATCTTTTCTAGAAGCTACAACAACATTTTCGCGGCACACCCGCTCTCGCTAGCCACGCAACGTTTTCAGGATCTCTTCAAATTGCAAGGGAGATTTTTCAATCGAATAGAAGCCTGCCTTGCACGCTCCGGGTCCTTCCTCAGCTGAGACTTCCACAATTGTATTTGCGGATCCACCGGGCGACTGTTCCGGGAATTTTAAGCCACGGTAGAAAAACCGTTCACTGTTTGCTATGTCTGAAAACCGCGCGTCGCGCAGGACTGCCCGCAAGACCCCCATGCTGGAACCCGAGCCACCAATATAGAATATTTTCAACATTACTTTATCGTAAATGCATTTACTGAGCGTAGCACTTGCAATGCTTGTTGGGAAGCTTACTTTGGGATAAAACGATGGTAAGAACTGGGTAGTTTCAAAAGGGAACACTTCACGTTCATCTGCGGGTTGCTGGGAACGTTTGAGACTTTAAACTTGGTGAAAGATCAGCCAAGCCCGAGATGATCCAACTGATAACGACCCTCGGAAATGATTTGGTCTTGATCGATCCAAACGTCGCAGTCTCGCGTTAGCACGTCGACATGAGTTTTGGATTTCCAATCCGCGTGGGTTTGGCTGCCGTATGGATCACCAAAAGCGATGTGCACGCCCGGGAATTTCTCATCTTGTAACAATATGCCAATCATTTGCGATAAACCTAAATTTGTTCCGAAAGCCAGTTCACCAATTCGATCGCTGTTTTCATCCGTGTGACAGTAGTCCCAGAATTCGTGCTCTAAATCCTTTCGCGGACACTCAACCGCTACCAGCCGAGCTCCAGAAATTCTCAGCACCAGCGGAGTAGCCCGCAGATCACCATACTTCCCGTTGAAATGATCACCCGCTGTGGCATCGCAAACGAATATTCCGTCAACCGTTGCAGGGGTAGTAAAGACCTCCCCTGCCGGAAGATTCGACCAATAACGTGGACTTATCAGGCCGCTGGTTTTCACCCAGTCCAGACCACGATCAAAGTGAGCGGCAATAGAAGTTCCGGCGCGGGACTTTACGGTGAGAGTCTCGGCCCGCAGCATTCGCTCCCGCAGCTTGTCGCTGAGCCGATCAATAAGCCGATAATCAGCCCGCATACCTTGCTGCATTATTTCGGGCGTGACGCCAACCATGTGCGCATAACGAATTTGCCTGCGCTCGACAATTTGGACGATGTCCATGCGCGCCCCAAGCTCGCCGGGGCGGGGAATCATGCAAAGTATTCCCGCATCCGCTGTTTCCAGCGCTGCGCGAACTTCTTGCGGAGCGCTGCGCATAGGACGGGGGCCAAAATCTTCCAACAACAACCCGGTATACGAAGCGCCTATATCATCAAGCGCTTTGGCAAGGCTTGCTGCCACGGCCCTGCATTCCTTATCCGCAATTAAAGCCACACTTTCGCCGCGTTTTATGGACAAACATGTCTCGACAGCGTTTTTCGCGCCGGGCATCAATGCCAGCTCTGGTGGTCCGAAGAACATAATTTTAGTTTACTGAATCTTTTAGGAATTTGTAACCGTAGGTTTAACTGACGCAGAGCGAAATACACGTAGCATTCTAGCTACGGTTTGCGCGAGCTCACGCGGAATGCCGGAATTTGCCCGCCCCCGCTGGTCACGTTCGCAAGTCCGGTGGCGCTCAAGCGAGTCAGGAATCCGGCCATTTTTCCCCGATACAAGTACGGCGCAAAATCCACCAGCGTTTCTTGGAATGAAATCTTTCCGCCAGGGCCGATTCGCGGAAATTTCTCTCGGCGGACAGGAATTCTTTCCTGCACAATCCAACAACCTTTCGCCCCCGTATTTTTCAGCGCGTTCTGAATCGCCGCATCCCAGGCGCTTTCGTCCGTTTCCCATCCCAGCGTTACTCCCGTCCCGCCATATTCGTCGCTGGGTTTGAGCACAAAATCTTCGCGGTGCTTGCGGACGTGATCCAGCAGTCCGATCGTCGTGCCATGAAACTGGGTACTCACGTCTGCCACCACGCGCGTCCATGGAATGTGCCGCGCAATCAACTCTCGCTCCCTCCCGGAAAACAAAGATGCATTGCCTTCTTCGGTGAGCACCGCAAAAAATGTTTTTACATGGGGAATTTTGCATCGAAATGTGTTGGCCACGCAGACGATGCCCGCCGAGTAAGCCGCAAGGAGCGCCTGGCACTCCGCGGGTCGAGCTATAATGTCGTTCATAAGCACGCGCCGGTAGACCAGATCGATCTTTTTTCCGCGGACGGTCAGCTTGTTCCCATCGAATCGCAATTCTTTAGGGTCCGCCAACACCGTCGGGACGCCCATTTTTTCAAATCGCGCCTTTAGAATTTGGAATTCCGTCCAGGTGGGAACTTCGCGCCAGTCAACGATAGCAATTTGCGGACGTTTGGATTTCCCGCCCCATTCCAGATATGTTGCCACCAGCGCATCCAGCAGCTTCGCGGTGAGAGTGTAGCTATGAACCTCCATTGTCCTGGAAAATTCTCTCATCATCGGAAGCTCGCGAAAAATTTCACCCAGCAATTCGCCATACCCGGCTCCGGCCGGGGATTCAGCGTTGTATTCCGCGAACTTCAAAGAGTCAGGGAGTAAAAACGAATCGAGCCGCGAAGCCGTGCTCGCGGGTCCGGTCCCTACCGGGAGCCGGGCGAGCCGTTTTTCTTCTTCGCGCAGGTGAAATTGTTCAAGCAGCGCGTCGTTTTCAAGGGCCGCAACGGCTACGCGTTCTCCTATTTTGGCAATCGTTTCCGCGACCACGCGAACTCTGTGCTCATCTTCGGGAGTTAAAAAAAACGGTCGTAAGAAAGGACAAAGTGTCCGCCTGGCAAAGGTAAGCTTGGAAGCGCGCAACGTGAGTACAAAGCGCTTGACCAAGTCCGGAGTTTTTTCAATTTCTTGACGGAGCAAGGTATCCCACTGCGCAGATGGTTCTTCAGCTGGCAATGCACCGGTGGGTGGACTCACTTGGCCTTGCTTCCTTCCATCCCAGAAATTTTCTTACTGCTGGCGGTTGCTGTATTTGCGGTCGGCAGAACCTGCGGCGCCCCTGTGAAGCCCGCGGGCCCGCCTAAGCCCAGCATCTCTTCCCACCGGGGCCATGAATTTCTTACATCTCCATTCAGCGCGCGATCAAGCACCAGGCGAGCCATTTTTTCCACCACTTGATCAAAATAAAATTCAGTGATTCGGTCCCGTTCGAAGTCTGGTGCCGCATTCAGGAAGTCGATCGCGTACGGCACATCGCCTTTGATGGCAAATTCAATGGTGTTCATCTCGTACCCTAGAGCGAGGTTTATGGTCTGAGCGTCCTTCACCACACGTGCGCCCAGCTCGGGTGTCAGATATTGGTGCTCGACCAAATATTTGCGTTCTTTCGGATCGTAAGCAACCGGAAGAATATCCGTTTTTCCGAACGTGAAGCATCGAACGTATTTCTGGAAATCAATAAATTCTTGCAGGGTCATGCAGTATGGTGAAGTTTTATCGTAAGCTGCGAGCAGTTCTTGTTTGTCATTTACTTTGTAAACGTGTTTCCAGCCACCGCCTGAGTATGGCTTGAGAATTGCCGGCCGCCCAACAAAATCCAAAAGAGCGTCCCAGTCAATCGGGTATTCCAGGTTGCGCAGCGACTCATAGGTCAGATCAACATCCGCGGGAAAGCCCTTTTGCGGCAGCAAAACAGTTTTTGGAATTGCGATTCCAAGCGTTGCCGCCATTGAATAGTTAAAATATTTATCATCCGCGGTCCACCAAAACGGATTGTTGATTACATAAGTGCCCTGCAAGACCGCGTGTTTCAAATAGCCTCGGTAGTATTCCACTTCATGGGAAATGCGGTCGACAATCACCTTGTACTTCGCGGGTTCGCCCATGCGCGTCCCGCCCAGCTTCACAAGTTCAGCGGATACGCCGTCCTTTTTCCCCAGTTCATTAACGCGGGCAAGAAATGCCGGCGGAAAACTGTACTCCCGGCCGCAAAGAAGCCCCACCATCATCATCGTTAGACTCCCACACCTATTTTATAAGATTGCTAATTGATAGTGGCTGCCGAAGTGTTACGCGGCTGGCCCACGCCCCCGCGAGTCTCCTTCACCAAATGGCGAACCACTTCCTTCAGATCGCCGGTAGCCTGATAAACGCGCAACTGCCGTTCGGCGCTGGTGCCTTCATTCAGGATGGTGTGCACGTACTCTACGGCGCTGCGGCTGCCAAGGTCGTCGAGCACGTCGTCAACAAATTCCAGCAGTTCGGTGGCGAGAGCGCGCATCGGCACTTCCACTTCTTTGCCGAAGTCGATTAGTTTGCCTTCGATTCCATAGCGCGCCGCACGCCACTTGTTTTCTTCGATCAGTGGACGTTGGTAGACCCGGAAGCTAAGGTTCCGTTCGTACAGTCTGTGGAGCTTCACGACGATCGCCTGGGTCAAGGCCGCTATCGCTACTGCTTCTTCCACCTTTGTAGACACGTCGCACATGCGAAATTCCAGTGTTCCAAACACCGGATGTGGCCGCACATCCCACCAGATTTTTTTCCCGCTGTCGATACAATTCAGCTTGATCAGCAGATTGACAAAATTTTCGTACTCGCTCCACGAAGCAAATTGTTCCGGAACGCCCGTGCGAGGGAATCGGCGAAATACCGTAGTGCGAAATGACTTCAATCCCGTGTTTCGCCCCATCCAGAATGGCGAACTCGTCGAGAGCGCCAGCAGGTGCGGCAGAAAATAGCGCACCATGTTCATCATGTCGATGGTGGTCTGTTTGTCGGGCATGGCTACGTGAACGTGCATGCCGAATATCAGAAGCGACCGCGCCAGTTGCTGCAATTCCTCCACGATATTCTGATAGCGCTCGCCGGGGGAAATTACTTGCTCGATCCAGCTCGAAAAAGGATGCGTACCCGCGGCAGCCACTTGTAGACCCGCTCGTTCCGCCGCAGCCACCAGTTCGCCACGCGTGCGGTGCATCTCGATGCGTAGCTCCGCCACGTTACCGCAGATATTCGTGCCGGTTTCCACGATCGATTGATGCATCTCGTGCTTCACCTGCTCGACAATGTCAGGCGAAGCTTGCGAAACCAGTTGCATCACGTGAGAACGCAATTCACAGGTTGCCGGGTCGATAATCTGAAACTCTTCTTCGACACCGATGGTAAAGCGGTGAGCCATGAACAGCCCTCCGGGGGGTAGGGTGAGCTGAGGACTGCGAGGCCCTATCATACGCTCGTCCGCTCATAAATTGCACCCCGGCCGGCCCACAAGACGGTCCCGCGCAAGAGAAAAGGGCCGGTGCATCATCGCCGGCCCTTTTGGTGGAAGTAAGTTACGTTCGAATGCGCGGGTTATTTGTCCGCGATCTGCAGGTCCGGGTTTGTATTTGTTGGCTGCACGGTAAAAACCACCGCCTTGGTTGGCGAGATGACGTAGAAGATCGTCTGGCAAGTTCCTCCCAGGATCGAGCACCCCGCGGGAATCACTCCGAGGCCCGTCGGATCCACGGAATAGGTGCTGGTGAATGTCGCGTTCGGACTCCTCCCCACGGGCGAGGCGGCATCGCTGGTCGCGTTAATGTTCGGGGCTGTGAAGGTGGCCACGCCTGTGTTCTGAGTCACGCTCACTACGCTCGGCCACATGGTCCCAAAGGCATAGGTGCCGTTCGCCGAGCTGTTCGTGAAGGGTCCGCCAGTCTGCGGATCCATAAAGCCGGATTCAACCCTCGGGTTGGTCAGGCTGTTATCGGTGAAGAGCACAAAGCCCTTGTTCGGACTGACCAGGTAGAAGATAGGCGCATATCCGCCGGAAGAGCCCACGAGCGTGACGCGTCCGTTGGCGGCCACACTGTAAGTAATCCCGGCAAGGGGCGCGGTCGCCGAGATCGAGCCGCCGCTGTTCTGATATCCGTTGTATGTAAAACTGTTCGGCGAGAAGATGGCGCCAGAAACTAGGCTGACCACTGTTGTTCCGTTGTATCCAAGTCCTGTGGTGTACACAATGCCCGGGGCGTTTAGCGAGTTTGTGGCGAATGTCGATTGCGTCGTCTGCAGAGCCAAACCCACCAACAACGGATTCGCTGTCTGCACATCGGTGCTGAGCATTAGCAATTCGCTCGCCGACACCACGTACACGTTTGCATTAATAGTAGATGTTCCGGTAGAGATAGTAAGAGTTCCGCGTCCACTTGGCCCGGCAGCGATGTTATATGACCCCGTGAACGCAATCGGCGTCGGAGGATACGTGAATGCCGCGCCGGTGTTGTTCACGTTACCGTTATCGTTGGTGTCCATCTGACCCGCGGTAATCGCTCCGCTAGGCGTTCCGCTAGCAGTAAACGTACCAGCGATGGCATACTTCCCCGAATTGGGTTTAGCCCCGGTTCCTCCAAAGGCATAGTTGCCGCTGATCTGCACGTTCGAGAACGCCGTCGGATCCTGTTTCCGGAGAATGCCGACTTTAAACTCAGTCACGTTGTTGTCAAACTGCATGATGTGACCTGTTGAAGCCACGGGTGGAGTGCCTGTGATATTGCCCAGGGAAAAGCGGAAAGTCGTGCCACCACCGCCGGTCAGGCCTATCACCAGACAACCTCGTCCGTCCGGTCCTATCGTGTAAGAGCTAGTGGCCGAAGAGATACTGAAGCCCAGGTGCACGCCAAACGAACTTGCATCGTTGATGTCATAGATTCCAACATTCTGGGCAATGTGTCCTGCGCCGTCGGCATCGAATACCCCGGCAATTCCCTCGGGATTCACTCCGTCGAAGCCCTCCATCGCGAAGGCATACTGCCCCTTGAGCAGCGTAAGGCTTCCTCCTGTACCGCAAGCTGCGGTATTTACGGTGATGCTGAGGTTGGCCGTGGCCGTTTGCGCCGTAGGTGCGGTGGAATCGGTCGCCTTGACGGTGAAGGCGCTCATGCCTGTCGTGGTAGGCGTTCCGGAAATACTCCCGGTCGCGGCATTCAGCGTCAAACCCGCTGGAAGCGTACCCGTAGTGATGGTCCACGTCACGGGATTCGTGCCACCGCTAGACTGCAAAGTCTGGTTATAGTTTGAGGTCACCACGCCGCTCGGCAAACTGGTGGTAGTGATGACCAACCCAGACGCGCTGACGGTAATGCTTAACGCCTTTGCCGCCGTCTGCGCTGTTGGAGACGTCGAATCCGTGGCCGTTACCGTAAAGTTGGTCGTAGCCACTGTCGTTGGAGTGCCGGAAATTACGCCAGACCCAGCGTTCAGCGAAAGACC
>Ga0209117_1000584_pt1 | contig 14578 bp, 12 predicted proteins | sample BlaSpr_A8_OM2_M2_FD_187978 | JGI IMG/M metagenome (GOLD analysis project Ga0209117, IMG submission 187978) | Forest soil microbial communities from Thunder Bay, Ontario, Canada - Black Spruce, Ontario site 2_A8_OM2_M2 (SPAdes) (version 2) | ecosystem: Environmental > Terrestrial > Soil > Boreal...
CCGTGGCGGGTGTGGGGCTGAACGCGATGTCTTCCGGCCCTCCCTTATGCCGGTCTTGTGGCGCACCGCTGATGACCGTGGTCGTCGATCTCGGCATGACGCCGATCTCGAACGCCTTCGTGCGTGCTGATCGCGCCTCGTTCGGCGAGAAGTTCTATCCGCTGAAAAGCTTTGTCTGTGAGAGCTGCTGGCTGGTGCAACTCGAGGATTTCGAAACGCCGGAAACCCATTTCCACGGCGACTATGTCTATTTCTCTTCGTTCTCTGACAGCTGGCTGGCCCATGCGCGCGCCTTCGTCGAGACATCGGCAGCGCGCTTCGCGCTCGGCGCGTCCTCCCGCGTCGTCGAGGTCGGCAGCAATGACGGCTATTTACTGCAGTACTTTGTCGAGCGCGGCATCCCCTGTCTTGGCGTCGATCCGGCGGCGAACTGTGCCAGGGCGGCATGGGACCTCCGGCGCGTGCCCACGGAAATCGCTTTCTTTGGTTCGAAAACGGCAACAAGGCTGCGCGAGCAGGGCGGTGGCGCCGATCTGATCGTCGCCAACAACGTTCTTGCGCACGTGCCCGACATTAATGATTTCGTCGCGGGCTTCAAAATCCTGCTCGGCGAGCGTGGCGTGGCGACGTTCGAGTTTCCGCATGTCCTTGAAATGATCAGGAGCAACGAATTCGACACGATCTACCATGAACATTATTCGTATCTCTCTATCCTTGCGCTTGAGCCGCTGTTCGCACGTCATGGGTTGCGGCTCGTCGACGCCGAACGATTGTCGACACACGGCGGATCGCTGCGGATCTATGTGAGCCACGCCGAGGCGGACGTCACGCCGAGCGCCGCCGTCGCGGATATCAAGAGCGTGGAATTGTCCTCCGGTCTCGATCAGGCGGCGACCTATGCCGCTTTCGGCAAGAACGTGCGCGAGCTGAAGCGGTCGCTGCTGCGGTTGCTGATCGGCCTGATCGAAAACGGCAAGTCGATCGCCGCCTATGGCGCACCAGCCAAAGGCAATACGCTGCTGAATTATTGCGGCATCGGCCGTGATTTCATCGCCTACACCGTGGACAGAAATGTTCACAAGCAGGGTCTGCTATTGCCGGGAACGCGCATTCCGGTCTTGCCACCCGCCGAGATTTCCCGGCGCAAGCCGGACTATGTGCTGATTCTGCCCTGGAATCTGCGAGAGGAAATCATTGCGCAACTCGTGGAAATCCACGGCTGGGGCGGCCAATTCATCATTCCCGTTCCCAAACCCGTTGTACTTGGCGGGCCTGAGGCCGGCTTGCGTCCGCGGGCCGCCGTCTAGCATGCAGACTCAATGTATCTCGATCCATCCGAATGATAGCACGGAAAAGTCTGCCATGAATTCGCCGCCCGATGTCAGCGTTATCTTGTCCGTGCGCAACGGCGGGACCGATTTGCCCAAGGCGATCGCGACCATTCTCGCGCAAACCTTCGTCAATTTTGAACTGATCGCGATCGACAACGGCTCTACCGACGAGACCGCGGGCTTTCTCGACGGGATCGAGGATCCGCGCGTGCGCGTCTATCACCAGGCGGATGCGGGACTTGCCGCCGCATTGAACCGCGGCATTTCGCTGGCGCGTGGCCGTTATGTCGCGCGGCAGGATCACGACGACTGGGCGTTGCCAGCGCGCATCGAACAACAGGTGCGGTTTCTCGATGCCCATCCTGATCACGCGCTGATCGGCACACGCGCGGAGATCTGGATCGGCGATCGTCCGACGGGGCGGTTCCATGACCATCCGACCGAGGACGCGGCGCTGCGCTTTGAATTGCTGTTCAACAATCCGTTCGTGCACTCGTCGGTGATGATGCGAAAGGCTGCGCTCGATCAAATTGGAGGTTACACCACAGATCCCGCGCGCCAGCCGCCTGAGGATTACGAATTGTGGTCGCGCATCGCGGGGCAGTTTCGCGTCGCGAATCTGCCGGAGCGCCTGACGATCTACCGCGAGGTGCCGAGCAGCATGTCGCGGGCAGGGGCGCATCCGTTCAAGCGCAATCTGGTGCTGCTGTCGGCGGAGAATCTGGCTGCCGCGACCGGCCTCACGCAGCCGGAGCGGATTCATTTCGATATTGCAGCGCTGATTCACCATTTGCCAGAGATGCTGTCGCAGGAATCCGATATCGCCGAGATGTGCGAAGTTCTCGCCGTCGCGGGCGGGAGAATCGGTGGAGAACTGCGATCCGGGGACATCGATGCGCGGGTCGCGAGATGGATGCGGCAGCTGCAGCATCTTTTCCAGATGCAAAGGCCCGGTTTAAAGGGCGTGTGGACGACGGCCCGTCGGATCAGGGGTGGCCTGCGCCGACTCGGCCTGTTGAACCGGGGATGAGGGAGCATTGCGCATGCCATTGATGCGTCCGCTTGCTTGCTGGGAGCGTCGCCGCCATGACTGACGGCTGCCCCATTTCGCTCGACTTCGAGGCCACGCTGCACGGACAGCGGGTCTTCGTCACCGGTCACACCGGGTTCACCGGCGGGTGGCTGGTAACATGGCTAAAGCGGCTCGGATGCGAGGTTGCCGGGTTGGCTCTGGCGCCAGCGACTGAGCCGAATCTGTTCACGGCCGCGCATATCGACGATGGAATGGACTCCATTCTCGGTGATATTCGCGACCTGTCCGTCGTCAAGGCGGCGATTGATCGACATAAGCCGGCGGTCATTTTTCATCTTGCGGCGCAGCCGCTGGTGTCACGATCTTTCGTTGATCCGGTCGAGACATTCTCGACCAACGCCATCGGCACCGTGAATGTTCTGGAAGCCGCCCGGCTGTCGCCGGGCATGAAGGCAGTCGTCTGCATCACCACGGACAAGGTTTATCGCGACCAGGATTGGTCCTGGGGCTATCGCGAAATCGACCCACTCGGGGGCAAGGATCCCTATAGCGCATCGAAAGCGTGTGCAGAATTGATCGCGAGCGCTTATCGCGCCACACTCGCGGCGCGTGGCAATGGCGTGCTGATCGCCAATGCTCGTGGCGGCAATATCATCGGTGGCGGAGATTGGTCGGCCGACCGGATCGTTCCCGATTTCGTTCGGGCCGTCGGCTCGAAGGCGCCGATTTCTCTGCGCAATCCCCAGGCAGTCCGGCCCTGGCAACATGTGATGGCGCTCGCCCACGGTTATCTGGTGCTGGCGAGCCGCCTGCTGCAAGGCGATGCGGGCGCCGCCGACAACTGGAATTTCGGGCCGTCACATGATGACGCCAAACCGGTGCGAATGCTGGTTGAGCGCCTGAGCGCGGCGTGGACCCGCCCGGAGATCGTCTATACGGAAGGCGGCTTTCCCGAAATGCGTTTCCTCCATCTCGACAGCACCAAGGCGCGCACCTTGCTCGGCTGGTGTCCTCCGCTCAGCTTCGAGCAGACCGTGCAGTTGACTGCGGACTGGTACCGCGGGTTCAGCGCCGAGCCCGCCCTGGCGAAGCAAATGACTGTTCAGCAGATCGACCAATATCGTGAAAGTATTGCGGCCCATGCCCATTCGTAGTGCGCTTGTCACCGGAGCCAGCGGGTTCATCGGAGGTCATCTCGTGGACCGGTTGCTGACCGATGGGGCCATCGTGACGGTGCTGGCCCGCCCCGACAGTGTGCTGCCGGAGCGCTGGCGGGGCAAGGTGCGGACGGTGTCGAGCGACGACTGGAGCGAGCCCGGCCTGCGCCGGGCGCTGCCTGACCCCGGTTGCGAAACGGTGTTTCATCTTGCCGCTTATGGGGTTCGTCCGAGCAACCGCGATGTCGATCACATGATACAGATCAACATCGAATTACCCGCGGCGCTGGTGCGCCTGTGCCAGCAATGGAACGCCCGGCTGGTGATTGCGGGCACATTCTCGGAATACATGAAGCCCGCATCGAATGAACCGCTAACCGAACTCTCCCCGCTTGAACCGTTTAAGCTCTACGGCTCGTCGAAGGCGGCTGGAGGGCTGATCGCCAGCGCGATCGCCAAGGAAACCGGGGTCGGCTTGCGCATCCTGCGGCTGTTCAAGGTGTACGGCGCCGGCGAAGCCTCGCATCGGCTGCTCCCCGCTTTGGTGCGCGGACTGAATCAAAAGCAACGGGTGGCGATTTCTTCCGGCACGCAGATACTTGACTTCGTCTATATCGACGACGTGATCGAGGCGCTGGTGCGGGCGGATAAACACATTCGCGATCATAGCGCCGTCGCGACGTGGAACGTGTCGACCGGGCAGGGCCATTCGGTTCGCCACTTCGCGCAGTTGGTCGCGAATGCGATGAATGCCGACGGCAGCCTGCTCGGATTCGGCGAAATAGCCATGCGTAAGGATGATGAACCTTGGCTGGTCGGAGATCCAGGTCTGATTCAGTCCCAGCTCGGCTGGCATCCTCAGATCGAACTGGAAACCGGGGTCAAGGCCGCCGTCGCGGCGATCATCAATCACGGTCTTTGACGACAGGGCAGACAAGACTCGTGATTACCATTTCGATCCTGGGCGGTCTGGGAAACCAGATGTTTCAGTATGCGGCAGCCAAGGCGCTGGCGTCCAAGCATGACGTTGAATTGGTCATCGATGAAAGCGCCTTCCGCAGCTACGCATTGCGTTCCTTTTTGCTCGATCGGCTGCGGGTCCCCGAAGCCGTCGAGAGGCTAACCCGGCGTCCCGTCGACGTGCCGCTTCGTGCGAAACACTTCGCGGCCATGCAGTGGCGCAACCGTGCCAATCGGGTTCTGGCCCGCTTCGGGCTGCAAAAAATGGCTCAACCGCGTGCAACCTATTCGGAACCGCACTTTCAGTTTGATCCGAATTTCTTCGCGCTTGGGCGATCGATCTCGCTTTACGGATATTTTCAAAGCGAGCGCTATTTTGCGGACATAGCCGACAAGCTCAGGGATTATTTCCAGCCGCGCGACGGGCTTGGCCCGCAGGCTCAGGCGATGGCGAATACGATCTCGTGCAGCGACATGCCGGTGTCCGTTCACATCCGGCGGGGCGATTACGTTAAATCCGCGGAAACCGCGCGCGTGCATGGCGCGCTCGGCGTCGCGTATTATAAAAAGGCGCTGCAGGTTCTGCAGGGCGCATTGACCTGTCGAGTCACCGTGTTCGTATTCTCCGACGACCCAACCGATTCGGAAGCGCTGCTCGATTTCGTTCCGCGCGACAATATCGTTCACGTTCGCGGCGATCCCGATCGGCCTTGGGAGGATATGGCGTTGATGGCACGGTGCCGGCACCACGTCATCGCCAACAGTTCATTCAGTTGGTGGGGCGCGTGGCTCAATCCGTCTCCCGACAAGATGGTCATCGCGCCGCGCCAGTGGTTTACCCCGGGAGAGCTGCGCCAGCGCAATACTTGCGATCTTTATCCGCCAGGATGGATTTTGGTCTAAGTGCTTCGATGAGTTAGATGTCCGCTTTCGTTCCCCAGGCGAGGATTCGCAGATCGTCATCGTCATTGTTTGTATCGTCGGGGCTCGATTGCCGGAGTTTCGCGCGCGGAAGAGCATTGCGTCGGACGGCCTCGGCTAACAGGAGAATAAGTTGCGCCTGCTTCTATGTTGCGAGTCTTACTATCCACATCGTGGCGGCGTGCAGGAAGTCATGCGCCAGATCGCCGAACGCATGGTCGCAATGGGGCACGATGTGACGGTGGCTACAAGCCGTCACCCGGCTCGGAAGTCGACAGTCGTCAATGGCGTCAAGATTCGCGATTTTCGCGCGGGCGGAAAGATGGCCTATGCACTCAACGGCGAGATCGATCAATATCGGCAATTTGTACAGGAATTTGAAGCGGACGCGATTTTGATCATGGCGGCGCAACAATGGAGCTTCGATGCGTTGTGGCCTGTCCTCGATCATATCGCGGCACGCAAGGTGTTCATCCCTTGCGGATTCTCCTGTCTCTACGAGCCCGAGTTCGCAGAGTACTTCAGGCAAATTCCGGACATACTTAGAAAGTTCGACCATCTCATCTTCAACGCCGAGCGGTACCGTGACATCGATTTTGTAAGGCAGATGGGCCTGACCAATTTCACGGTGCTTCCGAATGGCGTCAGCGAAGTGGAATTTGAACAGTCGCGTGATCCTCAGTTCCGACGTCGGCTCGGGATTTCCGACGATGCCTTTGTTTTCCTGACCGTTGGCAACCCGATTGAGGCCAAGGGACACCGGGAGATCATCGATGCATTTTCCCGTCTGGATACCGGAGGCCGATCGGCGGTATTGATCTCCATTGCGAATTGGCCACGGAAATTTCCCAAGTTTATCGATCGAGGGGTAGCCGGTTTTCGCTTTGTCTTTCGTGCCGGACGTCGACTTGCGGAAATCACTCGGCTTGAGGGGTGGGGCGGCATCAAACAGCTCATTCGTCGCAAGTTGACGAAGAGGACGCCGTATCAGGTTCAGGAAAGGATCGAGGACCAGGCCAACAAAGCCGATGCTCAGCCCCTGAAGCGAGTGATTTTGACCGACCTGCAGAGGCCTGATCTTGTTCAGGCCTATATGACGGCTGATCTGTTCGTCTTCGCGTCTAAGATCGAATATTCGCCGTTGGTCTTGTTTGAAGCCGCGGCCGCCGGGGTGCCGTTTCTGACGGTTCCGGTCGGCAATGCAGACGAGATTGTTCGCTGGACAGGGGGCGGGGTGTTATGTGCCGGGACAAAGGATCCGCGGGGCTATACCCGTGTTGATCCGGAGATGTTAGCCCAAGAAATGTCCCGCTGCATGAAAGATCAGAAATTGCTCAGCCGACTTGGTGCGACCGCACGTGAGAGATGGCGAAGGCATTTTACCTGGCAGCTCGTCGCCGGTTACTACGAGGCGATCCTCTCGGGCAGGAATCCCGACGTCCGGATAGCAGATCCCGATTACTCAGATCAGGCTTCGGAAACAATTTCAGGTGTGACATGAAATATGCGGTGATTTTGGCGGGTGGCCGAGGCACGCGTCTTCGACCTTACACATTGACCCTTCCAAAACCTCTGGTGCCGCTTGTCGATACGCCGATCGTCGAAATCGTGATCCGCAAATTGGCTAACGCGGGTTACGAGGTGGTCACGTTGGCCATCAATCATATGGGAGAACTCATTAAGGCATATTTTGGCAATGGCGAGCGATGGGGGTTGACCGCGCAATACTCCCTTGAGGATGAGCCGTTGGGAACGATCGCTCCGCTTCGCCTGATCACCGATCTGCCGGAGAATTTTCTGGTCATCAATGCCGACGTGCTAAGCGACCTCGATCTATCCAAATTTCTGGTTGATCACATCGAGTCAGGTGCGATTTTCACAATCGCCGCAACCAGCCGTGATCAGGTCCTTGACTATGGTGTTCTCGGAGTGGAAGGGGAGCGCCTCGTCAGTTTTCGCGAAAAGCCGAGAATTTCGCAACAGGTGAGCATGGGGATTTACGCCGTCAATCGACGCGTTCTCGAATATATTCCCCCCAAAGGGCCATATGGGTTCGACCAGCTGATGCTCAAACTTATTGCCGCAGGTCAGCCCGTCAAAGTGGTGCAGCACCCGGGCTATTGGCTCGACATCGGACGACCGGAAGACTACGAGCAGGCGAATATAGAGTTCGAAAAGGATCGGAGCCGATTCCTGTGAGTGAGCGCGTACTCGTGACGGGGGGCAGCGGATTTGTGGGTCGAAGATTGGTCCAGTGCTTCAGGGCGGAGGGCTTGGAGGTCTACGCGCCAGGACGCGGCGCGCTCGATGTGGCCGCCAATATTTTTCCGGATCTGTTGGTCGATGTGGTCATTCACCTGGCGGCGCGCACGTTCGTCCCCGATTCCTGGGTCGACCCGGCTGATTTTTATCGCGTGAATGCGCAAGGCACCGTCAATGTTCTCGACTATTGTCGCCGTACGCAGGCTCAGTTGATTTACGTGAGCGGCTACTGCTACGGAATTCCGGGCACATTGCCGATTTCGGAGTCGGCACCTGTACATCCAAATAACGCCTATGCGTTTTCGAAGGTTGCTGCGGAGGACGCCTGCCGCTTCTTTTTCGAATATTTTGCGGCGCCTGTGAGCATTCTCCGTCCATTCAACATCTACGGGCCTGGCCAATCCCCGCACTTTCTCATTCCTCGAATTCTCGAACAGGCGATTGATCCCGCCATTTCTGAAATCACCGTCGACGACGACTCGCCGAGGCGCGATTATGTGCACGTCGACGATGTTATCGCCGCGATACGCAGTCTGCTTACCAACCCGAGACCGGGCGCAACGTTCAATGTGGGATCCGGCGAGTCATATTCCGTTGCGGAAATCGTCAAAATGGTTTGCAGAGCAGCGAATGTCGAGAAGTCAACGGTCAGCCGAGGGAATCGGCGCCCTCATGACATTCCTGACGTCGTTGCCGACATCACTGCGATTCGAAATGCAGTCGGCTGGTCTCCATCAATAAGTCTCCTCGACGGCCTCCGGGGCATGATCGCGTAATAGCAAGATCGGTCACGTTCGGTCATCGAGGCTGCGACCGGTCTCGACGTGCCGGAAACCGGGAACCACAGATGCTATGTGGTCGGCGATGTCCGACTTTCCTACATCTACATTGCTGCTTGTCACAATAGATTCGATGAACGCCAGGGCATCGTCCAAGGGAACCGGTGGCGCCACGTATCTCAAGGCGCCAAGCGCTGAGAACCCAGTTTGGACGGCCACCTCGTCGGCGGCAACAAACTCTTCATACGGCTTCTCGCCGCTGGTATCGAGCGGCGTCATCAGGATCGGATAACGACCGCGCGGAAAATCGGTCGAAACTGCGGCGCACGCCTCCGCTTCGTCATCATAGAAGGACGGTCGCAGGTTGAGGTATTCCAGGAGCAAGACAGCAATGTCCACCAGTGGACGCAAATTCTTGCTCGGGTCAAGAAGAGGAAATGTAATGTGATCGTGCGGGGCAAGCGCTGCGCTCAGCAGACAGATTTCGGCTGCTTCCCTAGAGCTGACGAAATAGCGCCGCACTTCGCGCGGAACTGCGAGCGGTTGGCGGCGCGCGAGACGAAAGAGAAATCCCTGCAGGAGACTGCCATTTGAGAAGGCGACGTTGGCGAACCGTGCCGACGTGACATGGGGCAGGCCAATCGATTTCGAAAACAGTACGTGTTCCATGTAGCGCTTGCTGGCGCCCATCAGGCTGGTCGGATTGGCAGCCTTGTCGGTCGATACGGCAAAGCATCTCTTTTCGTGCCCATATCGCACGAGCCAATTCAAGAAGCGATGCGCCTTAACGACGTTGGTGTCGAGCATCTGCACGATCGACGGCACATCCTTTTCGGATCGAACGTGCTTGTGGGCCGCGAAATGCAAAACGAGATCATAAGGGGGTTCGGACTGCAGCAACCGCTCGGTGGCGGTGCTGCCGTAATCGATCGGCAGCAGACGCAGTTCGCCGGTAATGATAGGTCGCGGCCGTGAGCGGAAATCTCGGACAAGCTCAACCAAGCCATTTTCAGCGAGATCAATGACGTGGACCGCTTTAGGAGCGTATCCTAGCAAGAGCTCGATCGTTGCACTGCCGATGCTGCCTGCGCCACCCGTGACGAGAATACGCCGGCCGGCAATTGTCGAAATAAGTCGGTCATGGTGAGCCGAAATGTCCTGGGCGAATAATGAAGTGTCGCGGCCGGTGGCCAATCGACTCAGGTCAGGATTGAAAAACAGCGACCCCGTGTCAATCGCTGAGAGGTCCCGAAGCCCCGCCATTTTCGATCCCGTTTTACGATTATCCAATACCATTCGCGCCTAGTGTTTAAGGCCAATATCGCCGGATCTGCAAGATCCTATTGAGGCGACCGATCGACCTAGCACTCATGACGTCGGCAAAACAACCAACATACGCAAGCTCCAGAACGGATCAGGCTCACAAAAGAATCATCCGTTGTTCACATCGCATCTGCCGAGCATGGCGACCGGTGGGCGTAGGCCATCGCGAGTCGGACGGACTCGGCTCGTGACGCGCCTTGTTGTCCGAACAAGGCCGAAGAAATTAGGGTGGTAGCATCCACGACCTTAAAGCTGACGAGTTGCGCTGGCGCAACACTTATGATTTCTATCCGCCGCTGGATCCCGGGGCCGCGCCCTGACATTGCAATCGATCTGATTTCGTTCTGGAGTTCCTCATGATGTCGCTGACACACGCGCGTTCGATCATCGGCAGGCTTCGTCGTAACTCGCAGCGCGCGTTAGGAACGAGACCAGATGCTGTTCGCAACCCTGGCGCTTCCGAATTCGAGGTCGATCTGTGGACGCTGTCAGACTTTGTGCTCGACACGATCGTGCCTGTGGTCGGCGTGCGGCCCTATCCATTGAACGAACTCTTGATGATGACGGGGGCGGCGTGCCGGCTCAAGCCGTCCGTGGTGTTTGATTGGGGCACGCATATCGGCGTCTCTGCTCGCATTTTTTACGAGTGTGACAAGGCATTCAACCTCGGTTTCGAAGTCCACTCGGTCGATTTGCCGCCGGATGCCAGGCATGTAGAACATCCCGGTCAGGAGCATGGCCGACTCGTGCGCGGGCTCAGCAAGGTACATCTGCACCGGGGCGACGGTGTGAAGGTGGCGCTTGATGTCTGGCGCGCGCTCGGACAGCCGAAGCGACCGCTGTTTTTCGTCGACGGCGACCACGCCTATGAATCGGTCCGCAACGAATTGAACGCGATCTTTTCGGCGATTCCCGATGCCAGCGCGCTCGCCCATGACAGTTTTTTTCAGTCTGCGGATTCGAACTACAATATCGGACCCTCGCTCGCAATCGACGAGGTCGTTGGGCGCTTTCCGGCGCGTTTCAAGGTGATCAAGTCTGGACTTGGATTGCCGGGGATGACCCTGCTGGCGACGGTTTGAATGCCAGCATCGGTTAGTTGCGGCGATCTGATTTGAAGTCAAATGAATTCAGAATCTCGGCCACCCCTCGTCTCTGTAGTCATGTCGGTCCTGAACGGTGCATCCACTGTCGGTGCCGCCGTCCGATCGATTCAGCTGCAAACGCTGCAGAATTGGGAATTGATCGTGATCGACAACGGCTCCGCGGATGAAAGCGGTTCTGTCGTCAGCGGTTTCAACGATGCGCGCATCCGGTTGATCCGAGAAGAACCCAGTGCTGGGCTCGCGGTTCGGCTCAATCAGGGCGTCGCGTTGAGTCGGGGAGAATTCATTGCCCGAATGGATGCGGACGACGTCTGCTTTCCGGATCGGCTGGAACGTCAGGTCGCACGATTGCAACAGGACCCCCAACTTGACCTCATCGGGTGCGGAGCCGTGGTGTTCACGAACGGTGGGGAGCTTATTGGCAAGCTACCGCTTCGCCTAACCCACGAGGAAATAATTGCGCAGCCTTCCCGTGGTTTTCCGCTTCCGCATCCGACCTGGTGTGGACGTGCCGTTTGGTTTCGCAATAATCCATATGACCCGCGATCGGCAGCAGCTGAAGATCAGGATTTGCTGCTCCGAACGCATAGAACGAGCAAGTTCGGCTCGTTAGAGACGGTATTTCTTGGCTATCGCCAAGACCAGCTTGATCTCCGCAAACTTCTGCCAGGACGCCGTGCTTACGTTGGCTCCTTGTGGCGATATGCACGGCAATCGGGTCAGTTTTTGTATCCGATACAAGGAATCGCGATGCACGCCCTAAAGGGCACCGCGGATATCGCGACGATCTGCCTGGGCATGAATCGATTGGCTCAGCGATATCGGCTGGAGCCTGTATCCCCTTCGACCAGGCGACAATGGCGAGATCTGCAAAGGCTAACGTTAGAAAGAGAATAGGAAGAATGAGCCTTATTTAATTGGGAATCGCAATCGAACCGCGCCGGTAAGAAGGCCTAGCCGGACGCGAGGTTGCAATCGGGTCGAAGAGAGTCGAATTGTCGGAGGGGTACCGATCGCCCGGTGGCCGCAAGTCGCATCAACGGATCCGCTGAGTTTCGTAACGCCGCGAAGGGTCGCAGTGACCGTTTGCTTTAGTTTGCTGTCTGGGGTTGTAGCCTCGGCCTTGAGCGTCATCACATCAGTCTCGCCCTCGCGCGTGACGACGAGACGCAACCGCCCCAGATTGGGCGCGATGGGCGACGCCGGCGCCGTCGTCACCAACGACAGCGCGCTGGCCGAGCACATGACTATGCTCGCGCGCCAGGGCGGCCTCATCAAGCACCAGCATCATATCGAGGGCGTCGAGCGTTTCTTCGTCATAGCCGTGCCCCGCGAGGCGCGCGTCCGGAACCTGGCGCTTCTCGGGATCCGTGCGCCATTCCTCGGCTTCCTTCCTCGCAATGCCGATGAGGGCCGGCACGTCACCGACGATAGCGTGGGAGCGGTGCGTTTCCCGAAGTGCTGATTCGAGGGCGGCGCGGCGGCTGACGGCGAGGATGGCGCCCTTCCACGCGCTATAGCGCTGGATTTCCCAAAACAACGCAGCGACGTCGGCCGCCACCAACCACTCTGTGTTGGTGGCGGGAACCATGTCTTCCCTCAACAGATCGAACAGCGCCCAATAATGTCCAGGTCCCCAGCCGGGTTGTGGCCCGACTTCTGGAAATGGCACGAATTCGAAGTCGCGACAGTCGAGTGTGCCGTTCGCTATTGATAAGTAAGCGGACAGTCGCTGACATGCAGCTATCGTCGATTTTGGTCGCGAAGCCGAGTGTCGCGATGTCCTTGGCAAGATGTCGGCAGCCGCCTTGCAGTCTCCGGCAAAGGCCGGATCGGCCGAGATCGACTTGATCCGCAGCAGCGCAAAAAGGCGCTCGAGGCTGTTGTCGAAATCGGCATCGATGCGGTCGAGGACCGGCTGAAGTTGCGGCGCACTGGACATTTTCGATCTTCCTTAACTGCGGGCGTTGTTTTGTATATCGGATTTTAGCTGCGTCGGAGACAAGGAGCTAGCCACGTCATCCGAAGGGGGGTGAAGGATGTGCCAGACCAATCCCCCGGCGATCACCGCGGTAGCAGCGAGGTTATTCCCATAGGCCTGCAGATCGTTTGGAAAAACAGGAAACGACAGGCACATCAGCAGTCCCGCGACGGCCAGGGTGGCCCACGTACCTATTTGCACCGCGGGACGCGGCTCGTACGCCGCCCGGTGTATCAGGACGGTCATCGGAAAGAACAGCCACATGAAATAATATTGCCTCGCCAGCGGCGATGCCATCGTCATCAGGCAAAACAGGATACCAAGTTCTTCGGCGTTCGAGCGTGGCGTCGTTCGCGAGGCTGCCGGCATCACCGCGATGTATCCAAGCCCGATCGCCAGCGATAAGGCCAGCACGACCCAATTCGCTGTTTTGAAATCGAGGTCGAGCAGGTTCATGTATTGCGGAGGCTTAGCCGGATTATCCTGGTTGTAGTTGACCGGGCGCGTCAGCCGATGCGTCACGGCGATGATGGATTGATTGACCCACGACCAGTTCTGCTCGCCACGCTGGCCGAAGCCCTGCTCCGAGCTCGATCCGACCATTCCCTGAAACCAGGTCTTCAGTTCGGAAACGTTGTGCTGGTAACCACGCACGGGCGCCGGAACGACGAACAAAAAAATCCCGAGGAAGACAAGCATGCCTGCGGCTGACGCCCATTGCCTTCGCCAAACCAGATAAGGAAACACCGCAACCGGGAAAACCTTGATCGCGGTGGCCAGCGCAAACATGCTTCCTGCCATCCATGGGCGCCCATGCTGCAGCAGCCAGAACCCGAACAACATCATCGCGAGCAGAATGAGGTTCGGTTGCCCGAGGTCGAACATGTCGAAAACAAACGTAACGGTAACAAAGCCCGGCAACGCGAACAGCCACGGGCCGGGCACCTTTCCTGAGCCAGTCATCGCGTTGGAGAACTGACCCGTCATCCACCACGCGGTGGCGTTGAGAAACGACAGGAACAGGTAGAGAGGTATCTTCCCGAAATAGCTGGGTATGGCGAGCGATATGGCCGCGGGAGGTGGATAGATGAAGTCCAAGGTACCGTTCGTCACTCGTTTGTAGAGGTCACCGCCGTGCAGCACTTGCTGCCCGGCCCAGTACCAGAGCGCGTAGTCCTTGGTTTTGCCGTGACCCCAGATTTCAGGGACCAGAACGTCGGCAGTCAACCCAACGCAAACAACGATAAAGAGAACATCCAACGGACGTCGCAACGATGGCCATGTCAGCACTTGCGCTATCTCACGATCACTTGGGAGGCGTTTCGCGGCCGTTGGTAACAGCGGCAAAGTCATTCTGCAAACCACCGAAGTAAGGCTCGTCGGCGCCTTCAAAACGCCCTTTCTTGACGACTGTTCGGCCCTAGTTTGGTTGGATCTCGAAAATTTTGGTGATGGGATTCTTGTTCAGAACGGCGTGTGGGATCGCGCGAAAATCCGGCTTGCGGGAGGTAATCTCGGAAACCTCCGCGACGGTCAGTATAGCGAGGGCCGGCGCCTTAAGGTTTTCGAAATCCTTCAGCCCCACCGTGCGGATTGGCGCCGCAGCGTAAGCCAGCACGTTGTCATTCCTGGATTCAGTGACGTAAAGCGTGCCCGGCACCACGTTCCTAACTGCCGCTATCGTCTGCGCGGAAATTTTCGACTGACGGAACGCGTCGGGGGCAA
>Ga0209117_1000586_pt1 | contig 14495 bp, 11 predicted proteins | sample BlaSpr_A8_OM2_M2_FD_187978 | JGI IMG/M metagenome (GOLD analysis project Ga0209117, IMG submission 187978) | Forest soil microbial communities from Thunder Bay, Ontario, Canada - Black Spruce, Ontario site 2_A8_OM2_M2 (SPAdes) (version 2) | ecosystem: Environmental > Terrestrial > Soil > Boreal...
CGACCCCGGCGGCGAGCCAGCAAGGAGCCGCGTTCTTTTCAGAATGCGAGGAGATTGTCGCGGAACAGTTCGTGATCGTAGCCCTTGCGTATCAATCCGCGTTTCTTGAGAGCCGGGGCGAGACCGTCGGCGATCTCGGCGACCGTCCGGCGCGTCACCGTATTGGCAAAGAGATAGCCGTCGCCGCCGATCTCCTCCATGACCTCGCCCATCTGGGCCGCGACGGTATCCGGCGAGCCGTAGAACTCGATCGACTCAGTATTGGCGAAGCGAGTCATCTCCCGCAGCGTACGTCCCGACTTGACGACAGCGTTCATGGTGCTCTGGTGGCCGTTGACACGGCTGAGGAAATCCTCGGGCAATGGCTCGTCGAGATCGAATTTCGACATGTCGAAACCTGAATAATAGGACATACGCTCCAGCCGGGCCTCGAAGTCCGCAGCTTCCGCCGCGCGCTGTCGGTCGCGCTTGTCCCGCGCCGCGTCATCGGTCTCGGCGATGATCGGCGAAATCAGGAACAAGACCTTGCAGGTCTCCGGATCGCGGCCATAGGCGTTCATCCGCTTGACGACATCCTCCTTGTAGCCCTTCATTTCCTCTACGCCGGCGCCAGAGGCGATGATCGTGTCCGCGTGTTTCGAGCCGAAGGCGCGCCCGGCCGGAGAGCCGCCCGCTTGACAGATCACCGGCCGGCGCTGGGGCCCCGGCGCCGTGTTCAGAGGTCCGCGCGACTTGTAATACTTGCCTTCGAAATTGACGGTGTGAACCTTGGTATGGTCGACGACCATCCGGCTGTTCTCGTCCATGACGACGGAGCCCGGCTCCCACGAGTCCCAGAGCTGATTGACACAGTCGATCCATTCGTCGGCCATCTCGTAGCGCTTGTCGTGCTCGTAATGCTGGTCGAGCCCATAGTTCTGCGCCGAGCGGTGGCTGCTCGCGGTCACGAGGTTCAGGCCGACGCGCCCATTGGTGAGCTGGTCGAGCGTCGTCCCCAGCCTGGCGGCGGTGTAGGGCGGATAGAACGGTGTCGCGATGGTACCAACGACCCCGATATGCTTGGTGCCGTAGGCCATGAGCGGCAGCATCGGCATCGGGTCGCTTTTCGGCACGCCATAGCCGCGATTCAAGGCGAACTCCATGCTTCCCTTGTAGATGTCGTTCACGAGAAGCGAGTCCTCGATCATCATGTAATCGAAGCAGGCACGTTCCAGCTGGCGAGCCATGTCTATGTAGAAATCCGGCCGCATCCACTCAGTGCCAATCGTGCCAGAGAATTGAGCGCCCCAACCTTGAACTCCGACACCCTGCTTCAAGAACCAAGCCATGTGAAACATTTCGACAAGCTCCAACCTGTTAAGAGATGACATTCTGATAGCGGGATGTGTCCCGGAATTATTCGCACAAGCCGCCTTCTCGATCGCGCCGGCCTGTCGCCATGAGCGGCGTCCGGGCGGGTTCCGGCGGTCTTCGATCGCCTACTGCACGGTACGCGGCCCCGCGCCAAGCGCTCCCCCGACATCGGTCCCGACCCGCGCCAGGGGGATCGGGCGCTCCCTCGCGTCGTTCACGAACTGCACAATGTGGGCCTCGATCGCACGTCGGGCCGCTTCGGGATCACCCGCGGAGACCGCCTCGAAGATGTCGCGGTGACATTCGAGAATCCGGACCCGGACCTCATCGAGCCGCGTCGCGTCGTAGCGCTTCTGATTGAGGGCCCGCAGCACGACATCGATCCACGCGACATAGATCGGGTTTTGCGTCGCAACCGAGAGCTGTCGGTGAAAAGCGATGTCCGCCTGCTTGAAGAGCTCTGGATTTTCCAGCGCCCGCGCCATCATCTCGAGATAGAAGGACAGGCCCTCGATGTCGGCCTCAAGCGCGTTCTGCGCCGCCAGGCTGGCGATGTGTCCCTCGATGACGCCGCGCGCCTCGGCAAAATGATTGAGGGACAGTTTCGACAGCGAAGCGACGAGATGGCCCGTGAGCGCCAGTTCTCCGCCGACCTCCAGGCGGACGAAGGCGCCGCGCATCGCATCGATGCGCACGAGCCCCGCCCCCTCGATGATCCGGAGAGCTTCGCGAACCACCGGCCGGCTGACGCCGAGGCGCTGTGCCAGAACCCGCTCGCCGGGCAACTGCTCGCCCGGCAGCCAGCGGGCGGCGTCGATATCGCGGGCGAGCTGTTCCGCGATGCGATCCCTCAAAGAGTGTGTCATTGCAACGGACCTCCAGAGCATCCAGGGCATCGAGAGCAGCATGCTACAAGCGACAGCGAAAGCAACTGGTCATACCATCTCGTAGGCGCATTTGGATAATATTTGCGCTCATGTTTAGCTCTCTTGCTCAACAGTTGAGCTTTACTGTGCGGCTCGGAGACCTATCATGAATTCGCTGCGCCTTTGATCGTAGCAAATGAGCGATCATCTATTTGGCGACATAACTCCAGCTTCTGTTGACGAGCTTTGCGATCGTGATCGACGCAGTGAAGAAGGATTCCTCTATGGCAGAACCTCTCACCGATCCCTTCGAGTTCGAGCTCTTCAAAAACTCGATACTGTCCGTCGCCGACGAAATGGCGCTGACGGTTCACCGCACAACCTATTCGAACGTCCTGCGGGACAATCTCGATTATTCTACGGCCTTCTTCGATGCCGAAGGACTGATGGTGGCGCAGGGATTTTCGCTGCCCGGCCATCTTGGCTCCATGCCGACTGCCCTAGCGGCGGTGCTGAAGCGCTTCCATGGCGACGTCCATCCCGGCGACGTCTTCGCGCTGAACGACCCCTTCGACGGCGGCATGCACCTGCCCGACATCTTCATCTTCCAGCCGATCTTCATCGACGGAGAGTTGATGGCCTTCGGCGGCTCGATCTCGCATCACACCGACGTCGGCGGCCGGGTTGCCGGCTCCAATGCCTCGGATTCGACCGAGACCTATCAGGAGGGACTGCGCATTCCGGTGATGCGCATCTTCGACGCCGGCAAGCGCAATGACACCTTCTTCGCCTTCGTCGAGAAGAACGTCCGCGTCCCCGCGAAGGTGTTCGGCGACATCCGCGCCCAGCTTTCGGCCTGCCACATCGCGGACGTCGCCTTCAAGGAGCTGTGCGCGCAATACGGGAAGGACAAGGTCAAGCGCTACATGGCGGAACTGTTGGATTATTCCGAGCGTCTGACGCGTGCTGAGATCGCCAAGCTTCCGGACGGCTCCTTCACCTTCGAGGACTGGATCGACGATGACGGCATCGACATCGGCAAGCCGATCCCGCTCAAGGTGCGCATCGAGAAGAAGGGCGACGGAATCCTGTTCGACTGGACCGGGTCTTCGCCGCAGGTGAAGGGTGCGCTCAACTCGACGACCTCGTACACCAAGTCCGTCTCCTATTGCGGGCTGATGTCGGTCCTCGAGAACTCGATCCCGAACAATGAAGGCGTCTTCCGGGCTGTCGAGGTGATCGCGCCTGAGGGCAGCATCACCAACTGCGTGTTGCCCGCGGCCACCGCGGCGCGCGGGCTGACGGGCTTCCGCATGGTCGACGTCGTCTTCGGCGCCTTCGCGCAGATGGCGCCCGACAAGGTCTACGCCTGCTCGGACGGCGGCAACACCAACATATCGATCGGCGGCTACTATGACGACCTGTCGCCGTTCATCTATTGCGACTTCACCTCCGCCGCCTGGGGCGGCCGGCCCTGGGCCGACGGCATCGACGGCAACTCACACATCTTCGCGAACATGGCCTCGCAATCGGTCGAGGTGACCGAGGCCGAGCAGCCCGTCATGATCAACGCCTACGAGTTCATGCCTGACCGTGGCGGCGCGGGACGGTTCCGCGGCGGCGCGCCCTACCGGCGTAGCTACCGCTTCCTGGCCAAGGGAGGCACGATCTCGGTGCGCTCCGACCGGCGCGAGTTCCGCGCCTACGGCCTCTACGGGGGCGAGCCGGGTTCGCCATCGATGAACTATCTGACTTCGGCCAAGGACGGGAAGCGCCGGATCCTGCCGTCGAAATTCACGACGGAACTGCGCAAGGACGACCTCTTCGTCCATGAGGTCTCGGGTCCTGGCGGCTGGGGCGACCCGCTGGAACGGGACCCGGCCAAGGTGATCAAGGACGTGCGCAACGGCTTCACCTCACCGGAAGCGGCCGGGCGCGACTACGGCGTCCTCTTCGATCTTGCGACCCTGGTCGTCGACGAAACGGCGACGGCGGCGCGGCGTGCGCGGCTGGCGCGCGAGCGCGGCCGCAGCGAAACGCCGTTCATTACGCGCGAGCCCACCTTCATAATGGCGGTCGCGGCCGAATAGCAGCCGGGTCTGGCACGCAGCACCAGCGGAGAAGCGTTTCATGACGGGCTACAGGGTCGGCGTCGACATCGGCGGAACCTTCACGGACATCGTGCTTCTCGGCGACGACGGCGAAATGGTGACCCGCAAGGTGTCGTCCACAGTCGATAACTACGCCCGCGCCATCACCGACGGCCTCGTCGCGCTCTTCGACGATGTCGGCATCGAGCGCGCGGCCATCGGCGAGGTGCTGCACGGCACGACGGTCGCCTCCAACGCGATCCTGGAGCTCAAGGGCGCACGGACTGGCCTCATCACTACCAAGGGGTTCCGAGATGTCCTGGAACTGCGCACGCTGCGCATGCCCAAGCTCTACGATCTCACCTGGACCAAGCCGCCCATGCTGGTCGAGCGCTATCTCCGGCTCGAGGTTGAAGAGCGCATGACCGCAGCCGGAGAGGTCGAGACGCCACTCGACCGGGCTGAAGTCGAGAGCGTCGTCGATCGCCTCGTCGCCGATGGCGTCGAGGCGATCTCGGTATGCCTGCTCCACTCCTACGCCAATCCCTCGCATGAGAGGATGATCAAGGAGATCGTGATGGCACGCGCGCCGGGCATGGTGATCTCGATTTCGAGCGAGGTCCTGCCCGAGATCAAGGAATACGAGCGCACCTCGACCACGGTCATCAATTCCTACGTCAAGCCGATCGTCGGCCGTTATCTCGAATCCCTGATCGCCGACCTGAACCGCATCGAGGTGAAGGCGCCGCTCCTGCTCATGCAGTCGAATGGCGGGCTCACTCCGGCCAAGGCCGCCGCCGAGATGCCGGTCAACATCATCGAGTCCGGCCCAGCAGCAGGGGTCGTCGGGGCGCAGCAGCTCGCCCGCCGCATCGGCTTGTCGAAGGTCATCTCCTTCGACATGGGCGGCACCACGGCCAAGGCCTCCCTCGTCGAGCACGGCGAGGTGACGCGCGCGGAGGAATATTCCGTCGGCGGCGGCATCATGATCGGCTCGCGCCTGATGTCGGGGGCGGGCTACGCGCTCAAGGTGCCGGCGATCGACCTTGCCGAGGTCGGAGCAGGCGGCGGTTCGATCATCTCGATCGACGCCGGCGGAGTGCCGCAGGTCGGTCCGGAAAGCGCGGGCTCGTTTCCAGGGCCGGTGTGCTACGATCTCGGCGGTACGGAGCCGACGGTCACCGACGCCAATATCGTGCTCGGCTACCTCAATCCCGACCACCTGGCGGGCGGCGCGGTGAAGCTGCATGCAGAGAAGTCGCGTTCGGTCCTGAAGGCGAAGGTCGCCGATCTGCTGGGCTTGCCGCTCGAGCGCGCGGCCTATGGCGCGCATCTCGTCGCCGCCTCCAACATGATGCGGGCGATCAAGGCCGTTTCGAGCGAGCGCGGCCGCGATCCGCGCGGATATTCGCTCGTGGCGTTCGGCGGCAACGGGCCGCTGTTCGCGGCCGGCATGGCGAAGGCGCTGATGATCGGCACCGTCATCGTGCCGCCTTCGGCCGGCGTCTTTTCCTCCGTCGGCCTGCTGTTTTCGGACGTCGAATATCATCTTTCGCGCACTTACCGGCAGATTGTCGGCGGGCTCGACGTCGCGGCCCTCGCGGCGGCCTGGGCGGCGCTCGAGGACCAGGCGAGGGAGCGGCTCTCGGCCGATGGCTACGCGCCGGAGCAGATGCGGCCCAAGCGCTTCTGCAAGCTTCACTATCGCGGCCAGGCCTACGAGCTGACGGTCCCGATGCCGGAGGGACCTGTCGACGGGACGACGTCCGCCGCGCTAACGGAGGCTTTCGGCGCCGAGCACGAGCGCACCTACGGCCACCGCGGCGGCCCCGATGAGCCGGTCGAGTTCGTCAGCATCAACCTCGCCGCCGGCGCCGAGTTCGCGGCTCCGCGCGTGCTGAAGCGCCTCGGCGCCGCGCAGGGCCTGCCCGAACCGCTGGTTCGCGACGCCTATTTCGGCCCGCAGCACGGTTGGATGAGCACGCCCGTCTTGTCGCGCGGCCATCTCGGCAAGACCTGGAACGGCCCGCTCGTCATCGAGGAATACGACTGCACCTGCGTGGTGCCGCCCGGCATGACGGCGCGCCTCGACGATTTCGGCAACATCGTCATCGATACGGGTGCCAAGGATACGAGTGTCAAGGATACGGGTGCCAAGAAAACAACGATGTGACGCCCCGAAGCGGCACACGAATCCAAAGAGGAAACGCCAAGGAGGTCATCGCAACAGCTGAGGAGAACCAGCGCATGTCGACGACCCAAACCCCAACGAGACGCGCCCTTCTGCAGGCAGCTGCAGGGGCGGGAGCTGGGCTCGGTCTCCAGCCCCTGCTCGGCTCACTGGCGAACGCCCAGCCCGCGAGCGGCAAGACCCTAACGGTCGCGATCCCCGGCGTTCCGGTGACGCTCGACCCGATCAACCTTACCAACCACGACTGGATGGCGGCAAGCCAGACGATCTACGAGAACCTGATTGAGTTCGACGTCAACGGCGAAATGCGACCGCAGCTCGCCGCGGCGATGCCGACCGTCTCGCCCGACAAGACAACCTATACCTTCGACCTGCGCGATAACGTCTATTTTCACAACGGCAAGAAATTCTCGGCGGAAGATGTCAAGTATAGCTACGAATACCTCCTTGACCCGGCGAACAAGGCCGTGCGCCGGCCGGTGTTCGCCCGCATCGAGAAGGTGAGCGTCATCAACCCGCTCCGGGTCGAGTTCAAGCTCTCCGAGCCGTACGGGCCGTGGCTCGCGTTCCAGACCAAGTGCATGGGCATCTTCCCGGCCGGCTCGCGCGAGGCGAACTCGCCCGACGTCTTCCGCAACGCGCCCGCCGGCCTTGGCACGGGCCCGGGCATTTTCGAAGAATGGAAGCCGAACGAATACATCAGCTTCCGGCGCAACCCGAACTATTGGCGCAAGGGCCTTCCGTCATGGGAGCGGCTCGTCATCCGCCAGATCAACGAGGAATCGGTCCGCGTGGCCTACCTCCTGTCCGGCCAGGTCGATCTGATCAGCGCGCCACCGCCCCGCGACTTCGAGCGCCTGAAGAAAATGGCCAACCTCAGCGGCGGCAGCCGCGCAACGCTGGGCGGCTGGTTCGCCATCAACACGAACAACTCCAAGCCGCCCTTCGACGACGTGAACTTCCGGAAGGCGATCTCGCATGCCATCGATCGCGACGTCATCGCCAATAAGGTCTATTACGGCCTGCTCTCGCCCGCTGCGATGCCGGCGCCGAAGGGAGCGTGGTGGTACAATGAGAGCCATGACCGCGCGGCGTCCTTCGACCTCGCCAAGGCCCAAGACCTGCTCGCCCGCTCGAAATATCCGAAGGGGGCTTCCTTCGACCTTGCGATCCCCGCCGAGCCCTACCTTCTCGACGTCAAGGACGCGGCGCTCGTCATACAGTCGCAGCTCTCCAAGATCGGCGTCAAGGTCAACCTGAAAGTTAGCGAATTCCAGGTCTTCTTCGCGGCGGCGGTCAAGGGGGAGCAGCAGGCGGGCATGTTCGTCAACATGTCGCCCGGCGAGCCGACCTATCACCTGCAGAATTCGCTGACCCCGAACCAGCTCCTGACCAAGACGGTAAACTATGACGGGCCCGAGATGCTGGCCCTCCTCAAGCAGGGCTTTGCCGAAGACGACCGCGAGAAAGCCAAGCAGATCTATTCGAACCTTCAGGCCGTGCTCGTACGCGACATGCCGATGGTCTGGGTCGGCTTCGTCCACGCCGCCAATCTCTGGCGCAAGGCGACGGTGAAGGAGTTCACGGTCAACCAGGGCGTCACCTTCTCCTGTCGCGACGTGGCATGAGGATCGCGTCCTGGCCGAAGCGGGCTGACAAGGAGACCTGACATGCTGCGCATGCTTCTCAACCGCTTGGCGTTCTCGATCCTCGCGCTGCTCTTCGTCGGGCTGCTGCTTTTCGTGCTGACGCGCGGCGTGCCGGGCTCCCCCGCGCGCGTCGCGCTCGGCCTGGAGGCGACGGATACGCAGATCGCCCAATTCGAGAAGGACCACGGCCTCGATCGACCCGTCGTGGAGCAATATATCCGCTGGCTCGGCCAACTCGTCCTGCACGGCGACTTCGGCCGCTCCTTCGTCACGGGCCGCTCGATGAACGCGCTCCTGACCGAAACCCTGCCGATCACGCTGGAGCTCGTGCTGTTCGCCTTCGCCTTCGCGGTCGCGGTCGCGCTCCCGATAGGCGTGCTGTCGGCAGTCTATGAGGGCACCTGGATCGACCATGCCGCGCGCATCTTCGCCGTCATCGGCGTGTCGGTGCCGGGGTTCTGGCTCGGGCTCATGCTAATCCGCTTCCCGGCCGTGGAGTTCGGCTGGTTCCCGCCTGGCGGCTTCGTTCCGCTGTCGGACGGGCTCGTGGCGCATCTGCAGTCCATCGCCCTGCCCGCCTTCGCGCTTGGCGTCTACTATATCGCCATCCTGAGCCGGATGACCCGTTCCGGCCTCGTCGAGACGCTCGGCAGCGAATACGTCCGCACGGCTCGCGCGCTCGGCCTTCCGCGCGGGCGGGTGCTCTGGTACGCGCTGAAGAACGCGCTCGTCCCGGTCGTCAGCGTCGGCGCCATGTCGTTCGGCTACATGTTCGGCTGGGCGCTGATCGTCGAATACCTTTTCAATATTCCGGGCATGTCCAATGCGCTCCTGACCGCGGTCGGCCAGCGCGACTACTTCACCATGCAGGCGGTGGTCTACGTCTTCACCATCATCTTCATCGTCTCGAACCTCGCCGCCGATCTCCTCAACCGCCAGCTCAACCCGAAGCTGGCGAGCGCCCAGCCATGAGCGTCGCGGAAAAGCGCCCCCTTGCCGAGGCGAGCCACGTCATGGCGGCGCTCCAGCGCATATGGCAGGGCGCGCGCCTCAACTGGGCGACGACGACCGGAGCGGTCATCGTGCTCGTCGCCATCGGTGCGGCGATCTTCGCCCCGCTGATCGCACCCTACGATCCCATCGAGATCGCCATCGAAAACAAGCTGCTGCCGCCCTCCGCCGAATTCTGGCTCGGCACCGACCATGGCGGGCGCGACATCCTGAGCCGCGTGATCTGGGGCGCGCGCGCCTCGCTGACGGTGAGCCTGCTCGCCGTCGTAATCGGCGTCACCGGCGGCGTCCTGATCGGGCTGTTCGCCGCCTATCACAGCGGAAGCTGGGTGGAGCAGATCGTGATGCGCGCGATCGACGCCATCGCCTCGATTCCCCTCCTCATCTGGGCGATCGCGATCATCGGCATCGTTGGTGTGGATTCCGTCGATATCGGGCCGTTCACCTTCACGAACGTGCACAAGCTCCTGATCCTGATCGGCCTGCTCTACATGCCGACGCTCGCGCGCATCACCCATGCCGTCGCCCAGGTCGAGATGACCTCTGACTACGTCAAGGCGCGGCGCGTGCAGGGGGCCGGCAATCTCGCGATCATGTTCGGCGACGTCCTGCCGAACTGCCTGTCGCCGCTGATCGTGCAGGCGACGCTGCTCGTTGCGATCGGTATCGTCGTCGAGGCGTCGGTCAGCTTCGTCGGGCTGGGCGTGCAGCCGCCGACGCCGAGCTGGGGCTCGATGCTCGCGGACGCGCGCAATTATGTCTTCTCGGGCGAGTGGTGGTTGCCCGTCTTCCCCGGCGCGGCGATCTCGCTCACTGTCATCGGCTTCAACCTCCTTGGCGATGGGCTTCGCGACGTCCTCGATCCCCGCCGCAGCACCGGGAGGCTCCTGACGTGACCGCTCTTCTGCTCGACGTCCGCGACCTACGGGTCTCCTTCCCGATGGCGAACGGCATGACTGAGGCCGTGCGCGGGGTGAGCTTCTCGGTGGCACCGGGCGAGGCGATCGGCATCGTCGGCGAGTCGGGCTCCGGCAAGAGCGTCAGCGCGCTGGCCGTCATGCGGCTGGTGGCGCAGCCGGGCCGGATCACCGGCGGCGAGATACTGTTCGAGGGCCGCGATCTGGCCGCCCTCGACGAGAAGGCGATGCGCACCGTGCGCGGTCGCCACATCTCCATGGTGTTCCAGGACCCGCTGAGCTCGCTCAACCCGGCCTTCACCATCGGTCAGCAGCTCGTCGATACCGTCCGCGCGCACAGGCCGGCCGCCACGCGCGAAGCAGCCCGCGACCGGGCGGTCGAGGTGCTCGAGCTCGTCGGCATCACCGAAGCCGGCCGCCGGCTCACGAGCTATCCGCACGAATTCTCGGGCGGCATGCGCCAGCGCGTCATGATTGCGCTCGCCATCGCCTGCGAGCCGAAACTGCTCATCGCGGACGAGCCGACGACGGCCCTCGATGTAACGATCCAGGCACAGGTCGTGGCGCTGCTGTGGCAGCTGCGCGAAAAGCTCGGCCTCTCCGTGCTGTTCATCTCGCACAATCTCGACCTCGTGGCCGAGATCTGTGACCGCGTCTACGTGATGCATACGGGCAACGTCGTCGAGCATGGTGATGTCGAGGACATCTTCCTGCGACCGCAGCACTCTTACACGCGCATGCTGCAGAACTGTATTCCGCGCATCGAGGGCGTCGAGCCGTGGAGCGCTGCGGCTCGATCCAGCACCGGCGAGGTAGCGCCATGACATCGCAGCGGGAGCCCGAAATCCTTCTCGAATTCGTCAAGGCGCGGAAGGAATTCGTGCTGGACGACGGGCTGATCAACCGCCTGACCGGCAAGCGCCGCCTGCTGCGCGCACTCGACGACGTGTCGCTGACGGTCCGTCGGGGCGAGATCGTCGGCCTGGTCGGCGAGAGCGGCTCGGGCAAGTCGACGCTGGCCCAGGCCGCCGTCCGGCTGCTGACCGTGGATGAGGGCTATGTGAACTATCGCGGCGAGAATCTCGCGAGCGCGCGCGGCGGCGCCCTGAAGGATTTTCGCCGCAGCGTGCAGATGGTGTTCCAGGACACCGGCTCCTCGCTCAACCCGCGCAAGACCGTCGGCCGTGCCCTCGACGAGTCGCTCGCCCTGCGCGGCCTAGCCAGAGCGAGACGGGCGGAGCGTTCGAACGAGCTTCTGAATCTCGTCGGCCTCGAGGGCGTGCTGCGGCAGCGCTATCCGCACCAGCTTTCGGGCGGCCAGCGCCAGCGCGTCGCGATTGCCCGTTGTCTCGCCCTCGAACCCGAATTCCTGGTCGCGGACGAGCCGGTGGCCTCGCTCGATGTCTCGCTGCAGTCCCAGATCATCAGGCTCCTGCTGAAGCTGCGCAACGAACTCGGGCTGACGCTGCTGTTCATCAGCCACGACTTAGCGCTGGTGAGCCACATCAGCACGAGGGTCGCGGTGATGCATGCTGGCCGCATCGTCGAGGAGGGGCCACCCGAGACAGTGCTGCGCTCCCCCTCCGACCCTTACACGCGGGCCTTGCTGGCTGCGATCCCGAAGGGCATCAAGGGCCGCCGCGCCCGCAGGGAGTCGGCGCTCCTGTCCGCATCCGCGCATAAGGAGGCCGCGGAATGACGAGCCTGCGCCCGGCCTGGCTCGAAATCGACCTCGACGCCCTCGCCCACAATGTCCGCCTCCACCGCCGCGCCGCCGGCCCGGACTGCCGCTTCTTCGCGGTCGTGAAGGGTGACGGCTATGGCGTCGGCGTGGTCGAATCCGCGCGGACGGCGCTCGCCGCCGGCGCGGACGCGCTCGCGCTCGGCAACCCGGACGAGGTCGCGACGCTGCGGCAGGCCGGGGTTTCGGCGCCGATCCTGCTCTACGCGTCGAGCCTGCCCGAGGACGCTGCCGCCATTGCCGATCTGGGCGTCATCCCGACCATCCATGACGAGGCCAGCCTCGATGCCTTGGCCGCGCTCGGGCGGGAACTGGACGTCTGGGTCAAGCTCGATTGCGGCGTCGGCAGGCTCGGCTTTCTCCCAGGCGCGGCGGAAGCAGCCTTCCGCCGCCTCGCCGCCGCCAGGCATCTCAGGCTCGGCGGCGTCTACAGCCATTTCCGCAACCCGCATGACGAAAGCCAGCTCCGCAGCCAGGCCGCGATCTTCCTCTCGGGCTGCGCGGCGGCAACGGGTGCGGGCTTCACCGGTTTCGAGCGAATGGTCGCGTCGAGCCGTGTCGTGCTGGGCGCCCCCGACCTGCGGCTCACCGCGATCAATCCTGGCAAGGCACTTTATGGCTATGTCGATGCGACCTGGCCGCATGCGGACGACATACGCCCGGTCGTGGCGGCCCTGAAGGCGCGCGTCATCCAGGTGAAGGACCATCCTCCGGGCGTCGTCCTCTACGGCGAGGACAGGCCGCTCGCCTCGCCGCGCCGGACCGCCGTCGTGCCGCTCGGCCATGTCGACGGGCTCAACCATCTACCGCCATGCGGCGAGGTGCTGGTCGGCGGACGCCGTGCGCCGATCCTGAGCCGACGCGGCATCGAGCATACCGTGATCGACGTCACGCATCTGCCGCCGGTCGCGATCGGCGACGAAGTCGTCGTGCTCGGGCGTCAGGGCTCGGAATCGATCAGCGCGGCGGAGATCGCGGCCACCATGGGCGTCGCCATGCCGGAACTCGTGGCGCGCCTCGCCCGGATGGCGCCCCGGCGATATCTGCCGGTTCGCACGCGGGCGGCGCTGTCCGTGGCCGCCGAATGACACCGCACGGACCGAGGAAAGGAAACCCGTGATGACAGCCCTGTCCCCGGCGGCTACCACCGCTTTCCGGCCTCCCCGCATCATCGACGAATATCTCGACCGTACGCCGTGCTCGCGCGAGCTTTTCGCGCGTTCGGCCACGCTTTTTCCGAGCGGTATCACCCATGACAGCCGCCAGCTCGATCCCTACCCGATCTATGTCGAGCGGGCGGCCGGCCCCTTGAAATGGGACGTCGACGGCCACGAATACGTCGATTACATCGGAGGCCATGGCGCGCTCATCCTCGGCCACAACGATCCCGACGTGACGATGGCCGCTGCGGCCCAACTGGCCAAGGGCACGCATTACGGCGCGAGCCATCAGCTCGAAGTCGAATGGGGCGAGGAGATTCGAAGGCTCGTGCCATCGGCCGAGCGCATACGCTTCACCAACTCCGGCACGGAGGCCACGCTGCTCGGCCTGCGCCTCGCCCGGGCGGCGACCGGCAAACCGCGCGTGCTGCGCTTCGCCGGCCATTTCCACGGCTGGCACGACCACGCCACGATCGGCCACATGATGCCCGACAGCACGCCGACGATCGGCGTGCTGTCGGGCATAGCCGAGAACGTCGTCGTCGTGCCGTCGGGGGATCTGGAGCGCACCAGACATGTCTTGGAGACTGATGACGGCATCGCCGCCGTCATCATCGAGCCGACCGGCGCGACCTTCGGCCGCGTACCGATCGCGGAGGAATTCCTGCACGCACTGCGCGATCTGACCGCCAGGCACGGCGTCGTGCTCATCTTCGATGAGGTCATCACCGGTTTCCGGGTGTCACCCGGCGGCGCCCAAGGAGCCTTTGGCATCCGGCCCGACCTGACGTCCTTCGCCAAGATCGCGGCCGGCGGCTTTCCCGGCGCCGCCATCGTCGGCCGCAAGGATCTGCTCGACCCGCTGGACTATGAGGTAACGAAGCGGCGCGGCAGCGAGAAGGTGCGCCATCAGGGCACGTTCAACGCCAATCCGGTCTGCGCCGCGGCGGGCGCGGCCGCCTTGCGCAAGATCGGCTCGACCGATGCCTGCGCTCGCGCGAACGCCACCGGCGCCAAGCTGCGTGAGGCGCTCAACGCGGTTCTCGAGCAGGAAGGCGTCGCCTGGGCGGTCTATGGCCGCTTCTCGGCCTTCCACATCTTCACCAACCCGAAGGGCCGCGAGATCAGGCCGGCGAGGTTCGACGCCTTCGCCTGCCCGGCTGACGAGTTGCGCGGCAACGACCCCGCAACGCTGACCGCGCTGCGCCTCGCCCTCCTCGTCGAAGGGATCGACATTGCCGGTTGGCCGGGGGGCATGATCTCCGCCACGCATGACGACGGCTGTGTCGAGCGCACGATCGCAGGCTTCCGCTCGGCCCTGCATTCCTTGAAGAAGGACAATGTTCTGCCGGCCTGACGCCGAGCCGGCCGAACGAGCAGAAGAACGGAGAGACGATGACTACGCTTGTCGAAAACGCCCAGACCGGCCTGTTGGACGCCAGACAATTCTGGCAGACGCTGGGCGCGCGCGCCACCGGCATGACGATCGTGACGACGCAGGGGCCGGACGGGCCGGC
>Ga0209117_1000588_pt1 | contig 14472 bp, 12 predicted proteins | sample BlaSpr_A8_OM2_M2_FD_187978 | JGI IMG/M metagenome (GOLD analysis project Ga0209117, IMG submission 187978) | Forest soil microbial communities from Thunder Bay, Ontario, Canada - Black Spruce, Ontario site 2_A8_OM2_M2 (SPAdes) (version 2) | ecosystem: Environmental > Terrestrial > Soil > Boreal...
GCACAAACGGCGCCCGGCGCTGAGATCCGCTCGATGCTGATCTCCGCGCTCGTCCACGCGATCCAGCGGGTCCTGGCCGAGGTGTACACGCTGACCGATCCGGAAGTCATCGCCGAGATAGTCGACGCGCATCGCCGTGGCGCCACGGTTCGCGTGCTGCTGGACCCCCACCAGCCGTACAACCAGCACGGATACGAGGTACTTCGGGCGGGCGGCGTGGAAGTGCACTGGTACCCGGTTCCTCGCCAGGCGAAGCTCCACGCCAAGATCGGATTGTTCGACGGCATCCTGGTGCTTGGGTCGGCGAACTGGACGCTAAGCGGGCTAGGGGTGAACCACGAGCTGGACATCGAGACGGGCGATCCGGCCGCGGTCGAGACGTATGCGGCGCGCTTTGCCGCGGACTGGGCGAACGCCGGTGGTTAGCCGGGCGGGGGCCCGGACTGGCCAGGCGAGGGCGGGCCTGAGGAGCCCAGCGAAGGCGGGCCTGAAGTGGTCGACGTGGGGCCGAAGTTGACCTGCGGCACCGCGCGGTCGGCCTCGTCGGCCTGGAAGAACCCAAACGGCTTGAAGCCCAGGGCTCCGGCGATGAGCGAGGTAGGGAGGGTCTGCAGCTTGATGTTGTAGTCGCGCACGTTCCCGTTGTAGAAGCGGCGCGAGAACTCGATCTTGTCCTCGGTGGCGGTGAGAGTCTCCTGGAGGCTGGTGAAAGCCGAGATCGCCTTGAGCTCGGGATAGTTCTCGGTGGTCGCGAACAGGCTGCGCAGGCTCTGGCTCAGCATGTTCTCGGCCTGCCCGATCTTGGCCGGGTCGCCGGTCGCGCCAGCCGCCACGGCAGAGGCACGGGCGTTGGTGACCGCCTCGAGGGTCCCGCGCTCGTGGCCGACATAGCCCTGCACGGTGGCGACCAGGTTCGGGATGAGGTCGTGCCGGCGCTTCAGCTCGACGTCGATCTCAGACCAGGCTTCCTGGGTCCGGTTGCGGGCTGTGACAAGGCCGTTGTAGGTGAAGACCAGCCACAGCACGACGAGAATGACAACGCCAACTAAGACCCACCAGCCCATCAGGAAAAGATCCTACGCGTGAGCGCGCCGCGCCCAGCGGGTCTTCTTAAGCATCTTCTTGTGCTTGTGCTTGCGCATCTTCTTGCGCCGCTTCTTGATTACCGAGCCCAATCCAACTCCCAGACACGTTTTGATGTTTAAAGGGGGGTTGCCCGCCCAGCGCGGGCTCGGGAATCATACCGGAAGCTGCCAGGGCTCCGTTCGAGCCTAAACTCACCCCGATGTACTTCAACGACGCGCACGAGGAGCTGCGGCTCCACATACACAAGTTCCTCGAGAAAGAGGTCCAGCCATACCTCGAGGAGTGGGAGGAGAAGACCTTCCCGAGCTCGATCTTCAAGAGGTTCGGGGAGCTCGGATTCCTCGGTCTGCGGTATCCCCCCGAATACGGAGGCCAGGGCGGGGACTACTTCTCCGCCGTCGTCCTGGCGGAGGAGATGGCCAAGGTCGCCAGCGGGGGACTCGGCATGGCTGTGTCGGTCCAGACGGAAATGGCCACCCCGCCTGTCTTCAAGTTCGGCACTGAAGAGCAGAAGCGGAAGTGGCTCGTCCCGGCGATCCGCGGCGAGCAGATCGCCGCGCTGGCCATCACGGAGCCGGACGCCGGCTCAGACGTGGCAGGGATCACGACGGTGGCCCGCCGCGACGGAAATGACTACGTCGTGAACGGCCGCAAGATCTTCATTACCAACGGGGACCGCTGTCACTGGGCGCTGGTCGTGACGAAGGCCGAACGAGACCGCGGCCACGCGGGCTTCAACCTACTCGTGATCGAGAAGGGAACGCCCGGATTCCAGGTCACCCGCACGCTGAAGAAGCTCGGCATGCACTCGTCCGACACCGCCGAGCTGCTGTTCGAAGACTGCCGTGTGCCGGTCGGCAACCTGATCGGCGGGGAAGGGGAAGGCTTCAAGAACCTGATGTGGGAGCTCCAGGGCGAGCGAATGATCACGGCTGCCGGAACGATTGCCGGCGCCGCTCATGTGTTCGAGTACACGATGGAGTACGCACGGAACCGGATGGCGTTTGGCCAGCCGATCTCGCAGTTCCAGGTGATCAAGCACAAGCTCGTCGACATGGGGACGAAGATCGCTGCGGTCCAATCCTTTGTCTACCAGACCGCGAAGCAGTGGGATGAGGGCGCATACCCGGTGCGCGAGGTGTCACAGGCGAAGCTGCTCGCGACTCAGGTCGCTTGTGAAGTGGCCGATGAGGCGATCCAGATCCTGGGCGGGCACGGCTACATGAGCGAGTTTCCTGTCGAGCGCGCGTGGCGCGACGCCCGCCTGGCGCGGATCGGCGCCGGGACGGACGAGATCATGAAGGAGATCATCGCCAAGACCTACGGGCTTTGATCCAGGCCACGCTGTTCGCAGGATGTGAGCCGGAGGTCGCCGCCGGCGTCGACGGCAGAATCATCGCGGTAGGCGATGCCGCCCGCTCGGCAGCAGGGCGCAAGGCAAGAATCATCCGCCTATCCGGCCGCGCCTGGCCCGGCGTGATCGACTCGCACATCCATCTCGAAGGCCTCGCCGATCGCCACCTGACCCTCGACCTCACCGGGGCGGCAAACCTCGAGGAAGCGCTGGCGCGAATCAAAAGCTGGTCCGAGCAGCTGCCCCAGGACGCCTGGCTGGGGGGGGCGGGCTGGTACAACGACGCCTGGCCGGAGGCGGCTTTTCCCACTCGCAAACAGCTCGACGAGGCGGCCGGCGGAAGGCCGGCTTACCTGCGACGCAAGGACGGGCACTCGGCGTGGGTTTCCACCTCGGCGCTGAAGCGTGCCGGCATCGACCGTGCCACCGAGGACCCACCTGGCGGCAATATCGATCGGAGTAAGAGCGGCGAGCCTACAGGGATCCTTCGCGAAACCGCCATGCAACTCGTGTCCGACCTGCTGCCGCCTCCCACCGAGGCAGAGCTGGACGAAGCGATGGCAAAAGTCCTCACCGACCTCGCCGCCCTCGGTGTAACCGCGGTCCATTCCATGGACTCGGCCAAAGGCTTTGGCTCGTGGCAGCGCCTGCGACAACGCGGCCGGCTGCCCATCCGCATCACCTACAACCTCCCGCTCAAAGATCTACCGCATGCAGAGCGGATGGGTGTCCAGTCCGGCTGGGGCGACGAATGGCTTCGGATCTGGGGCGTCAAGGCATTCCTCGACGGATCACTGGGCAGCCGCACTGCGGAGATGCTTGACGGCACCGGCACGGCTCGAATGACGCAGGCCGACCTCAAAGACATGATCCAGCGGTGTGCACGCGCCGAGCTCAACGTCTGTCTCCATGCGATCGGCGACGGCGCTGTGCGGCGGGCGCTCGACGCGCTCGCCCCGCACAAGGACGCGTGGCAAGAATGGCGGCCGCGCATCGAGCACGCGCAGTGCGTGAACCCTAAGGATATGAAGCGCTTCGCGCGCATCGGCGTGATCGCCTCCATGCAGCCCATCCACGCGGTGGCGGACCGCGAACTGGTCGACGAGTACTGGCCGCGCGTCACAGCCCAGGCATATGCCTGGGGCGCGCTCGAGCGCGGGGGAGCGCGATTGGCCTTCGGCTCAGACGCACCGGTCGAGACTGCGGACCCACTCGCCGGAATCGAGGCGGCGACGGCGTGGCGCCGCAAATCGAACTGGCACCCCGACCTCGCCGTGTCAACAGCGTCGGCCCGCCGCGCTTACACAAGCAACGGCGCTTACGCCGTCGGCATGGAAAAGGACCTTGGCTCGCTGCGTCCAGGAAAGTTGTGCGACCTGACCGTGCTCGACCGAGGCCGCGTCGTGGCGACCATCGTCGGGGGCGAGGTCAGCTTCTTGCGAACGCCTCTCGCAACTTCGCGGCGGTCTGCGACAAAGCCTCATTGACGACCTTCACGTCGTCGATGACCGGCATGAAGTTCGTGTCGCCGTTCCAGCGCGGCACGACGTGAAAGTGCACGTGGTCCGGAATGCCCGCTCCCGCGGCTCGACCAATGTTGACCCCGAGGTTGAATCCCTCGGGCTTGAGCTCACCTCGAAGCACATCGACTGTACGGCGAACCGCCCGCATCAGAAAGGTCGTCTGCTCGTCATCGAGCGCCTCGAGCCCCGGCACGTGAGCAATCGGAGCCACCAGCGCGTGACCCGGGTTGTAAGGGAACTTGTTCAGCATCACGAGCGCGCCTTCGGGGCGCCACACGACCAGCTCGGCGTCTTTGTCATTCGGGTCCGCGATCACGCGGCAGAACAGGCAGCCTGGCCTCTGCTCGCCCTCGATGTACTCCATGCGCCAAGGCGCCCACAGACGCTTCATTGATCTACGTCCTTTTCTTGTTGCTGGTCACTGCCGTCTGGGGCTGGACCTTCGTCCTTGTCAAAGGCGCGCTCCAACACTACCCGACGCTGCCGTTCCTCGAGCTCCGCTTCATCCTTGCGTTTCTCGTCCTGGTGGTGCTGGTTCGCCGGCTGCCGACACGTCGGGAGCTGCGTGTCGGTCTCATCGCCGGCGCAGTGCTCGCGGCCGGCTACTGGACGCAGACCGTCGGCCTGACGATGACGAGTCCCGCCAACTCCGGCCTGATCACCGGCCTATTCGTCGTCTTCACTCCGTTGATCGACCGCCTGTTCGGCGCGAGCCTCCGCTGGTGGACCTGGATTGCCGTCGCCGCCGCGCTGACCGGCACCGTGATGCTCGTCGGCGGACCATCGAACATTGGGCTCGGCGACCTCCTCACCGTCGCCTGCGCGATCCTCTATGCGCTGCACATCGTCCTGCTCAGCAAATGGTCGCCCGGCCTCCGCTCGGCGCCACTCGCGATGGTCCAGATGGGCGCCGGCGCGCTCATCTTCACAGGGACCGGATCGTGGTCACTCCAAGCTCCAGGTCCCAATGTCTGGTTCGCGATCGTGATCACCGGCGTGTTCGCCTCGGCGCTGGCTTTCTACATCCAGACCTGGGCGCAGCAGAACCTCAGCGCGAGCCGGACCGCCCTCATCCTGACCACCGAGCCGGCCTGGGCCCTCGTCGCCGCCGTCGTCCTGGCAGGCCAGCGGTTCGGGGCGCTGCAGGCCGCCGGAGCAGCTTTGGTGCTCGCCGCGATCGTGGGCCACGAACTCGCCCATCTAAAATTCAAAGCCCATGGAGTCCAAGCCCCGCCGTAGCTCCTACGTGCCACAGGAGATTGAGCCCAAGTGGCAGAAGACGTGGGAAGAGCGCGGCGTCATGAAGGCGTCCGACAACTCGCCGAAGCCGAAGTACTACGACCTCGTCATGTACCCGTATCCGTCCGGCGACCTCACCGTCGGGCACGCACGCAACTATGTGATGGGCGACGTGCTCGCCCGCATGAAACGGATGCAGGGCTTCGAGGTCCTTCACCCGTTTGGATGGGACGCATTCGGCCTGCCCGCCGAGAACGCGGCGATGAAGCGCGGCAACCTGCATCCCGAAACGTGGACGCTCGCCAACATCGAGAAGGGAAAAGCCGAGTTGAAGATGATGGGGATCCTGTACGACTGGGACCGCGAGGTCACCAGCTGCATGCCCGATTACTACCGCTGGACTGAGTGGCTGTTTCTCCTTTTCTACGAGCGCGGGCTGGCCTATCGCGCCATGGCCCCGGTCAACTGGTGTCCGGTGGACAAGACGGTGCTGGCCAACGAGCAGGTGATCAACGGCAGATGCTGGAGGCACCCGGACGTCGAGGTCGAGAAGCGCGACCTCGAACAGTGGTTTCTGAAGATCACCGACTACGCTGACCGGCTGCTCGACGACATGGTGCTGCTGGACAAGTGGCCGAACAAGGTGCGCGTCATGCAGACGAACTGGATCGGCCGCAGCCAGGGAGCCGAGGTCGACTTCCCCGTGGTCGGTCTCGAAAACGAGGTGGTGCGCATCTACACGACTCGCCCGGACACGTTGTTCGGAGCGACCTTCATGGTCCTGGCCCCGGAACATCCCCTGGTCGAGCGGATCACGACCGACGAGCACCGCGCGCGCGTCAAGGAATACGTGGAGCAGGCGCGCAAGGCGACCGAGATCGACCGCCTGTCGACCGAGCGTCCGAAGACAGGTGTGGCGACCGGCGGCTTTGCGATCAACCCCGTCAACGGCGAACAGATCCCCATCTGGGTCGCCGACTACGTGCTGATGACATACGGCACCGGGGCGATCATGGCCGTTCCGGCGCACGACGAGCGCGACTTCGAATTTGCCAGGACATACAACCTGCCCATTCGCGAGGTGATCGCTCCGCAGGGCCAGCCGCCGGACACGCTGACCGAGGCCTACACCGGGCCGGGCGTGATGGTCAACAGCGGCGAGTTTTCAGGGCTCGATTCGAAGGCGGGAATCGAGCGGGTGATCGAGTGGCTCGAGAGAGAGGGCAAGGGGAAGCACGCGGTGAAGTACCGGTTGCGCGACTGGCTCATCTCGCGCCAGCGGTACTGGGGATGTCCGATCCCCATCGTCTACTGCCCGACCGACGGCATCGTGCCGGTGCCTTACGCCGACCTGCCGGTCGTGCTGCCGAAGGAATACAAGCCGCTTGCCGAGAATCCTTCATTCATCAAGACGACCTGTCCGAAATGCGGGCAGGAGGCGCGTCGAGAGACGGACACGATGGACACCTTCGTCGACTCGTCCTGGTACTTCCTGCGCTACGCGAGCCCTCACGAGACGACGCGTCCCTTCGACCCCGAGCTGGCCAACCACTGGATGCCGGTCGATCAGTACACCGGCGGCGTTGAGCACGCAATCCTCCACCTCCTCTACTCGCGCTTTTTCACAAAGGTGCTGCACGACGCAGGTTTGCTAAATGTGTCGGAGCCATTCATGCGCCTGTTCAACCAGGGGATGGTGAAGCGGTTCGGGCAAGTGATGTCGAAGTCGTTGGGCAACGGTGTGTCGATCGACGAGCTGGTCGCCGCGCAGGGCGCTGACGCGGGCCGCGTCTACGAGATGTTCATCGGTCCGCCGGAAGAGGACGTCGAATGGACTGACTCCGGGCTCAACGGAGTCTCTCGCTTCTTGCTCCGAGTGTGGAGGCTCGTGCTCGAACCTTCGACGATCGTGGTCGAGGGCTCGGACGCCGATGCCGCGGTGCTGCGCCGCAAGGTCGCGCAGACGGTGGGCAAGGTGACGGAGCATTTCGACGAGCTCAGGTTCAACACCGCGGTGGCCGCCCTGATGGAGCTGGCCAACACCATGCAGGACTACTTGCAGCGCGGAGGCGCGCAGGACGGCGAGTGGGTCTATTCGGTGCGGACGCTCGTCAAGCTGCTCAACCCCCTTGCACCGCATCTTGCCGAAGAGATGTGGGCGAAGCTAGGCGAACCTGGAATGCTGGCCGATCAGTCGTGGCCTGTTTTCGAACCCGGCGCGGCCGCCGAACCCAAGGTGACGCTGGTCATCCAGGTGGGCGGGAAGCTGCGCGACCGCGTCACCGTCGACGCAGGCCTCCCTGAGGAGGTGGCGCTCGAGGTCGCGATGCGAAGCGAGAAGGTTCGCGCCGCGCTCAACGGGCGCGGCCCCTCGAAGGTGATCTACGTCCAGGACCGGCTGATCAACCTCGTCCCTTAACAACCAGGGTTGACCTGCCCCAAAGACCGCCAATACGATCCTCCCGCCGCATCCCCCCTCGGGTGGGTGGGGGGGAGTGGGTGGGTTAAGAAAAGACGCGATCCTTATTGCTGTGGGACTGGGAGCCGGATTCCCGAGTCAAGCAGGTAGTCGGCGGTCACTGTTGAGCCAGCTTTGACGCTCACCGCCGCCGGACCACTGACGATCCGCCTGTAGTTCTTGGCGCTCACTTTGTACGTGCCCTCGGTGAGTTCGATCCTGTAGCGCCCGTTGTTATCGGTAAGGGTGCTCGCCACCTTCTCCCCGGAGGTGAAGCTCAACTCGACCCCCGCCGCGGCCATCATCCTGCACGGGACTGCGTCCTGCGGCTGCGCAGGCTGTGCAGGCTGCGCCGGCTGGCCCGACTGTTTCGGCGGCACCTGCTCGATGGGGCCGCATGGCATGACCGACACCGTTCCGGTGACCGTCCCCGTGCCTGAAGGCGACCCTCCCGGAAACGAATACGCGCCGCAGGCTGCGGTCAGCAGAACTAGCACCCCGAGCAGGACGTTTCTCATCTCTAGACCCAACGCTACCGGCTGCCCGCAGGTCACGCACGCCGATCGATCCCGTGCCCCCCGCGCGCTAGTGTTGAACCTCGCTGCCCGGTGGCCAAGCGGTAAGGCAGAGGACTTTGGATCCTCGACCGAAGGTTCGAATCCTTCCCGGGCAACCATGCCGATCAGGCGCCTTAACACCCTGGGTTCCTCCGGCAGGACATCCAACCTAGGCTCGGTTCATGCGCCTCATCCCGGGCTGGAAGCACATCCTTCTGCTCGCCGTGCCGCTTGCCCTGGGCCTCGCAGCTCTGGCCGGCGCCTCCCTCTACGCCTCCACCGCGGCCACACCGCCCACGGCCCAATCCATCCCCCTCAACGCAGCGCAAGACGTACCAACCGCACCTGGCCTGATGGTCCACGTGGCCGGCGCCGTCGCGAAGCCGGGAATCTACAGACTGCCCCGGGGTGGCCGCGTCTACGATGCGATCGCCGCTGCCGGCGGCCTGAGGCCCGACGCCGACCTCACGCACCTTCCCAACCTCGCCGGCCGGCTCAGGGATGGCGAGCAGGTGAAGGTCGCCTTCGCAAAAGGCGCCTCCGGCACCGTGACCTCGCGCACCAACCTCAACACCGCGTCCCTTGAAGAGCTCGAGTCGTTGCCTGGATTCAATGAAGCCTTCGCGCAGGAGGTGATCGACTACCGGGTCAACTTCGGCGGATTCCAGAACACCCGCGAGCTGGTCGACATCCTCGGCATGAGCGAGGCCGACTACGTCATCGCCCGTCGCTACATCACTTTGTGAGTCGCTTCCCGGCCCTGGTCGTAGCGACTTCATGGTGTGTCGCCCTCACCGCGACAGTCGTGCTCGCACCCGACCGACCGACCATGGGGGTGCTCGCGATCGCCCTGGCAATCCCCTGTCTGGCAGCAGCGCTAATCCTCCGGCCCGCCATCCTGGCGATCGCAATCGCCTTCGCGCTCCTCGCCGTCGGCCGCGCCGAACTGCCAGCAGCGGATCCTCAAGCTCAAAGCCGCGCCACCGGCCTCGCCGGCCAAACAGCGACCATCACCGGCCGCGTCGCCGACGACACCCGCCCATCCGGCGGCGGCGGCGAGGTCCTGGTCGAACCAAGCCGAATCCTGATCGGCAGCACGCAGGTCAGCGGCGTCGGCAACCTGATGGTCCGCTGGCGCGGCCCGACCCAGACCGGCTTCGGCGACCAGATCAAGGCCACGGGCAAGCTGATGCTGCCTCGGGACATGCCGGCCTTCGACCGCCGTGCCTATCTCGCCCAGCGCCATGTTTATGTGGAGCTCCAGTCCACCAGCTTCAACATAGTCACCGACGGATCCGGCCCGGCCAGCTTTCCCGCCTGGCTGCGCACCCATTACGCGCAGGCTCTCAACGACGCGCTCCCGCCGCCTCATGCAGGCGTGCTCATGGGAGTCGTGCTCGGCATCCGTCAGGGCATCCCGCCCGCGCTGCAGAACGCGCTCATCGCGACCGGGCTGGTGCACCTCCTGGTCCTCAGCGGCCTGAAGGTCGCCGTCTTCGCTCGCATCGTGCAAGCCGCGCTGAAACCGGTGATGGGAACCTTCGCCACCTGGCCCGCACTCGCGCTGATCGCGCTTTACGCGATGGTCGGCGGAGCCACACCCGCCGCGGTGCGCGCCGCCGCGATGGGCGGCCTCGTCATCGCGGCCTCAAAGCTCGGCCGGCCCACTCACGTCTGGACCTCGATCGCACTGACCGGCGCAGCAATGCTCGGCTGGCACCCCGAGCTTGCGTGGGACGTCGGCTTTCAGCTCTCGTTCGCCGGCACTGCCGCGATCATCCTGCTGACCCCGGCCATCGACCGACGCATCACCTTCATGCCCGCCTTGCTTCGCGAACCTTTCGCGGTCACGTGTGCCGCGCAGGTCGGGACTGTGCCGATGATGGCTACCGACTTCCATCTTCTCTCACCCGTTGCGCCGATCACCAATGCGCTGGTCATCCCGATCCTTCCTGTCCTGATCACCGCTGGCCTCTTGATTGGCGCGCTCTCAGCCATCCCCGAGCTTGCTCGCCTCGTGGCGATCCCCGTAACCGGGCTGCTCGCCTATCTGGAACAGGTCGCCTTCATCTTTGCGCGCATTCCGGCCGCGGCCATCCCGATCGCGAAATTTCCCACCTGGATGGGCATCGCCTACTACTCCGCACTGGCCCCCGCGATCGCCACCACACAGCTCTTCGGCCGCCGCCGCACCCTCGCCGCGATCACCACCGTCCTCGCGCCCGCGCTCATCGCCGCCACAGCGCTCGGCATGTGGGCGAACTCCCCACCCCAGGCGATCGTGATGGGAGTAGGTGACGGACAGGCGGTGCTGATCCGAGGTCCGCAGGGCGCGATCCTCATCGACGGCGGCCCAAGCCCCGCCCGGCTCAAGGACGAGCTCGGCGCGCAGCTGCCTCCATGGCAGAAGAAGCTCGACGCCGTCGCCATCACCGCACCGAGTCTTGGCCACGTCGGCGGATTCGCCGGCTTCGACCGCGCCGCTGCCCAGGTCCTCATCCCCGATGTGCAGCTCACCGGTTCTGCCTGGCGCACAGCAGCGCTCGAGGCAACCGCTCGCGGCGCAGCGGTCCGAAGACTGGGCGCCGGACGAACCATCACCATCGCCGGATTCGATCTCCAGGTCCTCGCGCCGGAACCTCGCGCGCCGGGCGACCAGGTCGGCGCTGCATATCTCGCCTTACGCATCGTCGCCCCAAGCGGCCGCAGCTTTTGCGACCTCAGCGACCTCGACCACGACGCGCAAACGCTCGCCGCGAGGAGGCTGAGCGGTCCCTGCACATACTTTCTGCTGCCCGCCGGCGGCCGGAGCCAGCTCTCACCCGACCTCGCCCGCGCAGCACTCATCCCAACCACCCAGCTGATCGCCTCGCGCGCTGCTGGGAAATTGGCCAAGGGCTTTCCGCTCAGCGTCCTCCGTACCGACCAGGAGGGCACGATCACCCTGCCGATGTAGGCGAACCAGCTGCGCCGTCTAGCGAAGAGAGCGCACAGAACGACTCGACGCGGCGCCGACACCGCACAAGCACATCATTCCGCCCGCGAGCAGGAACAGCAAAGTCGGATTGACGTCCGCGATCGCGCCCGAAACTGCGTAAGCGACGGGCGTTAAGCCCATCGACGCCAGCATGACCAGTGACATTACGCGTCCCTGCATCGCGGGGTCAGTTCGGCGCTGCAACCAGCTGATGCCGTAAGTGTTGATCACACCGGTGGCGATGCCTGAGATACCCATGGCTATGGCCGCCGGCAGCACGGAGGGCAGCGTGCCGACGACGGCAATGCCTATGCCGACCCATACGGACAGAGCCACGAGCAGCCATCCGAACCGTTTCGGCGCTGGAATGAAGCCCGCGGCCAGCGCCCCAGCCGTCGCCCCGACTCCCCACGCGGCAAACAGAATGCCAAATCCGGCGGCGCCGGCTGCGAATCGTCCGTGCGCGAGTATCGGGATGCCGACGCCCAGGGCGCCGTTGGCTGCGAAATCGACGACTGCGATGACGATCAAAGAAACCCGGATACCTATGTCGTTCCAGGCGTAGCGAAACCCTGCGACGATCTGTCCGCCCAGCCCGCCGTCACGGTGTGGCGTGCCCGCGGCGGCGCGCCGCGTTGCCATGGGGAGCCGCAGGATGAACAGGAAGCCGACCGCGAAGCACGCGGCGTCGGCGGCGAATGCCCATCCGGTCCCAAATGCCGCAACGATCACGCCCCCGACGACTGGTCCGACGATGACGGCGGCCTGCCCCGTCACGTTGAGCACCGCATTGCCAGGCTCGAGCTCGCGGTCGGTGACGATTTTCGGGAGGATCGATTGGCGCGCGGGCCAGAAAAACGCGTCGACGATCCCGAACACGATGGCGATGGCGTAGACCTCCCACATCTGGATGCGACCGGACAGCACCAGCACTGCCAGCGGCGCCACGAACGCGGCGCGCAGGCCCATTGAAGCGAGCATGGTCACGCGCGGCGAGATGCGGTCAGAGAGCGCCCCTCCGAGGACCATCAGCAAGGCACGCGGGAGAGCCTGCGCGACGAGGACCCCGCCGAGGGCGAGGCTGGACCCGGTGAGCTGCAGGACCAGCCACGCCATCGCGATATAGCTGAAGAAGTCGCCGAAGAGCGACAGGGTAGTCCCCGCCCAGAGCTTGCGAAACGGGCTGGAGGAGAACATTGTCCACGGCCGCGGACGCGTTGACGGGACTGCGGGAATCGAAGCTACCTCGTTCATGGTGCGGCCTCCTGACCTATCGGGAGTTACTAATTTGACATGAACGCTTGACAAATTAGTAAGAATGCAGTGAAATTTAACACATGAAAGACCCGCGCCGGGAAATATTGACTCAGGTTGCCGCCGGGACCATCACCGCGGAGGAGGGGGCGGCCCGGCTCGATTCCCTCGGATCCGAAGCGCCCTCAGCCGAGCCCGTCCGTTCCCCAGCCCTACCGCCGCCAACCAGTCAGACGGTTCGGCAGGTAAGGGTCGTTTCCCAGTTCGGTAGCGCCGAGATCGTGGGCGACCCGAGTGTCGCATTCGCCGTCGCGGATGGACCGCACCGCGCCCGGCAGGAAGGCGACACCATGGTCATCGAGCACGAGCCCTTTGACGACGCCGACAGCTTCTCGTTCAGCAAGGGCGACCGGCGCATCGCCATCAACAGCTTTGCGTTCCAGCGTCGCAAGGTCACCGTACGCATGAACCCCAACCTGGCGTTGATCGCCTCGGTCCAGGCGGGAAACGTGAAGGTCGATGGCGTGCACGGCCCGATCACAAGCGACATACAGGCCGGCAACTGCATCGTGAGCGACTTTCGCGAGACTCTCAACCTCGTCGTTCAAGCGGGAAACGTCACCGCAAGTGGGGCGCTCGCCGGCGGAGCCAGCAAAGTCCGCGTCGAAATGGGCAGCGCCAAGATCACTCTGGCGAAAGGCTCGAGCGTGCGCATCAAGGCGCGAACGACGTTGGGTAAAGTCTCAGTCGATGGTGACAAGCAAAATTGGGACTACAAACCTGAGCGCGAGGTGGTCGTCGGAGGTGGTGCCGGCACGCTCGACATCGACTGCACGATGGGCACCGTCAAAGTGACGGTCGAATAAATGGCCCGCGATCCAAACCGCAGGCCCCCTCTCAACTGCCCGGTCTGCAACGAGCGGCTCGCCGTGACCAGGCTCAGCTGCCCCGCATGCGACACGGAGCTTTCCGGTGGCTTTGCGACTTGCGAGTTCTGCGTCCTGTCGAACGAGGACCGCGAGGTCTTGCGAGTCTTCCTTGCGTCGCGCGGAAACATGAAGGAGCTCGAGCGGCACCTGGGCGTCAGCTACCCGACCGCCCGGGCGCGCTTCGACGCGCTGCTCGCCAAGGTCGGCATCGACCGGACTCCTGCCGCACCCTCCACGACGCGGCTTGAGCTCATGGAGCAGGTCGCCCGCGGAGAGATGGACATCGACGAGGCTCTACGCCGCCTCGACACCACTTAGGACGATCGAAGCGCCGCGGGGTCTGGCGCCCGGCGGACACCTTGAAGTCGTATACGACCCCCGAGGTCCAGATCTCATCCTCCCGCGCGCTAGCTCTCATCCTCGAGAAGGAGGGCAAAGATCGCTCTCACTGCTGACGACGGCCCGCCCAAAGCCACCTAGCGTGACCGTCATGGAAAACATGACAGTCGTCGAAACGAGCGGACTTACAAAGCGGTTCGGAAACGGAGTCCTCGCCGTCGACTCCGTGGAGATGAGCGTCCGGCGCGGGGAGGTGTATGGCTTCCTTGGGCCCAACGGCGCCGGGAAGACCACAACCCTGCGCATGCTCATGGGCCTCATCCGGCCCACCTCGGGCACGGCAACGGTGGCAGGCCACGCGCCTGGTGACCCCGCCGGGCTCGCCAGGATCGGCGCGCTGGTGGAAGCGCCGGGCTTCTATCCCTACCTCTCGGGTCGGGAGAACCTAGGTGTGATTGCGGACTACGCGAGCGTCGACCAGAAACGAGTGGCAGAAGTGCTCGACATCGTCGAGCTCACCTCCCGCGCAGGGCGCAAGTTCGGCAGCTACTCGACAGGAATGAAGCAGCGTCTCGGCGTCGCGGCCGCGCTGCTGAAAGACCCGGAGCTGCTCATCCTGGATGAGCCCACCAGCGGTCTCGATCCGCAGGGCATGGCCGAGATGCGCAAGCTCATCAAGCAGATCGGACAGGGCAATCGAACGGTGCTCCTGTCGAGCCACCTGCTCCCAGAGGTCGAGCAGATCTGCGACCGCGT
>Ga0209117_1000589_pt1 | contig 14472 bp, 13 predicted proteins | sample BlaSpr_A8_OM2_M2_FD_187978 | JGI IMG/M metagenome (GOLD analysis project Ga0209117, IMG submission 187978) | Forest soil microbial communities from Thunder Bay, Ontario, Canada - Black Spruce, Ontario site 2_A8_OM2_M2 (SPAdes) (version 2) | ecosystem: Environmental > Terrestrial > Soil > Boreal...
GTGAAGCAAAAAAAAGTCCTTCTTGAATGCTGTCAAAAAGTTCCCGGTATCGGCGTTCCGCTTCGCGGCGATCGGTTATGTCCTTTAGGACGTGTATCGTTCGCATATCATCGTCGGTCGCGCCGGGTAGTCGCGACGTGGAAACCAGGAAAATGTGGTCCGCGGATGCCGCCACATACTCTTCGCGCGGCTGTTGTGTGTTGCGGCAGAAGGGGCAGGGAAGCTCGCTTCCAGTTTCCGCAATGTGCCGCAAACCATTCATGCGCTCGCCCACCAGCCCTACCGGTGGAATTCCCAGATAATTTGCCAGCGACCGGTTGGTGCGCACAATTCGGAACGACCGGTCATGCACAACAATGTAATCGCTGATGGCATCGATATCTTCCACCCATTGCCGTTTGGAGCGCTCCAATTGCGAAAAGCGTCGCACGCTTTCAATGGAAAGCGCCGCGTGGCTGGCAAGCGCCAGCAGCAGTCGCTCATCCTTAGTGGACGCGCCAGGGGATTTTCTAAGCACGCACAGGGTGCCTAACGCTTCGTCATCGCTCGCCAAAACAGGGAAAAATGTCATGCTGGCTCGCGAGGATTTTCGCGGCCCTTCAGCACTCGAGGCAATTCTTACTGTTTCACCTTGCGTGCGGCTCTGTTTTGCCTGCTCCGTCAGCCAAGCCGGCGAAGCGCCGAACGTTTCAGGAATAGCGCGCCACGAATGAAGATCCACGCTTTCGCCCCGGAAAACCGCAATTCCAACCCACTCGGCCTGCAGCATATGCGCCGCCCGCCACGAAAAATGCTCTAGAAATTGCGCCAAATCGCGCGAATGCGCGGCTTCCACGGCCATTTCCATCCACTCATCCGCATGGCGAACGGGGACCGACAAAGGAGTGCGCTGGTTCCGCGGGGAACCAACTGAGCGAGCGCGGTTTGGCTTAGATCCACGCATAAGGGTTCAAGGGGACGCGTGTGTCTCAGGGCGAGTTAAATGCCTTCTTCAACCTAGCCCGCAATCTCAACATGAGTCAATCTCCGATGAGACGGAAGTTGCTGAATTGCCTACTGCCATCGCTCGGCAAAAAAAGAGAATCGTCTCAGCGTGAGAATTACGCACCGTGAAAATACGAGTACTGAGACAAAGTAAAACTTTTTCACCCTCCAACTATCCCGCATACGCATGTGTAAGTAACACATCGTAATGCACTTCCAGAGTATTTCTTTACCTTGCTGCGATTTGTAACCCGCTGGCACGCCACGTGCTTTTTCCACCTCGGGGTTCTCCCGGTTAAAGGAGGAGTGGTGTCAAAGCTCTCGGGTTTCATTCGAACTATGGTCGCGTCAGCGGTTGTCTTCGCAGCACTGGCAGCAACCGTCCGCGCGCAGCAGTCTGTGTCTGACGATGGGCGCCGCAAGGTCAAGTCTCGTGTTACGCCGGCCTATCCGGAACTGGCACGCAGAATGAATGTGGCTGGAAAAGTGAAAATCGAAGTAATCATCGCTCCGGACGGTCATGTCCGCAGTACGCGTCCGATTGGTGGTCATCCCCTCCTTGTTCAGGCCTGTACCGACGCAGTGAAAGACTGGAAGTTCGTGGCTTCCGCGGAGGAATCCACGCAAATTCTGGAGTTTGACTTCAAAAATAATTAGAACTTGGGGCGGTAGCGGCGAACTGCGCAGTCAGCAGCCGAAAGTTTAGCGGCGGCGAGTGGAGGCATCAGCAATGACGATTGGAAAGAAACTTTACCGGGGCTTTGCTCTAATCCTGGGAATATTAGCGTTGCTCTTGTTCGTCAATCTTGCCGCAATCTGGAAGGCGCGCTCCGCCAGCGCTGAAGCAGCTCAGACTCTTGAAAGCGTGCGCACCATCGAATCAGTGCGTTTTCAGATGATGACCAATCGCTTGAACCTCAATAACTTCTTGCTCAGTGGCGATCCACGCGACGAAGAAAAAGTGAATCGCGGCATCACCGAGCTCTCCGAAACCATCCGGCGCGGACAACAGCAATCCAGCAATGACTTTCTTCACACCGCTCTTGTGCAGGTGGAAGGGACTGAGACTACTTGGGCGGACAATTTTGCCAAACCCTTGCTCGCCAAGCGTCACCAGGTGGATTCCGGCGATTCCACCGTCTCTGACTTGCAGATTTTCTATCTACAGAAAGACCCGTCCTCCTGGCTGGGCAAAACTGCTGGCGTACTGGACCAGGCCAATGCCGATATCAGCAAGGCCCTCGCTGAATCTCAAGTTACCGCCTATCGCGCCAGCTTTGCCAGTGTCGTCATTCTCGTGCTCGGCACCCTCTTCGCGATTGTGGCCGGGTGGGTGATCGCTGTCACCACTGCCAAGTCCATCACCGATCCCTTACACCACTTGATCACCGTCGCACGTGAAATTGGTGATTCCGGCGACCTCGACCAAAACATAGATATCCATCGAACTGACGAAATTGGCGCGCTGGCCACCACCTTCAACAACATGGTTTCTTACTTAAAGGAAATGGCCACCGTCTCCATGGCCGTGGCGGAAGGCGATTTAACCGTCGAAGTTGTGCCCCGCTCCAAAAGCGACACACTGGGAAATGCTTTTTTGAAAATGTCCCACGGTTTGCAGGAATTGGTACGCACCACCCGCGACTCCGCTGCTCAAGTCTCTTCGGGCTCCACGCAAGTTGCAGGCGCCGCCGACGAATCTGCGAAGGTCAGCGTCCAGGCTTCCTCCGCAATTGAAGAAGTCACTAGCACCATGCACGAAATGAGCGTCAACGTGCAAAACGTGGTGAAGAACACTCAGGTGCAGGCCTCCAGCGTCGCCGAAACTTCCGCTTCCATCGATCAGATGGTTACCTCCATTCAGAGAGTCGCGGACACCGCCAAGGTTTTATTGGATATCGCCAACCGTTCGCGCGAAGAAGTGGTTAGCGGAATCGCAACCATGGAAAAAGCTACCGACGGCTTGAACCGCACCAACCACGCCATTCAATCTTCGGCGGAAATCATCAATATCCTCGGGCATCGCGCTGACGACATCGGGAAAATTATCGAGGTCATCGATGACCTCGCTGAACAAACGAATCTTCTTGCTCTCAACGCGGCCATTGAAGCCGCCCGTGCCGGGGAACACGGCCTTGGTTTCGCCGTGGTTGCTGACGAAGTCCGCAAGCTGGCCGAGAAATCCACGCAATCCACCAAGGAAATCGCCGACCTCATCCAGAGTATCCAGCGCGAAGCGCGCCAGGCTGTCGAAAACATGGAACGCAGCACGCGCATCGTTGAGGAAGGTCTCACGCTAGGAAATGACCTGGGCTCGGCTTTGCACAAAATTTCCGATGTAGTCACTGAAGTCTACAAATTTTCGCAGGAAATCGGCGCCGCAACCAACGAACAATCCATAGGTTCTTCACAAATTGCCAAAGCCACCACGCGCCTCACGGAAATTACCCAGGAAATTAACTCGGCTGTTGAGGAGCAAGCGTCCGGGGCCCAAGCTGTCGTGCGCGCCATGGATAAAATGCGCCAATTGGTTCAGCAGTCCGCCTCCAGCTCCACGGAGCTTTCCGCCGCTGCGGAACAAATGCTCAAGTTATCGCGCAATTTGATCGACGGCATGGACCGGTTCGTTCTTGACCGCGAAGGTCCTGTCCACCCGCGACGCGAACGGGAATTAAAAGGCTCAAGACGCTCGGTATCCCATTCTTCTTCGACCGAACCAGAGTACGAATATTCCCGGTCCTGAGGCCCCGAAACGCCTGGAAAGGACAAATGGAAAAGGACTTACAGGTCGTTGGATTTCGCATCGGAACAGAAACGTTTGGCGTGCGGATAAGTTCCGTGCGCGAAATTGTTCGCGTTCCGGAAATTACCGTTGTGCCTAACGCCCCCGAAGCCATCGAGGGCGTCATCAATCTTCGCGGGAAGATTATTCCGGTCATGGATCTGCGCAAGCGTTTTGGTAACGCCGATTTGCAGGCAGATAAAAGAAATCGAATCCTGGTAGTGGAAATCGATAACAAGCTGCTGGGACTGATTGTAAATGCGGCTTCGGAAGTCTTGAAGATTCCGCCGTCCGAGGTGGCTTCGCCCGGTTCCGTTTTTGCTGAAGACGAGTCCAGCTACGTGACCGGAGTCGGAAAATTAAAAGGGCGGCTCATTATTCTGCTCGACATCGCAAAACTGCTGCATCACCCGGAATTCAAACATCTCGAGGAGGCCGCGGACGCCGTCGCCCTAGCAACTTAAGCGTGCTTTGTTATTCATAGCACCGCTGAATTGCCGCGCGGCCGCAAGCATCCACCATGGAAACAATCACGCAACCGATTCAACTCACCGAGCCTGAACTGAAGCTTCTGCAAACTCTGGTGTACCAGGAGTGCGGCATGTTCTTCGACGAACGCCGCTCCCACTTCCTCAAGGACCGCCTCCAGCGTCGCCTGAAAGTTTGCCAATCCGATTCCTTCTATAGCTATTACCGCTTGCTTACCAGCCGCGAAGGCAAAGCGGAATTGGCGCAATTGCTTGAGAATCTTACTGTCAACGAGACCAGCTTCTTCCGCAACAAGCCGCAACTTGATCTCTTGCAGAAATCCGTACTGGAAGAATTGTTAAAGAAAAAGCAGGAACGCCGCGACTGGACAATTCGCATATGGAGCGCGGGATGCTCCGCCGGCCAGGAACCCTACACCGTTGCCATGCTCGTTTGCGATGCGCTTGCCTACTATTACTTGCGTAATCCGCTTCCGTTTGACATGCCGTCCCCAAAGCCCCTCATTCCCCCTCCGTGGAAACTGGAAATTGTGGCCTCGGACATTAGCTATGCCAGTTTGCGTACCGGGCAGGAAGGCCTGTACACCGAATCACAGATGGAGCAAGTCGATTACACCACTCGGCTGCGCTATTTCGAAAAATCGGGCGACAAGTACGCCGTCAAGCCGCAACTCAAACAAATTATTCAATTCGACTTTCATAATTTGAAAACCGAATTTCTTCCGCGCCGCAATGACATGATCCTCTGCCGCAACGTCATGATTTATTTCGACGAAGCCGAGCAGAAACGTTTAATCGAAAAGTTCTGGCACTGTCTCAACCCCGGTGGCTTCCTGTTTGTTGGACACGCGGAAAGTCTCTTTGGCCTCACTCAGAAATTCAAAATGGTCCACGAAAACAACGGCACCGCTTATCGCCGCCTCGAGGTGACCGCTTGAGTTTTCTGCCCGACGATCGTGGCCCGGAGCTTCGCGCGCTTTTCTTTGAAAGCGCCGCGGAACTCGTGCAATCGCTGAACCAGGCTGGCCTCGAGCTGGAAGAAAATCCAGCGGATCATGACATTATCCGCCGGGTGCGTCGTGCTGTTCACACTCTCAAAGGTGATTCCGCCGCGTGCGGTTTTCACAAGCTCAGCGAGCTGGCTCACCAGGTCGAAGATGTTCTCTTGCCGGAAATCGCCCTAAAACACGGAAAAAAATTCGCCGACCTCGTGCTGGCTGCCGCCGACAACTTTGCCTCCATGCTCGCGGCTTATCAGAACGAAAAAGAAATTCCCTCGGCTGACCCATTGCGCTCTTTCATGCGGGAACTGCTCGAAACTCCCGCAGCTGCGGGGAATTCTCTCGAGCCTGACGCTGGCCTCGTGCCGGCGAGTTTTCAGTGGAGCGAATACGAACAACTGATGATTTCTGAAGCGCTGCACCGCGGCGAAAACGTCTATAACGTTGCGCTTCGCATCGATGCGCAGAGTGTTATGCGTGCCGCTGCATTCCAGCTCATTCGAAATGTTCTGCATGGCTGTGGCACGGTGATCGCTCTTCGCCCCGAAGATAATGTCAGTGCCGCTGCGGTGGAAATCGTTGAAGCGCTGCTCGCCACCAGGCACCCGGTCGACTATGTCGCAACACGTTGCCAAGTCCCCGCAGTGGTGGCTGAAGTTCGCGTGGAACAGGCCCTGACTCCGGAGTCCGGCGACCATGCATTACTCGGAGAATTACTCGAAGCGCAGGCTGCGCAAGCGGGCGTCACTGTTGAGGGTCCCGCCAAGGCCGATCGCACCGTTAAGCCAGCCAGCCCGAATCCCGCTGTCACCGCCGTAGCCGAGAGCAGCCTACGCGTTGACGCTTCTCGCATCGACGCCGTCATGAATCTCGTCGGCGAATTGATTATTGGTAAGTCCATGTTGAGCCGGACCCTCGCTGAATTCGACCGGAAGCATTCGAAGGATCCGGTACGTAGCAAATTCGCTGACGCTCTTTCCTTCCAGTCTCGCGTTCTCGATGAACTGCACAAATGCGTTTTGAAAATCCGCATGGTTCCCGTGGAGCATTTGTTTCGCCGCTTTCCACGCGTCGCGCGCGATGTCGCCAAGCTGTGCGGCAAGGATGTTGCAATGGAATTGGCCGGCGAGCATACCGACCTCGACAAGGGAATTTTGGATGGCCTCGCTGAACCTCTCACTCACATCATTCGAAATTCAGTGGATCATGGAATCGAACCCGCCGATGAACGCCTCAAAGCTGGAAAGCCCGCGCGCGGCACCGTTTACTTAAACGCCTTTCATCAGGGCACTCAGGTGGTTATAGAAGTGCGTGACGACGGGCGCGGCATCTACCTCGAACAATTGCGCACCCGAGCGGTTGAAAAAGGGGTTATCCGTCAGGAAGAAGCCAAACGCCTCAACGATCAGGAAGTTCTTAATCTTATTTTCGAGCCCGGCTTCAGTACCGCTTCCGAAATCACGGAAGTTTCCGGTCGTGGCGTCGGCATGGACGTTGTTCGCACCGTGGTCGACAGGCTGAAGGGCAGCGTACACGTCTCTACGCAACCTGGCGCCGGAACTACAATTCAGATCCGTGTTCCGCTAACGCTCGCCAGCATCCAAACCCTGCTTTTTCGCGTCGGAGGCCGCCTGTTTGCCGTCCCACTTTCCTCCGTGATCGAAATCACTCGCATTACGGACCAGGACATTCATCTTGTGGACAAACGGGAAGTCCTTCGTCTGCGTGATCAAATCCTGACGCTGGTCCGCCTCAATCACCTCGACCGCATCCACGCGGTTAATCCTGAAACGGAAAACAAGAAGGCTCGCAATTTTGTTATCGTCATCGGCGCAGCCGAAAAAAAATTCGGCCTTATAGTCGACCAAATGGTCGGAGAAGAGGAACTAGTCATCAAAGCGCTGCCCGGGGAGCTCGTTTCCAGTGATCTCGTCAGCGGCGCCTCCATTCTTGGTGACGGCACCGTTGTTCTGATCCTGAATGTTCAAGCCGTTTTATCTCGTCTGTCCCGCTCCTCGCCCTTGGGAGCCATAGCATGAACCAGCGAATCCGCGTACTGGTAGTCGACGATTCCGCGCTCATGCGCAAGCTCATTCCTTTGGTTTTGGAGCGCGACCCGGACATCGAGGTGGTAGGAACCGCGATGGATGGCGCGTTTGCCCTGAAAAAAATCGATGAGCTTCATCCGGACGTGGTGACCCTGGATTTGGAAATGCCTCGCATGGATGGAATCGAGGCTCTCCGTCTGATCATGCGCAGTGCACCACTTCCCGTTATTGTCTTTAGCTCCCATTCCAAAGAGGGCGCCTACTCTACGTTTAAGGCTCTGGCCCTTGGCGCTATCGATTTTGTCGCCAAGCCCCAGGACGCGCGTTCCGGCAATCTGACTTCTGTCGCCATCGAATTAATTCAGAAAATTAAGGTGGCTAAGCGCGCCGCCGGCTCCAAAACGCGCGCCAAAATTGATCCGGATTCGGCCCCTTTACCGAAGAAAATTTCCCGACCCATCATGCCGCCGAGCCGCGTCATAGCCATCGGCATTTCTACCGGCGGGCCCAATGCCTTGCAATACGTTCTTTCGAAGCTGCCCAGGGACTTTCCCGCAACCATCTTGATCGTGCAGCACATGCCAGAGGGATTTACAGAAATGTTCGCCCGCCGCTTGGACGAATGTTGCGAAATTGACGTCGCCGAAGCCAAATCTGGAGATCTTCTCATCGCTGGCCGCGCGCTGATTTGTCCCGGTAATCGCCACATGACCATTCGCCGCATGCCTCGTGGCGATATGGCGGTTTTGTCCGACTCCCCGCCAGTCAACGGGCATCGTCCCTCCGTCGACGTTCTGTTCCACTCCGTTGCTCTCGAGTTTGGTCCCCAGGCAGTCGGCATCCTGATGACCGGCATGGGCGAAGATGGCGCCGAAGGTCTCGGCGCGTTGAAAGCGGCCGGCGCGATCACGCTCGCGCAAAGTGAAGAGAGCTGCATCGTTGGCGGAATGCCCCGCGCGGCCATTCAAAAAGGTTATGTTTCCAAAATTGTGCCCCTCGACGTGCTTGGTTCTTACCTGGTTTCACAGTTCGGTTCCGACCGTAGCGCAGTCGGGAAGAGCGAGAAAATTGACCACAAGGATAAAAAAGAACAAAACAAGGAAGTGACCCAGCGCACCTGATCGGTGCATTGGGCAAAGGAGAAGGCCATGCAACAGTTCACGGCTCTATTAAGAAAAGATGACAAGCCGGTTCGCTACCTGATAGTGGACGATTCCGTCTTTGCGCGTAAAAACCTGATCAAAATGATCGAAACGTTTGGCGGTGAAGTCGCTGGAGAAGCCGGTGATGGTTTGACTGCCATCGCGGAATTCCATCGCACCACGCCCGACATCGCGCTCATGGACATCACTATGCCGCAGATGGAAGGCATCGAAGCCGTGGAACGCATCGTTCGCCAGCATCCCGACGCGAAAATTATTATGGTTTCTTCGGTTGGCTATCAGGAAAATATCCTGGCCGCGTTGCAAAAAGGCGCGAAGCATTTTGTGCAAAAGCCCGTCAAGCCGGAAGTTCTTTACGAAATTCTACGTTACGTCCTCGGGGACGATCCCGCCGGGGCAGGCGTGCCCGTTGCGCTTGCGGGAGAACATCGATCATGAGAATGGAACTCATCCAACCATTTATCAACGCTGCGGACGCCGTTTTTGCCGAGTCCCTTCAAGCCCCGACAAACATTCTCGATCTCACCATGGAGTCCGAGACCTACCGCCGCAAAGGTGTCGCGGCCATGATCGCCATCAAAGGTGATATCGAGGGCCGCATTATTTTAGACCTCGCTCCCGAAGTCGCCATGAAAGTAGCCAGTCAACTCGCTGGAAGCCCCGTCGAGGAAAACGAGCAGGTAATTCGCGAAACGGTTTGCGAGTTGGCGAATATGGTCATCGGAAACTCCGTCACCTTGCTCAACGATCAAGGTTTTCGCTTTAAGGTGTTTCCGCCGGAAATTCACGTCCACGAGCAGGGCATCGGCGGCAACGCCGAGACGGAAGCCATGGTGATTTGTATTGAAACGCCTTGCGGCGAAGTGTATCTGAATATTGCGATGCACTACCTGCACCGCCGGCGTCGCGAGCGCGACACCGTTTCCGCTGTCGATTAACTTGAACGAGCCATACTGACTAGGCTTTACTTTACCGGCGCGACTGCTTCTCGAATATACGATGCGCCGTGGCGGTACAAACCTGCCGAAGGTATTGCCCGCGAAAATACGATTCGAATCGGCACAAATATCGCGCCCGACCCCGGCGTGAACGGCACTGCCACCTCAACCCGTGTGCCCTCCGGATATTCGTTTCTACTCCGGAAGCTGATTCCGCCTTTGGAAAGATCCTCGCAAACCGCTACTTCTTCCTGAAATCCACGCCGCCTGATGCACGCCAACACCCGCGCTTTTACTCGCGTGCGATTTCTCCGCGGTACAACTCGCTCCTCCGTCGGCTTGCTCAACAGAGTCGGTTGATGCACCTCCGACTGCGCTTCGATCCAGACGGCTGGCGCGTCGCAATGACGGCAAACTCGCGCAATACACTTGCGGGATTCGAACGATTTCAGTTCCAGTTCGTTCAGGTACACCACTTCTTTGCGTTGGCAGAAGCCGCACTCCATCAGCAGGCGGGCTAGGGCCTCGTCGCCGCCGAGCGGAGAAGGGAATTCAATATCCCAGAAATCCGGGTGCTTCTCCGTGAATGCGAAGGCGTACAGATAACCATCCAATTCCTTGTCGATTTCGGCCACCACGCGCGCTCGCGCGCGCCTTACCAGATCCCCCTCGCACTGTCGACGCAGAAGCAACTCCTGTCCTGCGTCAAGTTTGTCGGCGAGACGTATCACGCCCCCATTGCGGCTGACCAGCAGCGTTTCCACCTGCTGCTTTTTATCCGTCCCGCCGCGGGTAACCCAACTGGCCTCAATCGGCACGCGAAAGTTTACACGGTCACTTTGCCGGTATTCTTCAGACGACATAGTTATCCCTGGCAACCGCGCAGCGGCGCCATCTTCAGTGGAAAGCCCATAATTGAGGCTAACATGTGAGGCACTGTCCCAAACTGGCATCGGGCACCCGCTTTGTCGTTCCCATTAATAGCAACGGGGTTTTGTTTGTCCTTCCCTACGTAGCAGGGAGGTAACTATTTCGGTGCCTCAAACCACAGTTTAGTTACCAGAAACCTGGGATTTCGTCACACTGGATAGGTCGTTTATGGAGTAACTGCATCCGTGAGTAAAGCCATCATTACGCCTCGAGCCAGCGTACAAAACTCCCCCAAACTAGCGGGCGTGCGGGATCGTCGTTACGTCTTGCGTTTCCCGTTCGTCTCCCAGGCTGCTGTGGTGGACCTCGATCTGGGCACCCGTGCCGAAGGTAAAACCTCTGACCTATCCCTCGGTGGATGTTTCGTCTGTACCACTCGCCCCTTGGTGCTGAAGGCTCGCGCCCGCATGACTTTAACGCATCAAGGCGAGTCCCTCGAAGCCCTCGTCGTGGTGCGTATCGTAAAACCCCGCATCGGTATGGGCCTGGAATTCCTTGATCTCGCCGATAAGCACAGCGCCATACTCTCGAGGTGGATCGAACAACTCCGCAATAAACGCTGAGGCTCCCGCTCTACGGCTGCGTCGCCAGCGGATGCCAGCTCTTCTCATAAAACTCATTCTGCAGCTTCAAACTCTCGTCATCCGCCTTAACCGCGCGAATCGCTTCGCTTATAGCCGCAATCCACGCAGTCATCTCAAACGTTCCCAACTCCTTGCTGGCAATCGCCCCCTCCCCCGAATAGTGATTAGGAAAACGCGCGTACCACCAGATACCGGTATAAACATCACCGGGCAGCTTCACCCGTTGTTGATCCGCGCCAGATTCTTTCGCAGCGCGCTCCAAATGCACCAGATTGGGATTTGAAATCATCATCGTCGAAGTCTCGGATTGACCCGCGTGCATGTCCAGGTGGTCCTTTACTTCCGGCCCCCCTTTCGGCAGCTCCTTTCCCCACTGCACGTACACCACATAATCCCGCCGCTTTTCCAATTGTGACTGCCCAAAATAAGGAAGCAGACTTTCATTTCCGCCGTGACCGTTTACGATAAGTATTTTCTTGCAGCCGTTTCGCGCCATCTCATCCGTCGTCTCTTGCAATAGTCGAAGCTGCAGCTCCGGGCTGTAGGCAATAGTCCCCGGTTCATGCTTGGCTTCAAAAATTTGCCCAAAATAGTATTCCGGGAAAACCACCGCAAACTCTTGCTCCGCCGCTCGAAGCGACGCGTAACGTACATTCAGCAGGTCCGTGCCCAGCGGAAGGTGTGGACCATGCTTCTCCAGAATGCCAAAAGGTAATAAGCACGTCCCGCGCGACTTTTGAATCGCTTCGCGAAAATCCCCGGCAGTAAGCTCTTCCCACTTAACCGTTGGCTTGCTCTGCGCTTGCGCCGCTCCAGCCGCAACCAAAACAACAGCTGCAAAAACTAAAAAATGAACCCGCATGAATCCTCCTGTTCGCCCGGGAATTGTACCCCTGCGCCCCTGCAAAACCATCCCGAAATAGCCGTTCGTAATCTCTAAACTTAGCTCGATTTAATCACCAGGAACGGGCGCCTTTGTTTTTTCTGTCATCCCGACTGAAGAGCCGCGCCCTTTGCGGCTCGCAGCGGAGGGATCTCGGCTTGACGTCAACCCTAGCGCGCTCGATGGAAACAACGCGTCTGGTCGACACAACCTCTGCAACGCAACCTCTCACCGTAGAGGCTGCCTTCCGATGCGCCCCGCCGGCTTCGCTTTATCTTCTCCGGCCCAAACCTGGTTATTTTAAGTGCTCATATACGGTAATATAGTCGGCCCGCGGCGCGTACTTATCGTTATAATACTTGGCAACGAGGAGTGTACAATGGCCACGTCAGTCTGGAAGGGCTTCTTAAGCTTCGGATTCTTGTCCATTCCCATTCGCCTGTTTTCAGCCGCGCGCGCGGAACGCATCTCTCTCAATCAGATCCACGAAGTCTGCCACACCCGCATCAAGATGCCGCTGTACTGCCCCACGTGCGATCGCAAAGTCGAACGCTCCGAAATTATCAAGGGTTACGAGCACGAAAAAGATCAATACCTCCTCTTCAAAGAGGAAGAGTTGGACGAGATCCAGCCGGACTCCAGCCGCACCGCCGAAATCATGGAGTTCGTCAAAATCGAGCAGGTCGACCCGTTGTACTTCGACGCTTCTTACTACCTCACTCCCGAGCCCGAAGGCCGCCGCGCGTATCACTTGCTCCTGAAAGCGCTTGAGGACACCGGCTATTGCGCGATCGCTAAGCTCACCATGCACCAACGCGAGCACACCGTCATCATCCGTCCGCACAAAGATGGCATGACCCTGCACACCATGTTCTACCAAAACGAAATTAGAGAAGTTGCAGAGTACGGCCGCGACGAAGCTATCGAAGTGAAAGACGCCGAAAAGAAGCTGGCCATGCAGTTAATCGAAACTCTCGCAGCCGAGTTTCAACCCGAAAAGTATCACGATGAATACCATGAAAGCATGAAGGCGTTAATCGCCGCAAAGCAGCAGGGCAAGAGTATCGCCGCCGTCCACCACCCCACCGTCGCGCCAGTCATCGATCTTATGGCCGCTCTTAAAAAGAGCCTCGAGCAGAAACCCAAGGCGCCTCCGAAAAAGCCGCCCGTGCGCTCCGTGCAAGCTATCTCTGTCTCCAAGGACGCGAAGAAACCCGGCAAAAAGGCGGTTGGCTGATAAAGCGGTAGACTAATATAGATGTCCATGCGCGAACAATTCACCCGGGCAGACGTTTGCCGCATTCTCGAGCTGTCGGAAAAGCAGTTGGGCCTCTGGGAAAAGATGCAATTCGTCGCCCCGCTGCAACCCGGCAGTAAAGAAACCTACGATTTCCGCGACTTGATCAGTCTCCGCGCTGCAAAACAATTGATGCAAAATGGCGTCAGCCCCAATCGCCTTCGGCTTTCCCTGCAAGCCCTCGAGCGCCAACTCTCCGAAGTCCAGGCGCCCCTGAATCAGCTTCGCATCACCTCCAACGGCAAAGACGTAATCGTCGAAACCTCCGGCTCCCGCCTCGAACCCATCTCCGGCCAGTTTCAAATAAATTTCGATACTCACGAATTGTCCGACCGCGTCATTAAAATGCCCGATCGCAACGCCCCCGGCCTGTTCGAACTTGCCTTGGAATACGACGGTACCTCCGCCACCGATAAAGCCGCCTCCGCTTACGAACGCGTCCTCGCTTTGCAACCCGAGCATCTCGACGCCACCATCAATCGCGGAATGATTGCCTATGAACAGGGCGACCTCGAAGCCGCCGTCGAATACTTCAAACGAGCCGTTGAAATCGCTCCCGAAAATCCCATCGCTCGTTTCAATTTAGGAAGCGCGCTCGACGACCAGGGCGCGTTGCCCGAAGCGCGCCAGCACCTCAGACTAGCCACCCGCCTCGACCCCCAATACGCCGACGCCCACTACAATTTAGGAATTGTCTGCGAAAAAATGGGCGCCCTCCAGGAAGCCCACGAACACTGGAAAATTTATCTCACCCTCGATTGCACCGCCGAACATCGCGACTACGTCCGCAGCCGCCTGCTCGCCACCCACCACCATTAAACAGCACCAATAAAAATCGGAACCACGCCGTTTTTCGCGGCCACGACGGCTCCCACTAGGAAGGGAAGAGTGGACAAAAGTTTATTGCTCGCTTAACGCGGCATATTTGGAATCAAAGTAGATTCTCGTTCGGGGGGTTTCTGGTTCTATAGATCTGCAGCCTTTCTGGTTCAATGGCAAGGATGAGATCGTCAGTAAGCCCGAATTCAAAGCGCCTTCTCCAATCTCCGGCACTTGTCACCTTCTGACCGACAACCATTTCTTTAATGAAGTCAAATGAACGCGGGGCGGGTGGCCCGGGCCGAATGGATTGAAGTGAATTAGGGTGCCCCGTCCTCGGTATTTGAGGGCGGGGTTCTTTCTTTTCTTGGTTTTGCCACTACAAATCCATCGCATCGATCTCCACAAGTCCCGCTTCGTCTTTCGGGTGGGTGGCCCGGGCCGAATGGATTGAAGAAGAGAGAAGGCGTTGTCAAGAGACACTTCTCCGTGGCGCTGCTGTGAAGCACCGCGTGGCCGCCAGAGGGGTTGAGGACCGAAGCTCTGGAACTCTCG
>Ga0209117_1000590_pt1 | contig 14460 bp, 17 predicted proteins | sample BlaSpr_A8_OM2_M2_FD_187978 | JGI IMG/M metagenome (GOLD analysis project Ga0209117, IMG submission 187978) | Forest soil microbial communities from Thunder Bay, Ontario, Canada - Black Spruce, Ontario site 2_A8_OM2_M2 (SPAdes) (version 2) | ecosystem: Environmental > Terrestrial > Soil > Boreal...
GATGGGGTAGAACACGGACCAACTCTTTTCTACGTGATCGCTGCCGCAATGCGGACAGAGGACTTCGCCTTCCTCGTATTCGGCAAGCGTCAGCACCTTTGAGAATGTTTTCTTGCAGGCGTGGCAGAAATACTCGTAGTGGGGCATTGGGACCTCCCGCGCGGTTGTGAAGGGTAGTAGCTGAATTGTAGGCCCCGGTTCAGGCGGGTTCAACCGGGTTGGTTCGGACGTATAATCCGTCCGAATCGGAAAGGGCAGTTTATGTCCAAGCCGCCCTATCGCGCGCTGCGGATCGTGCTGGGTTTCCTTTCGGTGCTCATGGTCGCCGGGGGCGTACTCCTGATCAGCAGCAAGCTACTCATCGCCCGCCTGTTCCTGCATCCTCCCGAGGCTGAAATCTCGACTCTGCTTCTCTTACACTGAAGGAGATGGGTGGTTTTGCGCTTATGTTGAGCGTGATGCTCTTCCTTGCTTCCCGCGACCCGGCGCGGAATGTGGCGATTATCGACGCGCTCACGGTGGGACTCTGCGTACTGGCGGTCACACCGCTCATCTCTTTCTACATGCTCGATATCCAGAGCTTCTATCCCGGGCATCTGGTTTGGGGGCGGTCTCTCATACGGCTTGGGCTCGCGGCTCTCCTCTTTTACCTGCGGCCACGGGAGACGCATTCAGGACCTGTGGGAGGGTTTTGAAGAGTGGATCCTGAATTGTGCAAATAAAACCTGCGTTTCGCGAGTTGTTGAAAGTACCGGGAGCACGCATAAACGCCTCTGGCGAGCTGGAGCGGAAGTCGTGGAGCGGACGGCCCGGGCCGGAAGGAGGTCCGATGGCGTACTACAAGGTTCTGATTGAAGTCTGGTGTGACTGGGATCCAGAGGACAGCAACCTCGAAGAAACGGTCCGGCATGTTCTGCGCTTGGCGAGGACGCTATTTGCACCCTGCAGGAAGTCGTGAAAGTCGTCGATCGTCCGCAAGACATCGACAACGAGGAAGCAATGAGTTTCTTCGGCGGACAGGAGGGCGATGCCGACCAGAGCCAGGGGTAGGTCCACGGTATCGCGGCGGCCGGAGGTTTGCTTGCCGATGGCGTCCAGACAAAGAATGAGCCTCCGAAAGGCGTGCCTTTCCCCCTCTCGGGGTGTCGAAGACGGCACTCCTATTGACTCCCGCATAATATAGCGATACTTTTCCGAGTTTGCTGCATCTAATCAGGCATGGGAAACCTTGCTGGAGTACGACGCGATTTTGATGCCCTGGAGAAACGCCGCTTCCAAGCCATTCGCCTGTTCGGACGAGGAGAGAATCAATCCGCCATTGCCCGCCAGGTCAAAGTGGTTCGTCAAACGGTAGCTCGCTGGGTGCAGCAATATCGTGCCCGGGGCAAGTCCGCGCTGCGGAAAGCCGGGCGGGCGGGGCGGAAGCCGCGTTTGAACGAGCAAGACTGGCAGCGCCTGCGGACCCTGTTGCTCCAAGGTCCGGAAAGGTTGGGCTATGAAACTCCGCTGTGGACCTGCCCGCGCGTCGCACACTTGATCGAGCAGGAGTTGGGCGTGCACTATCACGAAGGCCATGTGTGGAAGATCCTGGTCGGTCTGGGCTGGAGTCCGCAACGACCCACGGGGCGGGCACGGGAACGCAATGACGGCGCGCTCCAGCACTGGAAGAAGAAAGGGTGGCCCGCCATTAAAAAAAAGCGCTCCGCGAGGGGCGCATCCTGGTCTTCATCGACGAAAGCGGATTGAGCCAGCGGCCGCACCGCTGCCGCACTTGGGCGCCGCGCGGACAGACCCCGGTTTTGCAGTACAACTTCAACTGGAAGAGTCTGTCGGTGGCCGCCGGGCTTACGCTGTGGAACTTCTACTTTCGTTTGTATCCCGGCTCGGTGAAGAAAGCGCAAGTGGTGGACTTTCTGCAAGCACTGGTCCGACACTTGCGTCTGCCCTTGCTGGTGGGGTGGGATCGGTTGCCGGCGCACCGCAGTCGGCTGGTTCAGGACTACATTGCCTCTCTGGAAGGCTGGATTCACACCGAGTACCTCCCACCCTACGCCCCGGAACTGAACCCCGTGGAATTCATTTGGGCTCATTGGAAACAGCACGAACTGTCCAACGTTTGTCCCAAGGACTACTACCAACTCAGTGAAGCCGCCCTTCACACGTTGCGCCGCATGCGTCGCCGCCCGCGACTGATCACCGCCTTTTGGCAACAAGCTTCTTTGTGGCCAGAATGACTCTATATTACGCGGGAGTCAATAGTTCTACGTTGTGACCGCCCTGGATCAAGCGGGCCACGAGAGCAGGTTCTCCAGCGAAATACGAGCCACGATTCCCTGAGCTGGCTAGGCGCAGTCGCTGGTCACAAGTTACCCCGGCTATGCTGAGCGCAACGCTTACGGATTCGGAATTACCGCCTGAGTTTCATTCGAGTATCCGCTCTCATTCGAGTTGCTATCCACGGCCGTGGCCACGTAGTAGTAAGTTTGGCCGGACACGACCGTATTGTCGGTGTACGCGGTCGTACCATCCAGCGAAGTGTTGACGATCGAGTACGGGCCACCAGACACGCTGCCGCGGTAGATGTTGTAGCCGACCGCGCCACTCGAGGAGTTCCAGGTGAGGTCCACGGTGTGTTGAGTTGGCGTCGTTCCCGTGCCCGTCATCGATTGCACGGCGGGCGAGTTCGCTGCATTGCTCGAGAACGACAAAGACGCCGAAGTGGCTCCGGTAGCCTGCGGTGTGAAAGTGACGGTGAAAGGAGTGGATTGACCCGCGGCGAGCGTTACCGGCAGCGAAATTCCGGAGAGCACAAACTCACTATTGTTAAGACTTGCCGATGTAACCATGACCGACGCGCCGCTGGCGTTCAGGCTGCCCTTGAGCGACGAACTCGACCCGACAACCAGGTTGCCAAAGCTGAGACTGGTTGGAGATACCGCCAGCTGACCCGCGGCCGTTCCGGTCCCGGAGAGCGCGATGTTGAGCGGCGAGTTCGGTGCGTTCGACACCACGGACAGGTTTCCGCTCACTGTGCCGGCACCGGTCGGAGCAAAGGTCGCAGTAAACGTCACGCTTTGGTTTGCCGTGAGAGTGAGGGGCAAGGTCAGTCCACTGACTGAGAAGACCGCCCCGGTCAAATTCGCTTGCGAGATGGTGACCGTCGATCCACCGGTGTTGGTCAGCGTTTCAGACAAATTTGTGCTGTTGCCGACCTGAACGCTACTGAACGGAAGGCTGGTGGGATTCGCAGCCAGCGCACCCGGCGTCACGCCGTTCCCTGAAAGCGGAATGCTCAAGTTGGGATTCGAGCCGTTGGAAGTGATGCTTATGCTGCCGGTGGCTGCTCCACTCGTAGTAGGAGAAAAAACTACCGTGAACGATGTGCTCTGGCCAGCACTCAGCGTCAAAGGCAACGCCAGCCCGCTCAAACTGAATCCGGTGCCACTTGCAGTGGCGGCCGAGATCGTGAGGCTCGTTCCGCCGGAATTGGTCAGCGTCTGAGACAAGCTTGTGCTGTTGCCGACCTGAACGCTGCCGAACGCGAGGCTCGTGGGATTCGCGGCCAGCGCCCCCAGCGTCACGCCAGTTCCAGAAAGTGGAATGCTCAAGTTGGGATTCGCGCCGTTGGAAGTGATACTCACGCTGCTGCTGCTGGCGGCGCCGCTCGCGGTCGGAGAAAAAACTACCGTGAACGACGTGCTCTGGCCAGCATTCAGCGTCAAAGGCAACGTCAGTCCGCTCAAACTGAATCCGGTGCCACTTGCGCCGGCGGCTGAGATCGTGAGGCTCGTTCCGCCGGAATTGGTAAGCGTCTCAGACAAGCTCGTGCTGCTGCCGACCTGAACGCCGCCGAACGCAAGGCTGGTTGGGTTTGTCGTGAGCTGGCCAGAGGTGACCCCTGTGCCCGACACTGGCAAGGTAACAGTGGTGGAGCTGCTGGAGATGAGACTATTATAGTGCCCTTTGCCATTTGAGCTCTGAGTACTGAATGCAATCGAGACGCTGCCATCGTCAGTGCCAATAGACTGCGGAGCAAACGTTACGTTGCAGGTTACACTCTGCCCACTATTCAGGGTCACCGGGTAACTCAGACCGCTCAGGGTGAAACCTGTTCCTGATAGAGTCGCCTGAGTTATGGTCAACTTCGAGCCGCCAGAATTTGCCAGAGTGACTGATTGCGTCTGGCTACTGCCGACGGAGACGCTGCCAAAGGTGATGTTTGAAGGATTCACCACAAGCTGTCCGGTGGCACCCGATGCATGTGAGGTAAGCGCAAGAATTGTAGAGAAAAGGAAAAATAAACGAAATCCGCGCGAGATTTCGCTCCATCTGGAGCCCAAGCTTTTCACGGCACGACCTCTTGTTGTGCCACGCTAGAGCTGCACGGCAGGGGAATGTGAAGCCGCTGCGTCCCGATCTCACGGTTACTTGGCTGCTCTATCAGGCTGCAGCAACTTCAATCTTGCGGGCGATGAGCGAGGAGCGACAGGTCTCAGATGGACTAGTCCTTCCGACATGTCCTTCCTATTTTGGAGGTGATTGGCGCGGCATCAGCGGCCGGAATGCAGGAGCGGATCGGTAACCACCTTCACGTCATCGACGTAGTGAAAATATTTCACCGCCAGCCTGCGGGGTGACCGGATTTCCCCACCCTCTATAGCTATCCCCGACAACGGATCGGAACCCGACAAATGACCGTAGGACGGGCATCACTGACTTTTCACGTTGCGACGACAAAACTAAGAACAAGGAGTCATCGTCCTCGTCCTGCGACGAGTTGGCTTCTGGCTGCTGCCGGAAGGTCTTCCGAAGGGAGGACGATATGTTTCTGGGCTTCGCGACGCGGAGAAAAAGGGGGCAAGCGATCCTAAGCCATGAACCCAGGAGAGTTCCACCCCGCCTATCTACCAAACGAGGCCCTGCGTCCCTGTTCTAATGTGTCTCTTTCTGAGCACAGGTTCCCGACCGGTCGTGGCGAAGTTCACGGGGTTGGAATCACGGCCCGGGCCTGATTCGAGTAGCCGCTCTCGTTACCACTCCCGTCGACGGCCCTGGCGACGTAGTAGTAGGTCTGACCTGCGGTGACGGTGCTGTCCGTGTATGCGGTGCTGGCTTCCAGGGCCGAGTTAATCTTCGAGTACGGGCCGCCCGAAACAGTGCCGCGGTATGCGTTGTAGCCGACCGCGTTATTCGAGGAGTTCCAGGTGAGATCCACGGCGTGCTGAGGTGGCGGCGCTCCCGTGCCCGTCATCGATTGCGCGGTTGGCGAGTTCGAGGCGTTGCTCACGAACGACAAAAACGCCGAAGTGGCTTCGCTAACCTGCGGTGTGAAAGTGACGGTGAAAGGAGTGGATTGACCAGTGGCTAGTGTTGCCGGCAGCGAAATTCCGGAGAGCACAAACTCACTGTTGTTAAGACTTGCCGATGTAACGGTGACCGACGCGCCGCTGGCGGTCAGGCTGCCGTTGAGCGACGAACTCGACCCGACGACCACGTTGCCAAAGCTGAGACTGGTTGGAGACACCGCCAACTGGCCTTGGGCCGTTCCGGTTCCGGTGAGCGTGATATTGAGCGGCGAGTTCGATGCGTTCGACACCACCGACAGGCTTCCGCTCACCGCACCGGCACTGGTCGGCCCAAAGGTCGCTGTGAACGTCACGCTTTGGTTTGCCGTGAGAGTGAGGGGTAAGTTCAATCCACTGACCGAGAAGAGTCACATTCGCTTGCGAGATGGTCATGGTTGATCCGCCGGTGTTGGTCAGCGTCTCAGACAAGTTTGTGCTGTTGCCGACCTGAACGGTACCGAACGCGAGGCTCGTGGGATTCGCAGCCAGCACTCCCGGCGTCACGCCCGTCCCTGAGAGTGGAATGTTCAAGTTCGGATTCGAGCTGGTGGAAGTGATACTCATGCTGCACTGGACGCGCCGCTCGCGGTCGGAGAAAAAAGTACCGTGAACGCTGTACTCTGGCCAGCATTCAGCGTCAAAGGCAACGTCAGTCCGCTAAAGGTGAATCCGCTGCCACTCGGAGTGGCGGCTGAGATCGTGAGGCTCGATCCACCGGTGTTGGTCAGCGTCTCAGACAAGCTTGAGCTTTTGCCGACCTGAACGCTACCGAAAGCAAGGCTCGTCGGTGAGACCGACAACTGACCTTGCGCTGTTCCGGTCCCGGAGAGCGCAATATTCAGCGGCGAGTTTTCTGCAGTCGATACGACGGAGAGCGTCCCGCTGGTGGACGCTGCAGCCGTTGGCGCAAAAATCACCGTGAACGTCACGCGTTGTTTCGAAGAGAGGGTCGTCGGCAAGCTGAGTCCGCTCACCGAGAAGCCCGTGCCGCTCGTTTGTTCCCTTCCCTCTTGATCGCCACTGGGATCGCGCTGCTTACCAGGCAAGCCAAGCGGCTTTGGGCGCGGTATCGGGTTGGGGGAGCCAGGGCGCTGCAGCACGGCAACTGCGGACAACGATCGAACCGGCCCGCACAGCGAAGTTCCGAGCGGCAGTGCTCGAACAGGTGAAGGCGCAGGATGAGGTCCGAGCGCGTACCCTCCGTTTTCTTCGTTTCAGACTGCCCGGGCTTGCACTACAATGGAGTCAGTTTGGACTGTGTCTCTCCCTCCGATGCCCATGCTCTCGAACCGGCCCAACCTGACACTCGACGAGCAATCCTTTCAGCGTTTGCTGTCCGCTGTCTTCACCATTCAGGAAGATAACGACCCGCAGAAACAAGCTCGACAAACCCAGGCGGAACAGGAATCCCACACCGAACCGGAAGCCAATCGAGTCTGCCAGCATTGTGGCGCTCTGATGCCGGCAGACGCATCGCAGTGCGAGAGCTGCGGCCCGGACGAGTTTCGTCCCGGGGAACGTATGCAGCCCGATTGGGCCCCGATGTGGCTGATGAGCCAGGAGCAGAGCTTGTGGCCCGAGCGTCCTCCCGAGATTGGCGAAGGTGCACGAAAGGCTGTCAAGCCGCCTGCGGGCAAGCGCAGGCCGCGAGCTCAGGCAGCGCAAGATTTTGCCAGCAACGGCTTTCTCGGCTTGCCGGTTACAAAAGAGGCTGCAAAGGAAACGATCACGCAGGAAAAGACGGCGACCAACCGGCCCAACCTGACACTCGACGAGCAATCCTTTCAGGGCTTGCTGTCCGCTGCCTTCGCCATCCAGGAAGATAACGACCGGCGGAAACTCGCTCGACAAACTCAGGCGGAACCGGAAGCCCACCCCGAACCGGAAGCCGATAGACTTTGCCACCATTGTGGCGCTCTGATGCCGGCAGACGCATCGCGGTGCGAGAGCTGCGGCCTGGACGACTTTCGTCCGGGGGAACGCATGCAGCCCGATTGGGCCTCGATGTGGCTGATGAGCCAGGAGCAGAGCTTGTGGCCCGAGCGTCCTCCCAAGATTGGCGAAAGTGCACGAAAGGCCGTCAAGCCGCCTGCGGCCAAGCGCAAAGGTGCACGAAAGGCCGTCAAGCCGCCTGCGGCCAAGCGCAAAGGTGCACGAAAGGCTGTCAAGCCGCCTGTGGCCACGCGCGGGCCCGAGACCATCCACGATCGAGCGTTCGACACATCAGCACTCGACAAAGCCGAAGCGAAAAGCCAATGGATCACTGAAGCGACCGAAGACTGGACACCAGAAAACCTGGCATCCGAAGACGCTGACCTGACCGTCCAGCCCTTCCAGTCATCCGCAAGCGACGATTCTTCCCCGATCGACGCAAGGACCGACGCCCCGACCGACGCAAGCATCGACGCCAGCACTGAGCTGCTCAATTGTGTCCCAAACCATCTTCTTCGGGAATTTGTCCAGCAGGCGCTTCAGGCGACCCATGCGACGGGCGCTGCGATTGCGCTCGAACAGCAAGGAGAGCTGATTTGCCGGGCAGTTGCGGGGGATTCTGCTTCCGAAATTGGCACTAGGATCAACACAGGATCAGGCCTTACAGGTGTATGCGCTTCTAGCGGAACAATGCAGTTGTGCGGTAATACGGAGTTGGACTCCCGGGTGGATGCCGACGTGTGCCGGGAACTCGGTGTAAGCGCCCTCATGGTCGTGCCTCTTCTTCATCAAGATCAGTTGCTGGGGTTGATTGAAGCCTTTTCCCGGCGGCCATACGCATTTGGAATGGGCGACCTGCAAGCGCTGCAGGATTTGGCGGAAAAGTTTATTGCAAACCTGCAGCTCAGTGCTGAGTCGGCAAACGCTAATACCGGTCACGAGTCTCCTGGCGTTTGTGCTGCTCCAGACCCGTTGGAAGAAGAGAGAAACCAGGGTCATTTTGCCGGTATGCGAAAGTTCGGCCTTTACACTTTGGCGGTCATAGCTCGCTTCCTGATCGGCTTCAACTGGGCCTGGAAGCCGCTCGATCCCATGACAAATCCAGCCAAGGGTCGAGTAACTCTGATTTCCACAATCCCGGCTGTTCCGGCCGGACTTTCGCTTTTTGAGGTTGTGGAAGGGACTTTACTTCATCGCGTAGATCCCACCTACCCTATGGACGCTTTGCGGCTGCGTACTCAAGGCGAAGTTGGTCTGCAGGTTCGAATCAGTGAGGACGGATTAGTCTATGGTGCGAAGGCAATTCGTGGCGAGCCCATCCTGTCTCAGGCAGCGGTGGAAGCGGTGCGACAGTGGCGTTTCAGCCCGTACCGGATGAACGATAAGCCGTTCGACGTGGCTGCTCAGATCACGTTCGACTTCAGCCTCGTAAAGTAGATCCTTGACTGGGCAAGCGCTGGGCAAGCCTTTCGGCTTGCCTTGCTACCATACTTTCTCCCGGCTTCTTGCCGCTATGGGACACCAAGATTTCGGATCATTACGGTTGCGACCAAGACGCCTTTGGTTACATTAAGTTTTGCCGGATGATGAGGCAATTCGCAGCGACAGTCCAGCCCTATTTAGGTAAACCCTGCCCGCCTTGAATTGCGGCCTCGATAGCGGACTCCTGCGTTGAAAACCGAGATTTCCTTTTTGGCTTCAAAAACGACAAAGATTCTACACTCGGTCTGCCCTCCTGCACGTTGGTTGAACGATGTTCCGTCTGGGCCGCCCTCAAGCATCTGTTGCCGAATCTCCGTGTGCGGAAAACGCTGTGCTTCGGCACCAGGTCTCGCTTCTAGTTCCCGCCCTGCTTGTGTTCTGTAATTTTGCCAACATCCGCCGCGCTGCCCTTCAGCAGATCCCGTAGCATGGCAACTTCGGCGGTGATGCCCGTCCGCAAGGAAGGCTCCGCTACCGGCGCAAACAGCGGTGAGTGGTTCGAGGGCAGCTCTTTGCCGGCGGCCTTCGCCTGTTATAGCTTCTCCGGATCGGCCACGCCCAGCGTGAAATAGAACGAAGGAACGCCCTGTTCCACAAACACAGAATAGTCTTCCGCGATCATGACCGGGGATTGCACCACTACGTTGCCTTTACCCAGAGCGGCTTCCAGCGAACGCTGGCGCCCGACGACATCTGCACAGCAACGCTGAAGTTTTCTCCAGTTCACACGGGTGAGCACCAAGCATTGTTGTTCATGAACGATGTAACCGGCCAGGTGTTTCAAGCCGGCGGTTTCAAACGGCAAATTATGAGGACGTCCACAGTTGGTCGTTTGCCAATAGGTAGGATCCAAACAATCCGGGTATCCCGTAGCCGCAGCGCGGATGACTTCTAGTGTCGTTGTCTTACCGGCGCCGGCCACACCTTGAATCCCCTGAATACGATCGGACGAACTGAGTACGTCTTCAATCGTAGCCTTCTGTCCAGCGTTCAAATGGGGATGTCGATCCACAGCAATGATGGCTTGCTGGCGCGACATCACGGGCTGGACCTGGTTCTGACCATGGCGCATTTGCCTCACAATCTCGCGTTCGGCAGCGATGGTCTTGACGGTTGTGAGTAGGCGGCCGGTCTGATGCGCGCTCCTTTGGACGCTAACAAATTCCCCGCTCGTTAGACGGCGTTCCAGAGTGTCGCGAATCTCGATGTACCTAATCTCCCCCATGCCACGACGGAGCGAGTCCCGTACCAAGAGCCGCTCATCCACGACAGCCTCGCGCTCGAAGTTCTTGTCTCGCGCGAACGTGACGGCCTCGTTTGCGCGTTGCGCTGAATTCGTCCTCGGCGCCAAACGTTCGGCGCGTTCCCGCGCCACCCTGACAACCGCGTCTGGCTGATTTCCGAAGTCCGCCGCAAGGCGCCGGTGAGCGGCTAAGACCTCCTGGGGACAGTATCTCTTTGCGATCCCGTGTCGAATGGGCGGCGATTTCTGCCGATTCCTTGCTGCTGTGCCCAGTCTTTTCAAGGTATTCACGAATCTGTTGACTCCTGGGGCTGGAAGCGTCGAGGTATTCCTGCGTATATCCCTTGATGTCTACCGCTCCGGCCCCGCTCGATCTCGTAGCCAAGGTCACGTAGTCGATAGGTCAGTTCGGCCTGATAAATCGCAGTCGCGAATTGCTGGGACTGAAAGAGCCCATGCGCCTGCAAGGCTCGGGTTTCTCCATTGTCGCGCTGGGTGACATTAAAGATGACTGCGTGAGTGTGAAGCTGAGGGGCGGCATACCCGTTCACCGGCCGAGCTGTGTCATGTTCAAACTTTGCAACGGCGAACTTCCCAGTCGTTTCCGCTGGATGGTTTCCTCCGATCCGGGCCTGGACGTAGCGTTCCAGTTCGTCCAGCGCTACGCGGACGCTTTCCCGGTGCGCCTCGCGTATCCGCTGATCTCCACCAACGAGAGCAGTCAGCGAAACGGACTTCGCAGCAGAAAACGTGGCATCCCACCCTGCTCGATGCTCCATTGTCTTAACGGTCTTGCCGTTCTCGTCTTTGTATTCGTGCGCCATGCGGTGCTGAACAAGTTGCTCGCCCGTCCGCGGGTGCTGACCCTGGCTCAACTTGGCGAAATCCTCGGCACTCACCGCACCGATCAAACCGTATTGCGCGGCCAAGCGGCCCTGCCACTCGCCTTGGACAGCATTGCCTCGCGACCAGTAGCTCTGTTCTTTGGCGGTGAATTCCTTCTGATGGTAGGCTTGTGCCTGCCCGGCGGATAAAGGTTTTGAGATTGTCAGCACTGGGCTATTCCATCCCTTCATCAATGCCAGCATGTTCTCCGATGTGTTCGGGAACAAGAGCGTGGCCTGCCTGCGGTTCCGGTTCTGCAGGCGGGACTCTGCTGGACACAATCAGGTCGTCCATCTCGCGTTCGATATACCCAGGATGCTTCTCATCAAGGGCAATGAAGGGGAAGGAGAAGCGAGCCACATGGTTGCCGTACTTCAGAAATCCCCGTAGGTCGTCGAGGCCTGAGATCTCTGACGGCATGACCAGAGGTTCCGTCTGTCTATCAAGCGCAAAGTTTTTCCCAGCACGCGAACCTTCATAGTGCGTTTCACGAAGGCGTTCGATCTCGACCTCACCGATGGCGTCACTCACCCATTTCGCGGCCCGCGGCTCGGTGGTACGCAAGAAGATTTTTGTGGCCGGCTGCGACAGCATGGCCTCGGCATCATCGCCGTACCGCGCCTCCATCTGGCTGCGCCCCTGAAACCCGAGGATGACTGGGTTTTGCGATTTGCGATTCTCGGTAATTGCAGTGTGGAGTTGAGGTAATCGCTGCAAGCTGGCCAGTTCGTCGATCACAAACCAGACTGCTTTTTGCTGCTGCATAGGCTCATTCAGGAGACGCAAAACAAGCAGGTCGATCCACAAAGAGATAAGTGGACGGAGAGCCTCGCGCATGGTCGGCCGGGATGTAATGAAGATCCAGCCCTGTCGAGTCTCGGCCCATTTTGTCGCAGTCCAAGTGGCTGGCACTTCCTCACTGCTCGGCAACAAGCGGAAGCTGTCGGCGCTCATATTGAGAGAACCGAGAACACCCGTACGCTGGTGGGGAGCTTTCGGATCAATCAACATCCAATACTCGGTTCCCTTAATTCGCCGATCGATTTCCGCTGGATTGGACATCCACGATACGAGCTGAGCGGGAGTTGGCAGGTAGGTCATCAGGTGAGCAAAGATCTTCTGCGGTGCTTCTACAAAAAACCGATTTGTCACGCCTTCCGGTTGGTAGAGGGAAACGGCCAGGGCCTTCGCCTCGGCTTTGCGTCGTAGTTCCTCCGAGGGATTCCAATAAGGCATCCGAGCGTCGAGGGGGTTAAGGACGATGTCACCCCTTCGTTCGTCATAAAACTGCTTCACGAACTCACAGGCTGGATCGTAGACAATGGAGCTGTCGCCTCTGTCCGCCACCTGATAAAGCATCTGCCGGATAATGCTCGACTTGCCCGAGCCGGTATCACCGACAACGAGAAAGTGTTTGTTTTCGGCGTTGCGCGGAACCCGCAACGGGTGGCTGTCATCGTTCGTGGTGATGCCGATGCCGTCACCGGCGACGGCATTCGTGAACTGCCGCGCACTTACCAGAATCGGCCCCTTCAGCCGCCTTCCATAGCGAAGTTCTTTGCGCCGCCGGATGTCCTTGCGGATGGAAAATGGTAGCTGCAGGATGAGTGCCAAGATCCCGCAATAGAGCGGCGTGGCGAAGATCCCACTCGGGGATGTGTCGGCGTATATCCAGTGCGCGATCCAGGTGTGCAATCCCTTGTTCTGATACGGACGCATGGGCTCGCGTGCGAGGTAGCGGAAGCCCTGCGCGAATGCTCCTGCTGAGAGCGCGAAGGGTAACGGCCTGCCTGACAATTGTGGCGTCTCGCCAGGTCGAACATCGGCGTCCAGAGCGATCCGGGAACGCGATTTTCCATCGGTGACGTATATGAGCTGGTACATGCTCGTGGGCTGCGTGAGGCCCGCGGTCTCTGTCCGCAAATAGTAGGGCAGGTAATACTGTTGCAGCGACAAGAGGGCGAACTGGAAGTGGACATAGATCAGGAATCCAGTAGCCACGATTGCCAAAAACTTCGCGCCATAGGTGTAATAAAAGCCCCGAGGAGGCCAGATGACGGACTCTCTTCTGCCCCATTGCTGCACTGTCGTCATATCCTTCGCTCCTCCGTGCTCAGCCGCTTCGTGAGGAGTTCTTGTGCCTTTCTCGCTTTTGCGGATTGCACTTGTCTGAGCACCGCGTCAAGCTGTTCCGCCGTCAGTCGTTCGCCGCGAAGGAGAGGCCCCAGAGTGTTCATCAAGAGCAACTGAATGCCGACGAGTTCAGTAAAGAGGTGTTCATCAAGAGAACCGACACCGTGGAACCCTGGCCGACCCAATATCTGATCGCGTGCCCAATCGGCCACTGTTTTCCCCGCTTTCCACGCCTCGGCCTCAAGAGCAAGGTATTCGGGTTCTGTAACTCGAACTCCAATGGTCCTTGTCCTGGGAATGCGCCTTCCCATTTTTTCGAGCGCCTGTGTTGAAGCACCGGTTCCCATCTGTCACCTCGAACAATTTCAACGAGCTAACGAACGTAACCGTCCGCTAACGGTTGTAAACGGACTATTCCGCAACGGCCGCGTTTTCAATGCGCTAGCGATTGCAAACAATCGCTAGCGAACGTCAGCCCTTTCAGGGGTGGAGTGTCAAAATTAACCCGATGCGAAGCATCGTCCGTGCACCACCGCGGAATTGAATGCGCGATCATGCCTTCGATACCCGCACGGAAGGCGTCGACTCCACCCCGGCTACAAGCTTCTTTGCCGACTGCTCCGCCGCGTCCTTACCGTCCCTGCTTGGACCTCTACGGATACGCAATTGGAGGCGACCTGCTTGGCCTGTGGCCTCTTCAGAAAGTCCTGGAAGTCACGGTCCTTCGAGAAGACATAGTTGAGCGCCTTGTCCACCACATCGTCGGCGGATGCGTGCACGAAAGCGGCATACTGATCGACCTGTTCGGCGGTCGTTTCGTCCAGGCGAACGACAGCATTGATGTAGCGGATCTGGTTGATTTCAAGTAGCGGCATTTGGTCTCCTTTATCGAGGTTGAATTAGGCAACCTTTCTCCGGGCAATCATCCGTTGCGCCGTCTGGGCAATCTCTCGTGCACGAGCGCGGCGGAGCGCAATGGGAATCTCAAAGCGGCGGCGAACCTCAAGCATGGTGGCCACGTCGTCTATAGGAACTCCTTCGATCAGCCAGAGTCTCGCCGATGCGACATCCACGGTTCGCTGCGCGTAGTAGAGAGGGTTTGGCTTATCGGCGCGGCGGGAAGCGAGCTTTCGCGTCAGCTTTGCGGCGTCTTTTCCTTGGGCAAGTTCGTGCAGAACCCAGGCCCAATCGCGCTCGGAATTCGTATGCTTATCGGGATGCTTTCGCAGTGCGACTGAACGGGACAGAAGGGTGGCATCCGCTGCGAGAATATCGAGCCGGAAGTCTTCGCAATTCCAAGTGGAATCGCCGGGGTATTCGACGGTGATGCGGTACGCCGGAATCCGGTGACGCGAGCAGCGCATCGATCTCAGCTTTTTCCAGATAGGTAAGCGGATTCTTTCCCGTGCGTTTGAAGGGAACGCTTTGGACTTCCCCGCA
>Ga0209117_1000591_pt1 | contig 14436 bp, 10 predicted proteins | sample BlaSpr_A8_OM2_M2_FD_187978 | JGI IMG/M metagenome (GOLD analysis project Ga0209117, IMG submission 187978) | Forest soil microbial communities from Thunder Bay, Ontario, Canada - Black Spruce, Ontario site 2_A8_OM2_M2 (SPAdes) (version 2) | ecosystem: Environmental > Terrestrial > Soil > Boreal...
CGTGCGCGCGGGTCTTTTGCTCGCCGGTCTGGCCTGGGAAATCGGGTACCCAATCCTCTACGAGAATCTTCTCAATCCTGGCGCCGTTATTATTCTCGGCAACAGCGCGCAACTTAAACAGTAAATCAGCGCTCATCACGTCGCCTTCCAGTGCGCCATTCACCAGCCTCTTTACAACCAACTCGAGCCGCGATGCCCGCTTCGTTCGTCCGCCTTCGCGGTAAGTGGTGGAAGTGTTTTGGACCTCGCTGATGATGTGGCTGACAAGCAGGCCTTTGCGGCGCTTGGGGCGGCCTTTGGGATTACCCGAGACACCTTTTTTGAATCGAGAATGCTTGGGTGGATTACGGGATCCAGATTTCTTACTCATCGCCTGGACTCCCCGCAAAAGATTGACCGGTGAAAGCCCTGGTATATTCACTATCCGCGAAGGTGATCTGTACCGTTCCATCTGCAACCTGGGGAGCAAGATCTCGACAGCGAATATAGACGGCCATCGCTCGGCGATTATTTGCGATCCCTTTGCTCCAAAGCTGCTCAAGAATAGCCTCCAACGTCGTCACCCATTTGGGCTGGCCGTCTCTGGTGATCTTTACTGGCGTCAACAACAGCTTGTCGATCATCTCGAGCATGCCGGTCGGCCGGGGCGATGATCGGCCGCCCGGATTAGCGCTTTTCCCTTTTTTCCATTGGGTCGCCTTAGGTGGGCGTCGGTGCCCAATCTCGTAGACTGTGCCGGAGCGGCTCATTGATCAGCTCCCCGGTTAAATCTCGTTTGCGCAAAGGTCTTTCCGCGAACGTCCTTGGCTTCCTGCTTGGTCAGTTGCTCCCATCGCTTGATTGCTGTGTCGACGTAACGTCCGTCGATTTCAATGGCGTGGCAGCGTCTGCCGGTGCGTTCCGCCGCCAGAATCGTCGTACCGCTGCCGAGGTAGGGATCGATCACGATGTCGTTGCGCTGGGTGCAATCGAGTATGGCGTCCGCAAGCAGCGTGATTGGCTTCACCGTCGGGTGCGATCCCAGCTGGTTTTTAGGGCTGTTACGCGCGAAGCTGTTGGCCCCCGGAGAATTCCAGACGTTAGAGCGATTCCTGCCGAAGCGCCCGAGTTGAATGTTGTTGGTATGTGGGTCTTGTCCGCTCTTGAACACGAACACAAGCTCGTGGCGGGACCGGTAGAGAGACCCCATGCCACCGTTGGTTTTGGCCCAGACGCAGAGATTTAGAAGGTCCAGACTGGCGGCGCGGCCGGCCGCAAGGATTTCGGACATGTGGCGCCAATCCATGAAGCTATAGATCAACGCGCCGTCGCGGCAGTAGGCGCTGATGCGCTGAAACGTTTGGTGCAGAAAATCTGAGAATTCGCCTTCCGACATTTCCCCGCAGGCCATCGCGAACTCACGATGGCTTGTCTTTCCCTTGCCGGATACGTGTCCATCGATTTTGACGTTGTAAGGCGGGTCGGTGATCGCTGCCGCGGCCTTCTCGCCGTTTGACAGGGCATCGTAACTGGTCGCATCTAGTGCGCTGCCGCAGTACAACCGATGGGAGCCTAATAGCCAGAGGTCACCCGCCCTTGAAACTACAGGCCCGGTGGCCAATTCAAACTGGTCGTCGGCTTCTTCCAATGCAGAATCCAGCGATTGGATTCGCAAATCGATTTCCGGCGGCTCAAATCCGATCGCCTCGATGTCAAAGTCGAGCGCAAGGTCGGACAATTCCTTCAGGTGGATCGCGAGTTTGGGGTCGTCCCACGTCGACCGATCCGTCAGCTTGTTGTCGGCCAGCATGTACGCCCTGGCCTGGGTTTCCGTTAGGTGGCTAAGCGAGACGATCGGGACCTTGTCAAGGCCAAGTAGCTTCGCCGCTTCATACCGGCCGTGGCCGGCAACAATCTTGTTGTCCTTGTCGACTAAGATCGGCGCATTGAAGCCGAACGCTTCGATGCTTCTAGCGATTGCGCTTATCTGCGCGCGGCCATGCTTGCGTGGATTGTCCGGGTCAGGAATGAGATCCCCGATCGCGACAAACAAGATTTGCCGGCGCATGACCACATCGATGGCAGTGGGGATTGAAGGTTTTAGCTTTGGCATCTTGCAGGACCTTTATGGCCTCTCCCTGATCGGCGAAGAGGCGGAGGATGTGACTCCTGTGGTCGTCCTGTGAAGACAATTTAACTTACGTCGGAGGGAGAGGTTCAACAAGGGCGCTCGCGCTATTATTCACAGTAACTGCTTGTTACCAGTGCTTTCCGATGGTTGGATTGAAAATTCCTTGTTACCTCTTTCGAATGTTTTGGCGGTTGTCGCTTTACTACGGCGGCGATTGCCGTGCACCCGGCGAGGAAGATTTCATCGGCGGAGACCGCCACTAATTTAAGGCCGGCAGATGCGGATGACTCGAAACCGGGCGGGCACTCACATGATCGAGCATCTCGTTGACGGTCAGCGAGCGGTCTTGGGAGTTCTGGCGCGGGCGCCTGGCGCTCGCTACCGGCCGGGAGATGCCTGACGCGCCTCCTCGGAGATCGTTCGATGCCGGACAGTTTTGAACCCAAGACGGCAATCCTGCCCAAGGCTCAGCAAGAAATCTGGCCACTTCTTAATCCCGCTCAAGGACTTCTCGTTGCCTCGCTCGAAGATCTTCTGGCCACAAAACTAAAGGCGATCATGGATCGAGCCGAAGCGAAAGATTACCGAGATATCTCTGTAATGCTTTCTGCGGGTATTTCGCTCGAAAGGGCATTGGGTGCTTTTGCCAAAATGTACGGCAAGGACCCCGGCCTTCCCTTGAGAGCGATGGGTTTCTTCAAAGATGGCGATTTGTCTTCGCTTCCCAAAAGCGATCAGGATATTCTGCGGAAGGCGAGAGATCGCGTGTCCGAAATTCCTGACGTCGTAATAACCCGTGGTTCACTCGCGAATTCCGCACCAGTTTCGCACCGGAAACGATCGCAATAAATTGCGACGAGTCGCAAAAAAAGGGAGAGGACTCATGGAGGATATCGCGGCCCGGCGCGCGGCCGAGCAGCTGCTCGCAGAACACAAGTCCAACGTACGGTTCATGCCGCTTGGTCCGCCGGACGGCCCCGCTACGATTCCGGACGCCTATGATATCCAGGAGAGGTATGTCGCGCTTCTCCGCGGCAAGCATGGCGACGCCGTGGGCTATAAGGTCGGACTGACATCGGCTACGATGCAGACGTTTTGCGGGATTGACCATCCGATCGCGGGTGTCGTGCTCGCAAGACGCGTGTATCAATCGGGAGAGACCGTCCGGCGCTCGGATTTCGGGCGACTGGGGATCGAATTTGAAATCGCCGTTCGCATCAAATCAGACGTCCCGGTCACAGGCGTGCCGTGTACCGCCGAAATGATCGCGCCTCACATCGACGGCGTTTGCGCAGCCATCGAAATCGTGGACGATCGGAGCGCGGACTACACCAACCTCGATGTTCTTTCGCTTGTTGCTGACAATTCCTGGAACAGCGGTATTGTGTTGTCGGAATTCGCGACGAAATGGCCTGATCTGGAGGGCGTGCTCGGGCGTGCAACCAAAGACCTTGTTGCGATCGGCAAAGGGCATGGACGCGACATCCTCGGGCATCCCTTCAATTCAGTCGCGTGGCTTGCCACGCAGCTGGCTTCGCGGGGCGTGAGGCTGAAAGCGGGCCAGGTCGTCATGACCGGGAGCGTCATGAAAACCGTATTTCCGATGGAAAACGCAACTTACCGTTTTGACCTTGAGGGAATCGGCGTTGTCGAGGTGCGCGTAACATAAGAAGCAGCGAGCTCTCGATCACTTCGTCAGACCACCGGAACACGTCTGGCGGCCACGGCTGCCGGTGAAATGACGTCGATATCGATCGGCACCCGCCACCTTTCGGTATAGCGCACCTCGGGCGCAGCATTGCTCTCGGGCGCACCTTCCAGCACAAAGCCATCGAAGCCACGGCTCATGACCTCGTTGCATTTCTGCACATAGACGGGGAAGCCGCCGATATACGGCATGAAGACCCGCGGCCGGCCGGCTATGTTGGCGCCGACATACCAGGAGCTGCAGGTTGATCGCAGCGAGACCGTCGATACGTCGTTGACGTGCTCGACCCAGGCATCCTCATCTTCGAGAGTAGGCTCGATCGACGTGGCCCCGACATCCCGCATGTGGCCGATGCAGTCCGCCAGCCAATCGACATGCTGCTCGATCGCCTGGATCATGCTGGCCAGGACGGAAGGGCTGCCAGGGCCGGTGATCATGAACAGGTTCGGGAAGCCCGCCGATGCGATCCCGAGATAGGCACGAGGGCCCGCCCGCCATTTCTCGGAAAGCGTCAGGCCATTGCGGCCGGTGATCCTGATCCTGTCGAACGATCCGGTCATCGCAGCAAAGCCGGTGGCGCAAACGACGGCATCCAGCTTGTACGCGACACCGTCAACCTCGATGCCATCAGCGGTGAAGCGTTCGATCGGCGTCCGGGATACGTCGACCAGCCTGACGTGAGGCAAATTGTAGGTCTCGAAGTAGCCGGTATCGACGCAGAGCCGCTTGCAACCGAAGACGTTGTCCGGACACAGCAAGTCCGCCGTGGCCGGATCCTTCACAATGCCGCGGATCTTCCGGCGCGCGAACTCGGCGATGGTGTCATTGGCGGCTTTTTCGAACAACAGATCCCCGTAGGCGCCCAGAAACGGCAAGCCGCCGCGTGCCCAGGCTTGCTCGTACTGCGCTTCGCGGTCTTGCGCGCTCGCCTCCAGCGCCGGCTTGGTGTTGAAGGGAAAATAGAAGCCGGTCGGGCGTGCGCGGGCCTTCGCCCGGAGCGCGGGATAGTCGGCCTTGGCCGCCTGCAAATATTCCGGCGTCAGTCTTTCGTTCCAGGCCGGCACCGACCAGGTCGCCGTGCGCTGGAACACCGTCAGCGCAGACGCCTGCTGCGCGATGATCGGAATCGACTGGATCGCCGAGGAGCCGGTGCCGATGACGCCGACACGTAAGCCGGTAAAGTCGACGCCCTGATGCGGCCATTCACCGGTGTGATAGACGGGCCTGCGAAAATCTTCCAGCCCCTTGAAGCTCGGACGGTTCGGCGCCGACAAGCAGCCGACCGCCATGATGCAGAATTTTGCTGTAACCCTGTCGCCGCGGTCGGTTTCGATCAACCAGGATTTGGCGCCTTCATCGAACGTCGCGGCAATCACGCGCGTGTCGAACACGATATGCCGGCGAAGATCGAAGCGATCGGCAACATGGTTGGCGTAGGAGAGGATTTCAGATTGCGGCGCGTACTTCTCCGACCAGTTCCACTCCTGGTCCAATTCCTCCGAGAACGAGAAGGAGTATTGCATGCTCTCGACGTCGCAACGTGCGCCCGGATAGCGGTTCCAATACCAGGTGCCGCCCACGCCACCGCCGGCCTCGAACACCCGTGCCGAAAAGCCGAGCCCGCGCAGGCGATGCAGCATGTACATTCCGGCAAAGCCCGCGCCCACGACAACCGCGTCGAAAACCGTTCCAACTTCACTGGCGCGTTCCCGTCGGCTTGTGGCGTCGGCAATCATGGTTGGTGTCGTCTCCCCGGTGTCCCCGGACGAGATATCCCGAATATTATCGGCCGTTTCTGACGCTGTTCAGCGAATTGAGCCGATGTTCGATTGCATTCGGAGGGTAGCGGGATTGGGCCGGAAGTCCATTGCGATATCCGCCCGAAGGGTAGACGGCCAATGCATGCCCGGATCGTTGCCCGGGCGGCGTACCCAGCGCAGCCGCCAGCGCAGCCGCAATACCCGGCGGCAACCAAGGTGCCGGAGATTGTCGGGCACTGAGTGTTTCTTTTGACCCAACCCTGCCATCACGAGACGCATTCGCTCGAGGCATTTCTTTCAGCTAGCGCGCATGCCCGGAAGCCAGGCTTGGCCTATCAGGTCATGATTGCCACATTAAGCCGACCCTTTAAGTCGCCAAGTTTATGGGGCTCTTTTCAAGCGACGCCAAGGCCTGTTTCAAGACCGACCTGATCCGCTCGGCATCCGACGACTTGACGACGGAGGGATCGAGGTAGAAGTCCAGCCCTGGCATACGCTCAATTACCACGCCGCCCTTTTCCGCAGATCCATCGACGATGCTGTCGACCGAATAAGGAACCACCTCGCGGCTGATGCCCTTCATCGTAATAGGGGGCAACGCGTGTGCCGTGATGACGTCGCTGACCAGCGCGAATGTCTCGTAACTAATGACGATGCCGCCGGGCTCGGCGATAGATTGCAGCCGCGCGGCCAGGTTGGCTTCCGCGCCGATAATCGTGTAGTCCATGCGATCGGCGCTGCCAAAATTTCCGACATTGCAATAGCCGGAATTGATTCCGATCCGCGACTTGAACGGATGCTCTATTCCCGACGCGCGCCACTTCGCGTTAAGTTCGACCAGCCGACGCTGCATGTTCCACGCCATCCTCAAGCACGCTTGCGCATCCGCCCGGTCGCCCTTGGTTTCAGGGTCGCCGAAGAAAATCAGCATGGCATCACCGATGAACTTGTCGATCGTGCCACCGTGCTCGTGAGCGATCGCGGACATTTCAGTGAAGTATTCATTGAGCAGTTGGGTGATCAGTTCCGGCTGCAGTCTCTCGGTGGTGGCAGTGAAGTTCTGAATGTCGGAGAAAAAGATCGTGAGCTTTTTCCTCTCGGTATGGATAGTGACGTCTTTTTGCCCGCTAAAAATGCTCTTGTAGACCTGAGGCGAGATATAGCGGGAAATCTTCATGGAGAGCGTCGCAAGGAAGTCGTTCGCCGATTCAAGTTCCCGGTTCATCCCTTTGATGCGCGTGGCCTGACGTCGCTGCGTCGTCAGGAATGATATGCCGCTGATTGCAGCCAGCACAAAATAGGCAAACAGATACTTGAACGAGAACAGGTTCGCAGCGATCGGCTGCGTAATGGTGACTTCCTGGATCCCGCGAACGTCACCCACCTTCCAATCGGTTTTAGGACTTTCCGGGTGAACATTGTGACAGCTGACACAGGCTGGTCCCATGACCACGGGAGCGATCAGCCGAACCTTGTCGCTGAACAATGAGGTAGCGGTGTCGACAATTTTTTGATCCGGATTGTTGCGCAAACTGTCCAACGCGCTCTTTTCAAACTGGTCGAGTTGATGCGGCGTTCGATTTTTGAAAGGGAAGTCGGATACGAATCTGTAGTTGATATTTTCCTGTTGCGCTCCGATGACCCTGCCTAGTTCGAGTGACAGTGTGGCCGGTATCGGTATGGCTCCCGGGACGGCCTCATAGTTGTGAACGACCTTGGTCGACCCTGGATTTGCCAACACCCGCCCGACGACGTTGGTGGCGTAGTATCCGCGGACGCTTGAGATGACGGAATTCAGATCTGTCGCCTGTCGCCGCAGCGCCGCTTCCGCGAGATTGGTCAGATCGAGCCATACCGCGAGCGGCAGCGCCAGCAGCAGGAATGCGACAAGGATTCCGGTAAGGAAACCATGGGAACGGAGGTCTTCAGAGTTCGGCTTTTCCATGTGTGGCTCCGCTTGGCTTATTATTGTTATACAAGCCTGAAGGACATCATGACGAGGCCTGGACCATTATTACATTAACAAGTTTTGAATACGCAGCCAGTACTTCGACAGCCGGCGGATCAGGTGCCGCGAATGCGCGCTATAGCTGCCATAAATCACCTGACACAGGCGGCACGACCGTCGCCTAACCGACCCGCGTGAAAAACCGCCGCGCAGGGTAGCGGGATCGGGCCGGAAGTCCATTGCGGTATCCGCCCGAAGGGTACACGGCCACTGCATGCCCGGATCGTTGCCCGAGCGGCGAACGGAACCTATGCTGGCGCGATTTCGTGATGCCGATCGCCGGAGAGATTTTCTCGATGACGCCACTTTCTTCACTATCGGGGCCGATGCGTATTGCCTCGCTGGTGACAGCGATCAACGTTTTGGTCGCAGGCGGATTTTCGATCGCCGGACTTGTCAGCCCGAAGTCGATACTGCCGGCGGGCTCCGCTCCGACAGATGCCTCATTGATATTTGCCATGTACGCTGCGGCCCGTACCATTCCCCTCGCTGTTATTACTTTGATTGCGATCTACAAACGTTCGGAATCAGCATTGCTAATATTGGGCACATTGGCAGGTTTCATCCAATTGCTGGATGCCGGCGTTGGGTTGTTACAGCATGATCTGGGGAAATCCATCGGGCCTCTCGTCATTGCCGCATTCCAGTTTTTCGCGGTTTACCTGTTAAGCAGGTCCACGCGAAGCAGCGGGCAATAGCGACCGGCTGTTGGTATATGCTGGTTATAAACCGGTCGTTTCTGTTTGGTATGCCCTGGCGAATGACCTTGGCGTGCATTGGAGCGATTTTAAAAGACATGATTGCCCGAACCGCAGCTGGACCATATGCTGGCGCGATTTACTGCTCCGGGGCTTCATGACCACACCGCTCGATCCCGTCATCGCTCAGATCATTCCGCTGCTGCCGCTGCGCGATCCCAAGACGATGACGCCGCAGAGCGCGCGCGATCAGCTCCGCGCGCTCGCCGCGTCGCGCGCTGCCGTTTCGCCGCCGCCGGTACAGAGCGTAAACGATACGGAAGTAAAAGGCGCCGCCGGGCCGCTGGCCGCGCGCGTCTACCGCGTCTCACGCGAAAAATCGCCCACGGTGGTGTTTTTCCATGGCGGCGGCTGGGTCGCCGGCGATCTCGAGACCCATGACCGGCAGGCGCGTCTGCTCGCCATCGAGACCGGCGCCGTCGTTATCTCCGTCGACTACCGGCGGCCGCCGGAAACGCGTTTTCCCGGCGCGTTTGAGGACGGCTTCGCCGCCGTCCGCGACGCGATCGCGCGCATCGGGGAATTTGGCGGAGACAGCGCGCGCGTGGGCGTGGCTGGAGACAGCGCCGGCGGCAATCTGGCCGCAGCCGTCGCGATCGCCTGTCGCGACGCAGGCATCGATCTCGCCGCGCAATTGCTCGTCTATCCTATTACCGATGCGCTCGGGAACTATGCGGACGCAAAGGAGAACGCGCGCTTCCCCTCACGCGCGGAAAACGCGGAAGGCTACTTCCTGTCGCGCGCCGTGATGGAATGGTTCGCCGGACACTATCTTGCCGACGCCACGCATGGCGCGGACTGGCGCGTTTCGCCGTTGCGCGCGAAAAATCTTGCAGGGCTTGCACCTGCGGTCGTTTGCACGGCGTGGTTCGATCCCTTGCGCGACGAGGGCAAGGCCTATGCCGACGCGCTTGCCGCCGCCGGCGTCACGACCAAATACCATCACGGCGCCGGGCTGATCCACGGCTATTTCGGCCTCGGCGATGCGTCGGAAGCCGCGCGGCGCGAGGCGCAACGCGCCCGCGCCGATTTTAAGGCGCTGCTCGAACGGGGTGCGTAGAGCGTTTCACTTTTTCCCATGGCCGGGCTTGGTCCCGGCCATCCACACCTTTCCTGCTTTAGATGCGACCAAGACGTGGATGCCCGGCACAGCAGACCTGTGCTCGGGCCGGCGAAGCCGTGGCCGGGAACGCCGACGGCAAGTCAGGACCTACGCAAATGGCAACGATCCCTCGGTCGCAGTCGCCTCAGCCCGGATGTATCAGGCGATGTGCAAACGGGTTCTTGGAGCATCGGAACAGATTTACCGACCGGCCAATCAGGCGCGCTCCGCAGCGGGCGGGGCTTGGCTAACAATCAATCTGGTCTTTCTTACCAACGCTGCAATAATCACGAACAGTTTTCCTAATGAGTTTTGTAAGGCCGGTTGTAAAATCGTCATCGTCGAGCAATCTGCTGGCGACCGTTCCCGCCGCGCGCGCATTTGCCGAGGTTGAAAATTGACCCACGAAAATGGCGGCATTCATCAACGTCGTGATCACAAGCGCTGCAACAATAAACTTTCCGGACATTCATCTTCTCCCTGTCATTTTCTAATCGCTCGCTCTGATGCCTAGCACATCGCCGTCATTGCGAGGAGCGCAGCGACGAAGCAATCCACCCTGCCACCCTGGCACTGGATTATTTCGCGGAGCCTGTCATCGCGCGCGCATTCGCGCGACCCGTTGGCTCGCAATGACGGGACAGATGAGCTTGCCGCCGGGACACTCGGGTGGTAGCGCAGTGCGCGCGCAGTGACAAATGCCCCGCGCCAGCGGAGAACTGCGCCAGCTCACTCGCGTTTGAACCGATAGTCGAATCGATTCCCATCCGCCGTGACCAGACCCAAAGTCGGTGTCGGAAAATGGATCGGCAGAATCAGCGTATCGGTATCCGCGACGGAGGATAAAAACTTCCGGCGCGACACCGCGGCCTGCTTTCCATCCCAGTCGACCCTCGGGGACCAGTCAGGCTCGCGGCACTGGATCACGTGGTGCATCATGTCGCCGGTCACGACCGCGCGCTGCCCGCGGGAGAAAATGTTGACGCAGCAATGGCAGGGCGAGTGGCCCGGCGTCGGCGTCAAGGTGACGGTATCGTCCAGCGCGTAATCGTCATCGACCAGAAGCGCCTGGCCGGCTTCCACGATCGGCAAGCAATTGTCCCGGAATACCGTGCCGGGCGGATTGGCGCCTTTCGCGTGCTCCGCTTCCCAGGCCGCATATTCCTTTTTGTGAAAGATGTATTTCGCATTCGGGAATGTCGGCACCCAGCGGCCATCACGCAGCGTGGTGTTCCAGCCGGTATGGTCGATATGAAGATGGGTGCAGAAAACATAATCCACTTTGTCGTAAGCGATGCCGAGCGCAAACAGCTCGTTGCGCCAGCGCTCCTTGCCGGGAAAATCGAACGGCGGCGGATGGCCCTTGTCCTCGCCGGTGCAGGTATCCACCAGGATAGTGTAACGCGGCGTGCGGACCACGAAGGTCTGGTAGGTGATCACCATCATTCCAAGCGCTTGGTCGAACACCTCCGGCTCCATCGTCGGCAAGTGACGTTTGAAGGTGGCCTCGTCATAGGCCGGGAAGAAGTCCTGCGGCCGCCGCCACGGGCCTTCGCGTTCGATCACCGCGTCGATGGTGATGTCGCCGATCCTGAGCTGTTTCATTTTGTTTCCCCCGGAATTGCTGGCTGAGCGTAACTAGCGCAGCTTGCAGAGCAGCGCCACCAGCGTCTCGCGCTCCTTGGCATCGAGCGGCGCAAGGGTCTCCTTGGTGATCGCGAGCGCGTTCGGCGCGGCCTTCTCCGCCATCTGCTGACCGGCGCGGGTGAGGCTGACCAGCAGGCGGCGGCCGTCTTCGGGGTCGGCGCTGGTCCCGGTCAAGCCGCGGGCGGTGAGCCGGTCGATCACGCCTTTGATGGTGGCGACGTCCATCGCCGTCAGCCGGCCGAGCTGATTCTGCGAGCACGGCCCGGTCTCGGTGAGCTTTGCCAGCGCCGCCCATTGCGTCGGCGTCAGATTGATTCCGATTTCGCGGGCGAAGATGGTGGCATGGCGCTGCCACACCTGGCGCAGGATGAAGCCGATCTGCTCCTCGAGCACGTATTGAGGGCGCGACGGTTTTACATTCCGTTTGGCCGAAACACTCCTGGTCATCTGCGCTCCCTGCCCGTGTTTTTTCTTTGCCCCGGCAATTACAACGCCAGATGCGCGTCGCGGATGTCCGGACGGGCATCAAGCTCGCTCATGGTCCCGCCGAAACAAATGCGGCCGCGCTCGATGATGTAGGCGCGGTCGGAAATCAGTCTCGCGAAATGCAGATTCTGCTCCGACACGACGATGCTGACGCCTTCCTTCTTCATGGTCAGGATGGCTTCGACCATCTGCTCCACGATCTTCGGCGACAATCCCTCCGACGGCTCGTCGAGCAACACCAGCGACGGGTTTCCCATCAAGGTCCGGGCGATCGTCAGCATCTGTTGCTCGCCGCCGCTCATGCGCCCGCCCTGGCGGCCGCGCATCTCGCCGAGGTTCGGAAACAGCGTGAATAGTTTTTCCCTGGTCCAGTGCGGCGCGTTCGGCCTGACCGGCTGGCGGCCCACTTCCAGGTTTTCATCCACCGTCAGGTCGGTGAAGATGCGCCGCTCCTCCGGCACATAGCCGAGCCCAGCGCTCACGATCGCATGGGTCGGCTGATCGGAAACATCCTTGCCCTCGAACACCATGCGGCCGGTGCGTTGCTCGACCAGGCCGACGATGGAGCGAAAGGTCGTCGACTTGCCGGCGCCGTTGCGCCCGAGCAGCGCAACAACTTCGCCTTCGCCGACTTCAAGCGCGATGTCGAACAGGATGTGAGCGGGGCCGTAATGACTGTTGAGCCCCTCGACCGAGAGCTTCATGCCGACGCTCCCTCGCGATGGCGCGCGTCGTAAATCAGGCCCTCGCCGAGATAGATGGCGCGGACCTGCGGGTTGCGCCGGACCTCTTCGGGCGAGCCCTCGGCGATCAATGTGCCGCGATTGAGCACCAGGATGCGATCGGCGTGCTCGAACACCACGTCCATGTCGTGCTCGGTGAAGAGAACGCCGATCGACTTTTCGCGGGCAATGCGCGCGGTCAGCCGCATCAGCTCGATCCGCTCGCGCGGCGCCATGCCGGCGGTCGGCTCATCCATCAGCAGCAGTTTTGGCTGATTGGCGAGCGCGACGGCGAGCTCCAGCCGTTTGAGATCGCCATAGGCGAGCTCGCCGCAGGGACGTTCCGCATAACCGCTCATCCCGACGAGCTCCAGCAGACGAGCGGCTTCCGCTAGCGCGAACCGCGGCGTCGACGCCCGGAGATTGAACAACTGCCTTTGATACGACACCAACGCGACCTGGACGTTTTCGCGCACCGTCATGGTCGGAAATGTCGCAGTGATCTGGAAGGTGCGGCCGACGCCCAGCCGCCAGATCGCGCGCGGCTTCTTGCCGGTGGTGTCCTCGCCAAGCAAAATGATCCGGCCGCTGTCGGGAATGTTCTGGCCGTTGAGCATATCAAAACATGTGCTTTTTCCCGCGCCGTTCGGACCGATCAGCGCCAGGATCTCGCCGGCATGAAGCGCAAACGACACGCCGCGCACCGCATGGACGCCGCCATAGGATTTGCTCAGATTCTCGACTGACAGCAGCGTGGGGGCGGTGCTCATTCGGCAACCTCGATCCGGGAGGCAAGGAGTGCGGACTTTGACGATTGCGACCGGCGGCGATTGCGGATCGTCTCGAGTATGCCGACGATGCCCTTCGGGAAGGCAACCACGATCAGAACGATGACGGCGCCAAGCACCAGCTTGGACAGATCGGTCTGACTGACCAGCCAGATGTTGAGCGCCTTGTAGACGATGGCGCCGACCACCGCGCCGGAAACCGTCTCGACGCCGCCGAGCAGCACCATGACCAGCGCATCGACCGAGAGCGAGATGCCGAGGCTGTCGGGAAACACGCTGCCCTTGAGATACGCAAACAACGCGCCGGCAATGCCTGCGACCGTGCCGGCAATCACAAACGCCGTCCACTGGACGCGCTTGCCGTCGATGCCGATGGCCTCGCTGCGCAGCGGCGAGTCGCGCGTCGCCCGCAGCGCAAAGCCAAAGGGGGAGAATACGATGACCCGAAGCACTGCGACCGCAAGCGCGGCCACGCCGAGCGAAAGCCAGTAGAAATGCGCTGGCGCCGCCGCCCATCGCTCCGGCCAGACGCCGAGGATGCCGTTGTCGCCACCGGTCACCCCAACCCACTGGAACGCGATCGACCAGACGATCTGCGCGAATGCCAGCGTCAACATCGCGAAATACACGCCGGACAGTTGGACCGCGAAGAATCCAAACACCGCTGCGCCCGCTAATCCCAGCAGCGGGCCGAGCAGAAGCGAAGCGATCATCGGCAGCCCGGCCATCTTGGCAAGGAATGCGACGCCATAGGCGCCGAGCCCGAAATAGGCCGCATGGCCGAACGAGGCGAGACCGCCGACCGACATCAGGAAATGCAGGCTCGCGGCAAAGACCACGAAGATCGCAATTTCTGAGCCAACCGTGAGCGCGTAGTTGCCGCCGATCAGCGGCAGCGCCGCCGCGAGCACCAGTGCAGCGATCGCAGCGATGCGTTCGCCTGAGGTCAGCGGGCGCCAGGGATTGACAGTCAGCCCTGGCGTGCGGCGCGCAGGTGCTTCCTGCTTTCCGAACAGGCCCCATGGCCGCACGATCAGCACCGCGGCCATCACCAGAAACACCAGGATGATGGAAATCTTCGGAAAAATCAGGATGCCGAACGCGTTAAGCTCCGACACCAAGACCGCGGCGACAAAGGCGCCGATGATGCTGCCAAGACCGCCGATCACGACCACCACGAACACGTCGACGATGATCCGCAAATCCAGCGCGTGGTGCACCGCGTCGCGCGGAATCTGCAAGCCTCCGCCGAGCGCAGCGAGAAAAACCCCGAGCGCAAACACGCTGGTAAACAGCCATTTCTGATTGACGCCGAGCGCCGCCACCATGTCGCGATCTTGCGTCGCG
>Ga0209117_1000592_pt1 | contig 14422 bp, 12 predicted proteins | sample BlaSpr_A8_OM2_M2_FD_187978 | JGI IMG/M metagenome (GOLD analysis project Ga0209117, IMG submission 187978) | Forest soil microbial communities from Thunder Bay, Ontario, Canada - Black Spruce, Ontario site 2_A8_OM2_M2 (SPAdes) (version 2) | ecosystem: Environmental > Terrestrial > Soil > Boreal...
GGTCTTCATGGGCCTGCCAATTCCGCCGATTCCTGTGCCCGCGCTGGGTGGCTCGCTTCTGCCCCCGCTTCCGCCGGTGCTGGGGATTCCGCTTCCGCTGCCGGTGGCCACATCGTCAATCGATACGTCGGTTCCGGCACTGCCTGCGGTTGGACCCGCGGCGGCAACCTCCGTGGTGCCAGCTGGGCCTGCGCCGGCAACCTCCGCGCCGGCCGTACCAGGGGCGGCGTCCGGCCATTCCGCCGGCGCCCCCAGTGGCACGAGTGGAACGAGTGGCGGCGGGACGTCGGGTGCTCCAGAGGTTGGAAGTCCGCCGCAGGGACTGCCGATCCCCTTCACGACGATAGTGCTGTCTTCGCCGCTGGACGTGGCGCTCGCCGTGGCGCTTGGGAGCCTTCCCCTCCTGGTCGGGATCTGGCTTCTGATCTTCGGCCGGACGCTTGGTGAAGCGAGGCGAGCTCGGGAGGCGCAAGTGAGGCTGGCGCTCGCCGGTGATCTTGGTTTGAGGCCTCGCGAGCTGAGCTCGCTGAACACGAAGGCGCTCTTCAAGCTGCGCGAGCAGGCGGCGTTCGACGACCTCACGGGCGCGCTACGAAGAGGGGCCGGCATCGCGGCAGTCGACCGCGAGGTCGCCAGGGCCCGGCGCCACAAGAGCCCGCTCGCCCTTGCCTTTGTCGACATCGATGGGCTCAAGGCGGCGAACGACCGGCGCGGCCACGCCGCAGGCGACAAGCTCATCAAGGGTCTGGCCGCGGCGCTCCGCGAGGGGCTGCGCGACCAGGACCTGCTCGTTCGCTATGGCGGCGATGAGTTCGTATGCGTCCTGCCCGACACGCCCGCCGAAGGAGGACGGGCCAAGCTGGACGGGATCCGCAAGGCGGCGGCCAAGGAGGGCATCCGGTTCAGCGTCGGGATGGCCGAGCTGGAGAAGTCGGACGACGTGGTCTCGCTTCTCGCCCGCGCCGATCGCGAGCTCTACCTGGTCAAGGCGCGGCGGGGCGACATCGTGCAGCTGCCGTCGGGGCGACCGGGCGGCAGGCGAGGGCGCCAGATCACGGCTTGACAACTCTTCTCATCTGGTGTTTAGTGGGTCTGTACCCAATAAACCAGAGGGAGCGTCGTGCAAAGCAACCGAGGTGGAACAGGTCCCCGATCTGAGCCGGGCGCGCGCGGGGCGCCCAATAGTAATCGGGTAGTTCTCGGGCTTCGCGCGTATCTGTCCCAACAGGGGCAGATGTTGCTCCCTCGTTCGCGTGCGGAGGGTGGCCAGTGGTAACTCAGCGGGTCCTTCGGGAACGAATCGCGGTTTCCTTCCTCGCCGCGGCGCTCGTGCTGGCGGTGGTGCTGGGCGTGATGACGGTCCAGTCGTTCGCCCGGCCTTCGGCCACCCTCGTGGCGAGTGGCGATGTGTCCGGCGGCCAGCAGCAGGCGGCGGCGGGTACGACCACCGCGACTTCCACTGGTGGAGGTGCCGCGACGGCGGGAGGCGGCGGGCCCGCGGTGGCGGCGGGCGGCAAGATCACGATCGGCGGGTTCTTCGACGTCACCGGCCCCATCGACTCTTCGGTCGAGCGCGACACGGTGCGTGCGTACATGCAGGCGGTGAACGCGTCGGGCGGGATCAACGGGCGCCAGGTCGAGTACGTGTGGTGCGACTCCAAGTACGACGCTAGCTCGGCGCACTCGTGCGCGCAGCAGATGATCGCGCAGAACGTGCTGGCGGTGGTGGGACTCACCGCACCGCTGGGCGAGAACAATGAAATCCGGACGCTGACCGCGGCGGGCATCCCGGTCATTGGCGGGCTGGGTACGCCGGCCGAATATTCGGATCCGCTTTCGTACCCAGTTTCCACCAGCTTCTTCCGATACGGGACTGCGATCGCCGATGAGGCGAAGGCGCTTGGCGCGAAGAACCCGGCGGTGGTCGTGCTGGGTGACGTGCCGTGGGTACATGCGGTCGAGGCGAACCTGTTGAACCGGCTGGTCGCGAACGGTGTCGGGTTTGTCGACGTTGAAGAGGTCTCGGCGACGCAGGCCAACTACACGGCGACGGTCTTCAACATGCAGCACGCCGCAGGTCACGGCGCGTCGGGCGGCGGACCGGCTCCGAACAAGAAGTGTGCGGCCACGGACCGCGCGTGCCCGGACTACGTGATCGCCGCGCTCGACCCCTTCAGCTACCACCGGCTGTTCGACGCCATGATGGCCGCGAACTGGTATCCGGGCGTCCTGGGCGCAGGGCTCGACAAGTTCAACGTGCAGCAGTCGTACGGCCGAGAGCTGGCGAAAGCGCATTCGCTAGTGCCGTTCGTTTCGCCCTATGACAACCAGGGCAATGCGACAGTCCGCCAGTACCTGGGCACGGTCCAGCGCTACTACCCCGGACAGTTCCAGGCGCTGGACATCTACACACAGCATTCGTGGACCGCAGCGATGGTCTTCCACGAGGCGGCTAAACGCGCAGGGGCAAACCTTTCGCGCGAAACACTGATCCAGGCGCTGAACTCGATCCAGGGATTCCAGACCGGATGGTCGGTGCCTCTGTCCTATGGGGCAGGGGCGCACGATCCAAACCACTGCTTCATGTACACCTCGCATGAGGGCGGCAAGTGGCAGACGACGTCGGGCTGGGTGTGTAGCTAGCCGATGGCGACCTTCGCCGCGTACACGATCATCGGGCTCAGCCTGGGTGGCGTCTTCGCGCTGGCCGCGCTCGGCATCGTGCTGATCTATCGCACGACCGGGGTCTTGAACTTCGCGCATGGAGCGATGGGCATGTTCTCGACCTTTGTCGCCTGGCAGATCTTCTACGGGATCGCGCACCCGTTCTGGCCTCAGTGGCTGGCGACCGCGATTGCGATTGTGGTGGGCCTCGCCTTCGCCGCTTTGATGGGTCTCTTCCTGGACCTCGTGGTGTTCCGGTGGGTGCGCACGCGACCGCCGGTGGTCAAGGCGGTGATCACCATCGGCATCCTGCTCGCGCTGCAAGCGACCGCGTCGCTGATCTGGAAGAACAATCAATACCACCTGTCGATCTACGTCTTGCCCAAGGACTGGGTGCTGAACGTCGCGGACGTTCCGGTGGGGGCCAACTCCATAGCCATCATCGCGGTGGCTCTGGGCCTCGCCTTTGGGTTGGCCGCCTACCTGCGCTACACGAGCTTCGGCCGGTCGATGCGCGCGGTGTCGGACAGCCCGACCGCGGCCTCGTTGTGGGCGGTGCCGGTCGCGAGGGTGAGCGCGGTGAGCTGGATGCTCGGGAGCCTGATCGCCGCCGTGGCCGGGATCCTGATCACGCCCTTCATCAACTTCGACACGACGAGCTTGACGCTGCTCATCATCGATGCGCTCGCCGCGGCGCTGATCGGAGGCATGGTCTCGCTGCCGCTCACAGTTCTCGGCGGTTTCATCCTCGGCTTGCTCGAGACCTATCCCACGATCTGGATCCAATCTCTTGGATTTCCGCGGCTGGTGGCGCTGGTGGTCATCCTGGCCGTGCTCATCGTGCGCAACCCGCGTGGGTTGACTGCGACTTCCCGATGACGTGGTGATCTGGTGACCTGGTCGTCCCGCCTCACTGTCCGGGTATTGCTAGCGCTGCTCGCGTTCGCGGTGCTCGCGCGGCTCCCGGCCGGACTCGACATCGGATTCCAGTTCGATGCGGCCCTTGCGGTCGTGTGGGGATTCGGCATCCTCAGCCTGGTCCTGCTCACGGGATATGTCGGGCAGGTCTCGCTATGCCAGGCGACATTTGCCGGAGTCGGCGCTTACGCCGCGGGAATGATGGTGTCGACTTACCACGTCAGCTACCTGATCGCCATCGCGGTCGCCGTCCTCGCGGCCTTCTTGCTCGGCGTCGTCGTCGGCCTTCCGGCGCTGCGGTTGAGCGGGATCACGCTCGCGATAGTCACGCTGGGCATCGCGCTGGTTTTCGACCGGTACGTGTTCCAGGACGCGGCGTTCGCGTGGTTCACGGGCGGCAGCGCAGGCTGGCGCGTGGACGGAGCCAGGATGTTCGGCCAGCAGATGGACTCGTCCAGGCACCTGATGGCGGCGTACACGGTGCTGGTCGCGCTGTTCTGCGGAGTCGCGCTGCTGATGGTCAACCTTCACGAGTCGGGGGCGGGCCGCCGATTCCGCGCCATCCGCGACTCTGAGCTGGCCGCTTCGACCATGGGCGTGAACCTGACGCGCTACAAGCTGCTGGCGTTCGGCATGTCGGCCGCGATCGCCGGCCTTGGGGGTTCGTTCTATCCACTGGTCGCGGGCTCGGTGAGTCCGCAACCCTTCTGGCTCTTCACCTCGCTGCAGCTCGCCGCCATCGCGGTGCTGATGGGAGTGCGTTACGTTCCCGCCGCCGCGCTCGGCGGAGTCTTCATGGCCTTCGTGCCCGATGTGCTCACGCGCTTCGGCCACGGCACTTTTCGCGGCCAGACCTACGACATCTCGTTCGACTGGTTTCAGATCGCGGTCGGCGTGCTGCTGGTAGTTCAGCTGATCCTGCTGCCGGATGGGGTGTGGGGCGACCTTCGCCACCGCGTCCTTCGCGCGGCGAAGCACGCGAGGCTTGGTTCCCGAGCGGGGACGCAAGCAAAGGGACAGGAAACGCGGCAGGAGGAGGTGCGACTCGCATGACGATGCTGCGGTTGCGCGACCTGACCGTGAAGTTTGGTGGCATCGTGGCGCTCGACGGAGTGTCGCTCGACATCAACCGCGGCGAGATCCTCGGCCTGATCGGACCCAACGGCGCAGGCAAGACCACGCTGTTCAACTGCATCTCCGGCGTCATCAGGCCGGATGCGGGTTCGATGATCTTCGATGGGCGCTCGTTGATGTTCGCGCCACCGCACGAGCGGGCGCGTCTCGGCATCGCGCGCACCTTCCAGAACCTGCAGCTTTGGGGCTCTATGACTGTGCAGGAAAACCTGACGGTCCCCATGGACGCGCTCGGCCGGCGCAACACCTTCAGCGACGCGCTGCATCTTCCGTTCTCGTCGTACGCGGAGCGCGCTTCTTCCGAACGGGCGCGAGCGATTCTCCACGTGCTCGAGCTCGACCAGTACGCCAGGACGCTCGCGGCGGATCTGCCGGCGGGCATCCAGCGGCGGGTGGAGATCGGGCGGGCGCTCGCCGGGCGGCCGCAGCTGCTTCTGCTCGATGAGCCGGCCGCCGGGCTCGACGCCCATGAGACGAAGCACCTGGCGGATCTGCTCCACACGGTGCGCGAGCGTTTCCACGTCTCGATGCTGCTGGTCGACCACGACATGAGCCTGGTGCTGCCGGTCAGCGACTACGTCTACGTGCTCGACTTCGGCAAGGTGCTCGCGAAGGGAGCCCCCGCGTCGATTCAGAGCGACCCCAAGGTGATCGCCGCGTACCTGGGCGAGGAATCGGCCAAAGAACCAAAGCAGAACGGCACAGTTGTCGCGGTGACGCGAAGGCACGATGCGGCGCCCCTGCTCGAGGTCAAGCAGCTCGCGGCAGGTTACGGACACCTCGAGGTCATTCGCAACGTGAGCCTCGCGGTGCGCCAGGGTGAGGTGGTCGCGTGCATCGGCGCCAACGGCGCGGGCAAAACGACGACGCTGCGCGCGATCTCAGGCATGATCCACCCGCGCTCTGGGCGCGTCGAGTTCAACGGCCGGGACATCACGGGCAAAACCGCCGAGCACATCTCACGCGAGGGCCTGGTCCACGTTCCCGAGGGTCGCGGCCTGTTCCCCAACCTCAGCGTCGAGGACACGCTGCGCCTCGTCTCCAACAGCCTCGGCAAGGCGCCGGACCTCGCGACCGCGTACAGGCTCTTCCCGAAATTGAAGGAGCGGCGCAACCAGGCGGTCGGCACTCTTTCCGGCGGCGAGCAGCAGATGGTGGCGCTGGCGCGGGCGGTGCTCGCACGGCCTCGGCTCGTGATGGTGGACGAGATGTCGCAGGGCCTGGCGCCGACCGTAGTGCGTCACCTGTTCGAGATCATCCGCATGATGCGCGACGAGGGCATCGCCGTGCTGATCGTCGAGCAGTTCGTCGAGTCGGCGCTCGACGTGGCGGACCGCGCTTACGTTTTCGAGCACGGGACCATCGGCCATTCGGGATCGGCGGCGGAGCTGCGCGCGGACCGCAAGCTGATCTCCGGCTCGTACCTCGGCGGCGGGGTGCGGGCTTCCAACGGCAACGGGCATCACGCCGACCCCGCGCTGATGGAGGTCGTGTCGGTGAAGATGCCGGCCACGCTCAAGCGGACCCTCGAGGAGCGCGCGGAGAAAGAGGGCAGGCCAACCGGAGCTGTAATGATGGAACTGCTCGGGAGAGTGAAGGCATGAGAAAGCTCTTCATCGGGCTCAACACGGCGCTTCTCGCGATGGCAGCTGTGGTGCTGGTGCCGGCGTGGGTGCTGGCCGACGTCCCCGCAAGCTACAACAGCTATGGCTACGCCACCGGCGTGCACTACATAGCGGGCAGCGATGCATTTCCGAACTTCGAGCACGGCGCGGTCAATAATCGCTACCCGCTGGCGCAGGTCGAGCAGGACGCGAGCCCGTCCGCGACGGCGCTTGCCACTTACGCCGACAGCGGCCCGCTGGTCGCCACCGGCGGGTCGGCCTACAACCAGAGCTGCACGACAGGCGACAAGCCGCCGCCGAAAGAGATCTGCCAGAACCCGAACAACCAGGTGCCGTACGCGAGGTCGACCTATCCGGGTGGTCCGGACAAGTCGCACATCGACAGCTGCAACAACCCGAGCTCCTGCCCCGCGGCGGGTGCCGACACCGAGGCGGCGCAGCTCAACGCGACCGCGTCCGGGTACTACGCGGGTGGGGTCGGCGCGCAGCAGCCGTTCAGCGGCGCGTCGGGCAAGACCAGCACTGTCGTGGATTCGAGTGGCAATCTCACCGTCCTCACGCATTCCGAGGTGCAGAACTGGTCGATGGGCAACGTGCAGGTGAGCAAGGTGGTGGTTGAGGTCAAAGCGGTGAGCAACCTCTCCGGTGGAAGCGGCGAGGCGCGGGTGACGGGCGGCCAGGTGACGCTCAACGGCCAGCCGGTCGGCGTCAGCGACCAGGGCGTCACGGTGCAGGACAGGCAGCTCATCCCGTGCACCGCGGTGCCCAAGCCCCCGCCGGCGCCGGCTCCGCCCCCCGCTCCGGCTCCTCCGCCACCACCTCCCGTGGTGCCGCCGGTGGGCGGCTTGCCAGTGCCGGGTTCGGGCGGTGCGCCGAGCGGTGGCAGTCCCTCCGGTGGCTCATCGGGCGGCAGTACCGCACCAAGCACGTGCGTGCCCGGAGTCGACGTCACGTACTTCAAGTTCTATACGGTCGCGCCCTCGAAAACGATCGACGGCAGCCACGTGACCGTCTGGGCGACAGGGCTGCACATCGTGGTGACGCACCCCTCGCCGGGGCCTGGAACGCCGACGCAGAGCACCGAGTACATCCTGGGCGAAGGTTTCGCGGACACGACAGCGGGCACCGGGGCGGGTGGGTCGGACCTTGGGTTTGGCGGTGGGTTCGGCGACTTCGGTGGGTTCGGCGGTTTCGATGGGAGCGGGTTGGGCGGGGATCAGAATCCAGTCGCCGGAGCGGCGAAGGCCCTCGGCTCCGCGCTGGTCGCCAACAAGGTGCCGCTCGCTTTCATGTTCCTGACGCTCGAGGCGCTGGTGCTGGGCGCGGCCGCTGCGTGGGTGTGGGCGAGAAACACGCCGGTCGAGCGGATTCCCGATGAGGTGCTATCGCCGTGAGGGCTGCTTACTGCGAGCTGGACAAGTGGAGCTTCGACCCGCGCTACACGCAGGGCCAATGCCCGATCTGCGGGTGGGCGCCGGACAAGGCGCCAAAGGCGCCGGCGTGGCTGGCGCTCGCCAATCGAGTCGACTGGGACCTGCTCGGATTGTTCCTGCTGGCGGACGTCCTCATCGTCCTCGGCCTCGTGGTCGCCAACGCGGCGGGACTACTGCCCGCGCGTCGTTAGAGAAGCGCCTCGATGGCTTCGACGAGCGTCGGATCTTCGGGCGTCACCTTCGAGCGGAAGCGCCGCACGACCCGGCCGTCGCGTCCCACGAGGAACTTCTCGAAGTTCCATTTGACGTCGCCAGCCTTGCCGGCGTCGTCCGGAAGCTGGGTGAGGATGGAGTACAAAGGGTGCTGCTTGGGGCCCTTGACGTCGATCTTGGTAAACAGCGGGAACGTCACCCCGTAGTTCACGGAGCAGAATTCCTGGATCTTCTCGGCGGAGCCGGGCTCCTGGCCGAAAAACTGGTTGCACGGGAAGCCGAGGACCGTGAAGCCCTGACCTGAATATTTTTCGTAGAGCTGCTCGAGGCCGGCGTACTGCGGGGTGAAGCCGCACTTCGAAGCGACGTTCACCGCGAGGACTACCTTGCCGGCGTACTCGGAGAGCTTCGCGGGCTTGCCGTCGAGCCGCGGGAGGTCGACCTCATAGATGGTTCGCGCCTGTGCTTGGGCCATATTGGTAAGAAAGCGTTGTGCGGGTGGAGCTATTCCCGGACCGGTGTGGACAGCAGGCGGTAGCGGTGCTCCGGACGGCCGGGGCCGCCGTAGCGCATGGTGAGCTCGGCCTTGCCGAGCTGGCACAGGTGGTCGAGATAGCGCCGGGCGGTGACGCGGCTCACACCCGCCTCATCCGCGACGGCGGTCGCGGCGAGCCCTGACTTCGAGCGGCTCAGCGCCTGAAGGATGAGATCCAGCGTGCCGTCGGACAGGCCTTTGGGCAGAGGCTCGTTCCTGGCCGTGCGCAGGGCGCCGAAGATCCTGTCCACGTCTCCCTGCTCGGCCTGACCTATGCGTGTCATGCGGGCGTGGGCGGCTGCGTAGGAGAGGAGCTTCTCCTCGAACGTGGCAAACAGAAAAGGCTTGATCAGATAGTGGACGACCCCGCCGCGCATCGCGGCGCGAAGGCTCTCGACCTCGCGGGCGGCGGTGATCGAGATCACGTCCACGGGCGGGTGGTCCTCCTCGCGCAGCTTCTGCAGAACCTCGAGGCCTGAGATGTCGGGCAGGTAGATGTCGAGCAGCACGAGGTCTGGCTGGAGCTGGTCGACGGCTTCGATGGCCGCCGTGCCCGTGTGCGCGCGCCCGGCGACCTCAAATCCGGCGACCCGCTCCACGTACACGCAGTGAAGATCGGCCACGCGGTAGTCGTCGTCGACGACGAGTGTGCGGATCATCTGGTCGAGGGCACGCCGACCGGAAGCCTCACGGTGAACATCGCGCCGCCGTCGTTGACCACCGTCACGTCGCCGCCGTGGCGGCGCGCGACCTGACGCACCAGCGCGAGGCCGAAACCACGCCGCTTGCGTCCCGACTTGGTGCTGAAGCCTTCCTGGAAGATCTGGCCGTCGAGGTTTTCCGGCACTCCTCCACCCGAGTCGTGGACCTTGATGACGAGCTCGTCGTGTTGTTCGGTGACCGATAGGCTGACCCACCGGCCATCGGGAGTTTCCTGGCTCGCGGCAGCCGCGTCGAGAGCGTTGTCGATGAGGTTGCCGAGCAAGGTGATGAGGTCCTCACTGTCGAGCACGCTCCTCGTCATCACCGTGTCGTCGCTGACGCGGAGCTCGATGCCCCGTTCGGAGGCGACAGCCGCTTTGGCCAGCAGCAATGCGCCGAGCACCGGGTCGCCGACGCGCTCGAGCAGCGCTTCAGTGAGCTCCTGGTGAACGCCTGAGGTTTGGGCGATGAGCTTCATCGCGTCGTCGCCTCGACCGATCTGGACGAGACCCGCGATGGTGTGCAGGCGGTTGGCGAACTCGTGCGCCTGCGCGCGCAGCGCGTCGGTCAGGCTGTCCACGCCGAAGCCGGTGGCAAGTCCAGCCAGCTCGGTCGAGTCGCGGACGGTGGCGACATGGCCGATCTCGCGGCCGCGGACGCGAATCGCGCGGCGGCTGGCCAGCAGGACGCGATCGCCTGCGAGAAGGACCTCGTCCTCATCGTTCAGTGCGCCGGAGAGGAACTTCAGCAGGCGCCCCTGGGGGAGGACCTGCGAGACCTTGCGGCCTACGCAGTCCGCGGGAAGCTCCAGCAGGCGGCGAGCCTCGTCGTTGGCGAGCGTGATGGTCCCGGTCCGGTCGGTGGCGATCGCGCCTTCGTGGATTCCCTGCAGGCTCGCCTCGCGCTCTTCGAGCAATCCCGCGATCTCATACGGCTCGAGGCCGAAGGTCTGGCGCTTGAGGCGCGAGGCCAGCAGCATCGATCCCGCCACGCCGAGCCCGAGCGCGAGCAGGATCGTCGCAGCGAAGCCGGGGAGGTCGTCGCGGAACTGGTTGAAGACAGTGGTTTCGAGGAACCCGACGGACACGAGCCCGATGACATTGCCCTTCTGGTCGAAGATGGGGGCCTTGCCCCGGGCCGAAACGCCGAGCGTGCCTCGCTGCACGCCGACCCACGTGTTGCCGGCGAGCACGGAGGCCGGGTTCTCGTCGACAGGCTTGCCGATGAGGGCGGGGTTGGGGTGTGAGTAACGGATGCCTGCGCGGTTCGTGACGACCACGTAGCTGGCTCCGGTGGAATTGCGCACCTGCTCCGCCGTCTTCTCGATGCTCCCGCTCGGGTCGCCGGCGACCAGCGCGTCCTGGATCGAGGTGTTGGCGGCCACCGACTGCGCGATGGCGAGGGCGCGCTGCTCGTACTGGCGGTCGAGGCCCTGGCCAGCCTGCCACACGGCAGCGCCGGCGCCAATCAATGCGGCAAGCAGAATGATGGCCACCTGGAAGGCGAGGATCTGGTACGCGAGGGGAAGGCGGGTCTTCACGGCTCCCTCGTGATCCTAGTACGGCTGCTTGTTCAAAGGGGTGGGCGCTGCTTGCGACCAAAACGACCAAAACGGCCACAACGACCGCATCGGTTGCGCATCGCTACGGCGGCGGCCAAAGTCACCTGGTGCCTCCAGCAATCGAGCTTCATGGCGTCACCAAGCGATTCCTCACCCCCTCCGGGGCAGTCTTCACCGCGCTGCGTGACCTCGACATGGTCGTCCAGCCCGGTGAGTTCTGTGCGGTGGTCGGCCCGACCGGGTGCGGGAAGTCGACCACCCTGGCGCTGATCTCGGGGCTCGAGCCCGCCAGCGAGGGCGAGGTGAAGGTGTTCGGCGAACCTGTGACCGGCATCGCCAAGAGCATCGGCTACGTCTTCCAGACCGACGCCGTCTTTCCCTGGAAGACCGTGCTGGACAACGTCGCGGCTGGGCCTCGCTACCACGGCACGACCCCGCGCGAGGCGCGCGAGAAGGCTCGGGAGTGGATCTCGCGCGTCGGGCTCTCGGGTTTCGAGGACCGTTACCCGTACCAGCTGTCGGGCGGCATGCGCAAGCGCGTCGCCCTCGCGCAGAGCCTGATCAACGAGCCGCGCATCCTGTTGATGGACGAGCCGTTCAGCGCGCTCGACGTGCAGACGCGCGCGTTGATGGAAAACGAGCTGCTGTCGCTGTGGGCGCAATCGAAGGCGTCGGTGGTGTTCGTCACGCACGACCTCGAGGAGGCGATCGCGCTGGCGGACCGCGTCTTCGTCATCAGCGCGGGTCCGGGGACGGTGAAGGCGAACTATCCGGTGCCGCTGACGCGGCCTCGCAACGTGACCGAGATTCGCATGCAGCCGCAGTTCAGCGAGATCTACAGCGAGATCTGGAACGACCTGAAGGACGAGGTCCTGGTGAGCTATGAGCGGCAGAAGCGCAGCGGCGCGGCTTGACGAGGTGACGCCGGAGACCGGCGCCCCCCAGGTCCCAGCCCCAGCCCCCATCACCGACATGTCGGCGCAGCGCATCCGCGCGCGTCGCCGGTACCAGTTCAACGTCTACGCGTTGCGCATCCTGACGGCGGTGATCGTGCTCGCCGCGTGGGAGCTTTCCACCCGGTACGCGCCGACGGTCATCGACCCGTTCTTCTGGGGGCAGCCGTCCGGAATCTGGCACCAGCTCGTGGTCTGGTTCACCGACGAGACCGCGCTGGGCCCGCTGTGGAAGCAGGTGCTGGTGACCATGGAGGAGACCGTCGGCGGGTTCATCGTGGGCACCATCGCCGGTGTTGTGTTCGGCGTGCTGATGGGTCGCAACCGGCTTCTCTCCGACGTCTTCTCGATCTATATCAAAGCCGCTAACGCGATCCCGCGCGTGGTCCTGGGCGCGCTGTTCGCCATCTCGCTGGGCCTGGACATCCGATCGAAGATCGCGACCGCCGCGGTGCTCGTGTTCTTTGTCGTGTTCTTCAATGCGTTTCAGGGCGTGCGCGAGGTCGAGCGCAACCTCATCGCCAACGCGCGCATCCTCGGCGCGGACGACCGGCGGCTGACCACGGAGGTAATCATCCCCTCGGCCCTCAGCTGGATCATCGCGAGCCTCCACATCAGCTTCGGCCTGGCGTTGGTCGGCGCCGTGGTCGGCGAATTGTTTGGAGCGACCGAAGGAGTTGGACAGCTCATCTACAGCGCCGAGCACAACTTCAACGCCAACGGAGTTTTCGCGGGGATGCTCTTGCTCGCCACTATGGCGCTGATAGCGGAGGCAATCATCACCGCCCTTGAAGACCGCCTGATCAAATGGCGGCCGCCACAGGTGGGCAGCGAAGTCCAAATTTAGAAGGAGAGTGTGTATGCGTCTACTGAAACGTCCGTTGTTGTTCGTTCTCACGGCGATCTTCGTCCTGACCGCGTGCGGCGGCAGCAACGCCCCGGCCGCGGTCGACAACTCGCCGGCCGACCTGAAGATCATGGTCGGCGGGCTCAACAAGCAGATCTACATTCCGAACAAGCTGACCGAGATCCTTGGGTACTTCAGGGAGCAGAACCTCAACGTCACGCTGATCGACGAAGGTTCGGGCCAGGCGTCGGAAGAAGAGGTCATCGCCGGCAACGTCCAGGCCGGATCGGGCTCTTACAGCCACGTCCTCGAGGTGCAGCCCAAGGGCAAGTTCCTGACGCAGGTGGTCCAGTTCCAGATCGCGCCCGGAGAGGCGGAGATGGTTGCCACCCCTAAGGCGGGCACCATCAAGACCGCCGCGGACCTCAAGGGCAAGAACCTCGGAGTGACCTCGATCGGCTCCGGCACCCACACGATAACCCTGGCCCTCTTGGGGCGCGCAGGGTTGAGCGGCACGGACGCGAAGTTCGTGGCGGTGGGCGCGGGCAACACATTCATCGCGGCAATGCAGCAGAAGGTGATCGACGCCGGCATGACGACCGAGCCGACCATCTCACGGCTGATCAAGACAGGCGCCGGCCAGGTGCTGATCGACCTGCGCACGCCGACCGCGACGCGCGCCGCGCTGGGCGCGGACTACCCGTTCATCGGGATCTTCATGATGAGCGACTACGTGAACAGCCACAAGAACGTCGTGCAGCGGCTGGTCAACGCGTACGTCAAGACGCTCAAGTGGATGAAGTCCCACACCGCGCAGGAAATCTCGGACAAGATGCCGGCCGACTACTACGCCGGTGACAAGGACATGTACGTGACCGCGCTCGACGGCCAGAAGGACTCGTTCACCGCTGATGGCATCATGCCGCCGGCCGGTGCGCTGAACGCGCTCAACATCGAGCTCCAGTACGTGAAGGACATGAAGGGCGCGACAGTCGACATCGCCAAGACATACACCAACGACTTCGCGAAAGCAGCCAAGTAGCCACCTCCCCACAAAGTGAGGGACCGGGCCTTGCGCGGCCCGGTCCTTCCTCGTTTCGCCTTCTATTTCTTGATCTGAACTTCGAAGCCGTCTTTGGCGGGGTTGACCTCGACGTCGCCCGCCTTGAGGCGAATTCCCTCGTCAGTGCGCGTGGCGATGATCGCGCCCTCGAAGACGAGCTCTTCGAACTTCCAGGTTTTGCCCTGCTTTTTCATCTTGACCACCACTCCGCCGGGGCTCCGCCACACCCCTTCCCCGGACGGCCTGAAGCCCCTGGTGACGAGCTCGCCGAGCTCGTCGGGGATGACCTCGGGTGGGGGCTTGGGGGCGGGCCAGGCGACTGGCTTGTCGGGGTCTGAGGGCGGCGGGGCTTCCTTGGCCGGCGGCTTGCGGAGGCGTGCCTGCTCCAGGGAGAGCTTGAGGAGCTCGGCGCCTTCGTCCTGGGCGAAGAATGCACCTGAGATGCGCCCCTGGTCCTGGGAGCGGCGGGTGCAGTTGGTGCAGTCGGCTTCGGCTTCGATGGCGGAGAAGGTGCCCGCGGCGAGGGTCTGGCCGCAAAGGGTAGTGACCGGGCCGCTGCGCGGGACCTTGGGGGTGAGGTGGATGCGTCCGCCGGACTTGCGCCGGACGGACTCGAGCTTGATCTGCTGGACGCCCATCGCGGTAATGATGGGGCTCTTGCAAACGTCGGGCTCGACGAGCGGCGCATCACCCTGCGGGGCTGTCGGTCTCAGCTGGTGCCGGAGCTCGTGCTGGCTGCCTGACGTCTCAGGTTGGGGAGCGGGGTGAGGTTGG
>Ga0209117_1000593_pt1 | contig 14419 bp, 12 predicted proteins | sample BlaSpr_A8_OM2_M2_FD_187978 | JGI IMG/M metagenome (GOLD analysis project Ga0209117, IMG submission 187978) | Forest soil microbial communities from Thunder Bay, Ontario, Canada - Black Spruce, Ontario site 2_A8_OM2_M2 (SPAdes) (version 2) | ecosystem: Environmental > Terrestrial > Soil > Boreal...
CCTCCCGGCGCAAAATGGGCGGAGCCCGCGACGGTCTACGACCGCCTCGTGTATCGCTTCAACGGCGCAGGCTATCTCAAGCCCGGCTTTATGCAGGCGTTTGTCGTCTCCGCAGAGGGTGGCGCTCCGCGCCAGGTCACCAACGGAAATTTCCCCAACGGCGGCAACGAATGGAGTCCCACACACCCCGAATGGTCGCCTGACAGCAAGTTCCTGATCGTCTCCGCCAACCGCCACCCCGAATCCGATCACGAATACGTCGACACTGAAGTCTACGAATTCAGCGTTTCCGACGGCGCTGTGCGCGCGCTCACCAATCGCAAAGGCCCGGACAATGCTCCCTGCGTTTCCCCCAGCGGAAAATTCATCGCCTACACCGGATTCGACGACCGCTATCAGGGCCACCAGACCACCAAGCTCTATCTGATGAACCGCGACGGAAGCGGCTCCCATTCCATCTCCGACAAACTCGATCGCGACATCCAGTCGCCCCAGTGGGCGCCCGATAACTCCGGCATTTATTTCCTTTACGACGATCAGGGCGACACCAAAATCGGCTTCTCCTCTCCCGACGGCAATTTCAAGAAAATTGCCGACCATGTCGTCTCCGGCACCGGCGCCTCCAGCGGCGGCTCCTTCTCCGTCTCCCGCACCGGCACGATCGCCTTCACCTATGGCCGGCCCGACAATCCTGGCGACATCGCTGTCTCGACCAGCGGCGCCATGAAGGTTCTCACTTCCCTCAATCAGGAATTGCTGCAGCAGAAGGTCCCCGGCCGCGTCGAGGAAATTTGGTACGAATCCTCCAAAGACAAGCGCAAAATCCAGGGTTGGATCATCCAGCCTCCCGGTTTCGATCCCTCCAAAAAATATCCTTTGATCCTGGAAATCCACGGCGGACCCTTTTCCGACTACGGCGACCGCTTCGATTTCGAAAAGCAAGTGTGGGCCGCCATGGGTTACGTTGTGCTCTACACCAACCCCCGCGGCAGCACCAGCTACGGCGAAGAATTCGCCAACCTCATTCACCACGCCTATCCCGGCGACGATTTCGACGACCTCAACAGCGGCGTCGACTCCGTCGTCGCCAAAGGCTACATCGACACCAACAATCTCTTCGTCACCGGCGGCAGCGGCGGCGGCGTGCTCACCGCCTGGACCATCGAGCACACCGATCGCTTCCGTGCCGCCGCCGCTCTCTATCCGGTCATCAATTGGTACAGCTTTGTGCTCACTTCCGACATTCCCTGGATCGCAAAATATTGGTTCCCCGGCAATCCCTGGGAAAATACCGAGCAATACATGAAGCGCTCACTCACCGACGAGGTCGCCAAAGTCAAAACGCCCACGCTGATCATGACCGGCGAAGCCGACTACCGCACTCCCATCTCCGAAGCCGAGCAGTTTTACGCCGCCCTCAAACTCCTCAACATCGAGGCCGTTCTCGTCCGCGTCCCGGAAGAGCCGCACGGCATCAGGCGCCGCCCCAGCCACCACGTCATGAAAATGTTGTACGTAGCCGGCTGGTTCGACCAACACAAATCCAGGCCCTAGCGTCCATGTAGGGGCGCAGCACGCTGCGCCCCATCTAGGCGTGATGTCAGATTTCATACGCGCGCGTGTCATCCTGAGGTCCGGCGCATTTCAGCCGGGCCGATCGAAGATTCCGACTCCTGTCGGAAAGGATCTCAACCGCCATATTTTCGATCACGTAATGTGCGCGCTGGCAGGCCGCCACGCTCATTTATCTGGCGTTCATCTTCCCGGCTGTATACCTAGCACCGTTCGAACGAAGGAAACTGAAAGAAAAGAGAAAAACTATGCGCAAACATCTCACGCTGCTCGGCCTCGCTGCACTCTCCGCCGTTCTTTTCTGCGCCGCGGTCTTTTCGCACGCCGCCAGGCCCGGCGCCTCCGGCTATCACGTCATCAAGACCGTTTCTGTCCCCGGCGATGAAGGTTGGGACTATGTCTACGTCGACAGCGACGCCCGCCGCGTCTATATCTCTCACGGCTCTCACGTCGTGGTCATGAACGCAGACACTTACGCCATCGAAGGCGACATTCCCGATACCCAAGGCGTCCACGGCATCGCCGTCGCCTCCGACCTCGGCCGCGGTTTCGTCAGCGATGGCCGCGCGAACACCATCACGATCTTCGATCTGAAAACTCTGAAAACACTCGGCACGGTTAAGACCGACGCCAATCCCGATGCCATCGTTTACGACCCCGCCAGTAAGCGCGTTTTCACCTTCAACGGCCGCGGCAAGAATTCCACCGCAATCAATGGCGCGGACGGCTCCGTCGCCGGAACCATTCCTCTCGGCGGCAAGCCTGAATTCGCCGTCGCCGACGGCAAAGGCTCCGTCTACGTCAACGGCGAAGATACTTCCGAGCTAATCCATCTCGATTCGCAGGGCCTGAGAGAGCTGCACCGCTGGCCGCTCGCCCCCTGCAAATCTCCCTCCGGACTCGCCGGCGACCTCAAGAGCCGCCGCCTGATGGCCGTCTGCGACGATAAAGTTTCCTCCATCGTCGACGCCGACTCCGGCAAGGTCGTCGCCAATCCCGCGATCTGCGAAGGTCCCGACGCCGCCGCATTCGATCCCAGTTCGAATTATTTCTTCGCATCTTGCGGCGACGGCAATCTCACCGTCATCCACGAAGATTCGCCCAACACCTATACCGTGGTCGATACGGTCCCGACGAAAAGGTCCGCCCGCACCATGGGCCTGGATCTGAAAACGCACAAGATTTTTCTTCCCAGCGCCGAATTCGAGCCTCCGGCTCCCGGCGAACGCCGCGGCAAAATGAAGTCCGGCTCCTTCGCCATCGTCGTCGTCGGCAAGTAGCGCCAGCGTCGTTTTTGGAGTGCGGGAGTCTTGCTCCCGCTTTGACGCCGTAAGTGCATCCCGGACGGAAGCAACGGCTGCAGCCTCGCGCCTCACGTACAGGCTGTCATCCTGAGGCTCGGCGCTCTTTGCCGAGCCGAAGGACTCAACCGATCGCTTCGCAAAGCGTCAACAATTTGCGACGGTCAGCGCCTGCAAAAACAAAACCGTCCCGGTGGGAGAGAGCCACCGGGACGATTTTTGTGCTCTGGCGAGAAAACTTTTGCGCGAAATTCGCTTTGCGCTTCTTCGCGCTTAAACTTGCCCTACTTCACTACGTTCAGATTATGCACGCCGGCGAAAACGGAAAATCCGGAGCCCGCCGCCTGCGGCAGCCACCACATCTTGCGCACCCAGCGGGTCTCGCTGACCATCATGCGCTTGCCGATATAATCCATCACCGCCGGGCTGACCTGCGTCACCGCATACAGCGCGCCGGAATGCGAAAACGGCCGCAGGAACGGGTTCGTCTCCGTGCCGTAATTTCCGGAAATCGCCAGCCGCGTCGAATACGCGTCGAACGCCGCCGCGCCGTGGCCCGCCGCCATCAGCGAGTACCAGGCGACGCGCTGCCCGCGCGTTTCGCGCGGACGTATATACGCCGGCCTCATCGGCTGAACGGGTAGCGCCACGCTGGGCGGTTGCACCGCCTCGGAGTCCACTTTCGGCTTGGGCATCGACGGCAACTCGCGCGCCGCACTCGATTCCTTGGCGTCCGCGGCATCCGCCACGGTCACCGCCTCAGGAGCATTTGCCACCGATCTTGCCAATTCCCCGCTCTGCGGAAGAGCGCCCAGCAGAAGGATCGTCGCCAACAGCATTTGGTTCACCTCAGTGGTTGCGAGAGCAACTCGGCCCCCATTCGCAACTGAGGTAAATTTACTGTCCAAAAGGCCAGTTGGCACTGGCCCATCGGTCTCATTCGGCTTAGTACACTGCTTTGGCCCTTCCGTTTGCCGTTTTTTAAACGCCCGTACTAGCACGCCTGCGCCAAAATTTTTCTCTTTTCCGGCACCTCCTTGCCCTTTCACCGGCAGCCTTGCAGAGGCGAAATCGCCAAGGCTCAAGCCCGTTTATAGCCGCCTTCGCTTTCCGCACCGGCTGAAGCCGCTGCTCCCCTGACTGAAGATCAGGGGCTTCCACCAAGCAGCTTCGCCGACTCTGCTATAATCCCGCGCATCGATCCCGCGAATTCGGCGGGGTTGTAGTGGCCAGTCTTTAGACTGGCCCGCCAGGAGCGACCAAAGACCGGTCTAAAGACCGGCCACTACCCATGTCGCCCAACGAATCGTCCTCGGCCAAGCGCGCGCCCGTCCCCACGCGGGCGCCGCAGGCGCCGCGCTTCATCGTCATCGAAGGACCGCTGCGCGTGGGCAAAAGCACGCTGGCCAAGATCCTCGCCGAGCGCCTGCACGCGCGCCGCGTCTACGACTGCGAAGACAATCCTTTTCTCGCCGACTTCTACAAGGAAAAGCCCGGCTCCGCCCTCCGCGCCCAGATGTATTTCCTGATGGACCGCCAGAAGCGCCTGCGCGAGGCGCTGGCCATCGAAGCCCCCGGCCCGGTCATCTCCGATTTCCTGATGGAGAAGGACCGCATCTTCGCCAATCTCAATCTCAATGACGAAGAGCTGAAGCTCTACGAGCGCTATTACGAAGCGCTGGCCGCCGAGCTTCCCGCGCCCGACCTGGTCATCTACCTCCAGGCCAAGCCGGAGGTGCTGCGCGCGCGCATCGCCAAGAAAGCCTCCCGCGAGGAAACGCAAATTTCCCTCGAGTACATCGAGGAAGTCGCCCGCGCCTACGAACATTTCTTCTTCCGCTACGCCGCCTCCGACCTCCTGGTAATCAATACCTCGGACATCGACTTCGTAGAACGCAGCGCCGACCTGCAGCAACTCCTCCGCCGCCTGCAGGACCCGGTGAAGGGCACGCAGTATTTCCTCCCGCTAGGGCCGTCGGAATAGGGACCCCCCTCCCCCCTGTTTTGCATAAGTGTTCATTCTAAAGATAGTTAAAGTGCTTTGTTTTGATACACTTTTGCAAGTGTTGATTCTAAAGGTAGATAGAGGAGGGCACAGGAATCGTCGAGAGGAGCGAACAAAAGCGACGGCGAAGGATAACGCAGAGACCCGCCTGGCGGACGGGCAGGCGCAGAGGGCGCTGAGTTGACGCAGAGAAGAGGGTGCGAGTTGGTGAGTCGGAAGAGAGACATGCTTGAGTACCCCCCACCCGGGTGATTTGGGAAAAGAGGCTGCAAACTGTTGAGAACAAAGGAGAGGAGTTACAGAATAACGACCAAGAGGCTGCAAGTGGTTGAAAGGTCGAGACTTAGGGCTGGAGTGATGGGAGGAGTAGGCGGGGTTTCTTCGAGATAACACGCGCAAACATATCACCGATTTGATAATCTGTCAATAGTAAAGTTAAGTGCAATTGGATCAATAGGATCGGGTCAGTGAATCCCAAAGGACGCGGGTGAGGAGGAGCCGACGGAAAAGGGCTACTTGAGCGTCAGCTCACCGCGACCCACTTGCGGCGGGGGAAATTCGTAGGCCAGGTGTCCGGCGGAGGGATGATTCACCTTTGAGCGCCTGCCATCCTTTTGGAGGCGTTGGCAGGCTTCCAGCCAGGTTGGCACTGCGGCGTTGTCCTGGGTCCAATGGACGACCGCGGCTTCGTCGCACCACTCGACCAGCTTTCGCATGGCCTTCCCGTGGGTGCCGGAGGTCAGGAAGCTCTTCATGGCCGCTTCGCCGGTCCAGAGGGTGATGGTCCAGAAGGTGTTCCGCCGCTCCCGAAGCAACTTGGCCGCGAGATTTCCTTCGGCGCGGGACGCCTGCCGCGCAGAGCGCAACGCGCACCACGCAAACATCGGGAAGAAGCGCCAGGACCTCAGCCGCAGCCGAGTAATGGAGACCAGAGGCATCTCGTAATTGTAGCAAGTCAAAACGCGCACGCTTGAGAGGCACGAGCATGCGGCACCCAAAGGCCTCTCCGCGCCCACGTCTGCCCCACCCGCCCGGCCTCTTCTTTCTCGCAACGCACGTTCTTCGTGGTGCTGTACGAGGACCCCACGCTACGGCGAACCTTCGGGCAAGACTACGATGCCTACTGCCGCCAAGTCAGCCGCTGGTGGCCGTGGGTAGGAACCGCGCATAATTCGCATGCCGGCTAACCGGGCAGCCTCGACGAAGCGTACGCCGCCAAGTCAGGCGATCGTGGCCCAGGGTACGAACGGCGGATGATTCTGACGCGCCTAACAAAAATTACCAGACAGGCGTATACTAGCATCTGGTTCTGTCCCCTTTTGCTTAGGGGTGTCTTATGTTCAACCGAATTCGGTATGCCATCAAAGTCCTATCCTACCGTTCGCCCGAGCTAAGTCCCTACGATCAGCCCGATATCGTCTTCGAATCGGAATCTCCGCAAGAAACGACGAAATTGTCCAAGACACTTGGCTCGTTCGTAGAAGTCATGTTGGTGTCTGTCGCCATCGGTTTCATCACCGGCTGGGTTTATCGATTAATGCCAGGGAAAGGGCACACAGGGATTGCAACTATTACTGGAATCGGGGCGGCCTTGCTTGCATTTTTGTCTCAGCGCGTCATCGCTGACCTGGACTATCGACTGCGTCTAAAGCTCAGGATTGGTGACAAACTAGCTCCCTACCTCGGTCACAAAATCCTACGAACGGTTCGCACGCTCCGGGGTTAGGGCGACTTGACGCAGAAAGTAACTATGTCAACGGGTCCGCATGGGACGACTGCGATTACACCGCCTGTGACAACCCAACAGAAGGTAAAAGTTTGGATGCAGGTAGTTGTGAGTCTGCTGGTGTTGGTAGTTGGCCTCCTCATTCTCACGTCGCCCCATAGGATCTTTCCGAGCGGTTTTGACGAAAGCACTAAGCGCTGGGCAGCCGGTTGGATTGGGGCAGTGATCGGCTACTGGCTTTCCTAGTCATCTGGGTTGCACCGTCCATGGCAGGCAGTGTGGCCAAAGGATTCTTATTGCCGCAGTCGCAATGGCGCACGCTTGTGTATGGTTTTCAACTAACTGAGCGCGCGAGCCGCTGACGCTTCTGGGCTATGCCGGCCTCTTCTTTCTCGCAACTCATGTCTTTGTAGTCGGCTAGAGGAGCTCGCAAAGAATGCGGCACCGGCTATTGCTCCTGTTGGGTCAGTTTACCATCCGCATGCGCCAAGAAATTCGCCGATATCTCGAAAAGGGTGTTCGTGAACCCGGTCATAAGCTCCTTCGCTCGAGGACGCCTAGTTCGCTTGGCCTGCCGGAAATCAATATCCATTTCATGAGCTATCTGATTGCGCGCCTCGAATATCAAGGAGAGATTCCTCGTATCATTGCATATGTCACTCGATTTTATGTTGAACGCTGCCGCCACGCGCAGGAGTTCCTCGGTGGACTGCAGGCTCCCTCCAGTGAGGTCAGCGACAAACTGAGCCATTAATCGCGCTCGGGGTTGGGGGTCGCCGAGCGTGTCGGCCAAGAAACGCCTGTCTATTTCATCGGCCCTTTTGAGCCGGCGTTCAATGAACTGCTTCAGCATTTGAGTAGCCCCGGGATCTCGTTCGATCACCCTGGGCAGTGCATCTGTGACAAGCTGTTTAGCCATTGAGTCCAATCCCGCCGCCGCGAACGTCAACATAGCCCGAAGTAGGTCCTGCTCTTCGTCAGTCGGCATCCCTTTTGCTCCCCTGTCCCGTCTTACTATCTCAAATATGTCCAAGAATGAACTTGCCGCATCATGTGCGTTGCAGAGTATGGAATACGCGTTCTCGCATTCCTTGGATTTCGGTTCTGGCGGAAAATGCTGGAATCGAGTGGGCATTCAGCGACCTGTTTTGCCTATTTTTCCCCAGGGATTTCGATGTCCTCAGCACCTGCAGGCAACGGTGAATAGCCAGCATAGCCGGGATAACCTGGATAGCCGGGATAGCCTGGATAACCTGGATAGCCAGGGTAGCCCCGATACGGTACGTAGTTCAGTCGATAAATACGGTTTCCGGGAAAGATTGTGCCTAGATACACGCCACTCGTGTCTACAACGTAGTCATCGTCCCAAGGCAACCAGCCGATCCAGTCCCCATTTGTATCGTAAACGTATTTGCCTTTACGGAACGCAATCCAACCGCCTGAAGAGTCAAACAGGAATTGAACGCGGGCGTTCATAGAATTGCAACGGCAGAGTATCACAGGCGCTTCATATCAGCCGCTGCTGGCGTCGAGTGAAGCTTCGCGGGGTGAGGCGATGGGCGCAGGGCGAAGAACGCTTTGTGGGGATTTTTTCGGGCGGAGGTGGCGGTTTTCGGTTCTGGATGGGGAGAGGAGCGGAGAACCTGGGCCTATACCCGAGAGCGAAGTCAGCGACCCTGGCCCGTTGCCACAGACCGGTCCATCGCTTTGGCATATTCCGAAGCGAATAGCGGATTATCTGGATATTGCTCGCTCAATTCGCGGAACAATCTTTGCGCGAGGGCATCCTGCTTTTCACGGCGCGCGGCGAGGGCCAGGATAATTTTGGCGAAGGGCCGGAGATAGCGGCCGTTTTCCGCGGTCCTGGCGACTTGCTCCATGCCGAGCTTTTTGTCGCCGTGAATTCCGCCAAACCAAAGCGCGAAGCGGGCGCCGCCGCTCTGTGACCCGATAATGTAATTGGCGATGCCGGGGGCGATGTACGCGTCGGTGGCGTCCGGATACTGCGCCAACAATTGCTTCGCGTAGCCATTCGCTTTTTTCATGCGCTTCAAGCCTTCGAGATGCCGTTTCTGGAGAATCGATTCCGCGTCCGATTCCATTCCGGCAGTCAGGGTCAGCGCGAGAAGGGCTTCTCCATCCTGGGGATTTGTTTTCTGGCGCTCCGCGGCAAGTTCGCGGGCGCGAGCCACAGCATCGCGGAAATGGCTCATGCGCTCGGGATCCGGACTGCCGTCAATGCCGCGCAGGAATTTCTTTTCGTTCAGGAAAAAATCGCTGGTCAGCACGCCTTGGCGGGATAGCTCCTCAAAGAGATAGCTGGCGGCGACGGCCACTTCACCAAAAGGCTGTTCCGGATTGCGCGATTCCCAGTTAGCGAAACTTTCGCGTGCTTCCGTGAACTTTTGCTCGTAGAGGAGATCGAATCCGGCGTTGAGCTCGGGTACGGTGGTGAAGGATGGGGAGGCGGCGTTAGCTGCAGCTTCACGGGCAAAACCGGCGATGGGGCTCAACAGCAGTAACAGCGCGAGAAAATAAGAGCGACGGAGCATTTAAATGTCCAGCCTCCTTAGCCAACACTCGGGAGGAAATAGGTGTTCCGAGGCTGGAGATGGCGCAAATAACTTAGATGTTCCCGGGAGACGGATGGATGTTCTAGCAAGGTAAGCGGTATGGGGAGGAGTGCGGAGGAGAGAGTAGAAATACGAGCGAAAACCAAGGGGCGGGATTAGAAACAAAAACGGGCGGGACGCTTGCGCGTGGCGCTGGCATCCATCTGACAGTGAGTAGAGCATGGCAGCGGGCGCTGCGAGAGGGCAGCGACGAAGGGATGGCGAGGTGAACTCGCCGCTACAAAGGGGAGCCCGCTTCAGAAAGCGGGCGCTACATAGAAGAAAAGGCGGGACTAGAAACAAAAACGGGCGGGACGCTTGCGCGTGCCGCCCGGAATTTGTGTGTGAAGTGGTGCGCCCGGCGAACCGGGAGCACACCTACTTAGAGGGGTTGGACGTTCGAGGCCTGCAGGCCCTTGGGGCCCTTGGTGACTTCGAATTCAACCGCTTGGCCATCATTCAACGACTTGTAGCCATCAGCCACGATCGCGGAGAAATGGACGAAAACGTCCTCTCCACTTTGGCGCTGGATGAATCCAAAGCCCTTGCTGGCATTGAACCACTTCACTGTTCCTTGTTCTTTACTCACTGCATCTACTCTTTTCTGTTGACCGCGTTGCGATCATACTTTGAGCCCGGCCGGGTTAGGGGCAGAACTCTTAAATAAGCTATCTGGTGCCTCGACTCCGAACCCCTCAAAAGAGTTTCGGGCCGCCATTGGGCGCAAAAAAAGGCCGCAAGTTTGACCTTGCGACCGCTTTACGATTCCAAAGGCGATACAAGAGCAACAAACGCAAAAACAGAATAGCACAACCTAGGGCTGTTTGCAAGGGACTATTTTTGAGGGAGGAGGACAAAGACTTAACACAGAGTTCGCAGAGGGTGGAGCACAGAGGACACAGAGAAGAACGCCAGCCCGCCTGCGGTCAGGCAGGCAAGATGCTGGCGCTACCCGGGAGTCGGAAAAGGCACTCTCGGGTTAGGCGGCGTCGCGCTACGTGCCATTGCGAGTTTTATAACGCGCGACCTGATTTTCCATAGCGCCCGGCGGACGGGCCTCTTATGCGGCGGCCGCGGAGTTGGCGTAAACTCAGGCCATCCGCAATTTGCGGGAAAGAGCGAGGACATGCGGCTGCTGCTTGTTGAAGACGATGCGCGCATAGCGCGATTTGTGGCCAAGGGGCTGCGCGAGCAGGCTTACGCGGTGGACGTGGCGGCGAACGGGGAGGATGCGCTGTACGAGGCGGCGATCAACTCCTACGATCTGGTCATTCTGGACGTGATGATTCCCGGGCGCAACGGATTTGAGGTGTGCCGGGAGCTGCGTCGCGCGGGACAGCGCATGCCCATATTGATGCTGACGGCGCGCGATGCCGTGGAGGACCGAATCAGCGGGCTGGATCATGGAGCGGACGATTACCTGATCAAGCCATTTGAGTTTCGCGAGCTGCTGGCGCGGCTGCGCGCGCTGCTGCGGCGTTCCGGAGAATTACGGCCGGCACGGATCTGCGTCGCGGACCTGGTGCTGGATACCGGGGCGCAGAGCGTCTCGCGAGCGGGTCGCGACATACCGGTGACCACCAAGGAGTATGCGCTGCTGGAGTTTCTGGCGCGCAATGCTGGGCGCGTGGTGGGCCGAGCGGAAATTGCGGAACACGTATGGGATGAGAGCTTTGACCCGTTTTCGAACCTGATCGAAGTGTACGTTAACCGGCTGCGGCGAAAGATAGATTTGGAAGGGAGCAAAGCGCTGCTGCACACGAGGCGAGGGGCGGGATATTTTTTTGGCGCAGCGGGCGAAACTGCGGCGGGTGAAACGCAGGAAGCGGAGGGCGCGACGCACCATCGCGGCAAGGGTAACGCTGCGACAAGGAAGAGCCATGCTTGATTCGGTGCGCGTGCGGCTCACGCTGTGGTACACGGGATTGCTGGCGCTTTTCCTGGTGCTGCTGTCGCTGATTACCTATTTTATTTTTTGGCGGAGCACGCTGCAGCGAACGGACATCAACCTGGCGGAGCTTTCCGAGGCCTTTCTGTCCACCGTGCAAGCAGAAATGCTGGACAACCACGGACCGGACGCCGCCAAGCTGGCCACGCAAGAGGCGATCGTGGAGCATCGTTTTCGCGACCATGTGTATGCGGTGCTCGATCCGAAAGGAGGGATACTGACGTCTTCGCAGGAGTTGCCTAACGAGGAAGTGCCAGCGGGACTGCTTTCCTCCACGGCGTTCCAAAAGTTACTCTCGGATTCCGCCAGTGCGGAGCGTGTGATTGAGAATATGAGAGGCGGGAGGAGCGGGTATCGCGCCTTGGTCCGAAAATTTCCGTTGAAGGGCCAGACGTATACGCTGGTGATTCTGCAGTCGCTGCATTCGCAAGACGAGATGTTGGAAGAGGTGCGGCAGACGTTCGCCTGGGTGATCCCCTTGGCGATAATTCTGGCGAGCCTGGGCGGATATTTTTTGGCGCGGAAGAGCCTGGCACCGGTGGTGGCGATGAGCAACCAGGCCGGACGCATTGGAGCGGAGAATCTGCACGAGCGCCTGCCGATCCAGAACGCCAAGGACGAGCTAGGGCACCTGGCAGCTTCGTTCAACGAATTGCTGGAGCGCGTGGATCAATCGTTCGAACGGCAGCGGCGCTTTATGTCCGACGCGTCGCACGAGTTGCGCACGCCCGCGGCGATTCTAAGAGGCGAATCGGAAGTGGCGCTATCGCGGACGGAGCGGCCGGCGGAAGAATACCGCGAGTCGCTGGCGGTGCTGCATGCGGAGGCGCAGCGGCTGACGCAGATCGTGGAGGACCTCTTCACGCTGACGCGCGCCGACGCCGGGCAGTATCCGCTGTCGCCGAAGGAATTCTACCTGGACGAGCTGGTGGCGGACTGCACGCACGCGGCGCGCACGCTGGCATCGGCCAAGCAAATCACGCTGACTTGCGAAGTTCCGGAGGAATTACCGATTCGCGGGGATGAAGCGCTGCTGCGGCGCATGATTCTGAATCTGCTGGATAACGCCATCAAGTACACGCCGGCGGGAGGCCGTGTTGTTGTGTCGTGCGAACGCGCGGGCAACGAATATGCACTGAATGTGACAGATTCCGGGCCGGGTATCCCTGAAGATTTACACAAGCGCGTGTTCGAGCGCTTTTTCCGGGCGGACAAGGCGAGGACGCGATCTGAGAATGACGGCGGCGGAGCCGGGCTGGGGCTGTCCATCGCGCGGTGGATTGCGGAAGCTCATCACGGGCGCTTGCTGCTGGCGCGTTCCGATTCCAGCGGCAGCACATTTACGGCGTTGCTGCCCGCGCAAGTCTCGGTGGCGGCCGCGGTTGCACCGCTTACCCGTTAATCGCCGGTTTATCTTAGGCACGCTAGCTTGAATTCTTTGCGTATCTGTGTGCGATTCCCGCAGGTTTGGCGCACCGCGCTGCACATCGATGGCAGTCCTTACTCTGACTGGAGGAATCTAACGTTGCGCGTGTTGCCAACGCAGATGAGCGAGGCTGTCACTTTCGGGGGCTACGGTTTATGAAGAGGAGATACGCATTGCAGTGGGCCGCAGCGAGCTTCGTATATTTCGCGTGCGTGCTGCCTTCCGTTGGGCAGGAGACGAGCCCCGCACCGGCTTCCGCGCAGCAATCCGACAAACCCGCAAACGCGGCCGCCGCTGCGCCCCTGCGCCTGACACTACAAGATGCACTGGATCGCGCGCGCAAAAACAGCGTGCAATTTCAAGCGGCGCTGACGAATGCCGGACTGGTGCGGCAAGATCGCCGGCAGGCTTTTGACGCGCTGCTGCCAAGCGTTACGTATAACAATTCGGCGATTTACACGCAGAGTGCTGGGCCAGTGGCGACGGCAGCCACGGGCGTGCCGGTGGTATTCATTGCGAACAATGCGGTGCATGAATACATCAGCCAGGGAAACGTGCATGAAGCGATTGACGCCGCGGCGGTGGCAAATTTTCGCAAGGTGTCCGCGGCCGCGGCGGTGGCCAAGTGGCAAGCGGAGATTGCTTCGCGCGGGCTGGTGGTGACCGTGACGCAAGGATATTACGGGGTGGCGGCGGCGCAGCAAAAGGTGGAAGCAGCGAAAAGAAACGCGTATGAGGGAGACCGGTTTTTCAAGATTACGCAGGATCTGGAAGAGGGCGGAGAGGTTGCCCATGCGGACGTAATCAAGGCGGAGCTGCAGATGCGCGAGCGGCAGCGCGCGCTTCAGGAGGCGCAACTGGGCTTTCTGAATGCGCGGCTGGACTTCGGCGTTTTGATCTTCCCGAACTTCGAGGACAACTTCGAGGTGGCGGATGATCTACACGCAGCGGTGCCGCTGCCAACGCTTGCGGAGGTGCAGGAGCGAGCGGCTCGCGACAATCCGGACCTGCGCGCGGCGCTTGCGGCGGTGCAGGAGTTTAACTACGGCGTGTTTGGAGCGCGCGCTGGATACCTGCCTTCGCTGACGCTGGATTATTTCTATGGAATCGATGCCACAAGGTTTGCGACGCACACGGTTTTCAATGGGCAAAGGTTCTCGAATCTCGGTTCCTCCGCAGTGGCCACGTTGGATATTCCAGTTTGGAACTGGGGAGCGACGCAAAGCCGCGTCAAGCAAGCAGAATTGAGGCGCGATCAAGCGAAGCGGGAACTGTCATTTGCACAGAGAAGACTGCTGGCGGAGATTCGTTCGCTATATGCCGAGGCAGAAACCGCGCTGAATGAGCAGGAAGGGCTGAACCGCTCGGCGCAACTGGCGGAGGAAAGTTTGAAGCTGGTGACGCTGCGCTACCGGAACGGGGAATCGACGGTGCTGGAAGTGGTTGACGCGCAGAACACATTTGCGCAGGCGAATGGCGCGTACCAGGATGGTGCGGTGCGCTATCGCGTGGCGCTGGCGAATTTGCAGACTTTGACGGGAGTGCTGACGACTCCATGAAAAAAGTGTTGAGATACAAGAGGGGATCCGCTAGGTGCGGTAGGATGCCGGCCGCGCTGGCAATCGCGTTGCTAATCGCCGCGGGCTGCGGCAAGCACGAAAAGGAAAAAGAACCGGTAGTCAGCGTGCAGACTACGCCTGCGGTGCGCGCGGAGATCTCGCAGAGCGTGTCCACGGAAGGAGTGGTGTTTCCAGTGGAGCAGGCAACCGTGGCGCCCAAGATCACTTCCACGGTGAAGAGGTTCCTGGTGCAGCGAGGCGCGCGCGTGA
>Ga0209117_1000594_pt1 | contig 14378 bp, 14 predicted proteins | sample BlaSpr_A8_OM2_M2_FD_187978 | JGI IMG/M metagenome (GOLD analysis project Ga0209117, IMG submission 187978) | Forest soil microbial communities from Thunder Bay, Ontario, Canada - Black Spruce, Ontario site 2_A8_OM2_M2 (SPAdes) (version 2) | ecosystem: Environmental > Terrestrial > Soil > Boreal...
AAGCCGAGTCCATGGTGCAGGATTCGGTCGAAGTTCCCTACAACATTGCCGCCATCTACCAGGCGCAGGGCCGTTACGACGAAGCTATTCCGATCATGCGCGACCTGCTGAAGAAATCGGAGAAGGCCGATGGCAAATATTCGAACGGTGAGAAGAGCAATCGGGCGGTGTTTCTAGAGAGGCTGGGCACGATCTACCGCGAGCAGGGAAACAATCAGGCCGCCAACGAGATCTTCCGCCAGATCGTCGCCTTGGGCGGCGATGACAACATCGAGCGCGGCTATCAGGAGATCATCGATACCTGGCGCGAAGCCAAGGAATGGCAGAAGGCTACCGACGCTGCCAAAGAAGCGCTTCAGAAGCTGCCCAACAGCCGCGATCTGAAGATGGTGCTGGCGGCGCAGCAGGCCGATATGGGCGAAGCCGACAAGGCGCTCAAAGACGTCCATGCGATGTTGAAGGGAGACGCCGACGATCGCCAGATTTACATCACCCTGGCACAGATGAACACGCGGCTGCGCCGGTTCAGCGATGCCGAGCAGGCGCTCGATAAGGCCGAGCAGCTATCGAGCAAGCCGGACGACAAGGAGTATGTCTGGTTTCTCCGCGGCTCCACTTTTGAACGTGAAAAGCGCTACGCCGAGGCTGAAGAACAGTTCAAGAAGGTGCTGGCCAGCGATCCGCAGCATGCTTCGGCGCTGAATTATCTGGGCTACATGCTGGCCGACCAGAACACCAAGCTCGAAGAAGCGTTCGGATACATCAAGCGCGCCGTGGATCTCGATCCCGCCAACGGCGCCTATCTCGATTCCATCGGCTGGGCGTATTTCCGCCTGGGAAAATATGAATTGGCGGAAGAGAACCTGCTGAAGGCTTCGCAGAAGATCAATACCGATCCCACCGTCCACGACCACCTGGGCGATCTATACCAGAAAACCGGACGCCTTAAGCTGGCCGCGACCCACTGGGAGCGCGCGCTCAACGAGTGGAATCGCACAATTGCCGCTGAAGTCGATCCGGCAGATCAGGCGCGGGTGCAGAAGAAGCTCGATTCCGCGAAGATGAAGCTGGCCAGGGAAGAAGGCGCGAAGCAGTAGCGCGAATCAATAGATCAATAGAATGACGGGCGACGGGCGTTCGCGCCGGTCAGTCTCTACATCTTCCTCTGCTCAAACACTGCTAAACTCTTTTCATGCTCGCCGACTATGCGGTTCGCGTGGAGCAGTCCCGCGGACGCCGCCATCCCGAGCCGCCGCATCCCTACCGCAACGATTTTCAACGTGATCGCGACCGTGTCGTCCATGCCCGCGCCTTTCGCCGCCTGGAAGCGAAGACACAGGTTTTTACCCGCCGTTACTCCGACCACTTTCGCAACCGGCTGACGCACACCATTGAGGTCGCGCAGATCTCGCGCACCATCGCCGCGCAACTTGGACTCAACACCGATCTGGTGGAGGCGCTCGCCCTGGTGCACGATCTCGGCCACCCTCCTTTCGGCCACTCCGGGGAAAAAGCGCTCGACACCGCTATGCGCCAACACGGGCTCTCGTTCGATCACAATTTGCACGCGCTCCGCATTGTCGAGGACTTCGAACTCCGTTACGCGTCTTTCCGCGGATTGAATCTTACTTTCGAAGTCCGCGAAGGCATCATTAAACACTCCCACGATTACGACGCCAAAGACCATCCCGAACTCGCCGAGTATCTGCTCGATCAGCGACCGCCGCTCGAAGCGCAGCTTATCGACCTTACCGACGAGATCGCCTACAACACTGCCGACCTCGACGATGGCTACGAAGCCCGGTTGCTCACAGTCGAACAAATCGCGGACAGTGTGGACCTATTCGAACACCATTATCGCGAGGCCAGAAGCCGGTACCCGAATGCCGCCGAGAAGCTGATCTTCAACGAAGCGTTGAAAAGCATTTTTGACGGGTTTGTCGGAGACCTGATTACGAACACGGCGCAACGTGTGGAAGCGGCAGGCGCGCATTCTCTTGAAGATGTTCGCCGCCACACCGGGCGGCTCGCGGCCTTCAGCCCACCCGTCGAAGAGAAGCGCCGCCGGCTGAAAGACTTTCTCTACGAAAATCTTTACTACAGTCCGGCGCTGGAGGAAGAGAAGGAAGACGCCGAGCGCATCACCGGAGAACTCTTCGCGCATTGGATGGAAGAGCCCGACGATTTGCCGCGAAGCTACCGGGAAAAGGCCACCCACGAGCCGCTGCCGCGCATCATCTGCGATTACATCGCGGGGATGACTGACCCTTTCATATACCAGCAGTATGAGAAGTGTTGCGGAGGGTAGGTGAACTCTTCAACTCTGTCACTATCTGAAAGGAAGACCTTGCCTTCGGTAGTCGCCTTCTGCGCCAGAAGCAGCCTTCCTGTTTCCGCCGTGTCGTGCATAACAGGAAATTGTATCCTACTACATACCTGTGATAGTGCACTTACAGCTTGACAAAGCACGCACTGGTGGAATAGGCTTCCAGTGAAAAGGGAGGTGCGTATGCCCGGATTTACATATGTTCACTACGATGGCTCCGACGAACAGATCATTGAAATGGTTTCAAAGTTGGTGTCGGGTAGCGTCGGGAGTCAGGCGCAAACCGGCGCTCCCAGCCCCAACAACGGAAGTCAGCCCAGCACGTGGGACGACGTCGCCCGACGGTTCGCCGAGCACGTCAACTCCGCTGCTGCTTATGGCAATCCAAGCCAGAAGGACGCGATGGTGGCGTGGTTAAAGGCGGACGGTGAAATTCTGCTCACCAAGCTGTGGAAGGCTGCTGGCGTCAAGAAGCAACACGACTACAGCGGAGTTGGCGGTTCGATGACGAAGAATATGATGAAGGCAAAGGGTCCGAAGGCTTGGTACACAGGTGCTTTGAACAATGACGGCGAGTGGGTCTACAAGATCGTTCCCGAACTGGTTGACCCTTTGAAGCGCAGTTTTGGATTGAAGTAAGCGACGTTGGGGGCGGTCGGCAACGCGCGGTGAGCGAGCGCCTTCGAAGACGCTAACACCATACCAAGTAACCAGCCCACAACGACTCGAACTCACTTTGCGTACGTGATCCGGTAAATCACGCCCGCGGCATCGTCGCTCAAGTACATCGACCCATCGCCGCCGAACACAATCCCCACCGGACGCCCCATCCAACGGCCTTTCTTCGTCTCGCCGGGCGCCAGCCACCCGGTAATGAAATCCTCGGCGCCGCCCTGAGGCTGGCCTTTGTCGTCGAGTTTCACCCGCACAATCTTATATCCGGTCGGCACGCTCCGATTCCACGATCCATGAAATGCAACGAAGATGTTGTTCCGGAACTCGGCCGGAAACTCCGACCCTTCATAAAACGCCAGCCCCAGCGGAGCGGAATGCGCCTGCATCTGGACCTTCGGCCGGATCACACTCTGGCAGCGATTGTCTCCCGGTTTGGTGAAGTTTGAATCGGGCACGCGGTCGCCATAGCAATAAGGCCAGCCAAAATCGCCACCGTCTTTACCGAGATCGACGATCACGTCCGGCGGCAGATTGTCGCCCAGCCAGTCGCGTCCGTTGACGGTGGGCCACACCGTATCCGTTTTCGGATTCACCGCCAGCCCCACGGCATTGCGCAGCCCTTTCGCGAAGATCTTCTGGCCGCTGCCATCCGGATTGAATTCCATCACCGCCGCTCGCCGCGGATCCTTTTCGATGCAGACGTTGCAACTCGATCCGGCCGAGACGTACATCTTGCCGCCATGAAACAAGAGGCTGCGCGTCGAGTGTCCGCCGTCAGCCGGCAGATCGGCGAGCTTAACCGGATTGGACGCCCGCAGGTTTGCTTCGTCCCAATCATAGCGGCGAACCTTATCGTTCTCGGCGACGTACAGCTTGCCTTCGTAAAACGCGAGCCCGTGCGGCTCATTCAACTCGCTGAGAACGGTGACCGTGCGTTCGGCCCTGCCCGTGTGTTTGGGATCGGGAAGCGCGACCACCTTGCCCTCACCCGATTCGCTTGCCAGCAGGACGCCGCCCGGGCTGAAGACCATCATGCGCGGGCCGTCCACTTCGGCAAAAACTGAGACATGGAATCCCGGCGGCGCTTTCAGTCGCGTGAGATCGAAACGGGTTTTCTCGGCGTGAGCAAAATCGGCATGAGCAAGGAATGCCAGCAGAAAAGGAAGCAGAGCAAACGATGGTCGTCGCATATCTAATCGTCGCATAATTTAGTGGGATGACTCCACGGTGAGCTTTTTTCATTTTTTTGATGATTCTCCGGAAGAAACCCCTGCACGCAGTTTTTATATCAGTTCCCGCCAAAATTACCGTCGGTGCGGTGCGCTGCAAGGGAACGATAAGGTACAATATCTATGAAACGAAAGCACTTGCATCCCACGCCCGGCACCCGGGCATTTGGCACGCAAACTGTTAATAGAAATGCAGGCCGGTGAGAGGGCCGGCTTTTTGAGGCATCCGTGGCGTCGGCGCTTGCCTTCCGAAGTTTATGGAATTTGTTAGTGAAGCGACGCAATCAAAATCGCGCCGAAAGGCGCCCGGAGTGGCTCCCTACTCCCACATGGAGGATGTTTAAAATGAAAAACCGCACCATCTTCGCTCTCCTGCTGGTCGCATGCTTGGCTGTGCCAGTTCTTGCGCAAGACAATACCACTTCCCAGACTCAGCCCGCGGCGACTCAGCCCGCGGCGCAGACGGCCACCAAAGCCGACAGCGCCACCGGCAAAGATCCCTTGCAACCGGAAACTCGCGAGGGCTTCTGGGGTCGCATGAACCCGTTCGCGCGCAAGAAATACGTTGCGCGGCAGACCCAGCCGATCCGCGACCGCGTCAACGAACTCGATGAGCTGACTGCCTCCAACACCAAGGCGATCAAGGATACCGATGCGCGCGCGCAGCAGGGAATCCAGGTCGCTTCGGCCAAGGCCAGCGAGGCTGATCAGCATGCCATCGAAGCCGGCAACAAGGCGCAGGCCGCGCAGCAGACCGCGCAACAGGCGCACACCCGTCTGACCACGGTCGAGCAGGTGGTCACCAACATCGATCAGTACCAGCCCACGACCCAAACCGAAATCCTTTTCAAGCCGGGACAGACGGTGCTAAGCCAGAACGCCAAGACCGCTCTCGATGAAATGGCCACTCCGCTGAAGAGCCAGCGTGGCTACATAGTCGAAGTCCAGGGGTTCTCGGCGGGTCATGGACAGGTGGCGATCTCCAACTCGCAGAAGATGGCTGAGTCGGTCGTCCGCTATCTGGTGCTGAACCACGACATTCCGGTTTACCGGATTTACCTCGTCGGCATGGGTAATGCACCGGTCCCGGCTACGGCCTCCACGAGCGAAGCCAAGCCGAAGCGCATCACGGGGGGCCGCGTTGAAATCAGCCTCCTGAAGAACAATCTGGAACAGCTTGCTTCGACGAGCACCACCCCGGCGGCGGATCAGGATCAACAGCAGCCGAAATAAATAGCAGTACTCTTCCCCAGAGGCAACGCTAAGCCTCCCGTGAAAACGGGAGGCTTTTTTACGCAATTTCGCCTGGGTTCCAGAGTCAAACATCGTGCTATCCTCCAACGCGTCATGGAAACTCTGTTCTACCTCCGCACGCCTTCGCCCGTCGGCCCACTCTTCCTCGCGGCTTCCACAAAGGGCTTGGTGCGACTCGAATTCGAAGCTCGCGTGCAGAAACTAAATCCCAGTACGACTCAGCCGCTTGAGTCCAAATCAGTCCTCGCGCCCTATCTCCGCGAACTCAATGATTACTTCTCCGGCGAGCGTCGCAAGTTCTCCCTCCCGCTGGATCTTCGCGGAACCAAGTTCCAACTCGCGTGCTGGCATGCGCTGCTCGACATCCCTTACGGCGAGACCCGTAGCTACCGCGACATCGCCCAAGCCATTGGCCACCCGCACGCCTGCCGTGCCGTCGGCATGTCGAACAACCGGAATCCGGTCGCGATTGTGGTCCCCTGCCACCGGGTGATCGCATTGAGCGGCTCGCTGTGCGGTTACGGCGGCGGTCTCGACATCAAGCGCAAGTTGCTCGACCTTGAGCAGGCCGTTCTTCATCCCCACGGTTTTCTGAGCCGGTTTCACGTTGTATAGTGGTCCAGTTATTCTTTCTTGGAAACTTTGAAGGAGGCCTTATCGTGCGTCTTCTACTCCATTGGGTTCTAAGCGCTGTGGCGGTTTGGATCGTTGCCCACCTCGGGCTGGGCATCAGCGTCAGCGGACCGAAGGCGGCGCTGATCGCGGCTGCGGTCATCGGGCTGATCAACGCAACGATCGGGCTGTTGCTCAAGATACTCACCTTTCCGCTAACCATCATGACGCTTGGCCTGTTCTGGTTCGTGATCAACGCGCTCATGCTGGAACTGGCGGCATGGCTGGTGCACGGATTCGCGGTGCGGAACTTCTTCGCGGCGTTTATCGGCGCAATTGTACTGAGCGTAGTGAGTTCGGTGTTGCAATGGCTGGTCATGCCGAGCCGCAGAGCGAGTTAGAAAAATCGCAGTGGCTTGGACGAACGGGGGCCGCACGTCCCCACACGGATTCAACTATAGAGCGGGGCGCAAAGCAGGTCAGATTTGCTGGTGGAGCGCGGCGAAAACACGCTGCACTTGCTGTTCGGTGGCCGCGAGCGATCCGGAGTTATCGATTACAAAATCGGCAGCTTTGATTTTTTCTTCGTCGGGGATCTGCGCCGCCATGCGGCGAGCTATCTCGGCACGGGCAGCGTCTTCGGAGATTCCAAGGCGGCGGGCGAAACGCAGAGGGCGCTGTTCGGGATGGCAAGTCACGACGATTAAACGGTCGAAGCGGCGGGCGATGCCGGCTTCGAGAATCAGTGCAGCTTCGACGATGGCGATGGCGTTCGGATCGCGCCGGCCGATTTCTTCCATCCACTCGTTTTCGTGGTCGATCACAGCGGGATGAACAATTTCGTTGAGTTCCTTGACGCGCGGGGGCGCACCCGCGGCGGTGCCGAACGCCGCTTCCGCCAGCCGGGAACGGTTGATGCTTCCGTCGGGATTCAGGATTTCGCGGCCGAAGCGGCGGACGACTTCCTCATAGACCGCGCGGCCCGGCTGCATGAGCGCGTGCGCGACGGCATCCGCCTGGATCAGGTGCGCGCCGCGTTTGACAAACATCTCGCCGACCACGGACTTGCCGCTCGCGATGCCGCCGGTGAGGCCGAGTTTTAGCAAGCGATGCTCACGGTGGTAGATGTCAAGCCCCAACTAGAGGCCTGCCCGTAGAGACGCAGCTTGCCGCGTCTCCTTCGACCGGGCAACCGAAGATGGTGCAAGCGGAGACGGGGCAAGCCCCGTCTCTACAGCGAAATCCTCCGCCGCATCATTGCGGCTTTTACGGTGTTGGCCATCAGCATGGCGATGGTCAGCGGGCCGACGCCTCCGGGAACGGGCGTGATGGCGCCGGCGATTTCGGCCACCTCGGGGTGGACGTCGCCAACCAGGGTTGAGCCTTTGGTCAGAAACGTATCTTCGCGCTTTTTTCCGGCCTTGTTTCCGGGGAAGAAGCGGTCGAATTGTTTTCGGTCGGTGATCTTGTTGATACCGACGTCGATCACGGTGGCTCCGGGCTTCACGTAGTCGCGGGTAACCATGCCGGCGCGGCCAATCGCGGCCACCAGGATGTCGGCGCGGCGGCAAACTTCGGCCAGGTCGCGCGTCTTCGAGTGGCACACGGTGACGGTGGCGTTCTGATTCAGCAGCAGCATGGCGACGGGCTTGCCGACAATGTCGCTGCGTCCGACGACCACGGCTTCCTGCCCTGCAACCGGAATCGCGCTGCGCTTCAGGATTTCCATGACGCCGGCCGGCGTGCAGGGCACGAGGCCGGGACGCTGCGTGGAAAGGTAGCCCACGTTCATGGGATGGAAGCCGTCAACGTCTTTGGCGGGATCGACCGCCAGCAGAATTTTCTTGGCATCGACGTGCGCGGGCAGCGGCAACTGCACCAGGATGCCGTCGATTTCGTCGCGGCGGTTCAGGTCAGCGATCAGCGCGAGCAGTTCTTCGGTGGTCGCGCTTTCGGCAGGCGTGTGTTGTTCGCTGTAGAGGCCGACTTCTTCCGAGCTCTTGACCTTGCCGCGAACGTAGACCTCGGATGCGGGATTGTGCCCGACCAGCACCACGGCGAGCCCCGGACGCAGGCCCGACAAAGCCAGGGCTTTCGCCTGGGCGGTGACCTCCGCGCGGATTTCACCGGCTATTTTGGTACCGTCGAGAACCCTGGCTGCCATCCCACCTCGCCGCAGCGTGCAGTGAATTGAAAGGCGATTCTATCGCATCGCTATCGCGGCAAGCGGATGCGTTTCCTGACCCTCCGGTTTTTCAGAGCGTCGCACTTGGCTGGTAAAGCGATAACCACGAAGGACACTAAGGATCACGAAGGAAGCCCAGGATCGCGGTTCGGGTTCCTCGGAGTCGTCGGCAAATGGTCGATCTCAAGTTGCCCCACCGCTCCTCGCTATACTCACTCCGCGGTACAATGGAGCGGCTATGATTTCTCAGGATCTGCTTGACATGCTGGTCTGCCCGGTTTGCAAGAAGCCGGTGGTCCTGAATGCGAACGGGGGAAGTCTGAAATGCGGCGAATGCGGCCGTGTGTACCCCATTCAGGACGACATCCCGATCATGCTGGTGGACGCCGCACGTCTGAAAGATTGACGCGGCCTGAAACCGGAACCGACAAAGTTCGGTTTCCTCCCGTCACGAAACGACATTTAGTGTCAATCTGGCACGAGAGCCGCCGTTGTGTCTTCCACTCCCCTGCGGGTAACATCCCCGCAACCTTTTGCAAAATCTTGGGTTCTAGGAATTAGAGGTCAAGAAGCCGACTCTGATGGAGTACCAAGGTTACGGCATTGCGATTGCATACAACGAAGCAGGTTGCCGATGAGTCTAATGAGCAACGGGCAGGGAGGTCGAAGGTGAGAATGGCCATGAAAGAAAGGTTTACGGTGACGGAGCTCTGCGCCTTGCGAAACGATCTAATCCAGGGTGGCATGGTGGATTCCCGCGAAGCAGCGGAACTGCTGCAGGTTTTTTTGATGGGGCGGGGCTATGGCGTTTCGCAGACCGCTGCCATCGACGCCGCTGGGCGGGTGGAAATGGCGGGCTGTTCTCTGCCGGTGCTGGAGCGTGAACTGGAGGGGCTTGCGCTGGTGATGTGAGGTTTCGCGCATCGATGAGGATTAAAACGACGTTAACGGGAAACTGATCTGGCTCAACTCAGCGATCGACAGTTTCTCAGTACGAAGCGCCGGGCTCAATCGCCCGGCCTTTGGTTTTTCCGGGGTTAAATTTGTCATCTTGAGCAAAGCGGCTGTCATCAGCAAAGCGGCTGTCATCAAATAGGTTGTCATCCTGAGCGAAGCGAAGGACCCCTGCATTTGGACGCCGCAAATGCATAAGTGAGCGGCAACCCGCGCCTCGCGCTTTTCGAGAGCCTGCCCTGAGCGCCAGCCGAAGTGCGGGGCCTTCCGCCGCGATCGCCTCGAACTTTTCCATCCCCGCTCTCACCCGCCAACCCGCCCAGCACCAAACTGCTCTATGTATCTTTAGCGGAGGCTGGTAGATAATGATCCCGACCGAGGGGGCCATGAGGAGACCCACGGCCTTTTTTGCCGGAAGATTAGCGAGTGTCTCACGTCTCGCGGAAGTTCGCACCCACCGCTACGATGTTTACTGATCTGAGTCTACTTTCCCACACCGTACGTGCCATTTTGGAACGACGCCTCATCCCAATCTTGGGCGCATAATAATTGGCGTTTCGCGCCGACATGTCGAACGAGCGCACAATTCTAGGAGCGAACCGACGTGGGCCAATGTGCAAAGCACGCCAAATCATTGAAAATGAAGACAACATCCACCACAAACTCTTCGGATGAATTTAGGCGGCCGCTGTGAAACCATGCCCATTCGTATCGACACCCGACGCGTAGCCATGTCGGCATGCCAGATGCAAGGATAGCAATACCCGAAGATGTCCGACAATTTTCCCCGAGTTGGCTCCGCACTGCTCGTTCGCAACGAGGCCAACCAAATTCTACTCGGAAAGCGGAATAAAGATCCGCAGCGCGGCAGCTGGGTAATTCCGGGTGGAAAGATTCATGCGTCCGAAAGCATTGCCGAAGCTGCAGCCCGTGAACTCCGTGAGGAGACCGGCCTCATCGTCGAGGTCGGCGAACATTTTAATGTCTACGAAATCGTCAATCCTCCCAATGAGCACCGGATCGTGATCTACAGCTGGGGCAAGGTTGTTGGCGGTGAGGCACGGCCCTCGGGCGACATCTCGGAGCTGAACTTTTTTGAACTGGACGAACTCGGGGAGGTTCCGGTCACGCCCCTGGTCAGGCGCGTCCTGGCTGATGCAGGTTTCGTACTGGATCGTGAGCGAGCCCCGAAACCCGAGATCGTTCAACCTAGCTCTAATCCCGATAGTAGCCGGGGCCATTGCGCTCTGAGTTAGCTGCCTCGGCACAGGTACAATTGCCTTCGGGCATGGACAGCTACTTAACGTTGTACGAGATGTTGGACCGGGTGGGTGTTCGAAACGTCCGCGACCTCGCGCGCCTCAAGAGCCACCACAAGGACGTGTCCCCACAGCTGGGAATTTCTTCCGATGACTATGGCTGGGTTACAGACATTTTCCTAGAAGCAAAGGCGTGCTTTTACCAGCAGCTCGAAAGGGTCAAGGCGCTTAAGGGTCCGGTGCTCTGTTTCCCATACGCTCACGACCGGGTAACCGATTTTGATTTTCACAATGTACGTGCTAAGTACAGCTGTTACCTTCCTGACCTCAGCGTTCACGTGTGCGGGTCCCTTGTGGAGGACCTTCCAACACAGGGAACACCCACCAGGTATTTTCTCTACCGCGACTACCTGTTCCTTCTCCTCTTCCTGAAGCCGCTAATCGTCAATAACATGGCAATTGTGGTCCCTCGACGATACGCGGTGTACGACTACTATGGCAGTACGAAAAGGTCGATTCAGGAGGTCTACGGCCATAATGACATTATCGAAATTGATGTGTTGAAGCCACTTTACATACCTCAGGTGCTACAGGCAGGGCATGGCATTCCCGATGCAGCACCTGGTGCATTGGCGTTACCGTATCTAGAGCGAGTGGATCTTGAAAGATACGTGGACGTGGTACAGAACAACCGCGATTTGTTCAGTAAGGTGTCGGCCGAATTCAGATGCGCAATTGACGCTAAGGGCGGAGACTCCTTCATCCCCTCGTGGGTCCAGGCCTACAACAGCGCGCTCGTTGATGTTCAGCTTGCATACGAAAAAGCTTCAAGTGAGCTCCATAGGAAGGGGATAGACGTAGCTGTGGGCCTTACACTGACGGTGTTTTCCCTAGTATTCCCCGGGCTATCCGAAACGACCCGTGCTGCCTTGGCGGCGCTGGGGTCCAGCAAGAGTGTAAGCGATGGCCTCGGATGGATCTCGGACTTCCGCCGATTGCCCGGAAGTCTCCGGGACAGGGCCGGGTGGTTCCTTTGGAGGTCGCAGAAGAAGTAGCCACTTCTCTGCTGTCCGCCCTCGGCTATCTTCGCGTGCCTGAGTTGCCCGTGTTAGTGAGAGAATTGCGTCGCGAAGGCATGATTGCCGCGCTGTTGGAGCCTGACAGCCCTTATGCCGATCACTACAGCATGACCGGCGTGACGTACCCCGAGCGCGAGAAGATGACTGTTGAAGTAGTGGGGCACGGCTTCGACGCGAGCGATATTTTACGAGGCGATCTCCCGACGCATGAGCGATGGGAAATCGATTTTGCCACGACGATGTCGAGCTACCGAGTTGGCGAGCATATTTCTTGCCGCCGGGTTCAGTTGGCCACGCCAGAGCAATACTCCGAGAGCGTGCGGATGCGGTTGGCAAAAATTGGGGCGCGAGCCAAAGACGCAGCCTTTCCGGGTACTGCGCTGAAGAGCGGTGCCACGGATTCAGCCGAACTGGTTGAGCAGGGCGTTGCATTCCTCAAGAGAACGCGGCAGTCGACTCTCTTACGTTATGCCGACATCTACTCCCCGATCCCTGAAAAGCACGTCGCCTTATTTTCGCGACTGGTGGCGAAGTTACTTTCTGGACTGTCCTCGTACGGTATTAACTTGGGCCCAAGCAGCTTCGCGGCAAGCGTCATCCCTAAACGCGGTTTGATTTTCTGGGATTTCTTCCCCTCTCGGAAGCAAGGGTCCGATTACCTCTATCCGGCGAGCGGCCCAGGCTAAAAGCCGCTCCCTTACTGCGCGGCTTCAACTTTCCCATTCCGACTGACCCGACCTTTTTTCATCACACCCAAACTGTGAGAGCCATCACAGACATCCAGCCCGACCGGTGCAACAATGTTCCCTGACTAGGGCAAGAACAAGGCGCAAGTGTGCCTGTCTCCAGGGACGGACCTCGAAGCCGCCCAAGCCCGTTTGTTAGTGGCTCTTTGATAAACATAAGGTGAGGCGATGAGAGGGCGTCAGTCCGCCGCCAAAATCCTAAAAAGCATAGGAAAACATAGGATTTAGAGCTAAGTCCTTATTCCGGAATATTTTGAAAATAAGTCCTTTGCGCTCTAGATTTTGGCGGGATGAGTCCCCCTAACCCCATGATTCCAAAGATCGGGAGGGGAGGGGGTAGTGGTAAACACGGGTTAATACCTTGAGAGTTAACAAGCGACAGTCTCAATGATTCAATGTCTCAATGAGTCAATGTCTCAATGATTCACGGCTCAGAGGTTCTCAACCGCCTTTTGCAGGGTCCGCGCGATTTCCTCGGGGTCGGTTTCTGGAGCGAACTGCACAGGCTTGCCAATCCGCACCTGAATCTTTCCGGGCGCCGCGAACTTTTTCCCGGCGTTCTTGATTTCAAACAAACCATCAATCCGCATCGGAAGGATGGGGATGCGCAGATTGTTGGCGAGCAGGCCGACTCCGGTGCGGAACTGGCCGAGCTTGGCGTCTTGGGTGTGCTTTCCCTCGGGGAAGACCAGCACGCTGTAGCCGCGATCCACGGCTTCTCCGGCGTAGGCAAAGCTCTTGCGAAAGCCGGACTGGCGCGGCAGCGGGAACAGGTTCAGGAGGGCGACACCGAGCGTCCACTGCAGGCGGCCGTAGATTCGTCCGATCGGCGCGCGATCCGGACCGGGCGAGCGCAACCTTTCGAGCGCCTCGCCGCCGGTTGCGGTTGCCAGTTTGTCGCGGATACGGGCGGGCAGCGCAAACTGGATGAAGCCAACATCGACATCGGCAACATGGTTTGAGATGACCAGCAGCGGCCCGCGAACGCCGCGTAGGTTCTCACGCCCGGTCACGCGGGGCCATCCCAGAAGAAACACCGCCGGGCGCGCCAGCAAATAATGCGATGCCAGGCGCACCCACGTAGTCGGCCAGCGCAAGGCCCATCGTGGATAGTGAAAACCTTGATAGGGAGACTCGGGATCATGAAGCTTGCGGCGAGCGCCTCGTTCGCCCTGCAGCAGTTTTTCCAGATCGCCGACGGTCGCAGCATTCGCGAACTTCGTTTCGCTGAGGTCGATCTGGTAGCGGTCTTCGAGGGCGCTGAGCAGTTCCACTCGCTCCAGAGAGCTTAATCCCAGCCCGCTTTCCAGGTTGGCGTCCGGCGTCAGATTCTGCATATTTTGAATGCTGCGGCCGGTGATCCGCGTCAGCAGTTCGGACAGCGGGCTGGCGACGTTCGTGAGCGCTTGTCCGCGAAGGCCCGCCTCGACCGCATCGCGAATCACGTTGCGGCGCGGCTTCTGCGTGGAACTGCGGGGGAAATCTTCCTCCGGCCAGACGAACCAGGTACGCATGCGCTGATATTCGGCCAGCGTTTCGTTGGCACGCTGGATGATTGTTTTCACATCGCTGGTCTTGCTATCGACTGCCTTAGCGTCGCGGTCGCGCAGAATCAGCACGGCGCAGGGCTCGGCATTTCCGCCACGCTCGAGCCCGACGACCACGCAATCCCGAACTTCTCCTTGCTGCCGCAGAGCCGCTTCCAGGTCCTCGGGATAAATGTTCATCCCCGCGGGCGTGACGATCACTTCCTTTTTGCGGCCCTTGAAAAAAAGATTGCCCTGCTCATCGAGCGCGCCCAGGTCGCCAGTACGATACCAGCCGTCGTCCCCCGCCACAGGTTGCAGTTCGCGGCCGTTCCAGTAGCCGCTGGCCACGCCGCTGCCGCGAACGAGAATTTCGCCGTCGTCGCCCAGCCTGATTTCGCGCCCCGGCAGGACCTTGCCGATGGAGCCGCGGCTGGTGTGGAAGGGATGGTTCAGGCTGATCAGCGAAGTGGTTTCGGTCAATCCGTATCCCTGGACCATGGCGTATCCCAGGCGATGCCAGAATTCTTCGG
>Ga0209117_1000595_pt1 | contig 14339 bp, 14 predicted proteins | sample BlaSpr_A8_OM2_M2_FD_187978 | JGI IMG/M metagenome (GOLD analysis project Ga0209117, IMG submission 187978) | Forest soil microbial communities from Thunder Bay, Ontario, Canada - Black Spruce, Ontario site 2_A8_OM2_M2 (SPAdes) (version 2) | ecosystem: Environmental > Terrestrial > Soil > Boreal...
CCTCACCGCCTACCGGTACGCAGGCGGTCAAGTGTGGGAAGGGCATCACGGATTTCCACGCCTGCCACGACCACTTTGCCACCGGCTGCTCGGCGGGCGGCGCCTACGACGGCTATCTGAACTCGTTGAAAAATGAGCTGGTCGATCCTGCCAGCCAACCTCAGCACGTCTTCGACGTGCCAGGTCTCGTCGCGCTCGAAAAGCAGCTTCCGGGAGACCTCACGAAGGTCAACCACGAGGAGCTCAAGGCCCAGATGAGCGCGGTCGGCGAGGGCGAAGTGTCCTCTCTGAGCGGCTATCTCTATTACGCGAAGGACGGCGGCGCCGAGAGCTCCAACTGCCTGCTGAAGGGAGCGGACAACATCGACTTCCACATCGGCATCGGTGACAAGGCCGCCATTGCAGGCAAGGCGAAGACCCCGGGGCTCTCGCCCGCGGAGCGCCGCCAGGCGGTGATCGTCGAGATGACGCCACACTGGCGGGCCGAGTACGAGCCCGGCTGGAACCTCGCCCAGGTGCAGAAGGCCCTGGGCCGCAAGGTGTACCTCGTGGGCCAGCTCCTGGCCGACAACGAGCACGACGATGCGAAGGACGACTGCGCCTTCACGGGCGCGCCAGGCGCGGGACCGAACTGCTGGCGAGCCACCATCTGGGAGCTACACCCGGTGACGCGGTTCCTGGTTTGTAACGCCGACACTTGCGCCGACAACGGCGTCGGCGCCGGTTGGGTCCCTCTGGACAGCTTCGAATAGGGCCAGGCCGGCCAGCGGCCGGCGCGACCGGCTCCGGGCCCGGCGAGCTCCGGCGCGACGGCAAGCCGCTAAGCCGCTAGCCCGCGTCGGGGCTGGTCATCCAAACACACGAGGGCCACGTAGGAACGTTGGGAGCTTGCTGCTCGCCCCTCGTCCCGTGCCGGCGCAGGAGAGCTTCGCGCTCGCACGGGTACCTTGTTCCCGGCCCGATCCACGCCCAGACCGCGTATGGAACCCCTCGCCTCCAGCGTCCCGGATTGCCATCCTCCGAGGCCGTCGCTGGACGCCTGGCTCGTGGGCCTCGGATCTCCGGAGGTGAAGGGTACGGCCGGCGGGTCGGGGTGTGAAGAGGGTTCAAAACACCCCGCGCCTGTCGTAGATTACGCTTCTCGGGAGAGCTTGCCATTGATGTCGGGTACGATGGCCGAACCCAGTGCCGCGGACTGGCTGGCGGAGATCGCGCGGGGAGATTTCGCGGCTTTTCAGCGGTTCTACCAGTGCTTCGCTCCGAGTCTGCTCGGCTACGTGCGCCAGCTTTGCCGCGATCCGACCCTGGCGGAAGACCTGCTGCAGGAGGTCTTCGTCACCGTCTGGCAAAAGGCGGCAAGCTATCGGCCGGATCGCGGCGACGCCGCGGGGTGGCTCTATACCATCGCGCGCCACAAGCTGATCGACCACTGGCGCAGGACCGGCGGCAGCTCACACGCCGCGGCCGCCATGGACTTCGAGCTCCTGCCTGCGCGAGCGGAGCGCAGGAGCGATCTGCTGCTCACCCTGCGCAAGGTGCTGGAGCAGGTCTCGCCCGATCAACGGCGGGCCATCGAGCTCGCCTACTTCGGCGGCCTGACGTACGAGGAGACCGCCGAGCGGCTTCGGCTGCCCCTGGGGACCCTGAAATCGCGCATCCGGCTCGGTCTGCGGACCATGCGCACGTTGCTGGAGAGCGGCTAGTGCACCCGACCGAGGAGATCCTGCTCGGCGTCGCGAGCGGGGAGTCCGACCTGCCGCGGCGCGTGCTCGTCGAAGGTCATCTGGATGGGTGCGTGAGCTGCCGCGCCACGCTGGCGGAGATGACGCTCCCGGGTGGCGCCCTGCTGCGCGGCATCGACGGCGAGACACCGCCGCCCGGGATGTTGGAGGACCTCCGCCGTCGCATCGCGCTGCTGCCCCAGGTTCCCGCGGCCGCGATGGGCACCTCCGGCGCATCCGAGCCGCTGGTCCCCGCGACCAACCGCGAGGTGGCCGCGATGCCGCTGTCCGTGAGCGTCCGCTGCGAGCTGCCCGCCCTGTCGACCCTGCGGCGCTTCCCCTGGCGCTGGGCGCTCGCTCCGGGGGCCTGGTACGCGGAGCTGGCACGCGATCCTTGGACGCACAGCGTGCTGCTGCTCGGATACCTGGCTCCCCGGCGCTTCCTGCCAGCGCACCAGCACCTGGCCCAGGAGGACGTGCTGGTCCTGGCCGGCGGCTTCGACGACACGCAAGGGCGTCACGACGCCGGCGAGTACGCGATCTACGAAGCCGGCTCGGTGCACCGGCCGGTTACCGAACCCGACGAGGAGTGTTGGTGCCTGGCGCGCCTCGAGCGGCCCAACCTGCTGCTCGGCTGGCGCGGCTGGCTGCAACGCCTGGCGCAATAGACCTCCGTCGGGCCTCCGTCAGGCGTCCGTTGCCGGTTGAATCCGTCTTGGCCGCGGTGGTCGTATGAAAGTATCGTGAGGCGCGAGGTGCACTCACGCGCCGGCGCGCCGTTTCGGAAGGACCAACCTCATGCGCAACCGAATCCACATTACAGTGCTTGCCCTGACGCTCGCGGCCGTCGCCGGCCGGTGGGCTGGGGCCGAGGCGATCGACAAGGTCATTCCTCCGCCGGCGGTGGACACCCCTGCCGCGGAGATGGCCGGGACCGAGACCGCGGTGCTCGCCGGGGGGTGCTTCTGGGGCCTGCAGGGGATGTTCGAGCACGTCAAAGGAGTGACCCGGGTGGTCGCCGGCTATGCCGGCGGCACCAAGGCGACGGCCCACTACGAGATGGTCGGCACCGAGCGGACCGGGCATGCCGAATCGGTCCAGATCACCTTCGACCCCCACCAGGTATCCTTCGGCCAGCTGCTACAGCTCTATTTCGCGGTGGCCCACGATCCCACCGAGCTCAACCGCCAGGGGCCGGACTCGGGCCCGAGCTACCGCTCGGAGATCTTCTTCGAGTCCCCGACCCAGCAGCGCATCGCCGAGGCATACGTCGCGCAGCTCACCCAGGCGAAGGTCTTCAGTCGTCCCATCGTGACCAAGATCGAGCCGGAGAAAGGTTTCTATCCGGCCGAGGACTACCATCAGGACTTCCTGATCCACAACCCGACCTACCCCTACATCGTCCGCAACGACCTGCCGAAGGTCGAAGCCCTGAAGCGCGTCTACCCGCAACTCTACCGGCCAACACCGGTGATGCTGGCCAGCAGTCATTGAGAGCCTGGATGGGGCGCGGCGGCCGGGGGACCGACCGCCGCCGATCAGGGCTGGTCGCGGTGGCTCAGACGCAGCGCTCGCAGCAGCCGCCGTAGCTGTAGACGGCGGTGTTCCGCGTATTGAGGCTGATCGGGATCACCCCGGCAGCCACGGCGTCATGGCCCACCAGCGACAGCTCGCCCTCGGAGAGCTCGATCGCCGCCGCGGGGTGCTCGGGCAGCGTCGCCCTCTCGGTGGCCGTAAGGCTCTCGCGGTACTCGGGGTCTCTCCAGGAACGGATCTCTCGCGAATATGCCATAAACTTTTCACGTCGCTGCGTCTGGTGTAGACTATTGCCAATACCCGCTTGGGTCTCGGCAAGGAGGTCCGCCCTGTTCCTCTCAGCATCGCAGATTGTCGCAGCCGTAAGAGACGGCTCGATCAAACTCGCGTACTACTCAGTGAAAACGCCCGAAGGAGCGCTGGTCCACCTTCCAAGCAAGCGCTTCGTTCGCCTCGAGGTTAGTGAGACTGATGACGAGCTAGACAGAAACATTCGCGCCTATTTCTACCAAAGCCTTGAGCCTGATAGCCTTATTCTACATGTCGGTCCGTATGCCACAGTAGAAGTGGTGCGCAGAGGGGACCAGCGACAGTATGTCAGGCGTGACGGCGGCCAGAACGTCTTCGATATCAAGGCCAGTGGACGCCTTAAGCTTTTTAGGAACGAATTTGCCCTCGTCGGCTCCAACGAATACATCGAGTTGGCCGATAATGTCGGCGCATCGCTGTTCTCGAATGTACGCAACACAGATATCGGACTGAGCCACATTTCAACACTTATCGATCCCTCGTGGCATGGAAAGCTGCAGATCGGCATTTCCAATCCGACCAGGTTCTCGAAGGAGTTGGCCTATCTGGATGCCCTCACGGTCGTACGCTTTCATCAACTCACGGATACCGCGCCGCACGACATCCTGGAGCGCTTTCGCTCAAGGCGTCCCCATTTCGGCGATGACTGGTGGACGATTGAGTCAGAGCCAGGGCGCCGATTCTTCCAACTTCGAAAGCAATACTCACCCGACGGCGAATTTGCGAGAAACATCTCGTCTGAAAATCGATCGCAAAAGATCAAGGGCTTGGCGCAATGGATTTCCATTGTCACTCTGGCGGTGGGGGGAGTATTCTTTGTCGCCAAACTTTATAACCGCATCGAAGATGCCGCCGACTATCGTGAGCGCATTGTCAGAGTTGAGCAGAAACAGTCAATGCTCGACGAGATCGCAAAGACATTTCATGTCATCCAATCTGGCACGCATTACGTCGACTTTAGCGATGCGACTTCACTACAGTTTGTGATCCCCTTCACATCGGATCTCGAAGCGCCGCCATTTGTTCTTGTGACCGTCCCCGGTATCCCGTCGAACGAGTTCGCCACGACGGTGCACTTACAAGCCGTCGCCAGTCCTGACAAGCGATTCAACGCCGCCATAGTGCATATAACGCCACTTACCAAGGCTGTAGCCAGCGCTCGCACGACTGCTACATGGTTTGTGGCGCGGCCCAAGACCAAATGAGGCGCTGACCGCCGGCAGGCGCGACTGTCAATCAGGCAACGAGTACTGGCTGAGGAAGGCCCAGGCGTCGGCCAAGATCGTCGGGTGAATCTCGAAGAGGGGCTGAGCTGGGCGCAGCAGGCCGTCTCGTCACCGTCCTTCGGGCTCGAAGATTTCACCAACCTCATATTGCTCGCAGGTTTGCAGGAGGCCAACGGCAGGGCGGCGGAAGCAGCGCAAACTCGCAAAAAAGCCCTGTACCATCAGACGGCGACCGCCACCGTCCTGCACGCCTACGCACGCGGCAAGCTGGCCCGAGGCGAGAAAGACGGGGCGATCGAGGTCTTCTTGCTCAATGCCAAGCGCTTCCCGAACCAGTGGCCCGTGCACGCCGGCCTGATGCGCGCCTACTCCGCTCAGGGCAAATTCAAGGAGGCCCTGGCCGAGGCCAAGCTCGCCTTGGCGCAAGCCCCGGACGAGCTGAACAAGCAGGCCCTGTCGGGCATGATCGAGAAGCTGCAGACCGGCAAGGACATCAACCCATAGATCATCCAGTGCAGGATGAGACCAGGGACCGCCGAGTCCCAGACCAAGGTGTCCCGTGCGCCTTCGGGGGGTTCGAGAGGCCGCAAGGGCCGTGCCCCATCCGGTTGCCTCCGAGCACGGAGCGGGATCTAATGGCAGCAAGGAGGTATCCATGTCCATGATGTGCACCGCGGTCGCACGCGTGCTCTGGTTCGGCTGTACCGGCTGGATCGTCTTTCAAGCCGCTGCCACCGCCCAGCCTGTTCCTATGGCGGAATCGTCGCGCACGCCGGCTCCCGCGCCCGCCGTGGACGCGGCCGCCGCGACCTGCGCCTGCGTTCCCAAGCCGGTCCTGCCAGTGGCGATGACGGCCAGCCGATCCAACGCCGGCTGGACGATCAGTCTCGACGTCTGGCCGTTCGCCGCGATCACCGAGATCTTCGTGCGCTTCGACGAGCAGCCGGAGGAGTCGACCGGCAACGAGCGCGGCCTCGACCTGATGACTGGCAAGCCCCAGGCGCGCCGATGGGTGGCCCTCCCCGACGAGTGGGTGACCCCTCGCGAGCACACCGTGGTGGTGCGCATGGTTCGGCTCGACGGCAAGGTCGACGGCCCTTACAGCCTGCGCTTCTCTCCTCGTGACGTGGCGCTTGGCGACGCCAAGAGCTGGTTCGCCATGATGGGCAACGGCGGCATCGAGTTCGCCGAGCACTCGGACGAGGTCACCTGGCTGATGTTCACCGGCCTCTTCTCGTATCGTGCCGCTCTGCGGGAGATCCGCTACTCGGTCGACGACTGCTCACTGCGGCACCACATCGTGCTCGATCCACTGCCGGCTTCGGATCGGCCACCGGCGGATCCGGAGGCGGCGGCGGTCACCGCCGACACTCCCTACCTGACCTTGCCCCTGACCACGCGTTCGGCGTGCTCGCAGGTGGTGTTCCGCGACGGCACGGTGTCGCGCGTGGCCGAGGTCCGGCGGCAGCCCCGCGCCCCGGCGGCTCCTCCACCACCCAGCCCCTAGCCGCCGGGGCCAGGCCAGCTCTGAGCCGCGGCCGGCGGGGCTGTCCTACGGGCTTGCGAAATACCCGTTCACGTCAACCAGCAGGTCCACGGACCCCTGCCCCATGCTTGCCGTGGCGGCCAGCCGGGCAGTGCCGTCGGTCGAGAGCGGCAGCACCTGTGCGTTGGCGCGGGTCACCTCGGCACTGAAGTTAACCGTCGAGACCGTTGGGTGCGCGAGGTCCGCCGGGTAGACCGAGAGGAACCCCGGCCCCGTTGGCACCACCGCCGTGACGTTGGCGGCGACGGCGCGAGCTCCGACCGGGATACCGCAGACACCCCCGACCGCGATCGCGAGCGCCGGCCCTGAACCGACGAGCGTCTGGTGGGAGACCCGGGTATCGAGCACCCGGCAGGGTGACACGGTGAAGTACTGGTTCGCGGTCATCGTGACCACGGTGAAGTTCGTGGCCGCCGCCGCGCTGCCAAGCGCATTCGTCACCGTCAGGTTGGCGGTGTAGGTCCCCAGCGGCTGACCCGTCGTCGGCCAGACCGCGTGCGCGCCGGAGAGCGTTCCCAGGACGACTCCGTTGTGCAGCAGCTGCCAGCTGTAGGAGAGCTGCGGCACCCCGGTGCCGACGGCGTCGAGGAGCACGCTCTGCCCCTGCTCGAGCTGCGCCGGCGTCACCGAGATACCGCCGACAGCCGGAAGCGGATCGAGCACCAGGACCGTCTGGGTGACCGACGAGCAGCCGGCCGCGTTGCAGACGGTGAGCGTCACCGGCTTCAGACCCGGGGTCGAGAAGACGACCGTGGGATTCTGCGTCGTGGACGTGCCGGCTGGCGTCTCGCCAGCGAAGGCTCGAGGCCCGGCGGCAAGACCAGCGGCCGCGCTCATCGCCGCCAGTGAGACCGCCAGGAGGAGGAGGCGATGAGGGAGTCGGCCCAACCTCCCCAGCCGGGCCCCCCTCTCGCCCGAGCCCGCGGCCTTCGCCTGATCGAGTACTTGGCTCAGTGGGATCTCCACGGGTCGCAGCGCAGACTTTCACCGCAACGAGCAAATCGTCCAGCCCAGCGATCACCGATATTTGCCGCAGTATACCCGCCTGGGAACCATGTGGGTATCCCCGAGCGGAAAGGTGGCAGACTCGAGCCCCGCGCGGGCGGGGCAGGTCTTCATCGACCTTGATTCGCACCAGGACCGCCTTCCGTAACCAGCGGAACCAGGCTCTCCTCGTGCAGCACTTCGGCCGCATAAGCCAAGGCGCTATAGACGTCTTCCGGGGACAGCTGCGGGTACTCCGCGATGACCTGTTCGACTGCCAAGCCATCGGCCAAGCTACCCACAATCATCCGAACGGGGATACGAGTCCCTCTGATGCAGGGCTCTCCATGGTGCACTCCGGGATCCACTGCCACCCTCTCCTGCCATGTCGCACGTTCCATAGGGTCATTCTCCTTGGCTCCATTCGACGGCGACGGCCGCTCATCCGCGGTTGTCGGTCCCGCCGATCTCCCCCTCAGAGCCGACCGTGTCAGCCGCAAAAGCGACCGCAAGGCGCCGGCGTGACGATCGGCACCTACCTGCGGCGGCTGGTGCAGGGGCAGCCGCCCACCTCGCGCTGGCCGCTGGCGCGCGCCGCGACTAGTCCCCCGGAGTCTTGACGCCCTCCAGAACGCGGATACACTGCATCTATGACCAAGACCGAGATCAAAGAAGAAGCTCTCAAGCTGCCGCCCGAGGAGCGCGCGGAGCTTATGGACGCACTCAACATCAGCTTCTTGGAGGAGCCCCTGACCGACTGGCAGAAGAAGCTCCTCGACGAGCGGCTCGCCGAGGATGAGCGCGACCCCGAGAGCGCACTTCCCGGCGAGGGGTTACTCGCGAGCTTGCGTCACTCGCGGGCATGAAGCTCCTTCTCCTGCCGGCAGCTCGGGAGGATATCGAGGAAGCGCGCGCGTGGTATGCAAGCACGGCCCCTCATGTACAGGAGCGGTTTGACGCTGCGCTCGCCGACACCACCGAGCGCGCTCTTCAGTTGCCCCGTGCTTTCCCTGTCGTTCACCGCGGCGACCTCCGCCGCCGCCTCAGCGCGAGGCAGGCCGGCGAGGGAAGAGGTCGGCCTCCCGGCGGCGCGGGATGCGCTCGAGCGGCGGTACCTCAAGGCGCTTGCCGAAGCCGTGGAGCTCGCCGCCGCCGATACGGTAGCGCAGCTCGCCGCCGGCAAGGCGCGTCAGCAGGCCCGGATCGTAGATCTTGAAATAGATGCCGCGCTCCCAGCCGCCGTACTCGGGCACCTGGTAGTCCCCGACATAGAAACGCACCAGCTCGTCCCAGCCCTTGGGCTTCCCGACTTCCAGGCGAACGAGATACGCCTCCGAGACGGTCGCCGGCCGGCCGGCGGCGTCGAGCCGGTGCAAGGGCTCGGCGAGCTGCAGGTGGATCACCTCGTAGCCCTTGAGCTCCAGCGTTTCGCCCCGCGGTGCCGCACCGCTGCTTCCCGCGGGCGAGGGGTTGGCCCGGCAGGCTGCCGGCAGCAGACTGGCGGCGGCGGCCAGGATCGGGAACCAGCGGCTCGAGCGGCGCATTGGCAATCCTCCTCCCGCTCAGCGGGTGAACTGTATCTCGTCGATGGCGACGAGGCCCGACTGCTGCCGGTTGAACTTGAGCCGGATCATCGACAGGTGTCCGAGCTCCGCCAGCGGCCTGTCCCCCAGGAAGCGGCTCCAGGGGATGCGCAGGGTTTGCAGCACCGTCTTGGTCTGGTTGCCCCTCTTTGGATGATTGGTGACCTCCGGGTAAGGAAGGGCCACCAGGCTCGAGACGGCGACTTCCGGCAGGTCCACGTCGAAGAGCCGGATCTGCACGCTGAAATCCTTGTCCACTCCCGGGGTGTTGCGGCTCGGGCTGGGCTCGTAGTTCTGCGCGACGCGCAGCGCCAGGAAGGGGAAGCCGGCCGCCTTGGCGGCCAGGTCCGGTGGCACCTTGACGTCGACCTCCGCCCCTTGCTGCCAGCCGGCCTCCAGCCCCTCTGTCTCCTCCCACGTCCAGAACGACGGCCCGCGGTCGCTGAAGGCGATCCGGCTGTAGGGAGAGAGCGGTCCCACCGGGGCGTTGGTCACCCCCGGGTATGATCCGGCCGCCGGGTCGGCACTCTCCTCGTAGTCGTCCAGGAAGATCCGCCGCGGGTCCTGGTACTGGAAGACCCGGCGCACCGCCCGCGGCAGGGCGCCAAAGCTGGCCTCGCCCGAGAAGAAGGAGTTGTACTCGCTATACCCGGCCAGGCTCGAGAGGAAGAAGGCGGTCATGTAGGTCTTGCCGATCGCCCGCTGGTCGTCGCCCGAGATGCGGTCCGCGGCCGGGTCCACCGCCCACTCGCTGCCCGTACCCCAGACCGTGTTCCACTGCCCGTGGTTGGCGCCGTACACCCACAGCAGCCCCTTGAAGCCGGCCGCCGGCAGGCCGACGGGGAAGGCCCGGTCGAAGTTCTTGTATCCCTGGAAGTCAGAGACGTCGCCGTCGTGAGTGCCGTGCATCACATAGTAATCGGTCGTGCGCACGATCTCCTTGGGCACCAGGGGATCGGACAGCTGCCCGTCCACGGGCGCGATGGCGTAGGCGCCGCGGATGCCGAAGTCGAAGTCGTGGGCCGGGTCGGCCGGGTTGTTGCGGACGCTGTCGTAGATCGGGGCCACGGTGACCATCTCGCCGCCGCGGCTGTGGCCGGCGATGCCGATGGCGCCGAGGTCGACCCGGCCGAAGAACTGATTGCCCGGCGTCTGCGTCCACTCACGCCACAGCTGCAGGTGGCGCAGCAGGACGATGGCCCGCGCGCCCATCTCGCCGCCGACATTGCCGTTGAGGAAGTTCTCGTCCACCGATGCGGCGATCATGCAATGGCTTGCGAGGTGGTCGAGGAGGTAAACGTATCCGGGCTCGCTGGCCTCGGTCGGGCTGTGGTTGCCGTGCACCACGAGCACCAGGGGGAACGGCCCCAGCCCCCTCGGGTAGCGCACGATGGCGTGCAACGGCACCGCCGACATCGGCGTCGAGACGCTGGCGTCCGGCGAGTTGAAATAGGCGGTGATGTCAGTGGTGCGGGCGCCGGGAGTTCCCGGCTTGCCGTACTCGAGTTCCTGCACCGCGCAGCCGCCGCCCTGCCCCGGATCGTCGAGGCCCTGCCCGACCGTTACCTGGTCGGCGCTGCCGGCGATGCAGCTGCCGAGGACCTGGATCGCCACCACCGTCTCGCCCGCCTTGAGGGCACGGATCAGCTGGACGACCGGTCCGCCGCCGTTGCCCACCTCCTGGGCCGAAGCGAAGATCAGGGTCGACGCCCCGGGAAGCGGGTCGATGAGCCGGACGCGGGTGTCGCCAGGCAGCGGCGCGTGCATGTGGACCGGCGGCAGGTTGGAGCATGGCTGGACCGTGCCCGAGCCGGGGCCGCTCTGGACGCCGCACAGCTCCTGGGTCGCCTGAATGTTCGTGCCCGCCGCGGGCAGGGCCGGCGAGACCGGGAAGCGCACCAGGGTTGCGGGTGCGCCGCCGCCGCCGATGGTCGCGGCACCGTTCTTGATCGTCACACTGGTGCCGTTGACCAGCTGTCCCAGCACTACCCAGGTCCCTCCCTCGATGAGGCCGCGGAACTCGGGGGCGGGCAGGACTGGCGGCGGCTGCTGCACCACGTGCAGGGTCGAGACAGGACTCAGGTCGGAGCAGATCTGGGCTTGTGCCGTTACCTCGTGGTTGAGGACGAAGGCCGGCCCGATTCCGACCGACTGCGCTGCCGCGACCCCCACCACCTGGCCCACGACGCCGGCCGGACCGCCGGAAGGACCCGCGCTGACGCGCAGGGTCCCGCCTGGCGGCAGCGAGTCGACCACCGTCGCGACACCGCACTGGTAGAGAGGAAGGGCCGGGAAGTGCGGGCGTGGCAGGCCCTCGGGGTAGACGTCGTGCCAGTTCTGGATCGGCACCGCGTCCGAAGGGTTGCTGGGAGGCCCGCCGAGAGTCTGGGTGGCGGTCACCGAGGCGCCGACCACCAGTGCCGGCGATATCGGAAAGGTCTGGCCCCAGGGCTGAGTGCCCAACCCGCCGCCGATGTGGGCGCCGCCGGAAACGATGTCGATCGTTGCCCCTGGGACGAAGCCCTGGACGGTCACCGCAGTACCGCAGCCCAGCAGCGGCGGCACGATCACCGGCGGCGACAGGAACCCCGGTTGCGCATGGCCCACCAGATCGCGGGGCGTCGGCACAATCGTGCCACCCGTCTGCTGCACCCCCGCCTTGCCGTCAGTAGCCCCGCCACCTTTACCCTGATCGCCGCCGCCCCCGTGGTTGCCGCCGCAGCCGCCGCAGCCCGCCAGCGGCGTCAGCCCGGCCAAGGCAAGGATTGCGTAGCAGGCTGTCCGCCCGACCCTGGGAATCGCCACGATCGCTTACCCTCCTGGCGAGCAGATCGCAATGCCGAGCACCCCGTGCCGGCCATGGGCGCGGCCGTCAGGCCGCCAGCCCTGGCCGCCAGCTCACCAACCTGATCAGGCGTCCGGCGCGGCCAGGTCGTTACATCCTCTCAACTGAGAAAAGGCGCTGGTGTTTGAGCCATGGCGACAATCAGCCGCGGATCCGCGATCCGCTGGGGCAGCACGTCTATGCCCATGACCTCGGAGAGCTGCTCGGCGAGGCGACCGGATTTCTCCTCGAGCGCGGCCCCGAGGCGCGAAGGTGATGTCCCATCAACTGACCTGCCGGCGGAGATTGGGCGATTGGCCGCTGCGCTGAAGATAAGGCGAAGAACTGTGCCGAGTGGCAAAGCCGTCCCGGCGACCCCATGGGCTGCACGCGCGTCCTCGGCCGCGCCGCCCGGGCGCTCACCGCCTGGATCGCCGCGGCGGGCTTGACCGAGGGGCCGCTGTTTCGCCCCCTCTCGTGGCACGGCCGGCGGGGAGCCGGCCTCTCCGACCGCAGCGTCGCCGAGATCGTCAAGGCCCGCGCCGCCCTGGCCGGCTACGATCCGCGGGAGTTCGGCGGCCACAGCCTGCGCTCAGGCTTCGTCACCACTGCCGGCCGCCAAGGCGTGAGCTTAGGCGATGCCATGGCTCTCTCCGGCCACCGCGGCGCCGCCGTAGCCCTGCGCTACCACCAGGCCGGCGCCGCGCTGTCCAACCCCGCTGCCAGGCTCGCCGACTGAGGAACAACGACGAGGGCCACGGCAGGATCCAGCCGCCGCTCCGTCACTCCATCGTCGTGACGGTGGCGACCGCTGGCCATGGAAAGGTTACGGTGGTGCGCTGGGCGTCCAGAGCACCGGCTTCAGCCATCCCCGAGACCCGCTGGTCCTGCGGTGACCAGAGGAGCACGTCGAGCGATCTCGGTGGAAGCCCTTGCAAGGTCGTCAGGCCATTGCGATCGACAAACGGAGCGTTGAAGGCCCACTGCAGGGTCTCGCCACTGAACCGAGAGCCGTCAACCCAGATTGCCAGCCGAGCCCAGGCAGCCGGATCGCCGGAGTCCGTGCGGGCCGCGATCGTCAGCGGCGGTCCGGCCGAGCCCAGCGCGATCGACTCAGCTTGTCCGTCCCAGATCACGAACCCGCTGGCGGCGCCTGGGGCACGGACCAGGAGTGGTGTTCCAACCGCGCTGTCAGGAAGCGCCACGCGTCCGGTCTCGTCGGCGCTAAGGACCGCCGGCGCGCCGTTCGCCTCGGAGCGCACCCAAACTTCCGCGCCGAGAGCCGGCTGGCCCGAAGACAAGACGAAGGCCACCGGAGTGCCCTCGAGCGGCTTCAAGCGGAGCGTGATCTCGCGCGAGAAGTCCCCTTCGGGCACCTTGTCCCTGAGCTCGGCTGTCGCAAAATGAGGGGCCTGAGCGTCGACGGTGACCTCGCCTGGCCGCAGGGGCATGGCATGGGCAACGCCGTCGTCGCCGGCCTTCATTTTCAGTCCCTGCGTAATGCCGTCGCTCCCGACGTTGTGGACAGCTACGTCCGCTTTCGGGATGGGAGCGCCGGTATCGCTCCGCACCACCCGGACGCGGAAGTCGTTGCCGGGCACCTCGAAGTCTTGCCGGCCGCTCCTTTGTACGTCGATCACCACCAGGTAGGGTCGGCCGCGGTCGGGAAACTGCACCATGACCATATAGCCGCTGGGACGCGCCAGCACGATGCGGTAGTTGCCCTTGGCGTCAGCCTCGACGGAAACCTCGTCGTCGCCGTGATTGGTCCGAAACGTGACCCTGGCCTGTCGAGGCTCGCGGCCGTAGTAGACGGTCCCCTCGAGAGTGGTCAGCTGCGCGCGCATCGTGACCTCGGCATCCTTGCCGTCGCTCAGGTCGACGTTCTCGTCGAGCTCCCAGGGGCCGGCGACCACCGCGACCTGCACTGGAGCGGCCGGCACGTTCTCGAATACCGTCCGCTCCGCCTGGGCGGCGACCTCTCGCGTGACGACCCTTGCCGGGGCTTTCGTCGGCGCCACCGAAACCTGAAGCGGCCCGCGGCGCAGCTCCTCGGGCAACTCGAGACGAACCCCGAGACGGGGCAGCGGCACCAGCGTTTCCTCCACGGACTCGACATGCCCTGGCCGCAGCACGACGTCGGGCTGCGGGAGTCGTTGGGTTTTTGAGTCGAGCTGGAGGGTCGCTTTGCCGGAGGCGACACCCTTCCAGATCGCGTAGACCCTCTTGCGAGCTGAAACCACGAACGCCGCCGAGGGGCTCTTGCCGGAGGCGAGCACGAGCCGCGGCATCGCCTCCTCCTCCAGGGTCTTCGTGATCACCCCTTGCCTGACGAGCACCACCACCAGGTCCGAGAGCCCTGGGCCCGGCGGCCTGGGATGAAAGACGGCTGTCTGGCCCGCGGCGACGGTGAGCGGCGCCTCGACGGCGCGATACTCCTTCAGCTCTTTGTCGTAGAGCGTGGCTGCGACCGCACCCGTGGGCATCAAGGCTCCCTGCTCGACGGCCGTGCCCTCGGGGACCAGCCGCTTCATCTCGGGGAGCAGGAGGCCTTCCGGGCTGATGTGGCTGTTGGCGTGGAGCAGGCCGAGTGTGCAGTGACCGCCGCAG
>Ga0209117_1000596_pt1 | contig 14304 bp, 12 predicted proteins | sample BlaSpr_A8_OM2_M2_FD_187978 | JGI IMG/M metagenome (GOLD analysis project Ga0209117, IMG submission 187978) | Forest soil microbial communities from Thunder Bay, Ontario, Canada - Black Spruce, Ontario site 2_A8_OM2_M2 (SPAdes) (version 2) | ecosystem: Environmental > Terrestrial > Soil > Boreal...
CCGTCACCTTCTGCAATCGAATGGTGCCGCGCCGCCTATGGCTTTGCCGGCGAGGCTCGGCCCTGATCGTCTGGTAACGGCCGGTCATGCTGCGCGTCCGCTGCCCGGGGATGCGATTGTCGCGCGCGGCGACTTGCGCCCTAAGCATTAGAAGCTAATTTTGCTTCCCGCCTTTTTCAATTTCAGGTACGAGATGTGCAGCAGGCAGTCTTAGAAAATGGACCTTGCCTCTTTCTCGAGTTCTCTGATTCGTTTGATCCAAGTCCATGGACCTTGGATCATTTCCGTCGTTGTTGCGCTAGAAAGCGCCGGCGTGCCCCTTCCCGGAGAGACGATCCTTGTTGCTGCTGCTCTCCTGGCCGCCGCCACCAATCAGATCGATATCGCTGTCGTTGTAGCTGCGGCCGCTGCAGGTGCGATCGTCGGAGACGGGATCGGATGCACGGTCGGGCGCCGCTTCGGAATGCCGCTTCTTCGCAAATACGGGCGATACATTCGTCTTGATGAAAATTGATTGCTAATCGGTCGATATCTGTTTTTTCGGTATGGGAACTCTGTCGTGTTTTTTGGTCGCTTTATCGCGGTGCTACGAATGTTTGCGGCTTTGCTTGCTGGCGCAAATAGCATGCCGGCGGGTCGCTTTTTCTTCTTCAACGTGACCGGGGGAATCTGCTGGGCATGTCTCTTCGGCTTCGGGGCCCACGCTCTCGGAACCGAAATATTCAAGATTTCCAAAGCGCTGAGTCTGGTGTCACTGGGATTGTTTATTGTCGCTGGATCCGTGCTTTCGATCGTCCTTCGGCGATATGAAATTGTGCTTCTTCGTCAGGCAGAGGGCGAGCTGCCGGATCGCTAATGCAAATCGAAGCGAATGTCCGTTGTTGGCTGCCGGCTCAACCGGTCGACGCAACACAGGCGTTAAATTTCTCTGCTGGGGTTTCGAACTCCAAGGTCTTACGTGGCCGTTCGTTTAGTCTGCTTCACTGGAAGCTTTGAAGCTAGATCGCCCGCAAACATATGGCAAGCAAAGGCGATCTCGTGAAATTCAGACGCGTCAAAGCGCACTTTTTCCCCCAAGGCGTATGATCCGGTGCGCGTCTCTCGCTTGATGAGTATTTCAACCATCTCGGGATGCTCGTGGCGGTCAATGATGGCACCAACTTCAAGTTCAACCTCGTTGCCTGCGTTGAGATAGAACATCTTCAGACGGGGAAGCATCAAGTTGAGGTGCTGCAAGGCTGTGTACAGTGGCATGCACGTGATTAGGATCGGCGAGGTTTCATCCAACAACGGAGATCTTCCTGCTTACCTAGCGCTTACCCGGCGAAAACCCGCAAACGCGCCAAAGTCACTAACCTATTGAAAATATTGGCGCGCCATTCAGAACAAAACTGCGAACTCATACATCATTGAAATCGCTATATAATTTATAATTGAATTGTCAGTTGATTGCGCAGGTCCGCTAACAAGGACTAACCGGCCGTCAATCGACGGGAGTACCGAGGCTGCTTTACGCCGATTATGTTGCAAAAGTCCCAAAACGCCGTGCGACTAATTTTCTGACGAAAGCTGCCGCCGGCCATGTCCGCATGGTGAATCATACCATCGCTTACATAGGAGATGATTTCGTCGTTCCGATGCTCGTGCATTGCGATGAACCCGCCCGGCTCCAGGACCGACTCGTCGAAGCGGGCGAGCGGCCCGTACCCGTGGTCCCGGTGGTCCGGAATCGCGCGGCCAGGCAAGTTGGTGATGATCGTGAACGGTCCCATCTCACGACGAAGCTCGCTGCGAGGTGCCATGAACAACATTTGGATCTCTCGGTGCGGTTGTTTGGTGGATGCTATCGACCCTGAAGTGCCCAAGCCCCGGGGGGGTTGCGCTGGCCCACGCACCGCATGCTGCATTGAGGTGGACTTCCTATGCCGCTTCGAAAAATTCTCTCTCGATCACTTCTGCGAGCTGCGCGCGTGCCGCATCGATTGCCTTTTCGCGGGCTTCAGGGCCGAAGGCCAGCTTCTCCGCACGGACAAACGTGACATTCGTGATGCCCATGAGGCCCAATAGGCTTCGAAGATGCGGCTCCTGCTGGTCCATCACCTGTGCAGGACCCTCGCTGTATAGACCGCCCCGGCTCTCAACGACGATGGCACGCTTGCCCTCAAGCAGGCCCACGGGGCCGCTTTCGCTATACTTAAAGGTTATCCCCGCCCGCAGCACGTGGTCGAACCAGGTCTTCAAAGTCGAGGCGATACCGAAATTGTACATAGGCGCGCCGACGACGAGGGTGTCAGCAGCCTTAAGTTCGGCGATGAGTTCGTCAGAGAGCGCTCGAGCGGCAGCCTGCGCGGCATTTGCGGGTTCGGCTCCGCGCAGCGCAGTGGCGGACTCGACGGTCAGATGGGGGATCGGGTTGCCGCCCAGATCGCGCGTGATAACGCGAAGGTGGGGATCCTGCAGCCGCAGCAGCGCGATGGCATCCTGCACGAGTTGGGTTGAGACGGATGCAGCGCCCAACGCGCTGCTCGTGAGAACAAGAACTGTCGACATGACTGCGCCCTCCGGGGGTCTCTGATCGTTGCGATGACCTAGAGATAGTGGTGCAATAAGTGCACCTGTATGCCTATAATTAGCACCAGACTGTTGCTCTAAGAGGAACACTTACCGTGATCGAGCTAGATGATCTGAGAGGATTTGTGGAGGTCGTTGAGAGCGGCGGCTTCAATCGGGCCGCCAAACGTTTGGGAATCTCCAAATCCGTCGTGAGCAGACGAATTGCTAGGCTGGAAGCGGATCTTGGCGCCCGCCTCCTGAGCCGAACCACGCGAGGTATCAGTCCGACGGAGGCCGGATTGGAATTCAAGACGCGAAGCGAGCGCATACTGGCCGAACTCGGGGAGGCGCGAGAGGCAGTCGCCCACCAAGGTGGCGAGGTGGTCGGGCGTCTTCGCTTATCGGCGCCACTGTCCTTTGGTGTCCGCTACGTGACTCCTATCCTAACGCAGATGGCGGAGCGGCATCCAAGACTTGAGATGGATGTCTCGTACAGCGACCGGATGATCGACTTGATCGGAGAACGGTTCGATGCCGCAATCCGCGTCGGAACGCTCAGGGACTCGAGCCTCATAGCCCGCCGGATCGCTCCCGTCAGATCCGTGTTTGTCGCGAGTCCTGACTATCTCGCCCGCAACGGACGACCGCGCACGCCGAGCGACCTCGCTGCGCACCAATGTCTCATCTATACGGGCCGCGTGGCGGCCGATTGGCAATTCCACTCGGGTAAACGTTCCATTTCCTTCCGGCCCGAGGGACGCCTTCGGTCTGATAGTGGCGAAGCCATACTGCAATGGGCCATCGCAGGGCTCGGCATTACCGAAGCACCATCGTTCATGGTCTCGGATGCCATCGAAAGCGGCACCCTCGAGCCGCTTCTGCTCGACTATCCGTCCCCTGAACATGCCATTCACGTTGTACGACCCCCGGGCTCCTACGTCCCAGGTAAGGTGCGGGTTCTCATCGACACTCTTGTCGAGCGATTGGGAGGTGAACCGGAATGGGAGCGGTTCCTGACGAAACGCGAATAGTCGCAAGTGTTGCTTGCGCCTATAGAGGCTCTCGTGACCATCATTCACTCTCTTAGCCATTTGTCGAACGTATGATCCGTTGATCGATCACAAACGTCAGTACGATCGACCTCAGGTCGTACCGGACGGCGGAGGGACATCCGAAGGAGACTGCTTGGCCGACCCCCCGAACCGTGCCTTCACGCGCTCACGCAGCTTCTGGAATGTCACGTAGAGCATCGGCACCAAGAAGATTCCGATCGAACTCGCGGCCAGCATGCCGCAGAACACGGGAGTGCCGACGCCGCGCCGGCTAAGCTGCGCGGCACCGGTGGCGATCACCAGCGGCAGCAGACCGAGAATGAAGGCGATCGAGGTCATCATGACCGCGCGGAACCGAGCCTGCGCGCCGAGGATTGCCGCCTCGTCGATCGCCATGCCGGCCTCGCGCCGCGCCTTGGCGAATTCGACGATCAGAATGCCATTCTTGGCAGCGAGAGCAATCAACACAATGAGTCCGATCTGGCCGTAGAGATCGAGATTCAGTCCGGCGACCTTGATGCCGATGTACGACCCAAGTACGCCGACCACCACCGACAGCAACACCGGAATCGGGATCATCCAGCTTTCATACAGCGCCACCAGGAACAAATAGGCGAACAGCACCGCGAGCACGAGAATGATTCCCGTCTGGCCGGAAGCCTGCTGCTCCTGATAGGCGGTGCCGGTCCACTCGTAAGCGTAGCCGGCCGGCAGCGTTGCCTCGGACACATTCGCCATGGCGGCGAGCGCCGATCCTGACGAGACGCCCGGCGCCGGGCTGCCGTTCACGGTGATTGAGCGGTAGTTGTTATAGCGGGTGATCACCTGGGGTCCCGTTACGATCTTGAGGCTGGCGATGGACCGGATCGGCACCATCTGGCCGGTGTTGTTGCGCACGTAGATCTGCCAGATGTCGGGAATGTCGCCGCGGTCGGATGCCTCGCCCTGTACGTTGACCTGCCAGGTGCGGCCGTAGAGGTTGAAGTTGTTGACGTAGATGCCGCCGAGCGTCGCCTGCAGCGCGGTAAACACGTCACTCATGTTGAGGCCAAGCGCCTGCGCCTTGGCGCGGTCGATGTCGAGATACACCGACGGATTTGTCGCCGTGAACGTCGAGAATACGCGCGCGAGCTCAGGGGTTCGGTTGGCTCCGGCGATCAGCCCGCCGATCACGCTGCCCAGCGCGACCGGGTCTTGTCCCTCCAGCGCCTCAAGCTGATATTCAAAGCCGCCGCTGGTCGACAGTCCGATGATCGGCGGCAGGTTGAATGGCAGCACGTTGGCCTGCCGGATCTGCGAGCCCGCGCCAAACGTGCGCCGGATCAACGCCTGCGCCGAATCTGTCGCCTCCTTGCGATCGGCAAACGGCTTCAAGCGAGCGACCATGAACGCAGCGTTGGGTTCGCTTCCACCATCGAGCAGCGAGAAGCCGATGATCGACAGCGTGTGCTCGATCGCCGGCATCTGCTTCAGCAGCGCCTCGACCTCCTTGGTCACCTCGCTGGTGCGCGCCACTGACGCGCCGTCCGGCAACTGCACCGCGATGAAGAACGCGCCCTGGTCCTCTTCGGGCAGGAAGCTGGTCGGCGTCAGCCGCGACACACCGAACACGCCGGCCGCAAAAACCAGCACCAGCACCACCGACAGCGCCGCCATCCGCACCAGCCGGCGCACGATGCCGGCGTAGCCGTCCCGAACCCAGTCGATACCGGCGAGCACGCTTCCCATGATGCCGCGCCGCGGGCCCGTGTGGCGCAAGAACACGGCACAAAGCGCGGGCGACAACGTGAGTGCGTTCAGGGCCGAGATCATCATCGCGGCGCTGATCGTCACCGCGAACTGGCGAAACAGCGTGCCGGAAATTCCGGGAATGAAGGCGATCGGCACGAATACCGACAGCAGCACCAGCGTAATCGCGATGATCGGCGCGGTGATCTGGGTCATGGCTTTCTTGGTTGCTTCAGCCGGCGAAAGATCCGGCTCTTCCTCCATCACCCGCTCGACGTTCTCCACCACCACGATGGCGTCATCGACCACGATGCCGATGGCAAGCACCATCGCCAGCAACGACACGGTGTTGGCCGAATAGCCGAACACCAATAGCACGGCGAACGTACCAATCAGGCTGACCGGGATCGCGATCGCCGGAATTATGGTCGCCCGCATGTTGCCGAGGAACAGGAACACCACGATCACGACCAGGATGAAGGCTTCGCTGAGTGTCTTCAACACTTCGGCGATCGTGTCGCTGACGAACGTCGTCGAGTCGTAATGCACCAGATAGGTCAGGCCCGCCGGAAACCGGGTCGACAGTCTTTGCAATGTGGCCTGCACGGCCTTTGCCGTCGTCACCGCATTGGCGCCCGGCGCCAGATAAATGCCGATCGGCACGCCGGCGCGGCCGTCGATCCGTGATTCGCTGTCGAGGTTCTGCGCGCCGATCTCGACGCGGGCGACGTCGCTGATCCGCAATACCGAGCCGTCGGGATTGGCCCGCAGCACGATGTCGCCAAACTGCTTGGCATCGGTCAACCGGCCTTGCGTCTGCACGTTGAACTGAAACTGCTGCTGATCACTAATCGGTCGAGCACCGATGCGTCCGACCGGCGCCTGCACGCTCTGGGCCTTAATCGCCGAAATGACATCGGAGGGCGCGAGGTTGAGGCTGGTGAGCCGCTGCGAATCGAACCAGATGCGCATCGAATAGTTCATCTTGGCGAACAGCTGCGCCTGACCGACACCCGGCGTGCGCGAGATCGCGTCGAGGATGTTGATGATAGCGTAGTTCGTGATGAACAACGGGTCCTGTTCACCGTTTTCGCTGTAGAGCACGATGAACTGCAGCACCGCCGACGATTTCTTCTGGACCACCAAGCCTTGCTGTTGCACCTCGGCTGGCAATTGCGACAGCGCGGTCTGCACGCGGTTATTGACGTTGACGGTATTGATGTCCGGATTGGTACCGAGTGCAAACGAGACGGTGAGCGTGTAGCTGCCGTCATTGCCGCTGGTGGATTTCATGTAGAGTGCACTGTCGACGCCGACGACCTGCGCCTCAAGCGGCTGGGCGACGCTGGTTTCCACCACTGACGCGGAGGCGCCCGGAAACACGCCCGTGACCGTTACCTGCGGCGGAACGATATCGGGAAATTGCGCCACAGGAATGTGCGTGGCCGCCAGCGCGCCCGCGATGGAAATAACGAACGCGATGACAATCGCGAGACGAGGACGATCGACAAAGACCGCTGAGATCATGGGGTTTTGCCCGCCGGCCGGACGTTGCCGCTATCCGTTTGGGTGCGATCGTCACCGGCGGCCGCCTTCATACTGGATTCGAGCAGCGCACTCGCTGGCCCCGGCGCAACGGGCTGGCCGGGACGCACGCGTTGCAACCCTTCGGCGATCACCTTGTCGCCCAGCTTGAGCCCGTTGATGACGGCGGCCATCGTCGAGGTCGACTGCCCGAGCTGGATTCGGCGCTGTTCAGCCTTATTGTCGGCTCCCACCGTGAAGACGTAATCGCCTTGCTGATCGGACAACACCGCTGCGCGCGGGATCGCCAGTACCTCGACCGGTTGCACGCCCTCCAGCATAACGGTGACGAATTCGCCGTCGGTCAGTTCGCGCACCGGACCGCCCGTGGTGGAAGGATCATGCAGCGTCGGATTGGGGATGACGCCGCGTACCGTGAGGGTGTCGGTGCTTTGCGCGATGGTGTTGTTGGCGAAGTTCAGTTTTCCGGCCTGACCGTAGATGCGACCGTTCGGCAGCCGGACCTTGATCACCACCGCATTGAAGCCACCCTTGGTCACATAGCGCTCCCGCAACTCAAGCGCCTGGCGCACCGGGACCGGGAAAGTCACATACATCGGATCCTGGCTAACGATGGTGGTGAGCACCCCGGAACTCGGACTGACCACGTTGCCGTCCGTCACCGCAGTGCGGCCGATCATTCCGTCGATAGGCGAACGGGTCTCGGTGTAATCGAGGTTGATTTGCGAGAACTTTACCTGCGCCTGCGCAGCCAGCACCTGAGCTTCGAGGCTGCGTTGGTTGGCGATTGCGGCGTCATAGCTCGATTGCATTCCGGCGGGGCCGCCGAGGAGGGTTCGCGCGCGCTCAGTGGTCAGCTTGGCGTTTTCGAGCGTCGCCTGCAACTGCGCCACCTGCGCCTGCTTGGTAGCAAGATCGGCCTCGAATGGACCGCGTTCAAGTTGGTAGAGCAGATCGCCAGTCTTGACCTCGGCGCCTTCCCTGAAAACCCGCTTGTCCATGAACGCAGTCACGCGCGCGACGATAGCGACGCGGTTCGTCGCCTCAATGCGGCCGAGGAATTCGCTGGTTTCAGTGATCGGCCGCGTTGTGGTCTTTATCACGCCGACGGCGGGCGGCTCGCTTGGCGCTGGCTGCGCCTGCGCTGTTGCATTCAAACTGACCGCAATCGCAGCCGTCGTTAGTAGACTGACCGATGGTCTCGCAAGGTGCATTCCCGCCCTCAAGGCGCGCCTTGCCCAAAAGATGATCGAAAACGGTATCATGTAGAGGTAGAACGACACGACCAGTGTCGCGAATGCGGCGGCGAAAATGGCCACGCCGCATAGAAACGGTACAAGGCTGTATCGTCGCCGAATCTCGGCATAAAGGACTGTGCAGGCTGTCGCGCCGATCAGAAGGAAAATCGCTAGTATCGGTTCCTCAAGCCAGCGGAACTTCACGCGCAGATCGAGCGCGAGTGCCAGGACAAAGGCGACGGCAAGGAAACCCAAGACAGCTATCGTAAGAGGCGGCAACATACGAAACGCCAGCGCTTGGACGTCCGTCGGAACATGCGCGGCGATTGCCAGCACCGGTACCCCCGAACGATGGGCATCGTACAGCCGGTTGATAAGGTGCAGATTGCCGGTGCCGCAGCTGTCGGTGCGGACGGTGAGATTGCCGGTCATATGCGCTTCTGCGCCTGCCGAGAATGTCGCGACCTCCACATGCGGCGTGGGGCTCAATTCGATATCGCAGCACTTGCGCGGAGACTCGGTGATCCCATTCAGGCTGTGGCCGGCGAAGCCAGTGGTAGCTAGATTTGTCATCCGTCTTTCTGCCGTAAGAGTGCATGGGTGCGTCCTGAATTCATGATTGCTGAGAAGCTCGACCGTTGCACGTCAGACGTTGTTAGAATTTGTTAGAGTCGGCCCGCCTCTGCTTGAGCTTCCGCGGCAACCCTGCAAAATAAGTTCAGAGATTAGGGCCGCGAGGCCGGACGATAGCGTGACACCAGAGAACACGCTGCCAACATGAGACTCTCATGGACTCATCGATAATTTCTGCCCTTGCGGCACTCGCGGGAGCCATCACAGGCGGACTTACATCTGTCCTCGCATCGTGGTTGACTCAACACGCACAGGCGAGGGCACAGTGGCTCGCGCAGGACAAACTGCAACGGCAAGAACTCTACAGAGAATTTGTCGATACGGCTTCGAAATGCTATATCCACGCGCTCCAGTACGACAAGGCGGACACACCGGCACTGGTCGAGCTTTTCGTCAGGGTGAGCAGAATGCGCATCCTGTCTTCGCCGAAGGTGGTCGAAAGTGCCGTCGCGCGAAGGATCGTCGATACCTATTTGGAGCCTAACAAGACCTTTCTAGAGCTGCGGGAGATGGCAAACAGCGGTTCGATCGATCTTCTCCGCGATTTCAGCGAGACCTGCCGCGCAGAATTCGAGTCGCTTCGCGCTCAATTCTGAAACTCGGTACGAGTTGGAGAACTGCTCCGAGTTGGCCTCAGCGGAGGCTGTTTGAGATCTTGTCTGTGGCCGATCAGAAAAAAAACTCGACCCTATTTTGCGGGTGATCGTCGCCCGTTGAGCAAGTGCCGGTTGACGATCATCGGCGACAGCTAACTGCCTCTAGCAGAGCCTGGATTCCATCTGAACCGCCAGACAATCCTCTTTCAACTCATCCAAAAGACGTTTCGCGGCCCTCAAATCGAGAGTGTCGAATCCCTCGGTGAATCGGTCATATACCGGTCGCAGGACGCGCGCTGCCTGATCACTGCGACCTTGGCGACCCCAGAGATGAGCCAAGCTCGTTGCCGTTCGCAGCTCCCATGCCGGGGCCGATTGCTCGCGCGCAAGATCTAGTGAGCGTGAGAACCAACACTCAGCCTCAGACCAATGCGGTCCGGACGCGAGGAGTTCTCCTTTAATGCGCATCGTCTCAGGGAGATAAAAGTGGGGGCCACACGCCATCGCCTTGTCGATAGCAGCGTTTGCCTCGTCTGGTCGCGCCGCCCTTGCCAGACCTGTCGCCAAATCGCTAGTAAATACTGGTGTCATAGTTTGGTGTTGAACTCCCTCTAAAGCCTCAAGACAGGCATTCAATAGCCGCAGGCCAGCTTCCGTATCCCCCTGCCGGAGAGAGAGCTCTCCTTTCAAGCCAAGGCAAATGGCATGATGACATCGTAAGGAGTATTTTTCCGCATATGCAATCAACCTATCGATAATCCTGTCCGCTTCAGACCATTCGCCTGTCCAGAGAAAAAACGTCACTCTGTAGATTCCACAAAGGCAAAGCGAGACGGGATGGTCAAGCGCGGTTGCCTGATGTAGTGCCTGCGCTGCAATTGTTGCAGCGCGGGTTGCATAGCCTTGCAGCCAAAGTGAACGAGCTAAAGTGAGCAGGGCGCGAATACGCTGATCATATCCGGAGCGAATCAGACTTGAATTCTGAATTGGCTCTGGCTTCAGCGCAGTTTCACAGTGCTTCCGTGCGCTTGCCTGATCACCTAGAAGATGATGGGAAACCCCCAACATCCAATCGGCCGTCATCATGGCCATTGGATCAGCTGTCCTCTTCGCAACAGCTTCATTTTGCTCGGCAACAGCTGCAGCTCCACGGAAATCTCCAGTCCGCACCAGGAAAATATGATGCGCAGCCGATAGCCGCATCTGATGGTATGGCAAATTCAGAACCTGTGCGAGTGAGAGTGCCGTCGTAAGGGCTGCGAGGACCTCCTTGCTATTTCCTTTGATGAACATCAGCGATACAGCAAGCGCTTCTTGCAGTTCCATCTCACGACGATCGCCTTGACCACCGTGTTCGGCAATCGCTCGTTCCATCCAGAAACGACACTCCGTCAAAAGCGACAATTCAAGAAAGAGCGGAGCTGACGCTGCCGCGAGCGCGGTACCGAGCTCCTTGTCTCCCTGCTCTGAGAAGCTCCATTCCAAAGCAGCACGCGCATTGCTTACATGCCTCCAGCTTTTGCCGACGCCGTCGTTTTTGGAACGAGTAAGGGAGGCAATTTCGATACGCTCAAGGAATTCGCGATAGTAGATCGCGTGTAGTTGCGCGATTGTGTTTCTTTCCCCGCTGTCTACCATTTTTGCCAGGACGTAAGCGCGCGTGGTATCGAGCAGCCGATAAAGCGCACCCGTATGGTTGGTCCCCACCGCGATAAGAGATTTAGAGACCAGACCAGCAATAGCCTCGGTGACTTGCTCTCTCTCAAGGGTGCCCCCTGCGGCGGCGAATTGTGCGGCCTCAAGCGAAAAAGCTCCAACGAACACGGAGAGCCTGCGGAGAATCACGCGTTCGACGTCGGGGAGCAGGTTGTAGCTCCAGTCGAGCATGGCGCTTAGCGTCTGATGCCGGGGTGACGCCGTGCGTCGTCCATGCCACAGCAGCCTGCACGGGCCATCGAGAAGCGACGCAATCCCTTTGATTCCATAGGCGCCGACGCGCCCGGCGGCGAGTTCGAGCGCAAGGGCAATTCCGTCGAGTCTGCGGCAGACTTTGCCAACGACCGGCGCGTCGGCATCATTCAACTCGAAACCACTGCCGTCCGCAGCAGCGCGCTCAACAAACAGTTGCACGGCCGGAAAGGTGAGCGCGCAGGCAGCCGTCAACGGTTCATCCTCAGGGGGAAAGGCCAACGGATGTATTCGATGGACCTGCTCGCCCTCGACCTGCAGCGGTTCCCGGCTCGTCACCAGGATATGGACCTCTGGAGCCTCCCGGAAGATGCGCTCCGCCAATGGAGCAATCGTCTCGATCAGATGCTCACAGCTATCGAGCACCAGCAGCATGCGCCTGTCGCGTAGGAAAGCGGGTAGCGCAGCAAGCGGATCATCGAAATTGCCGGGCAAGCCCACTGTCGACGCGACCCTGTTGGGGACAAGAGACGGAGTGCACAACGGGCCAAAGTCGACGTAATGGATTGCGCCGTCGAAGGCGGCGAGCATGGTATGGCTGACCGCGGTGGCAACGGTGGTTTTGCCAATCCCGCCCGGTCCGACGATGGTGACGAAGCGCCGCGCGGTCAGCTCTTCCGAGATAAACCGAACTGTTTCGTCGCGTCCCACCATTCTGGTCGGACTTGGGGGGAGCCCGACGGGTGAATGTGCGCGCGAATTCCTCAACAGCGTAGGCGGGCTTGCGGCACGCGAAATCGGCGCGACAAAACAGTAGCCGCGGCCCGACACATTGGTCACGTAGCGTCCGCCCGAGCGCCCTTCCCCGAGCGCCTTGCGCAACGCCGAGATATGAAAGCGAAGGCTGCCCTCATCGACCACAAGGTCCGGCCACACTCTTGCGATTAGCTCCTTCTTGCTGACCACTTCGGCCGGGCGTTCGACGAGAGCGATAAGAATGTCGAGAGCGCGGCTGCCAAGCTGAACCCGGCCGCCGCCTTTTTCCAAGAGTCGCTCCGTGGTGGATAGACGAAAAGGGCCAAAGCAGATTACGTCTTGAGAACCATGCCCTTGAAACTGCGGATCTACGATATTCATTTCGTCTCGCCTAAATATGCCCCCTTCTCCGATTCCATTTTCAATGACGGCGACCCGAGCATCCTGACAGTGGAGCCAGGTAGCGCAAGCGTCGTATCGATCTCTCCTTTAGAAGGCGCAGCACCTCGCTGACCCTAGCTTCACCCGCGGCGGCCAAGCCATGAAGCGCCGCACGCCCAAACCATCACCGCCCGGACGCCCGGAGCTAAGCCTTTGACGACGTCCGTTCCGCTGAATGCCGCTGTCGATTAGAACTGGTGCCTTACAGGCGTTTGATGACCTCCACGGTTCGAGAGGACAACACCATTCGCGCCTATCTCGTCCCACTTGAAATCGGCATCCATCTACGCAATCGTCTTTCAGAATCGACCTCGGATTATTTAAATCGAACGGGGGAATCAAAATGAAAAATGACGCATATCCTGAATGCAGAAATTGTGCGGCACACTGTTCGATTGGAAATTCTTTCATGGCAATTTCGTTTCGATTGTCAGTCATGGTCATGACGCGCTCGACAGCGACGCCGTAGCGTAAGGCGTTGAGATGTCCGAGGCGCGCTCGAAACGGGCGGCCGTTAGTAAGAGAACTGACGCCAGCGAACAGGCGTCTTGCCGGTAACCCTCTTGAAGACGACCGTAAAATGCGCTTGCGAACTAAAGCCCATCATGGCGGCCACATTGGCTATCGACAACTGCGGATCCAGAAGAAGCCGTTGTGAATATGCCACCTTCCTTCTCAGGATGTAGTTATGGGGAGAACATCCAGTTGCCGCACGAAATTGGGCAGCAAAGTGCATCCGAGTCAGGCCGGCGACATTGCCGAGTTCAGCCAAATAGATCGGCCTGGTCAGGTTGGCCTCGATATAGTCGACGGCGCGCTTCAGTCGCCATTTAGGAAGAGGCGTGGATTTATTCGATACAAGAGCCCCACCCCTCATCGAGTTAAGCGTAAAAAGGCGAGAAGCCAGCGCTATGCTTACGCCATCGACAAAGGCCGGTCCGGCTGGACCTCCATCATCATCAACTTGTGCCAGCAGGCTGGCCAATTGAAAGACAATGGGATCAGCCATGAAATGAGGATCAAAAAGCTCGATTGGACCAGAGGGCGAGTGTCCATAGATTTCTGTAAAACACTCGGCAAGAAATGATTGGGACAGATAAATACGAACGCAATCGAATGTTTTGGTGAAAATGGTGCGACTTGGCTCTCCAGGGCCCGTTATCAAAACGGTATCCATCTGAATTTTGCCGCTTGCGACCTGCTTGCCTGCAAAGAAGAATTCTACCGAACTGGGAACGAGAGGAAATGTGATGAGGTGCGAGTCATCGGGATAGTTCGCCTCCAGCTCCAATGGCTTGACTGGCTTCGTCACCGTCCATCGAGAGAGTGTTACGCGATGTCCTGCATCTGGGCGCGCATCTTTACTGACTGGACGCTTCCGCCACTCGATCTCTGGAAGGATGAGCTTTGCGGGAGCGGCAAGATCAGCAAAAATCGATGTTTCGGCGCTCCTGCGCGCCATTGCTGGAAAGTTTGCTTCCAAGGTCCCTCCTGGTATTTGCAACGTCGGCAAGATGGAGGTATATAAGTGCTTTCCCATTTGCCATCCGGACGCCCCGGTGAAATCTCGCGATTAAACGGTAGTCGTAGCACGTCGGGCTCTCAAATAAATTAGAATTTAATGTTGTAAGGCGGAGATGAACGAGGCGCGGCGGGGTTCTGAGTAGGTCGAATTTCGGCGTCACATGGGAGACCTTAGACGTCAAGGCAGTGACCAACGTCCCACACAAGGATAACTCACCACTGCGTGCAACAAATTACTGACGTATATTGGAGACGATCACGAAGCTTCGGCGGGTTTTTCTTTCGCTCTTTCTTCAGCACGATAGAAACCGCCAGGCTGTTCACGGTTCG